>ENA-OWPN01000007-OWPN01000007.1-human-gut-metagenome-genome-assembly--contig:-NODE-7-length-362677-cov-8.865527_pt1 | contig 362677 bp, 351 predicted proteins | sample MGYA00248266_ERZ651850 | MGnify/ENA primary metagenome ERZ651850 (study PRJEB26924, sample SAMEA4378296) | human gut metagenome | biome: human gut; feature: human-associated habitat; material: faeces... | reverse complement strand
ACCCGCTCCTCAACTAACTCTAAATCAGACAGAAGGTAGTAGAAAACTGTCTAACCTAGATTAGAAGACTTCTCAGATTAGAAGTTGTGGACGATACCAGCGACGACTTCCGTAGTCTTGGTCTTAACGGTGTCAGTATTGCCACCCTTATCCAATTCTTCTTGCGTGTAACCAGCAGCCGTGTAGAGGTACGTACGCTTGCTCAACGGATAGGTGTAACCAACAGCAACTTGGTAAACCGTTTCATCCAACTGACCGCCATAGTTTTCATCGGCATTTTCGCTGTCACGATAACCGATGGAGGTGTACAAAGAGCCAGAACCCAACGGGGTAACCGCACCCAACATCACACCATAACCCTTGGCACCAGCCGACTCAGAACCATAAGTCAACTTAGCACTTGAGATTCCTGCTAAGTTGCCTTCTTCATCAAAAGCTGGCGTTCCCGAGATGGTGAATTCGCTATCACCACGAGACTGTTGAACTCCATCAAAGTACTGAGCACCCAATGTAACCTTCGTCACATTGAAATCGTATGCAACGAAGGCGCCAACAGCATAACCATCATCATCCGTCGTGACTTCTTTAATTGTTTGGTCAGGATCTAGTGCACCATCTTCATACACGAGGGAACCCGCATAGTGATTTGTATGACCATAGTCATACATGCTAGCCACAACACCCGTGCTCAAAGCACCCCAAGTACCCGTGGCACCCAAGGCATAGTAACGGTCAGCCTTGCTGGAAGCTTCATCACCATCCTTAGAAGAGTCTTGCTTCAAAGAGGCTTGAGCATAAACCGTAACGCCACCAAAAGTCGGAGACTTATAGGTGATCATGTTGTCATAACGGGAGCTCATGCCCATGAAGATGACACTGTCAGAACCAATTCCAGACCAACCCGTTCCGAAAACACCAGCGTTGCCGCCGAAGATATCATAGGAACCGGAGCCAGAATCCAAACCGCCCATGCGGCCGAAGCCTAATTCACCGAAATCAGTTTGAACGAAAAGGCGAGCTTCACGGCCAAACATACGTTCGCCGTCATCGTTGCCATACTTGAAGCGACCATCATCGGCATCAAAACCGTTTTCCAATTGGAAACCAACCGTTAAACCGTCAGAGATTTGCTCCGTGCCCTTGATACCGAAGCGAGAGCCAGAATTTTGACCGGACTTCATACCCCAGTTGTCAGAAGAAACACCATCAACATCCGTGTGGGTATAGTTCAAACCGAGGTCAACCTTACCGTAGAGAGTTACGTCGGCAGCCAAAGCGGAACCCGCAAAAGCGCCCAAGACAGCAACAGCAGCTAAAGTCTTTTTCATGATCTTTTATTCCTATAAAAGAAATTGGAATATCTATCTTTGAAAGTCAATCATCACGTCGACAATTGCTTTGCTGTCTGAAATTTTCCTACCCCCCCCCCCCCCGATCTGTCAAATTTGCCAAACAATTACTTTAAATATGTGTATCTTTTAAACAACAAAATTTTGATCGGATGAGCAAAACAAATTTGACAGATCTTATTAATTCATTGATTTTTATGACTTATAACCTTTTAATGATTCCTCAAGTCATTTTTTGATCAACAAAGCGATCTTTCATCCTTTCGGTCATTAATTCATGTTCTGTTCGTGTTATTTTTGCTGTATTCTGCCTTTGCTTTACAATCATTCGATACGTATTTGGAAATAAGAACAATGCCCTTAGTAATTGACGCCCCTGAAGCTTCTTTTCGACTCAACTACCTTTTTAACCGTGTCGAAATCAGCCACGACTTCAGACAAACGTGGTCTATCTTTTATGAAAATGAAACGCACCCTCTTGGAACTTTTCGCGGCTTGACCTTTCACCGGGGAGAACTCTTTTTAGTCACCGATACGGGCATTTACAGCACCAAACCCGATGCCCCCCAATTTGTTCAAATCAGTCCTCAACGAAAAGGCGGGGAATTTGTTGATATTGAAAGCTTTGACAATATGCTCTACGCCTGCACAAACAACGCGATCTTTCAAGCCGCGTCCGGCGTTCGTTGGCGTCTGAAGTATGACGGGAGCACTTGCGGGCATTTCTTTTCACTACTTAATTTTCAAGGAAAACTCTTTGCCGCCTGTGAAAAAGGCATTTATGTCGCTAGCCAAGAAGGGAAATTCTGGCATCCTCGCTACCTCAGCAAAGACCTCGGCATGTTTGTAGCACTGGACGGTCGGGGCGATAAACTTTTTGCCCAAACGGAAAAAGGCTTTTTTGTGAGCGACGATGCCGCCCAGCACTGGCAGCCTCAAAACAATGTTCAAGGTCCCTGGACTGAGGCCATGGGCGGCTCCATGCTTTTTGAGCCCAGACTGAAAAGACGAGAAAAAGATTCCTAAATTTTCTTTGTGAGGATTTAAACCATGTTTGAACGCCCCTCTCATCGTAAACCTGATGAAATGCGCCCTGTGCGCTTCACCACCCATTACACAAAACACGCGGAAGGTTCCGTTTTAGTGGAAGTGGGGGATACCAAAGTAATCTGCACGGCTTCCGTTATTGAAGGCACGCCGAAATTTTTAAAAGATAAGCCCGAAGGGTGGGTGACGGCTGAATACGGAGTCTTACCTCGCGCAACGCACACGCGCTGTGACCGAGAAGCCGCCAAAGGCAAGCAATCGGGCAGAACGCAAGAAATTCAGCGCCTCATTGGCCGCGCATTGCGAGCCGTCGTGGACCGCGCAAAGATGGCAGGCTTTACCATTCAATTGGACTGTGACGTGATTCAAGCCGATGGGGGCACGCGCTGCGCCTCTATTTCAGGGGCTTGGCTTGCACTCGCTTTAGCCGTTCAAACAATGCTTGCCAAAGGCCAGATTACTGAAAATCCTCTCAAAGGTCATGTGGCTGCAATCAGTGCAGGCATTTTTGAAGGTGTCCCGGTTATCGACCTTGACTACCCGGAAGACAGTAACAGCGAAACAGACATGAATTTTGTGATGACTAGTGACGGGCGCTTTGTTGAAATTCAAGGCACGGCCGAAGGCGAACCCTTCACTGAAAACGAAATGGCACAAATGACCGCGTTAGCCAAATCCGCGATCGCTCAAATTATTGAATTGCAAAAAGCCGCTTTGGCTGCTTAAAAAAGGATAAATCCATGAAAATCGTTTTGGCCAGCAACAACAAGGGCAAACTTCGTGAATTCAACAGACTTTTGTCACCCTTAAATGTCGAGGTACACCCTCAGGGCGAATTCAATATTTCGGCGGCAGATGAACCTTATGGGACATTTCTTGAAAACTGCCTAGCCAAAGCGCGCCACGCCGCCAAACTCACGGGACTTCCCGCGATTGCGGACGATTCTGGTATCTGCGTCAATGCACTAGGTGGTGCCCCTGGCGTTCACTCCGCGCGTTTTGCAGGAGAACCGGGCGACGATCAGCGCAATAACGCATTGCTTGTTGAAAAACTGAAGGGGGTTTCCGATCGCGGCGCTCACTACACCTGTGTATTGGTCGCTGTACGCAGTGCGGAAGATCCTGAACCCATCATCGCAGAAGGCCGTTGGTACGGAGAAGTCATTGATTCTCCTCGCGGAGAAGGTGGTTTTGGCTATGATCCCTACTTCCTTTTGCCGCAAGTGGAAAAAACCGCCGCAGAATTAACGGCAGACGAAAAAAATGCGGTGAGCCATCGAGGCATTGCGATGGTCAAACTCATGGATGAAATGAAAAAACGCTGGGCTTTATGAGAAGCGCCAATATCCCGCTCTCTCTTTATGTGCACTGGCCGTGGTGCGTGAGAAAGTGTCCTTATTGTGACTTTAATTCTCACGCCCTCACCTCTTCATACGATCCGTCCCGTCAGTACATTGATGCCTTAATTCACGATTTAAAGCACTCCATCGCCTATGCCCAAAATCGTGAACTCATTAGTATCTTCATCGGTGGAGGAACGCCCTCTCTCATTGCTCCTCAAGAATTAGAGCGTTTCCTAGAGACTGTTTTTTCTCTTCTTAAAGTCGCGTCAGACGTTGAAATTACCCTGGAAGCCAATCCCGGAACAGTCGATACGGCGCACTTTAAAGCCTACCGATCAATCGGTATTAATCGTCTTTCAATGGGGATTCAAAGCTTCAATGATGAGCTTTTAAAACGATTAGGACGTATCCACAATAGTGAAGATGCCCGCAAAGCCATCAAAATCGCTCAGGAATCGTTTGAAAACTTCAATTTGGATGTGATGTTTGCCTTGCCCGGCCAAACGCTTGAAGAGCTTAAATTTGAGCTTAACGAAGCTATTGCCACCCAAAGTACGCATTTATCCTTTTACCAATTAACACTTGAGCCCAACACCGTTTTCGCCAAACACATTCCAGACAACATTCCCGATCCTGATGTGATTTATCAGATGCAAGACTTGGTTGCCTCCACTTTAGAGACGGCCGGTTTCGAACACTATGAAGTCTCAGGTTACGCCAAACCCGGTAAACGCTGCCGGCATAATCTCAATTACTGGCAATATGGGGATTACTTGGCGTGTGGCGCCGGCGCGCACAGCAAAATCACATTGCAAGACGGCACCATCATCCGCGAGGCTCGTTTCATGCAGCCGGAAAGCTACATAAAGCATGCCGAGAAAGACAGCGCAGTGGCACACGAAAGATTGGTTGCCAAAGAAGAACAGGCTTTTGAATTTATGTTAAATGTTCTGAGACTTCGTGAAGGGGCTCCTTTAGACCTATTGAGTGAGCGAACCGCCCTAAGTCTAGATGATTTTCAACCTGGCATTGCCAAAGCCCAATCTTTAGGCCTAATGCCAAAGCCGTTGAATCGTTTCGTCACCACCGATAAAGGATGGGACTTCTTGTCTGATGTACAGGAAATTTTTCTCTAATCACAGTCTCTAGGTTAGTTTCCTTTCCCACTAAGTGAGAAAATTTTTAAGGTAAGTGAGAAAGAAGTGGGAAATTTCCGAGTTACTTTCCCACTTCATTTCCCACTTCAACAAAATACAAAAAATCATAGAGTTATGTTTCGGGGAACTAGCTGGGCAATTGGTGATTTTCAATCTTTAACCACTATCAATCTATGGGCGCTTTGGAAAAGGGTTGAACCAAAAACCTTATCGACCTGAAATCAAAAGGGAAAGATATGCAGTGGCATCGGATATCAATGTACACAGCATTTGGGAAATAAAAATGAAAAGAGACCGGCGAACCGATCTCTCTTTTTGAATCCAATGGTCGGGGCGGCGGGATTCGAACTCGCGACCCCTTGCACCCCATGCAAGTGCGCTACCAGGCTGCGCTACGCCCCGACGTAAGGATGGGAATATTACACAATCCCATCCTTTTTGGCAAACTGCTCCACAATCGCTCGGTTATTTCTTCTTCCACATCATGGGAGAAGTGTAAATGAGCGACTGGTCATGGTTCTTCGGCACTTTCATGCCGACCGTAAAACCCTGACGCTCTCCGGGCAAAGGCGGTACGACTAAATGCGACGTATCCGCCTTGGGCTTTTCCGCTTTCTGGACTTCTTCTGGCTTTTCTTCTGAAGTAATCTTCATGTCGCCGATCTTGGGACTAGGCTGCAAGAAATCCTCACTATCCACACCAATGGCTCCCAAGTCGTACGAATGAGGCGCCGTGACTTCTTCTTGCTGCTCTTCAGTTTCTTCCTGAGTGTCAGCATTTTTTGCCTCTTCTTCGGCCTCTCTCGCCAGAAGCTCGTTTAAATCTTCCGATACCAAGGCGAAATTTTCTACCGCGTCACGTTCGGCTTTCTCCTTGGCCTGTTGCTCCTGGCGACGGGACTCCTCCAGGGCGGGCGAATCCAAAATAGCACGAATGGCTTTTAATTCTGCAAGCGCTGCCGCCAAATCCAAAGCGGGCTTTTCAGGCTTAGTCTGCAAAGGAGCACTGGCCTTGTCATCCAAAATACCTTTTACCTTATTTTGAATCTGCAGCTCATGGATCTTATTGCGAGCGCCCAAAATCGTGTAGTGCTCTTCATAGAGCAAATGCTGAATGGTGCGAATCAGCGCCACGTCTTCCGAACAGTAGTAACGACGGTTGCCCCTTTTGGTCGGGCGCAACTGCGGGAACTCTTGCTCCCAGAAACGCAGCACGGACGGATTCACGCCAATTGATTTGGCCACATCACCGATCGGCAGATAGCGACCGAGAAGTTCTTCTTCCGGGCCATCCAATTCGGTGAGCTCGAAGTCCTTCGTGTCGCCCTCGAGCATGCGTACCGGTTCTTCAGAAGCCATAATGGTCCTCCCGAAGCATTAAAGGTTAGTGGTTTCGCGCAAAGAGGGGTGGGTCTTGGCGACCGCTTCTTTCAATTTCTGACTGGCATGAAAGGTCACCACGCGGCGCGCCGTAATAGCGATTTCTTCGCCTGTCTTCGGATTTCGACCGGGACGTTGGGCCTTATCGCGCAATTGGAAATTGCCGAATCCGGAAAGCTTCACGGTCCGACCGCTTTCAAGCGCCGCACGGATTTCATCAAAAAACGCATCCACCATATCCTTGGCATCGCGTTTATTCATTCCCATGCGGTTAAAAAGCATCTCCACCAAGTCGGCTTTCGTCATGGTTTTCGTTTCCATCTTGCTCTCTCTTTAATCGTGATTTTTTCAATGCGAGCATTGTACCAAAGAAATGATTTTCCTTTGATTTTTCAGCTCTTTTTCTGTTTTAAACTAACCAAGGCCTCCCAAAAATGAAAGGCCTTGGAGTTAGGAGTTGCTTCTAGCAACAGCCTTTACTGACGCAACACCGCACCTTGAGTGGCGAGTGCTTCCACCACAGCAGCCAACGCGGCCTCTGCGTCTTCACCCGAGTAGTTTTCGTCTTCAGGCTGAATTGTCAGGCGGAATGCCATGCTCACTTCAGCGGGCTTATCAGCATCGGCAGCCTTGTGGTAAAGGTCAAAGAGATCTAGCGAGACAAAGCCAGTCAAACGCTTATCCGTTTGAGCCGCTTGAGCAACAACCTTTTGCAGCGCCATGAAGGTTACGCCATGCGGCACCACCACGCTCACGTCTCGCGAGATGGGTTGGAACTTGCTCACAGGCGTGTGCCACGGTACAGACTTATGCAAAATGGAAGCGACATCCAATTCAAAGACAATCGGCGCATGCGGCAAACCGTAGGTCTGCTGAAGTTTCGGATGCAATTCACCCACAAAACCGATTTCCTTACCGTCGAGCATAATCGCTGCGCTGCGACCCGGATGCAAAGCCGGGAAGCTCTTTGCCACAAACGAAGCTTCAAGTGGGGCAATCAAGCGTTCCACATCACCCTTGGCATCAAAGAAATCAGCCAAGCGTGCAGGCACGGCCCACTGTTCACCCATGGCGTCACCGTAAAGAAGACCCGCGATGCGAACCGGCTGATCAACACCCTTGACAGAATGTTCCGTTGTCAGCACCGATTCATCGCGACGGAAAATACGGCCGACTTCAAAAAGTTTGGCGCTCGTGACCTTGCGGTTTAAGTTGTATTTCAAAATATCAACCAAGCCGCCCACCATCTGCGTGCGCATAACCGACAATTGGCTTGCGATCGGGTTTAAGAGTTCGATCGGCTGATCGTTGCCGGCAAAATCTTTTTCCCATTCACGAGGCACAAAGCTGAAATTGATGAGTTCTTGATAGCCCAAGTCAGCCAACTTCATTCGAAGGCTATGCACGCTACGCATACCTTCAGGACGCGTGTGCATATAGGCACGAGCCATCGGCGGTTGATCGGGCAGTTTTTCGTAACCCACCAAGCGCGCCACTTCTTCAATCAAATCTTCTTCGATTTCAATATCGAAGCGATAGGTCGGAGCCTTAACGCTAAAGACCTCGTCTTCAAGCGTAAATTCAAAACCCAAGCGCTTAAAGCATTCAGCCATCGTAGCCGTATCGATGTCCATGCCGATCACCTTGCGTGCACGATCGGCACGCATTTTCACCTCATGGCGTTCAGGCAAAACGGTCACGGCATCAATGACAGGGCCAATGGCCGTCGTTTCTGTTCCGCAAATTTCCGTCACCAAACGGGTGATGTAATTTAAAACCTTCTCTGTCTGACCAAAGTCCACACCGCGTTCATAACGGTAGGCCGCATCAGTTGAGAAATTCAGGCGACGGCAGCGGCCTTGGATGGCCTTTTGATGCCAGAAAGCCGATTCGATAGAGATGCAAGTCGTTTCATCGGTCACCTTAGTGTCTTCTCCACCCATGATGCCGGCGAGCACCTTCGGGCCATTGGCGTCACAAATAACACCCAGTTCGCCATCCACGTCCACCGTCTGACCGTTTAAGAGCTCAATTTTTTCGCCGGGCTTACCCCAACGAACCGTATAAGCGCCACCCACGATCTTTTGAGCATCGCTAAAGTGTGTTGGGATACCGGTTTCCAACATCACATAGTTGGAAATGTCCACCAGGGCAGAGATGCTGCGCTGACCGCTTCTTTCCAAACGATCCTTCATCCATTGAGGAGTTGGAGCGTGGATATTGAGGTTATCGATACGACGTGTCGTATAGCGGCCGCACAAATCCGGCGCCTCAATCTTGATATCAATCTTGGTGTCGGAATTGGCCGGCACTTCAGGCATTTCAGGCAACGTCAGAGGCGCGCCCGTAACGGCATGCAGGTCCCTTGCCACACCGATTAAAGAAAGAGCGTCTCCGCGATTCGGCGTCAGTTTGATTTCAATCTTTTTGTCATCCAAATGACAGGCCGTGCGAATATCCTCACCAACCGTCAGATCATCGGGCAGAATCCACAAACCGGTGTGATCTTCCGTAATGCCCAATTCACGAGCAGAGCAAAGCATCCCCATGGAAACTTCGCCGCGCATCTTGGCCTTTTTAATCGTGAAGTTACCCGGCAAAACTGCGCCGATCTTGGCGCACGGCACCAAGATGCCTTCGCGCACATTGGGGGCGCCGCATACAATCTGCAAGGGCTCACCGCCATCGCCAACGTCGACTTGGCAGATGTGCAAGTGATCGGAATTCTCATGATCTTTAACGGAGAGCACTCGGGCCACCACAACGCCTGAGAAGGCCGGAGCAACCGAACTTACCTCCTCGACTTCAAGCCCCGCCATCGTCATGGCTTCACACAATTCGTCCGTTGTCAGATCCGGATTAATGTAGGAACGTAACCAGCTTTCAGAAAATAACATCTTGTTTTCTCTTTTTAAATTGTTGAGCCATTAACGATTAAATTGCTTCAAAAAGCGCAAGTCGCCTTCAAAGAAAAGACGCAAATCGTCAATTCCGTAACGCAACATCGTCAAGCGTTCAAGACCGGAACCGAACGCAAAACCGATATAGCGTTCGGGATCTAAACCGTAGTTACGGACCACATTCGGGTGAACTTCACCTGCGCCTGAAATTTCCAACCAACGGCCCTTCTTCGGTCCGCTTGTAAACATCATGTCCACTTCCACGGACGGTTCCGTAAACGGGAAATAGCTTGGGCGGAAGCGAACTTTCAATTCATCCGTTTCAAAGAATTGACGCAAGAAATCGGTGTACACGCCCTTTAAGTCCGAGAAGCTGACATCGGTGTCAATCCAAAGACCTTCGACCTGATGAAACATCGGCGAGTGGGTGGCATCGCTGTCAACACGGTAGGTGCGCCCAGGCGCCAACACTTTAATTGGAGGCGTATGGGTGCGGGCATAACGCACCTGCATGGGCGAAGTGTGTGGACGAAGGGGCAAAAGCTTACCCGTTTCATCCTTCATGTCCACATAGAATGTATCCTGCATGGAGCGAGCCGGGTGATTGGGCGGGTTATTCAAAGCCGTAAACGAATACCAGTCCGTTTCAATTTCAGGACCATCAGCCACATCAAAACCAATCGAGCGGAAGATTTCCTCAATACGCATCTGCGTCATGATGACCGGATGCACGCCTCCTTGCGGATATTTACGACCGGGCAATGTCACATCCAACGCTTCGGCAGCAAGCCTTGCCGCCAACTTTTCATTGGCCAATTCTTCACGACGAGCTTCGAGCGCTTGTTCGATGGCGCGCTTTGCGCTTCCCAACGCTTGTCCCATTTCACGCTTTTCTTCGTGCGTGAGTTTTGAGAGACCTTTCATTAAAACCGTAATAGAACCGGTTTTCCCTAAAAATTTAGCCTTCGCGTCTTCCAGAGCGGCGGGCGTCGTCGCCTCGGCAAAAGCACTCTGCGCTTGGGCAATGATCTGGGACAAATCTTGCATGATTATTCGCTTGTTATAAGTCAAAGAAAGGTTTAATTATAGTCCGAACAAAATCGCTTTTCACCCTGATTTTCAAGGCTTTTTCCTTACTTTTAGCGCTTTTTCCCTGAGTCTTTGCCCATGAAAAAAGTTGCTCTGAACGCCTCGTATCGGAGTACACTGGAATTAAGGACAGAGGCAAAAATTCAAAATTATCAACTTGTTGAATTTAAAGAATTTTTTGCAATCCCTCCGAAATAAACAAACATAACATGGAGAATGGATTTATGCGTGTGATAGTTCCTGTTGATGGCGGCAGAGACTGCCGTGAAGCGATTCGATTCATTGCCTCGAAAAAAGAATGGTTTGAACAAGAAAAACCGGAAGTTGAACTCGTTTATGTCCAAAAACCGATAGTGGAACGGGCCACGGAGCAAGCCGAGTTTGACATGGGAGCGTATTACGAAGCGCGTTCCAAGGCCGTGTGGTCCGGCATGCGTGAAGAAATTGATGCAATTCCCGGGGACGTGAAAAAGACTTCCTTGGTGGGGCATCCCGCTCAAGTTATTCCGCAATACGCTAATGAACAAAAGGCCGACTTGATTGTCATGGGCGCTCGCGGATTAAGTGCACTGCAAAACCTTTATTTGGGTTCTGTGTCACTGGCCACAATTGCCTCTTCCAAGTGCCCGGTGCTTGTTTTCCGTCAAACGACGGAAGTGAAACCTTCCGGTCTGCATGTGGGCCTGTCCGTTGACGACTCTCCCTTTGGCCCCAAGTGCGCGGACTATTTGATCGCCCACCGTCACTTCTTCGGCAAGGACGCGACATTTGAAATCATTAATGTGGTGCCGGACGATCCGCTTTACGCGCCGGACTTTGTCAACGAAGGCCCGATTCCGCCTCAAATGACCTGGGAAGAAATCCAAGGACTCGAATTTGAGGCCTCCGTGAAGTCTCCGGTTGAAAAGTTCGATATCGCAGGCGTTCCGGTTAAAGCTGTGAAACTTATCGGCAATCCCGAAGACGTTCTTCCGAAATACGCTGACGAACATCTCGATGTGATGGTCATGGGTACGCACGGCAAAGGCGCGCTTCGCTCACTCGTGTTCGGTAGCTCCACTCGCGCCATGATTGCTGCGACAAATTTGCCGATTTTGGTGGTACCCAATGTCTAATCAATAGTGGTTTTGTTATTTAACGAAACCATCTCGCGAGCCCCAAGCGATTTCGTCGCGAGGGGCTCTTTCTTTTCTTTGCCTTTTATCAATAGTTAGCGTTTACCCTTACTCGTAAACACGGAATCGGCGTACACTGAAATTAAGAAAGAAATAACTCAATATATTTACGTAACTTATTGAGTTTTAACGGTTTATTGTTCATATACGGAGTGTTTTATGCGTGTATTGATTCCTGTTGACGGTGGCGCAGACTGCCGAGAAGCGATTCGTTTTGTGACCAGCAGAAAATCTTGGCTTACCAATCAAAAACCACAGATTGAGTTGCTCTACGTGCAAAAACCTTATATTGAGCATCCAATGGAAGAAGGGGATTTTGATATTCAGTCTTGGTACTACGATGACAAAATCAAGGCGGTATTTGAAGACATGGCTGAAGATATCGCAACGCTGCCTGAAAATGTTATCAAGACGAGTAAGATCGGTCACCCGGCCAAGGTTATCGCGAGCTACGCCCGTGAAATCGGTGCAGACCTTATTGTGATGGGCGCTCGAGGTTTAAGCGCTCTAAAGAATCTTTATTTGGGTTCTGTTTCTTTGGGCACAATTGCCAAAGCCACTTGTCCTGTTCTCGTTTGCCGTGAACATTACACCCCCAAGGATGAAAATCTCAGGATCGGTATTGCGGTTGACGGCTCCGGTTTTGGTGATCTTTGCACAAAATTTGCGATTCAGAATAAAGACTTGTTTGGCACTGACGCTTCCTTTGAAGTCATTTATGTTCACGCGGATGAGGAAACGGTTCCCTCTGAACTTCTGGATAAGGGCGTGCTTGAGCTCGACAAACTCTTACCCAAGTACGAACATCAAGAGTACACCAACGCTGTTGAGTCGCCTCTGGCTCAATTGAAAGCGGCGGGCCTTAAAGCCAAACCTGTTGAGTTGCGCGGTTCGCTACAAACGACACTGACCCACTATGCTGATGAAAATCTCAACATGGTTGTAATGGGTTCGCATGGTAAAGGCCGCATTAGCTCGTTGGTCTTTGGTAGTTCCACCCGTGCCATGGTGGCTTCCTGCAGAATGCCGATCTTCATCGTTCCCGGTGAAGCCTAAGTTTTAACAGCAACGGCATGATTCAGACCCCCAAGGTTCAAAACTTGGGGGCTTTTTAATGCAAAAAAATTGATGACCCGGACAGTTGGCACTATACAAAATTTGCTAAACCACACTGTTATTTTCCCAACTTATCTGAGCGTGATCACATTTTGAACAAAACGCTTGATCACAAATCAACCTTTCCTCGACAGATTCATGATGGTATTGCAAAAAATTTAAATTACCCAACGCACTGTAAAGTATATACAGTAGTTTTACAGTTACTCTCTACTCTTTACAGTTAACTGTCTAATTGGTATTCAAATTTTCTGAATAGACCAAACTATTTTCGAACCAATCGATAGCGCTGCTTAGGACTGTTTTTCGGTTCCATTGGCTCAAGAAAACCGGTTTTAACCATCTTTTTTACGTGATTAATGATTGTCTGTCTCGAGTAGCCTGACTTAGCCATCAACTCTTTAGTTGAAGCACTTCCGCACTTTTCAAGCTCAGAGAGAATCGCTTCTTCTAGATTCTTCCAGGAACGTTCAGAAATTTCTTCTTCAGTTTTTCTCCGCTTTTCAAAGGTTAATTTGAAAAAAGTAAGCGAATTGTGAACTTTAGGAGGTGGCATTAGCGCCGCTGCCAGGGAAGACTCAATCGTCATGAAACCTGTTCCTTTGTTTTCAACAACATAGCCATCATCAAATGGCGTATAGGTTAAAAGTCTGGATAAAAACTCATTTCTCGTAGAAGAAATTCCTTCCTTACCCAACGACTCCACCGTTGTCGAACCATATAATCCCCCAGGATTAATAATTTCTAAACGATCCGAATACAAGTTAACTTGAACCTGCGAACCTCGGCCACCTTGAGAGTAATCCCGATGTTGCAGAGCATTGGCAACAGCCTCTCTGACCGCAATCAGTGGGTAATCAGGAATATCTTTTCTAAGACCTCCCTGAATTACCGCCCCTGTGTTCATTCGTTGCCGAACCAACGACAACGTATCCATCAGCATATTAGGAATGGAACCAACTATTTCCTTTGAGTCCACATACCTTTCCCCAGTCTTTAGATTGCCTTCTTTCGTCGTTCCCGCATAGACCGTGAAAACAACCTCCAAGCGGGGAAAATACTGCTGCGGGAATATTCCTAATGCTAACAGCCCTGCTAGAGTTGGATGGACTCGACCTTCAACTCGAGTACATACCCCCAGCTGGATCAAAATAATTTCATCATCAAGCTTGCCAAAAACCCTTGGGAAAAGTTCTTTTGCTCTTTTAATAATCGCTTTGAGCGAATCTTGATCCAAATCGTCAAGACTCGCCCGCTCAACTGGTTCAATATCATGCTGCGGTTGATGTCGCTCTTCCAATAATTGATCGACTTCATAGGCTGTTAAATGTCGATCTCCATCGCCGGAACGAATAAAAGAACCTTCGTAACATCCTCTGGCAGTTATAAAGCAAGGTTTCCGATCTTTAGGTAACTCATTGACAAGCGCGACAACTAACATTTGTCCTTCAAAAGGAACTTTTTCGATCTCCATGCGAACAACAGGCGTAAAACGATCACCTATCATTTGTAACTGCTTATAGATCCTATCTGCATCAAATCCGACAGCTGGACGAAATCCATTACTCTCTTCAAGTCCCAAAATGATCATCCCGCCATGCATGTTGGAAAAAGCAGAAATAGTTTCTGGAAGATTTCTCGGCAACTCTTGAACCGATTTTTTGACTTCACATCTTTGGGTATCGGCACCAATACGTCTCATTAGGCGAATTGCATCAATCACTTCTTGTTTAACAATCATGAATTGCCTCTTTTTAGGTTATTGTCAAACTGAACAACTAACTGTCTAACAACTGTCTATTTTAGACAGTGACTGTCCAACTTGTACAAATGCCAAATGAACGATATACAGTATACCGATACAAAACAAAAAAGGAACTGAAAAAGTAATGTAGGAACGTATCGGAAAAATTCGGTATGGGAATGTAAAACGGGAGGCCATTCGACCTCCCGCTTCTTAAATTCTGGTGGCGAGTCAGGGACTCGAACCCCGGACACAAGGATTATGATTCCTCTGCTCTAACCGACTGAGCTAACCCGCCAGAGAAGTGGAATCATACAGATACGCTGGTTGAAAAGCAACCCGTTTTATTAAAAAACTCTAAACTTTTTTAATTCCTCAACAATATCAATGGGTTAAAAACCTATAAAAATGGTGAACCGGTCCATGTCCGTGACCGACGGTTAAGTCTCCGGAATGAGAAATGGCCTCCCAAAGGTATTTTTTTGCTTTTTCAACCGCTTCAGGCACTGTCTCACATTGCGGCAACAAGGTGGCCAGAGCCGATGACAAGGTGCAGCCGGTTCCATGTGTATTTTTTGTCTCAATTCGGTCGGCTTTAAAAACAACGTTCACTTCCCCGTTTGTTAGCAGATCCGGCACTTCAGCACCAGTTAGATGACCGCCTTTTAACAGTAGCCAACTGTCTTTACCCATTAAAGGTAAAAGCTTATCGGCAAGGGCCTGCATCTGCCCTTCTTGAGTAATTTCAGCTTCCCCTGCCAAGACCGCCGCTTCGGGCAAATTCGGTGTTAAAACCGTGGCCAACGGCAACAATTTCGTCTTGAGAGCTTGCACACAATTTTCCGGCAACAAACGATCGCCACTTTTAGCAACCATGACCGGATCGAGCACCACAAAACGCGGACGATATCGATCAAGTGCTCGGGCAACCTCTTCAATAACCGCTACATCGGAAAGCATGCCGATCTTGACCGCGTCAATTCGAACATCTTCAAAAAGCGTCTCTAACTGCTCGCGGACAAAAGAGGCCGGAACCGGGCAAACTCCCGTTACCGCGCAAGTGTTTTGGGCAGTCAAGGCCGCAATCACACCACACCCATAACCACCTAATGCGCTTATGGCCTTAATATCGGCAAGGACACCAGCCCCGCCCGACGGATCAACGCCGGCAATGGTTAATACATTGGGGATTATCATTTTTTCCATAGCGTCTCCAAAACAGACATGGTTCGCTCGGTAGCACCAACGTACATTTTTGAGAAGGTCAACGCGTTGGCTTTGAGACTAGCCATCAACTCGGGATTCATCAGCCGTTGATGAGCTAAATCCACTCCCCTTGCCACATCCTCAACCTGTGTAATAGCCCCCGCCTCCATTCCTTTTTCAACCACCATTGAAAAATTAAATGTACTGGGACCCACAATAACCGGAACCCCTACACTTGCCGGTTCAATGACATTCTGGCAACCAAAGGGCTTAAAGCTTCCCCCCATCAGGGTGACATCCGAGAGGGCGCAATAAAAGAACATTTCGCCCATGGAATCACCCAAAATCACTTGGGTGTCTTTTTGAATATCATCCGGACTCTTTAAAAGACTGCGTTTTTGATAACGTAGACCGGCTGACTTTAAAAGCTCTTCTACTTCTGCAAAGCGCTGCGGATGACGGGGCACCAATAGATAACAAACCTCAGGTTTTGCTTGCTCTTTAAGCGACTCAACAATGAGGGCTTCCTCCCCATCACGGGTACTGGCAAACATCACAATGGGCTTTGAAATGCCCAACTTCCATTGCGCGGCCTTTGCCAAAGCTTCCGCAGGGGCCTGAATATCAAATTTAAGCGAGCCGGTAATCACCGGTTCCACCGTTCCCATCGCCTTTAAACGTTGAGCATCACTTTCAGCCTGAGCGCATACCTTGGTAAACCGTCCCATGGCTTTTTTCATGAGCTCCGGCACCCGCATCGCCTGATTAAACGATTTTTCCGACAAACGAGCGTTAACCAAGGCCATAGGGATACCCAATGCATGGGCCTCCTCTAAAACAGTCGGCCAAACTTCAGTTTCCATTAAAAGGCCCATGGCGGGTCGAGTCTGGCGCAAAAACTTACGCACCGCATAAACCGCATCGTAGGGCAAAAAGCACTGACGGATCCTTTGCGGATCTAACTGAACAATTTTTTGTCCCGCCTCTCGTCCCGTAGGCGTCATGTGGGTGAGCAAAATGTCGCACTGAGGCCACTGATTCAAAATAGCCCGAACAAGCGGTCGAGTGGCATTGGTTTCACCGACACTAACCGCGTGAATCCAGACCACAGGATGGCTGGCTCTGGGAGAGGGAAAATCAGACCACGCAAAGCGCTCTCCCCAATGTTTGAGATACGAGGGTTGCTTTCTTGCCCGCCACAATAGATAAAGTCCTGCCAACGGCAAAAGCGCCGGCACTAAATAGCGATAACCTTTAGGGGAAATGTTCATTGAAAGAGGTCCAAACCCAACTGTGTTAAAGCGGATTTTACTTCGGAGACGGCCGGATTCGCTCCGACACCGCCTAAACTTTTCACACATCCACCGGTTAAACCGACCAGTTCAATCGGATAGTCCAAGAAAAGACCAACGGTGGGGCGCTGCGTGGCCGCTGCCAAATGGGTAAGCCCCGTATCCACTCCCACCACAAAAGAGGCTTTCTGCAAAACCGCCGCACAATCTTTTATGGACATACGAGGAAGCACTTGGCAAAAATCCCCTACAGAGCAAGCAATGCGTTGAACCCGCTCGTGTTCTGCTTCTGATCCCCAAAGCAAACGAATGGACAAACCCGCCTTGTGGCAGTCTTTTGCCAAAGCGACCCACTTATCTTCAGGCCACAACTTTGTCTCACGACTGGTATTGACTAAAAAGACCGCATAAGGCGATGTATCATCAGAAGCTTCGATTGTTTTCAGACCAAAATCCAATGGATAGGCTTTGAAGTCGTAATCAAATGCCGCCCCCATAAGCATCCGACAACGAGTAACGGCACTAAGCGACTTGGAGACAGAGAAGGTTTGATCGTAGAAACGGCTGGCCCAGGGCTCCTTAATACTGTTTTTATCGTAACCCAATAAAAACGATTGACTCCAACGACCGATTACCGCACTTTTTAAAAGTCCTTGAAGATCCACCACCCGTTCATAGTGCGCCGATTGCAGTGCGGCACGAACTCGGCCGACTTCCCTCCATGTCTGGGAACTCAAAACGTGCTTTCGCCACTGTCTGACCGCCACCTCATGTACGGTATTTACATAACGACTTAACCGGGGAATGTCGGCAAAACTTTTTTCAACAACCCAATCAATCTGCAAATCCGGCTGAGCTTTAGCCAAGTCTGCTACGGCTGGCAGTGCATGAATCACATCACCCATGGAGGTGGTTTTGACAATTAAAGCTCGACGCGTCATGACTAAAGATTCCTCAGGATGCCAGTTTTGCTTCCAATTCACGGCACAAACGCTTACCGTATTCCACGGCCGGTTGATCAAAAGCATTCAGTCCGTAAAGCGTGGCAAGCATGGTTGTCTTGTGTTCATACAAAGCCATAAATGCCCCCAGTGTCTCTGGTGTTAGTTTCTTAATACAAATAGTGGAAACAGCATTAAAAAACTCTGCCGACGGAGTCTGTCGCGTCACAAGTGCCTGAGCCTGAGCTTGAGCGTTGGCATTGAGCACTAAATGGTGGTGCGCGTGACGGTGTCCGGCCTCTTCACACCAAACTAAATCGATACTGGTACGGCCGCTGCCGTCTCTTAACCATTGATAAAAGGAGTGCTGGGCTTCATTGCCGAATCCGCCCCAAACGGCTTGACCTGTACGAGAAGTAATAACGGAACCATCCGGTCTTTCGCTTTTACCCAAACTTTCCATTTCAAGCTGTTGCAGCCAAGCCACAACCAAACGCAGTCTTTCGTCATAAGGCAAAAGACAATGCGACTGCATTTGAAGCTCCGTTGAGTTCCAGTACGAAAGAAGGGCCAACGTTAAGGGCAAATTTTGTTCGGGTTCAGCACTTAACATATGGCGATCCATCTCGTAGGCACCGTGTAGGAATGCCGAGAAGACCTCAGGCCCCAAAGCAATCACAAGCGGCAAGCCGATTGCACCCCACACGGAAAAACGGCCGCCCACCCAGGGCCAAATCGGGAAACGATTTTCTTCGGGCAAATCCATTAATTCACAGGCATTTTCTTTGGCGCTGACAAGAAAAACATGCTTAGCGCGTTTTTCTTTTCCGACAATGCCTGCCTTCGCATACCACTCATTAACAAGCTCAGCATTGAGCATTGTTTCGCGAGTTGAAAAACTTTTACTTGAAACAACAGTAAGCGTTGTCTCGGGATCCAAAGCGCCTAAAATCCGATCAGCCAAAATGCCATCAACGGCTGACAAAAAATGAAGTCTGATGGAGGGATTTACATCTCGCAAAGCATGGTAGACCGCGTGGGGTCCCATTTCTGAGCCACCGATACCAATATTGATCACATCGGTAATTTTCTTTCCGCTTGCTCCAAGCCACTGCCCTTCACGAACTGCCCGAGCCAAAGCGTACATTCTCTCCCGGGTTTGATTAACCTCTTCGTAGTGCGGGCTATTGATATCTTCAGAACGTAAAGAGGTATGTAAGGCCTGTCTTTTTTCACTGGCATTGACAACATCGCCATCCACCATCTGACGCTGCTTGTCGATTAGGCCACAGTCTTTGGCTTTTTGTAAAAGATTTTCGTACTGAACACAAGTTAAGCGTTGGCGGCTGATATTTAGCGTCAAACCACAGGCACTCAGTTCACAATTCGGACGCGTTTGAGAAAGAAAAGCGATGGATTCGGTCATGACTAAAACTCAAAAAACGAAGCGCCGATACACCTGGGCGGCGCTTATAACAATCTAGTTGCCATTGTACGTTGGCAAAAAACGGCTTGCCAATGTTGGCATCAGAATCTAACCAATAGATACAGTTTTCAGGCAAAAACGCATCCTGATGCTTACAATTGTCGAAAAATAGCTAAAGTAAGGAATGCCAACGTGGCAAATTCATTCAGTCAAAAGAAAATTCTCGTGGCGGGCGACGCCATGCTTGACCGTTATTGGTTTGGTGACGCCAACCGCATTTCGCCCGAAGCCCCGGTGCCGGTTGTTCGCATTGCGCGCGAAGAAGAGCGCTTGGGCGGCGCGGCCAACGTTGCACTCAATATCAGTGCATTAGGAGCCGGTGCAAAGTTATTGTCTGTTGTCGGTTGTGATGAAGCGGGCTCTACCGTTGAACGTATCCTTAAAGAAAAAGGAATTGAACCGCACCTGCATCGTGATCCCGATTTAAAAACAACCGTTAAATTGCGGATTGTGGCCCGTCAGCAACAAATGTTGCGGGCTGACTTTGAAAATCGCCCGGCCACTGCGGTGCTTGCCAAACACCTTTGTGAATTTGAGCAATTGATTGACGATTGCGAAGTGGTTGTTTTGTCTGACTACGGCAAAGGCGGACTTGACCATATCGCACGCATGATTGATTGTGCACGCGCCAAGGGAAAACCCATTTTAATTGACCCCAAAGGCAGCAACTATGACCGCTATCGCGGCGCTACTGTCATTACCCCCAATCGTTCTGAATTAGCACAAGTCGTAGGTTCTTGGGAAAGTGAAGAAGAATTAACCGAAAAAGCCCAAGCGCTTCGGGAAAAACTCAATCTGACCGCTGTGTTGCTTACACGCAGTGAAGAGGGCATGACGCTTTTTTCCGATAAGGGAGCAAAAACAATTCCGGCTCAAGCGCTGGAAGTCTACGACGTGTCCGGTGCCGGAGACACCGTGATTGCCGTCATGGCCACCATGATGGCAATGGGCAAGCCACTTGAAGACGCGATGCGAATTGCCAATCGCGCTGGCGGCATTGTGGTTGGAAAACTCGGCACAGCCACGGTCAGTTTTGAAGAACTCTTCCCTAACGGCTATGACGATCTTTTTGCAGGAGAAGCATTGTGAGCATTATCGTAACGGGCGCCGCCGGTTTTATCGGCGCTAATAATGTTTTGGCTTTAAACCGCCGTGGCATCACCGATGTGATCGCGGTGGACAATCTCAGCCGTGCTGAAAAATTTAAGAATTTGGTCGAGTGCCAAATTTCCGATTACTTTGATAAGCGTGACTTTATCGAACTGGTTCGCGCTCGCAAAATTGCCAAACCGGAAGCCATCTTCCACCAAGGAGCCTGCTCCGACACGATGGAAACAGACGGCCGCTACATGATGGATAACAACTATCGCTATACCCTGGAACTCTTTAACTGGGCTCAGGAATTGGGTATTCCGATGATTTACGCATCATCTGCCGCAACCTATGGAGCAAGCACAACCTTTGTAGAAGATCCGCGCTTTGAAGGTCCGCTTAATGTCTACGGCTACTCCAAGTTCCTTTTCGACCAAGTATTGCGTGCCAAGATGGCCAAAGGCGAAGTAAAGGCTCCTGTGATCGGTCTGCGCTACTTCAACGTCTACGGTCCGCACGAACAGCATAAGGGCCGCATGGCAAGCGTTGCTTTCCACCAATTCTTCCAATTCCGAAAAGAAGGTCATGTGCGCCTTTTTGAAGGATGCTTGGGCTATGGCAACGGAGAACAGGAACGTGACTTTGTCTATGTCGATGATGTGATTGCCGTGAACCTTCACTTCTTTGATAAGCCTGTCACCGGCATTTACAACTGCGGCACCGGCCGCGCCCAACCGTTTAACGATGTCTCTTTAGGTGTGGTAAACGCTTTGCGTACACACGAAGGCAAAGAAAAGGTAACGCTTGAGCAAGCCGTCAAGGAAGGCTTTATCCGCTATATTCCCTTCCCGGAATCCTTAAAAGGCAAGTATCAAGCCTACACGCAGGCCGATTTAACAAAGCTTCGCGCGGCTGGCTGCGATGTTCGATTCAGAAGCGTTGAAGAGGGAACGGCCGATTACGTGGCTGATCTTTTAGAACGCTACCAGGACGTGAGCTCCGATCCGACTATCGCCGAAGCCAAATAATGAGCTTACAGAAAGCCGCTTTCCTAGATCGTGACGGCGTGATCAATATTGATCACGCCTACGTTCATACGCCCGAAGAGTTCACTTTTATTCCCGGTGTATTCGAAGCCTGTCGACAATTGCAAAGTGCGGGGTACCTTTTAATCATTGCCACCAATCAAAGCGGAATCGGCAGAGGTTATTACAGTGAAGAAGATTTTGGGCACCTTTGCGATTGGATGAAAGGCGAATTTGCCCGACAGGGTGTTCAAATTACCGATATTTTCTTCTGCCCCCATCACCCTGAAAAGGCGATTGGCGCTTATCGCTGTGACTGTGACTGCCGCAAGCCCAAACCCGGTATGCTGTTAGCCGCTCAAAAAAAGTGGAACATTGACATGCCGGCAAGCCTCATGGTTGGCGACAAATCGGGTGACATGCAAGCAGCGCTCTCCGCTCATATCGGCACGCGCATTCTGGTGGGGAAAGACGGTTTACAAAAGCCTCAAGCCACACCCGAGTGCACCCACACGGCCGTTAATCTTTTGGAAGCGGTCCAGATTGTTCTATAAGGATTCTTATGAGTACACGACTTCCCGCCCCTGGTTTCGAGGCAAAAATCACTGATATGGAGCACCTTGCGGAGCGCGCTTCAAAGTTGCCCCATCCTGTTGTCATGACCAATGGGGTCTTTGATATTTTGCATCGAGGACACGTCACGTACCTCGCGCAAGCACGTGCCTTAGGGGCAAGCTTGGTTGTTGCGATTAATTCCGACGCTTCTGTCAAAATGCTTGGCAAGGGTGAAGAGCGCCCCATTAATGCTCAGGCTGACCGAGCTGCCGTGCTCGCGGCGCTTGAAAGCGTGGATCTGGTGGTTATTTTTGAAGAAAAAGTCCCGCTTAAAGCTGTCGAAAACGCGCACCCGGATATTTACGTCAAAGGGGGTGACTACAGAATCGAGGACTTACCTGAAGCAAAGCTCGTAGCCACCTGGGGAGCCAAAACGGTGACGGTTCAATTTGAACACCAACGCTCGACTACCGCTCTTTTACAAAAAATCAGTTCGCTGAACCTAAAAAATAAGCACTGATTTCTCCTAATTTACCTTTTCAAGGCATCGATTTTTATTTTTTCGATGCCTTTTTTCATTTCCAATCGTCCGATCAGGGTTTTTACCCATATTCCTTATCTATCTGAAAAACAACAATAAATTAATTTCTCTCTAGTATTTGTTTACTTATTACTATATTTTGTCGACAAATAGGAGTAAAGTTAAATTACCTGATTTTACTGGAATTAGGTTTCCTTTAATTTTCTAAAAATTTAAATAAATACTTAATTTTCATGGAGTTATAAATGGATAGCAAATCTCGTAGTGGTCGATTTGATTTGTCGGCAAATAAATTAGTGGAAGATTTTAATGCCACTATCATGATCGAACAACGCAACTGCCCCTTTGATATCAAGGGTTCTCAAGCACACGCTACCATGCTGGGTCGTCAAGGCATTATCAGCCAAGAAGACGCCGAAGCAATCTGCAAGGGCTTGGATCAAGTGGCTCAAGAAATTCGCGACGGAAAGTTTGTCTTCCGTACGGCCGATGAAGACATTCACATGGCCATTGAAAAGCGAATGACGGAAATTGTGGGACCTGCAGGCGGCCGCCTTCACACTGCCCGCTCACGCAATGACCAAACAACCGTCACCACGAAGATGATGCTTCGCGCCACAATTCGCGAAGTGCAGGCGGCAATCCGTGATCTGCAAAAGGAATTTGTCGATATCGCAGAAAAGCACATGGATGTCATCATGCCGGGCTACACGCATATGCAAACGGGACAGCCCATCCTCTTTTCGCATTGGATCATGGCTTACTTCTGGATGCTTGAGCGCGACTTCACTCGCTTTGACAACCTCTTTACTCGCATGGGCCGCTGCCCGTTAGGTGCTGCCGCCTTGGCCGGAACCGATTTCCCGATTGATCGTGAATTCACCGCTAAAGCTTTAGGTTTTGACGCTCCCACGGAAAACTCCATCGACTCTGTGAGCGACCGCGACCACATGGTGGAATTTAATGCTTGCGCCGCCATGTGCTACATGCACTTAAGCCGCCTGTCTGAAGAACTCGTCACCTTCTCCACGCAGGACTTTAAGTTTATTGAACTGTCAGACGACTTCTGCACAGGCTCCTCCATCATGCCGCAAAAGAAGAATCCGGATATTGCCGAAAAGATTCGCGGCAAGACCGGTCGTGTTTACGGCAATCTCATGGCCATGTTGACCATCATGAAGGGGCTTCCCTTGGCTTACAACACCGACCTTTCCGAAGACAAGGAACAGGTGTTTGACTCAATTGATACGCTTTTGGCCAGCCTCCGCATCATGACACCGATGATTGCCAAGATGACGGTTAACGCTGAAAAAATGCGTCACAACGCCGATCTGGGTTATTCCAACGCCACAGACTTGGCCGACTATTTGGCTCGCAAAGGCGTGCCTTTCCGTGAAGCGCACCATGTTGTCGGTTCCATGGTCAACTACTGCATCAAGCATGGCAAGCGCCTCGATGATCTGACAATGGATGAATATAAGAGCTTTAACGACAAGATCGAAGAAGATATCCGCCACGAAATCGCTCTTGAAACCTGCGTGAAAGCCCGTAAATCCTACGGCGGCACAGCTCCGGAAGCCGTAAGTAAGCAACTCGAAGTGGCCCGTGCGGTGCTCGATCACGAAGCTCAAACACTTCAATAATCCAATCGATTCGAAAAGGAATTGGAAATGGAAACCGATTTAAATTTCTGGCTGCAACTAGCCGTTATGCTCGTCTGTATCGGCGTCGGGGGCCGCTTTGGCGGTGTCGGGCTCGGGGCCGCTGGTGGCTTGGGTGTGAGCATTTTGGTCTTGGGCTTCGGTCTTCAACCGGCTTCTCCCCCTGTTTCCACTCTTTTAATTATTGTGGCTGTGATTGCCTGTACCAGTATCTTGCAAGGCGCAGGCGGCCTCGACCTTTTGGTTCGCTTAGCCGAAAAGATGCTTCGTAAGTGGCCAAGTGCCATTACGATTGTGGGGCCATTTGTCTGCTCGCTTTTTGTCGTGCTATGCGGCACGGCCTATGTGGCCTTTGCCGTTTACCCGGTCGTTGCCGAAGTCGCAGCCTCCGCTAAAGTGCGTCCTGAACGTCCTATTGCTGCGTCCGTGATTTCGGCCGGTATCGCCGTGGTCGCAAGTCCCATGAGTGCCGCCATGGCCGCTTTGGTCGCAAGCCTTGCCGTTTTGGATGTCTCTTTAATTCAAATTCTGGCTGTTTCTGTTCCGGCCTTTATCATCGCCACGCTTTGCACATGCTTGTCGGTGTACTGGAAAGGCACTGAGCTTGAAAAAGACCCTGAATTTATTCGCCGCGTTCAATCCGGTCAATATCAAGAATTGGTAGTCACCAATGGCAATAAACCCTTTGAAGCAACCAAAGGACAAAAATTGTCTGTTGGCATCTTCCTTGTAGGCGTCGTGACTGTGATCATCTTCGGCACGTTTAAGGAATTGCTCCCAAGTTGGGAAGCCGCCGGTAAGATCTCCACTCTTCCGATTCCGTCATTGATTCAAATGGTCATGCTTGCCTTCGGTCTTTTCATTATCGTGTTCTGCAAAGTGCCGAGCAGTAAGTTTGCCTCCGGTTCCGTCTTCGTTTCCGGTTTGATCGGTGTGGTAGGCGTGTTCGGCGTTTCTTGGTTAACAGGCACGTTCTTTGAAGCTTATAAGCCCTTGTTCGTTGGGTTATTCACTGACATGGCCCAGTCAACTCCGATGCTCTTCGGTGTTGTACTGTTTTGCTTCTCCGCGGTGATTTTAAGTCCCTCTGCGACAACGGCAGCTTTAATGCCTTTGGGTGTTTCGATCGGCATCCCCGCGGGCCTTTGCGTTGCACTGTTTCCTGCCACGTGCGGTGACTTCATCATCCCCGGCGGCGCGCAAATCGGCTGCACGGCTTTTGACCGTACCGGTACCACCCGTTTGGGTAAATACGTTGTTAACCACAGCTACATCATCCCCGGTTTCGTACATGTCATCACGGGTGTTGCAGCCGGTTACTTCTTAAGCTTCATTTTCTTCTAAAATAGGCTGATGTGTTTGGAGCGGGTTCTTTACCCGCTCCTCCTGTTTTAAGTTTTTCTCAGAGCGATCGTTATGCAAAGCGAAAATACTCAATTGATTTCCGAACAATTGGCTCGTTTCGTTGTTTGGACCAAATTTGAAGATATCCCCGAAGAACTCATCATCAAAGCTCAACGTCATATTCTGGACTCCGTGGGTGCAGGTATTGCCGGCGCTGTCAGTCCCGAGACAAAACTTTTAAATAAAGTTTTCGCTATCGGCGGCGAAATGAGCGGAAATGTTCCTCTTTGGGGCAAGGGTATTAAGGTCAGCGCCAGAAACGCCGCGCTCAGCAATGGTGTCTCTTCGCATACTTTCGAATTGGACGACACCAACGGCTGCGATCACTCGGGCGCTGTCGTTGTTCCGGCTGCTTTTGCCGCATTAAGTCTTTGTAATCGCCCAATTGACGGTAAAGAATTTATTGTTGCCGTCACATTGGGCTATGACTTGGCCCGTCGCGCCCTTGAATCGTGCGGCGCCTATGAGCCGCACAACGGTGCTGGCTGGCACTCCACCGGCACGTGTGGCGTCTTCGGTGCCGCGGCGGCGGTCGGTCGTCTCTTAGGACTGGACGTTGAAAAAATGCAGGCGGCGCTTGGCATCGCCACGAGTTTTGCGGCCGGTCAATGGTCTTTTGTTCATGATGGCGCACAAAACAAACGCCTGCATGTCGGCAACGCTGCTCACGGCGGATTGCTTGCTTGTTTGCTGGCCCGTGAAGGCTTCACCGGTCCGAAACTTGCCTTTGAACAAGTATGGGGCGGCTTCTCCAAGACTTTTGCTCCGACAAGCCAAGACCCCGATGCCTGGCTTCGCGATTTAGGCAAAAATTGGAAGTTGGGTCGTGTTTCCATTAAGCCGCATGCTTCCTGCAGAAGTTCGCACTCTTCCATTGATGCCGTCAATATCATCATGGATGAACACAGTTTGACTCCTGCTGATATTGAAAAGATCCATATCAAGATCAATCCGTTTGTTCACGGTATGTGTGGCGGCAGAAAACTCGACCCGATGCCTGCGGCGCAAATGAGCATCGCTTACGGCATTGCGGCCCGACTGGTTTTCGGCGGTGCGAATTTAACCGCTTACACGCGTACCAATCGACACGATCCTCGCATTCGCCAAGCCATGGATTTGGTCGAATTTGAAATCGATAAGACTCAAAAAGACGAGGACGAACCGATTGTGACGGTCTTCACGCGCGACGGCAAGAGCTACACCGAACGGGTTGAATTCCCATTAGGTGCTCCTCAAAATCCGGTGAGCGATGAAGCATTGATGAGTAAGTATCGGGACATCGCCGGCATGGTCTTCCCGACCGAAGTGGTGGAGGGCATCGCCGACTTTTTGCTGCACCTCAAAGATCAGCCCAATCTTGATCCGGTGGTGAAGTTATTGGGATCCAAACCCATTACAACTACTCAGTTTGATATCTAAAAACTTTCTTTTCGCCCCGCCTCTTTGACGGGGCATTTTTTTGCCTATTTGCACCCTTTTCTGATTGAAAAATCCCTACCGGTCTTCATTGACTTTAGTGTTTGCTAAGATGATCAAACTAAAAAATAGGACTTCCCATGGAAAAAGAAGCAAAAGCCCCAACAATTGATCTAGCCATACAACATTATTGGGGACTCCGAGCCGAGGGCTACAGTCTTTCAAACGTTGAAGAACTGGCTGACGCAGACAATCTGTATAGAAATCTTCTGCAACGTTGGCTGCCTGGTTCTCATCTTGGACAAAAATCATTGGATATCGGCTGCGGACCGGGATTTTTAGCCATTGAATTGGCCAAGTTGGGCTTTGAAAGCACTGGGATTGATTCTTGTGCTCCGATGCTCATCAATGCTCGTGAAAATGCCCAGGGATTAAATGTTGAATTTTTACAGGCTGATGCAGCCGCCGCCCGCTTTCCTCACGAAAGTTTCGATGTTATCGCTTCTCGAAACGTTGTATGGAATTTACCCAATCCTGAGTCCGCTTACCGTCAATGGCATCGTTGGCTAAAACCAAACGGGAAATTGATTATTTTTGACGGCAACCATTACCGCTACCTCACGGATTCAACTCGGCATGACCGCCCGCATCGTGAAACGCACAAATATCTCGGCGATGTTGATATCAACATCATGGAGTCCATCGCAAAAGAACTTCCAATGAGTCGATTCGATCGCCCTGAATACGACAAAGAAATTCTCAATTCGATCGGTTTCGTTAATATTGACACTATTGTTTTACGGCAAACCGGCGATCAGATTCACGACTTTGCCATTATTTGCAAAAAAGACCATGCAGATTGATACGCTTTTACAAGCCGTCAAAGACGGCAAAATGAACATTCAAGAGGCTAAAGAACTTTTGGCGCGAGCCCCTTATGAAGAATTGGGATTTGCGAAACTGGATTCCCACCGAACCGTTCGCACCGGCTTTGCCGAAGTTGTATATTGCGAAAATAAAGCTGATGACTTTCTTGTTGAGATTTTCTCTCGTTTATTTAGTGCCAATGGCGAAGTGATGGGTACCCGGTGCTCGGAAAAACAATACCAATTACTCAAAAAGCGTCTGCCCGAACTCACCTACGATCCCATCAGCCGCATTGCCAAAATTGAAAAGCCCAAAAAAAGAGCAGGGCTTATTGCCATCTGTACGGCGGGAACAGCTGATATTGCCGTCGCAGAAGAATGCGCACAAACTGCGGAATTTTTCGGACAAAACGTTGAACGTTTCTACGATATCGGTGTTAGCGGCATCCACCGATTACTTTCTAAGGTCGATCGTTTGCAGAAGGCCAACTGCGTCGTGGCAGTTGCAGGCATGGAAGGGGCCTTGGCCTCCGTTATTGGCGGACTTGTAGCCAATCCCGTTATTGCGGTTCCCACTTCTGTCGGTTATGGCGCTAATTTCCACGGACTTTCTGCGCTTTTGACCATGATTAACAGCTGCTCAAACGGCGTGGCTACCGTCAATATTGACAATGGTTTTGGAGCGGGTTTTTTAGCTTCCCAAATTAATCGTCTCGCGACTCGAAAGGAATAATTTAATGACAACACTGGTGTTGGATGCGCAAACCGGAATCAGCGGCGATATGACTGTAGCCGCCTTGCTCGACTTGGGGGCTGATTTTGAAAAGCTGCAACAAGTTCTTGCGACCTTACCCGACCAACAATTCCAGATTGCCGTTTCTCGGGTTAAGAAAAATGCACTGAACGCTTGTGACTTTAAAGTCACCCTGACAAACGGCGCCGCGGATACCGATCATGATATGAATTATCTTTTCGGTGAAATGGCTCACCATCCGCACAACTGCCACCATGAACACCCAGAAGCCTCAACAGAGGCTCATGGTCACGAGCACCATCATCATGATCATCGTCACTTGGACGACATCTTCAGGCTATTGGATCAAACATCCGCAACCGATCGGGCAAAAAACATCGCAAAGAAAATTTTCACGATCGTAGCTGAAGCAGAGGCCAAGGCTCACGGCGTCGCTATCGACGAAGTGCATTTCCATGAAGTAGGGGCGCTTGACTCTATCGTCGATATTCTCTCAGTTGCTGTGTTGATTGACGATTTGAATGTCGATCAGGTTATTGTGACCGCTCTGGGAGAAGGTTATGGAGAAATTCGCTGTCAACATGGAATTTTGCCCATCCCGGTCCCAGCGGTTTCTCATATTGCTGAAGCGCATGGCCTAACACTATCTCGCATTGACTGCAAAGGTGAATTTGTGACGCCGACCGGGGCTGCCATTGTTGCCGCCCTCAAAACGGCCGAACAACTTCCGCAACGCTACAAAATTTTGAAGTCAGGCCTTGGAGCCGGAAAACGAAATTACGACCGTCCAAGCCTTCTAAGAGCCTCACTCATCCAAGCAACAGGCGATCAATGCGGACAAGATAAAGTCATTGAGTTATCAACCAATATTGATGATTCGACGGCCGAAACCCTTGGCTTTACTCTTGAAAAACTCTACGCTCACGGCGCACTTGAGGCTTGGTTTACACCAATTTATACGAAAAAATGCCGTCCGGCCTACATACTGTCAGTGTTGTGCAAACCGGATCAGCAAGAAAAATTGGAAAACATTATTTTTTCCAACACGACAACGATCGGCATTCGTTCCCGAGTGGTCTTTCGCCGTATCTTAAAGCGCCATCAGTTGACTGTTCAAACACCCTATGGCGATGCGGAAGTTAAAGTTTGCGAAGTGCCTGATCAAGAGGGAATATTTCACACTCGCTTTTATCCTGAATATGAAACCGTAAAACGGTTGGCGAAAGAGCACAATCTTGATCTGCCCGGTCTTTACCGTTTGGTACAAAATGCCGCTGAAAATGCCTGATCTAAAAACAGTCCTTAGCCATTTTGATGCTATCGTGACTGAACCTGTAATGGTCGCGTTCTCAGGTGGCGCCGATAGTGTCTTAGTCCTCAAACTTGCCCTTGAAGCTTCTCGTGGCCGCGTTCCCGTTTATGCCCTGTATGCTGATGCGCCTTGGATGCCGAGAGCGGCGCGGGTAGAGGCTGAGCAAATCGCCCGTGAGCTCCAAGTCAAGCTTAACGTTGTTAGTATTGACTCCCCCGGTTCAATCGGTATCGAAAATAATCCCCTAGACCGATGCTACCGCTGCAAAAAGGCTATTTTTAAAGCTTTTATGGATTTTGGACAGATTCACAATGTCGAAATCTTGTTAGAAGGTACTCAATTAGATGACTTAACAAAATACCGTCCGGGATTAAAAGCCATTGCCGAGTCAGGAGCTCGCAGTCCGCTCAAAGAATTAGAGCTTCATAAATCAGATGTGAGAGAACTTTTGGCACATTGGGGACTCTCTGCCGCGAAAAAACCGTCCGGTTCCTGTTTAGCCACTCGACTGCCTTACGGACAAACACTTTCTGTCCCTATCCTTAAGCAGATTGATCAAGCCGAGAATTATCTTCGTTCATTTGGTTTTAAAGTTATCCGCGTTCGCTCACATGGTGATATCGCACGGATAGAAACAGACCTAGAACATCTTTCTTTGGCGCTTTCGAAACGAGCAGATATTGTCAGAGAACTCAAGAGCCTCGGTTGGAAATATGTCACTCTGGATTTAGAGGGTTTTCGCTCTGGAAGTATGGATTGATTAAAAATCGAGAAATTTCGGTATTTCGCCATAGATTTTCAGCGTATTAAAAAACTGTAATGGATTTTTAGAGTTAAACTAAAAATACCTTTTAACTTTTCTGAGAAAGGAACAGACCCATGTCCACAGTTCTCGATCCCATCAAAATGTGGGAAGACCTCCATAAGATTCCTGAATTGGCCATGCAGGAAGTGAAGACTGCCGCCTACGTTACCAAGACGCTTCAGGATTTAGGCATTGAAGTTCAGACCGGCATCGGCGGCACTACCGGCGTGATGGGCATCATTAAGGGTTCCGAACCGGGCCCTGTCGTGATGTTGCGTGCCGACATGGACGCATTGCCCTTTACGATTGACGGCAAAGAATGCGCCATCCATGCCTGCGGTCATGACTCTCACACGGCTATGTTGTTGGCTGCTGCCAGCCGCCTGAAGGATCGCGTCAAGAAGGGCACGCTCAAATTGCTCTTCCAACCCGCTGAAGAAGAAATTAGCGGCGCATTGGCCATGATCAAAGCCGGTGTTATTGATGATGTGGACTACGCCTTGGGCGCTCACATCCGTCCGATTCAAGACGTTCCGGCCGGTCAAATTTGCCCGGCGGTCAACCACACGGCTTCCAACACGCTTCGCGTGGAAGTTACGGGTCGCAGCGCTCACGCCGCTCGTCCGCACTTAGGCGTCAATGCTCTTGATGTGGCCTGCGCCATTGTTCAAGGCACGCAAAACATGTGGTTTAACCCGACCAATATTTGGTCGATGAAAGCCACGCAATTGCACGCTGACCAAGGAGCAACAAACTCCATTCCTGAAAAGGCTGTGATCACCTTTGACTGCCGCGCTCAAACGAATCCTTTGATGAAGGATTTCCGTGAACGTTTCGCTAAATTGGTTGAAGGAATCGCGACCGGCTACGGTGCAACGGCCACGATCACTGAACTTGGTGCCTGCCCGGCTGCTGAATATGACGAAGACCTCAAGCAAATGGTGATTGAATCCATCGTTCGTACCCACGGTCAGGAAGCTGTTGCTAAGGACTGCGGTGGCGGCGGTGAAGATTTCCACTACTACAAGATGCATAAGCCCACAATGAAGGCTGCCTATTTTGGTTTGGGCGTTGGTGCAACGCCGGGTCTTCATGCTGCTACGATGCACTTTGACCCGAAATACCTCCCGATGGGGGTTGATGTGATGGTTGATGTGGTGGAACGCTTGATCGGCTAATCCACAATCACCGGCCACAAAATGGGGAGCCGCTGGCTCCCCATTTTTCGTTTTCTAATTTAGGCTACAACGGCAGCAATTGCGATTGTTCCATTAGGTGGGCACGCAAAAGCTCAGAGGCTTTTTGAGCATCCCCCATGCGAATCGCCCGCAAAATCTCTCTTTCCTGTCGAGCGATATCCAAAAAGAATTGCCTATCCATGTTGGCGATACGGTGTGAAGTTTTTTCAAAGTACGTCACCAGCACGCCTGAGAAAACCTGAAGCACTCGGTTTCCGCAGCCTTCCAGAAGCAACAAATGGAATTCTCGGTCAAATTTATCGGCCACCAGCGGTTCATCGGCGTGCTCTTCAATCTTATTGAGCGTACCTTCCAAACGGGAAGCCAACGCCGGCGTGATGCGACGGCTCACTAACGGCATAAGAGAGCATTCCACCAAAGCGCGAGCTTCAATAAATTCCTGCACGTCAAAGTTAGCCACGTCAAAACGCATCTGAATCTGGTTGCGCAAACTGTTAGCGCCCACTTCACGAACCGTCGTGCCGCGCTTTGGTGTCCGAACCAGAATTCCCATTTGGGTCAAAATGTCCAACTCTTTACGAATACGGTAGCGGGTCACACCGAAACGTTTGGCCAATTCCGTTTCCGTGTCAATGCGTTCGCCATTTTTTGCTTGTTCCTGCAAATGATCACGAATTTGTTCAAACAAATTGTCGTTTTGTTGCATTTTGTTCGAGACCTTTGAAAAATTGTTAGCGATCATTATAGGGGGATTTTTGACTACTCTTTGATTATTCAACAAAAATTAAGGGTTTTTAATGATGGACATCTAACTTAATTGTCGACAAATTGGTGATTTCCCGATACGCAAAATGCAATATTTTAGCCTTATATGTCGGTCTAAGCATTTGAAAAATGTAAAATAAATTGCTCTTAATTTATCTTTTCCACAATGTTGTTGGCATTTGTTGAAAAAGATCGCCGTTTGAAAATCCTCGAAAAGACGCCTACGATTAGCCGAAAATACATGGAGCTTACTAAGCTCCCCCTCTTTTTGTTACTTCTCCAAGGAATAAAAAATGGTTGATGTCCAATTTTGGCTCCAACTTGCCGTCGTCTTATTCTGCTTGGCTGTCGGCGGTCGTTTCGGCGGCGTAGGTTTAGGTGCTGCAGGTGGCTTCGGCGTGAGCATCCTTGTTCTCGGCTTCGGTATGCAACCGGGCTCTCCTCCCGTTTCCGTCCTTTTGATTATTACCGCAGTGATTGCCTGTACGAGTGTCTTGCAGGGCTCGGGCGGTTTGGATTATTTGGTCGGTTTAGCTGAAAAATTACTTCGCAAATGGCCGCGCGCTATTAACTTTGTGGGCCCGGTGGTTTGCTCCATCTTCGTGATTTTTGTGGGCACCGCTTACGTGGCTTTCGCCGTATACCCGGTGGTGGCTGAAGTGGCGGCCTCGGCAAAGATTAGACCGGAAAGAGCTGTTTCAGCGTCGGTAATCTGCGCAGGCATTGGTGTGATGGCTAGCCCCATGAGTGCCGCTATGGCTGCCATGGTGGGTATCATGTCCGCCTACGGCTACACGTTGCTTGACATTCTGTCGGTTTCTGTTCCCACGTATTTCATCGCCTTATTGGCGGCTTGCTTGTCTGTGAACTGGCGCGGCTGCGAACTCGAAAAAGATCCCGAGTTCATCCATCGCGTGCAAACGGGCCAATACACGGAACTGCATGTTTCCACGACCGATCATATTTATAAGGAACCAAGCAAGGGTGCCAAGATCGGCGTGTTGATTTTCGCTATCGGTATTTTGACCTCCATCACCATTGGCTCGTCTGAAACCCTGCGTCCGTCTTGGGAAATTGCGGGCAAGATCAGCCAATTACCGATTCCGTCTTTGATTCAAATGGTCATGTTGGCTACCGCTTTGGTGATCATTGTTGTCTGTAAGGTACCGAGCGACAAATTTGCTTCCGGCTCTGTTTTCCGCTCCGGTTTGATCGGCGTGGTTGGTGTCTTCGGTATTTCCTGGTTAACGGGTACGTTCTTTGACACGCACAAGGATGTGTTCGTTCACTACTTCTCCGATATCGCCAGTTCTTCGCCGATTATCTTCTGCATCGTCTGCTTCTGCTTTAGCTCGGTAATTTTCTCGCCGACCGTCAGTACGACGATTTTGATGCCGATCGGCTTGGCTTTGGGCTTAAGCCCGCAACTCTTAGTCGGTATTTGGGCTTCCTGCTACGGTGACTTTGTTATCCCTGGCGGCGCACAAATCGGTTGTACGGCTTTTGACCGTACCGGTACTACGAGGTTAGGCAGTTTTGTGTTTAACCACAGCTACATGCGACCGGGTCTGGCCTTTGTTGTGGTCGGCACGGCTGCCGGTTGGTTCATCTCACAAATCATGCTCTAGCCTGTACGGTTAAAACAGTTGCGTTAACGGAGGACTCTTGATGAGTCCTCCGTTTTTTCTACCCCTTAAGAATGACGCATAATTCCCTCAAAGATACAAATCGACACAAATCATTAACAAATTCGCCATTGATTGGATACAGCTCAATCTCTTTTTATTAGGGCAAGTTTGAATCGAATTAAGGAAAATTCCCTACCCATTTTGTAAAAATTTAAGGGTTAACCCTAAACACTTTCTAACATTTTTGTAAAGATAACAGAAAGATATATCCCTAGCTCAAAAACAAAACGCTCGAGACAAGAAAAAGTAGCGTTACATGTGTGAAAATTCGCAGTGCTTAGAAAGGTTACGGAAACGTAGCCTCTTCTATTGTTTAAAAGAGAAAATAAAGGAAACTTACCATGGTTGGTACTGACTTTTGGCTACAACTAATCTTAGTGTTGGCATGCTTGTTCTATGGTGCCCGCAAAGGTGGTATGGCCCTCGGCCTTTTGGGTGGCGTGGGCTTGATCGTTTTGGTTTTCGGCTTCGGCCTTAAACCGGGTAAACCGCCGGTCGACGTGATCCTCACGATTTTGGCCGTGGTTTGCGGTTCTGCTACTTTGCAAGCCGCTGGTGGTTTGGATTGCTTGCTCCAAATCGCTGAAAAGATTTTGCGTAGAAATCCCCGCTACGTCTGCTTCCTCGCTCCGTACATCTGCTGGTTCTTGACCATCTTGTGCGGTACGGGTCACGTCGTTTACACGATGTTGCCCATTATCTATGACGTGGCTATTAAGAACAACATCCGTCCGGAACGCCCGATGGCTGGTTCCACGATCGCCTCTCAAATGGGTGTGATCTGCTCGCCGGCTGCTGTGGCTGCTGTTTCCATGATCGCTTTGATGGAAGGTTACACGATCAATGGCCAACACTTCGGCTTCATTGACCTCTTCTCCATCACGATTCCTGGCGGCTTCTTCGGTGTGTTCGCTGTCTGCTGCTTCTCTTGGTTCCGTGGTAAGGACCTCGACAAGGATCCGGAATTCCAACAATTGATTTCCGATCCGGAAATGAAGAAGTATGTTTACGGTGATACGACGACCTTGATCGGTAAGAAGTTCACGGGCAAGCAATGGCTCTCTTTGGGCTTGTTCATCGGCGTGATCGTTATCGTGGCTATCCTCGGTATGTTCCCCGAATTGCGTCCGAAAGGCTGCTCGATGACCTTGGCTATTCAAATGTTCATGTTGGCTGCCGGTACGTTGATGGTTATCTTCTGCGATGTTAAGGCTTCTGACGTGGCTAAGAACAGCGTGTTCCGTGCTGGTACCGTCGCCATCGTGGCTGTGTACGGTGTGGCTTGGATGGCCGATACGATGTTTGCCGCTCACTTGAACGACTTGAAGGTCGGTTTGACCGAATACGTTAAGGTTTATCCGTGGGCTTACGCTATCGTGTTGCTCTTGGTTTCCAAGTTGGTGAACTCTCAAGCTGCTGCCGTTGCTACGATTGTTCCGGTTGCCTTGGCTGTTGGTACGCCTCCGGGAATCGTGGTCGCTTTCTCTGCCGCCTGCTACGGTTACTACATCCTTCCGACGTATCCGTCTGACTTGGCTGCTATTCAATTCGACCGCTCCGGCACGACCCATATCGGTAAGTTCGTGATCAACCACTCCTTCATCCTCCCGGGCTTGATCGGTGTGTTCACGGCCTCTATTGCCGGTTACATCTTCGCTGCGATGTATGGTTTCGTTTAATCGATAAACCTATCGCGAGTAAATAGCGAATGACGGACGGCAAGTAGTTGAACTCTTCAATTACTTGCCGTTTTTCTTTGACCGTATCATTATTAAGGAATGGCGCCGATTTAACGCTCCCCTTTGTTAAAGGCGTCGATTTAACAACGTTAAGGAGATAACGAGAAATGGCTCAAGCTGTTGAATTTAAATACGCTCCGATGTTCCAACTCGGTAAAGACGACACGGAATATTACCTTCTCACCAAAGACTACGTGTCTGAAGGTGAATTCGAAGGTCATAAGATCCTCAAAGTTCAACCGGAAGCTTTGACCCTTTTGGCCAAACAAGCTTTCCACGACACGAACTTTATGCTCCGTCGCGCTCACAATGAACAAGTGGCCAAGATTTTGAAGGATCCGGAAGCCACGGATAACGACAAGTACGTCGCTCTTTCCTTCTTGCGCAACGCTGAAGTGGCCGCCAAGGGTGAATTGCCCTTCTGCCAAGATACCGGCACCGCCATTATTCACGGCGAAAAAGGCCAAGCCGTTTGGACTGGCTTCTGCGATGAAGAAGCTCTCTCCTTGGGCGTTTTCCAAACCTACACGACCGATAGCCTGCGTTATTCTCAAAACGCTCCGTTGTCGATGTACGAAGAAAAGAACACCAAGTGCAACCTTCCCGCTCAAATCGACATTGAAGCTGTTGAAGGCAACGAATACAACTTCTTGTGCGTAGTGAAGGGTGGCGGTTCTGCCAATAAGAGCTACCTCTACCAAGAAACAAAGGCCATTTTGAACCCGAAGACACTTGTTCCCTACCTCATTGAAAAGATGAAGAGCTTGGGTACGGCTGCCTGCCCCCCGTATCACATCGCCTTTGTGATCGGCGGAACGTCTGCTGAAAAGACAATGCTCACGGTGAAGTTGGCTTCTACGCACTTCTATGACAACCTGCCCACGACCGGTGACGAAACGGGCCGCGCTTTCCGCGACGTCGAACTTGAAAAGACACTCTTGGAAGCTGCTCAAAATATCGGTTTGGGTGCTCAGTTCGGTGGCAAATACATGGCTCACGACGTGCGCGTCATTCGCTTGCCGCGCCACGGTGCCAGTTGCCCGGTCGGTATGGGCGTGAGCTGCTCGGCTGACCGCAACATCAAAGCTAAGATCAACAAGGATGGTGTCTGGATTGAAAAACTCGACTCCAACCCCGGTGAATTGATCCCTGAAGAATACCGCAAGGCCGGCGAAGGCGAAACGATTAAGATCGACCTGAACCAACCGATGTCGGAAGTTTGCAAGGAATTGAGCAAGTATCCGGTCTCTACCCGTGTGTCCTTAACCGGCACGATCATTGTGGCCCGTGACATCGCTCACGCCCGCATGAAGGAATTGCTCGACAGTGGCAAGGAATTGCCCCAATACATCAAGGATCACCCGGTTCTCTACGCAGGTCCTGCCAAGACGCCTGCCGGTCATCCGTGCGGCTCTATGGGCCCGACAACGGCTAACCGTATGGACCCGTATGTTGACCTCTTCCAAAGCCATGGCGGCTCTATGGTGATGATCGCCAAGGGCAACCGTACGCAAGTCGTGACCGATGCTTGTAAGAAGCATGGCGGCTTCTACCTTGGCACGATCGGCGGTATCGCTGCGGTGCTTTCTGAAAGCTCCATCAAGAGCATCGAATGCATTGAATGGCCGGAACTCGGTATGGAAGCTGTCTACAAGATTGAAGTGCAAGACTTCCCTGCCTTCATTTTGGTGGACGACAAGGGCAATGATTTCTTCAAGCAAATCAAGCCCCGTTGCACGATCAAGTGCGAAAAATAACCAGTAGACTGTCTCACTGAATAGGTGAGAATCTACTTTTGATCGCCGTTTCCGTTATGGAGGCGGCGATTTTTTATTCCTGGCGATAGAACAAATTTTTCGCTCCGATAGAAATTAACCTACTTTTACACAGTAACGTCTTTTTGGGATCATAAAGGCATTGACACTACCGATTTTGGAAAGAATAATAAGGACGTAGACAATTTAAATATGTAGGCAGGCTCTTTTTCATAAAAGAGCCAACGGGTTGTTGTGTGTCTCGATTATTTAAATACCCGCATTGCCGGAATCGATTACTTTTATTTTTGATAACTCGGAGCCAATTATGAAAACCGAATGGAGAGGCTTTAAAGGAACCCATTGGGTCGACGATGTCGATGTGCGCGATTTCGTTCAAAACAACTACACTCCCTATGACGGCGATGATTCGTTCTTAGCGCCGCCCACCGAAGCAACCTCTAAGCTTTGGGATCTTTTACAAGGCTTGCAAAAAGAAGAACGTGCTAAAGGCGGCGTGCTTGACATGGAAACGGAAATTGTCTCCGGCATTACCGCTTACAAAGCTGCCTACATGGGCGAAGGCACTAAGGATCTCGAAAAGGTTGTCGGTTTGCAAACTGACAAGCCCTTAAAGCGTGCTTTTATGCCTTTTGGCGGCATCAAGATGGCCGAACAAGCTTGTGAAACCTACGGCTATAAGCCCAATCCTAAGTTCCACAAGATTTTCACGGAATACCATAAGACTCATAACCAGGGTGTGTACGATGCCTATACGCCTGAAATGCGTCTTGCCCGCAAAAACAAGATCATTACGGGTTTGCCTGACACCTATGGCCGTGGCCGTATTGTCGGTGACTACCGTCGTGTTGCCCTTTACGGTATCGACTTTTTGATTGCCAAAAAGAAAGAAGACATGGCCCATTGCGGATGCGGCATGATGACCGACGAAATCATTCGTCAGCGTGAAGAAATCACCGATCAAATTCGCGCCCTTATGCAGATGAAGGAAATGGCTGCCGACTACGGTTATGACATTTCTGTTCCGGCCAAGAACGCTCGCGAAGCTGTTCAATGGCTCTACTTTGGTTACTTAGCCGCTATTAAAACTCAAAATGGCGCTGCCATGTCTGTCGGCCGTATTTCCACGTTCTTGGATATCTACATTCAACGTGATTTGGCTGAAGGCACGCTCACGGAATCCGAAGCCCAGGAATTGATTGACCACTTGGTGCTCAAATTCCGTATGGTGAAATTTGCCCGTATTCCGTCCTATAACCAATTGTTCTCGGGCGACCCGGTGTGGGCTACTTTGGAAGTGGCGGGCCTTGGCATGGACGGCCGTTCCATGGTCACCAAGAATGACTTCCGCTTCTTGCATACCCTTGAAAACATGGGACCGTCGCCGGAACCGAATTTGACGATTCTGTACACGAAGCACTTGCCTAAAGCTTTCCGTGACTACGCCGCGAAGATTTCCATCAACACATCTTCTGTTCAATATGAAAACGATGATGTGATGCGCCCGATCTGGGGTGATGATTACTCCATCTGCTGCTGCGTATCTGCTACGGAAACTGGTAAGGAAATGCAGTTTTTCGGTGCTCGTGCCAATTTGGCAAAGTGCATGCTCTACGCTATTAATGGCGGCGTTGACGAACAAACACTCATGCAAGTGGGCCCCGAATTGCGCCCGATCACTTCCGAATACCTCGACTACGACGAAGTGATGGAACGCTTTGACAAGATGATGGATTGGTTGGCCGGTCTCTACGTGAACACCCTCAACCTGATCCACTACATGCACGACAAGTACTACTATGAAGCTGCAGAGTTGGCCTTGATTGATACGGACGTGCGTCGTACGTTTGCGACCGGTATCGCTGGTTTCTCGCATGTAGTCGACTCCCTTTGCGCCATTAAGTACGCTAAGGTCAAGACCGTGCGTAACGAACAAGGTGTGGTCATTGGTTACGAAACCGAAGGCGACTTCCCGCGCTACGGCAACGATGATGATCGTGCGGACTCCATCGCCGTGTGGCTCTTGAAGACCTTCATGAAGAAGCTTCGCAAGTTCCACACGTACCGCAACTCCGAACCAACCACTTCGATTTTGACGATTACGTCCAACGTTGTGTACGGTAAGGCTACGGGCGATCTTCCGGATGGCCGCAAGTCCGGCGAGCCTCTCTCTCCGGGTGCTAACCCCAGCTACGGCGCGGAACAAAACGGTTTGCTTGCCTCGTTGAATTCTGTGGCTAAGCTTCCCTATGAATACGCTTTGGACGGCATCTCCAACACGCAAACCATTAGCCCCGACGCTCTCGGCCATTCGCTTGAAGAACGCGTCAACAATTTGGTGCGTGTGATGGACGGTTATTTCGAACGCGGTGCCCATCATCTCAATGTCAACATTTTCGGTACGGAAAAGTTGATCGATGCAATGGAACACCCGGAAAAACCTGAATATGCGAACTTCACGATTCGTGTGTCCGGCTACGCTGTCAAGTTCATTGACTTGACCCGCGAACAACAACTCGACGTGATTTCTCGTACCTGCCACAAAGCGATGTAATTTGACAAACCGCACGCCATCAGTCCGCACAACGCGGATTGAGCGGCGTGCATTTTTTTGTGATTGTCATGACCCTTGCACATGTTCACTCTTATGAAACGTTCGGCTCTGTAGACGGCCCCGGCGTGCGTTTTGTTCTCTTCTTACAAGGCTGCAAAATGCGTTGTCAGTACTGTCACAACCCTGACACGTGGAAAATGGGAATCGGCGAACAAAAAAGTGCTCGCGAGATCTTAGACTTTGCCTTGCGCTACAAGTCATATTGGGGAGAAGACGGCGGAATTACTGTCAGCGGCGGGGAGCCGTTGCTGCAAATTGATTTCCTTTTAGAATTTTTCAAAATGGCCAAGGCCGAAGGGATACATACCACCATTGATACAGCCGGCTGGCCTTTTACCCGAAAAGAGCCATTCTTTTCCAAATTTAAAGAGCTGATGCAATTGACCGATTTGGTTATGCTCGACATTAAGCATATTGACGATGTCAAACACCGGGAATTGACCAAACAGTCCAATGCAACCATTTTGGATTGTGCTCATTACTTAGACGAGATCCATAAAGATGTTTGGATTCGCCATGTGTTGGTTCCAGGACGCACCGACGAAGATGAAGCACTCCAAAAGCTCTCTGATTTTATTTCCACTCTCCACAATGTTAGAAAAGTGGAAGTATTGCCCTACCATTCTTTCGGGATGTACAAATGGGAAGAGTTGGGGTTGAAGTATGAACTCAAGGATACACCGGCTCCGTCTGCAGAACGGGTGATTAACGCTGAAAAAATCCTGAAAACATCTTCTTATCACTAAGCTCGAAAGCCCGCGCAGCCGGGCTTTCTTTTTAAATCAGGCTGTCTTCCTCTTCATCTCGCAAATCACGCAGAATATAGCCGACACCTGAATAGGCAGAAATTACACTGCCGTCAAAGCCGATGTCTTCAAATTTCTTCCGAATCCGGGCGAAACAGACCCGAAGATATTGAACTTCTGTACTGAATTCAACACCCCATACCGCTGTTAATAATTTTTCATGCGGAATGACCGCGCCGGGGTCCTTCATCAAAATTTCTAGCAGTCGCCACTCCTTGTCATTGAGCCTGACTTCTTGATCACGGATAAAACACTTTCTGGATGACTTAATCAAACGAATCGGTCCGTTTTTAATTTCTGTTTGAGCGCTGCTGGTTTCCTCAACTTTGTGGCTGCGTCTCAAGATAGCCTTAATTCGCATGATTAACTCATCGATGGAGAAAGGCTTCACGATGTAGTCATCCGTTCCTAATCGAAATCCTTCAATTTTGGTGCGAACATCGTTACGTGCACTGACGATAATCACGGGAATGGGAGAATGCGAGCGGATAATTTTCAAAACTTCCAACCCATCCAACCCCGGCATCATCACATCGAGCACAATCAAGTCGGGTTTAACATCGGTATGCTGTAAAACTTCCAAGGCACGTTTGCCGTCATCGGCGGTCATCACATCAAAGCCACTGCTTTCCAAATTAACGGCCACTAATCGACGGATTTTAGACTCATCGTCAACAATAAAAATTAAAGGTCTATTCATTCACATCTTCCTTTAGTACGGCAAACGCACAATAAACTCAGTCCATTCTCCCGGTACACTTTCGGCTCGGATGCTGCCGCCATGAGCTTCACAAATGGCTCGACAAATCGCAAGCCCTAAACCAGTTCCACCGATGCGCCGCCTTGAAGTCATATCAATTTGATAGAAACGATCGAAGATTTTTTCCAATTGATCGGATTCAATTCCCACGCCATAATCCTTGACCACAATTTCTACCATCTGCTCAACTCTTCGAACAAAAACCTCACAACGCGCCTGACTCCCCTCTTTCTTATAACGCCCTGCATTCACAAAAAGATTAATCAATACTTGAGTGATTCGATCAGGATCGACACGCATACACTCTGCCTCTGCATCAATGTGCTTGGCAAATTGCACATCGTAGCGCTGCTTGGTTAACTTAATGGCTTTGTCAATCAAAGCGGCAACCTGAACGACTCTAAGCTGAAGGTCAAAACGTCCTTCTTGCAAGCGTGAAATATCTAACCAATCGTCAATTAAACTGCTTAAACGCTTGCTCTCATCGACCATATCAGCCAGTATTTCACGTTTTTCTACATCATCGAGTACAACAGAACCGCGAGTGAGTGTTTCGGCCTGAAGACGCATGGTGGCAATCGGCGTTTTCAGTTCATGAGCAACAATCCCAATCAAAGAATCCTTAAGTTTGGAAATCTGCGCACTTTGAGAAACGTCTCTGAACAACAAACCAATGCGATCAGAGCGCCCCGGCAAATTGTGAACGAAGAACGTGACAACATCGAGAACTTTTTCCGAGTCATGGATGTTAACCATACGTACAATGCTCGGATTTTTCATAAATAGCTCAGGATCGTCTCGATCGGTGAGCGGATTGTAGTGCTCAAAAATCAATTCACGTGCAGGTTTACCTACCAAACTTTCATTGTTATACAAAAAGGTTTGTGCTTTTTGATTGGCGTAATTGATCAACCCCGATTGACCGACAAGAACCACACCCTCGGTAAGGGACTCAAACACAGCCACTAACGTCTGGTGTTCCAAATCCAATTCGGAAAATAACTTACTCAGCGATTCGGTTCGCTTATTAATCTCTGACTCCAAATACGCATTTAAGTGCTCTAACCGTTTTTGGGTTTGACTGACGGTTACGGCCATATTATGGAAGCTTTTTTGAAGTTCCAAAATTTCGCTCGGTCCACTATCTTGCTCTCCATTTTCCACGGGCGGCGGAATGGTCCGATTCTTGGCAAAATTTTCTACCTGATCGACAAGCTGCTCTACTTTCCGCTTCATCGGACGCGAAACAAAATACCCGATCAAAAGCGTCATGGCGATAGCCACGATGAAGAGAAAACCGGATGTTTCCAAAGACTGTAGCAGTTGTCTGTCACGATCAGTGAGTGATTGAGCCGCCAGCACCGTCCAGCCTGTACTTTTGATCGGAACAACCGCGCGGATAACCGCTGTATTGCGAGTTCCATCGGTCCGCCAGAGGGTTCCCTGCTCAGAAGTGGCTAAGCGCTCCTTATCATCCTGTAGCAAAAATAATTGCGAAGGCTCCAGTAAGTTCTCGTTTTGACCATATACCCGTTGGTTCTGATCGGTAAGAATACGGATAGCAAAGGGAGAACTCTGAGCCAAGATTTCACTTTGTTTCAGCAAATTCGAGGCGTTGACTGTTGCCAACAGTGCTCCTTCTGAAACTTTGGATCGGACTTCTAATCGTAGCAACCATTTGTCTGAAGCCACTGGGTTGATATCCTTAACAACCGCCTGCATCACCTCATTTTCAAAGACTGGCTTTACAGTCGGCTCATTAACATTTGCTTGCCTCAGGCGTTTGATATCGCTAATTTCGGGAGCCAAACTCAATAGATGCGCCCGAGCTTCTTTTTCTTCATCCGATTGTGTGTCAATGGCCATCAAATCAGAATAAGAAAGAATCAGAAGACGACTGATTTGCTCAATCTTGGAATCGAACCCCTCGGCAATCATTTGTGCCGTCAACAACTGCTGGTGATTGGTGACGTCTACCATTCGTTGCAATTGTTGGGATTGCAATAGCGCCAACATGAATAACGGCACAAAAGCCGTCCACCCCAACGCTCGCGTCAAAACGCTTCTGAAGGACTGAGGCTCTACCGGCTCCTCCGAAATGAGTGGATAGTCTATGGAGGAGAATTCCTGTTTGTATTCTTGAGAGGATTTTTCATCTGCCATGACTACGCAGTTTACCGTGAAAGTCTCTTTCTTAAATAGCAAAAATAGATAATTTCACCCACTTCTATTAGAAGTTTCCCGAGGTTGCAATCTTTTTGCAATAAATGATTTTCAGCTTTTATTTTTGGGCAATTTTTCGCTGATAAATTCATGGAGATACCGCAAGTTGCACAACTTTTTTAACAACTTCAAAAAAGATAACCGCGGTAGTCGCTCTGAAGGCTTTGTCATTCAGGGTTGGTTGTTCTAAATGGAGATTTTTATGACAGCATCCACCATTGCCCAATGCTGTATGGTCGCCACTCTCTTGCTCATGATTACCGGGAAGACCCCGATTTACATGACCGCAATTATCGGTGCCACCATTTCAGCTATTGTCGCCGGTATTCCTTTTGTCGGACAGGGCACAACAATTGCTTCCTTGATTAATTCCGGTCTGAACCCGGTGATTGCCGATATGACCGGTGTTTTGATCTTCATCGGCATCATGCAGTCCACGGGCTTTTTTGATGTCATCATCCGAGACGTGATTCGCGTTGGTAATAAGCTCGGCGGTGGCGTGGGCGTTTGCTCCGCAGGCGGTATCGCTTGCGGCGTGATCGGCGCCCTGACCGGTTTCACACAACCTGTGATTACCGCGGTGATCACGGGTCCGGCTGCCGTCCGTTTGGGCGTTGATCCGAATAAGGTCGCTGGTATTCAAGCTCACGCCGGCCACATTGGTAACTTGGCCGGTTTCACTCACCCGACTCAGGTCGCCATTTTGGCCACGGCTGGTGTCGGTTTCGGTCTCTTCAACGTCTTGGGCTTCATTGCCGCCGGTTCCATTTTCGCCATGAGCGCTTTCCGCGCCATCCGCGATATGAAAAAACGTGGTGTGAACATCTCCGCTGAAGAACGTGAACGCGTCATGCAAGAGATCCTTTCTCGTGAATACGCCACGACTTCCGGTAAAGCCTTCGCCCCGTTTATTGTGCTGTTGGTCGGTTTCTGCGCCGGCTTGCCCGTGTTCTTAGTTGGCTTGGTTGCCGCCTTGCTCACGATGGTTTTGGCTCACCGCAATGCCAAACAATCTGAAGCTGACATGCTCAAGGGTGTTGGTTTGATCGCTACCCCGTTGGTTGCAACGATCGGCTTTTTGTTCATGAGCGCTGTCATTCGTGCAATCGGTTTGGTCGACACGATGAGTGACGCCGTTGGCCCGATCCTCTCGGTCTCTCCGGTCCTCATCCTCTTCGGCGTGGCCTTCTTGACCGCCTTCATGACGCAATCCTACGCATCCAGCGTTTCTGTTTTGGTTCCGTTCCTCCAAGTTGTGTTGGATACAGGTGCTGATCCGTTTGCCGCTGCTTTCGCAGCCGCTTCCGGCGCCGCTTTGATCCAATACTTCTTGACCGGTGGTCCGGTTGCCGCTTTGGCTACGGTTATCCCGGTTATTGAAGGTAGTGACCTTAAGTCGGCTAACGCTTTCCAACGTCCGTCTATCTTCTTCGGTAGCTGCGTGGCGTTTGTGATTACGTGCATCCTGACGATTGTTTAATCGCCTACTAATCCGTGTGATAGGTTTAATCAAACCTATCACACCTTTTCAAGCTCAACTGATTCAAGCAGTTAAGCTTGAAAAGGGAGAAAAACAATGGCTTCTCATAAAGTTGCATTAAGCTCTAAAAAGCAAGGAATCCTCGGCATTGTCGGCCATGCAGGATGCGGTCACTGTAACAGCCACTTGGGCTTCATTCAGGATGATTCGGGCGGCCTAACAGCTGTGATGGCTTTGCTGACTGAAGCGACCGGTTCATCGCTTGAAATCGAAAACGTAAAGACCGTTACCGGTATGGACGGATTCTTTGAGGTCAAAACAAAGGCTGGCGGCGTCGGTCGCGCCCATCCCCGCCGTGGGATTACGGCAGCCGAAGCTCGCTTAGCTCAATGGGCCATTGGACAAGACGCCACTTGCTCGCAAACGGTAGCCATGAATACTTTCGGTCGTATCTTGGGACAAGGCGCAATGGAAGTTCCCGTGGCGTTTCAAACCGCTGTAGCAAACGCCGCTTTGGATAGTTTCGCAAGAAACTTCCCAGGGCAATTTCTGCTTTCCGATGAAAAAGTCCCCGGTAATGTCGGCAAAATTTTAGGCACCGTCATCGAGGTCGATGGCGTCCCCGTTTCCATCATGGGACTGAGCAATGCAACCGATGGCGGCATCGGCCCCAATGAAGACATTGAGGGCAATGTTTGTCTTTTCGGTAAAGAAGAAGTCATGAAACCATTGGGATTGGACCACCTTCCCACCTTCTTGCTGGAAGGCAAGGTTTGCGCGTCTCCGGTCTCCGATGAAATCCAAGAAAATACATTCCTGATTCGTGCCCACACTGATGCCGATAACCCAGTTGTCGCGGAATGCTACATCGAAGCCGCAAAACGATTAGGCTACCCGGCCACTTACCGCCCAGAAATGCTAGCTCGCAGTGAAAACGCCATGAGAAACTTAACCGAAGAAATGGGTAAACGCATCCAAGAATTCGGCAAAGAGTTGGCTCAAGCAACAACAGCTATTGAAAAGTGCCGAATTTCTGCAGCCATTAATGAATTTGCCAGCCAAGAGTTGGGCGGCATTACCTTTATGGGTGATGATATTCACAAAATTATGGGGGGCGTCGGACAAATTCCGGGACTTACAGCTTGCATGAGTCTTTTTGTTCCGCGCTCCAGTATCCAACGCGATGTTTTGCCTTCGCTGTCAATGGAAGACGCGCATCGCTACGCTGAAATTTTGAAAGAAGGTGCCCTGATCCTCGCCGATCGGTTACCTGAAGCTCAAGCTATTGTTAACAAACACGCATCAGTCTGAAAGGAGTTTCAAATGACTTGTTGTTCTAAGAAAAAGGTAATGGTTCTGGCCACCGGCGGCACCATTGCCATGAAAATGGATGAAAAAATCGGTGCTTTGGTACCGGCCTGTACGGGTGAGGACTTGGTGGCCGCAGTTCCCGGCTTAGACAAAGTGGCTCATGTTGAAGTTGAACAAATCTGCAACGTCGCCTCTCCCAACATGACGCCTGAAATTATGTTCAAGCTCCATCAACGTGCTGAAGAACTCCTCGCTCAGGACGATGTTGCCGGTGTTGTCATCACACACGGAACAGACACGCTTGAAGAAACGTCCTATTTCCTCGACATTACCCACCAATCGGATAAGCCGATTGTGTTGACAGCCGCCATGCGTGGTGCCGGCGATGTCAGCCCCGACGGTCCCGCTAACATTTACTGCGCCGTTCAAGCCGCTGCGGATTGCTCCTCGCGTGGCAAGGGCGTGATGGTTTGCCTCAATAACCTTTTGCATGCCGCCGGCGAGGTCATGAAGACACACTCGGCCAATTGCGCAACTTTCGCCTCTCCTTGGTGGGGTCCCATCGGTTACGTTGAGGCCGATCGCATCGTTTATCGCCGCGTTCCTGTGGCTCATCGGATTTTCAATCCTAAGGCTTTGACCGCTCGCGTTGATCTGATTAAGGCTGTTACCGGTTCTGATCGTACCTATATTGACTTTGCTGTCGCTCAAGGTTGCAAGGGCATCATCGTCGAAGGTTTTGGCCGCGGCAATATTCCCCCGATGATGGAAGACGGCATCAGTGATGCTTGCGCAAAAGGCGTGGTCGTCATTATTTCAACCCGCACACCGGGCGGACGCGTTTTGGATGTGTATGGCTACCCGGGATCCGTTACGGATAGCTGCAAGCGCGGAGCCATCATGGGCGGTGAAATCTCCGCAGCCAAGGCTCGTCTGAAATTGATTCTTGCGTTAAGCGAAAATCCCGAATTAGCAGGCGATCGTAAGACGCTTCAGGAAATTTTTGACGAATAGTCAGTTTCCTCCCCAAAACCAACCATTCTTCCTTTACCTGTTTAAGGTAGCCTCCCGAGCGAACTCGGGGGGCTCTTTTTTTGAATAAATTAAATGGAATAGCCGGCTTTACGGGCAAAACGAACCGTCGCATCCAAGAAACCTTGCTTGGATCCGCAGTCATAGCGAATGCCGTCAAAACGGTGAGAGTACGTTTTATTCAGATTCAACTGACCGGCGATAGCATCCGTTAATTGGATTTCTCCGCCCACGCCCTTTTGAACTTTCTTTAAGCGTTCAAAAATTTCCGGCTCCAACACATAACGGCCGATCACAGCAAGGGTTGAAGGCGCATGGTCAGGATCGGGTTTTTCAACCATTTCGTGTACCAAGCTCGTAGTCGCAAGGCCATCTTCGACTCCAACAATACCGTACTTTTTCGTATCAGCCTTAGGTACGTCCTGAACCGCCAAGATATTTCCGCCGCCCAATTGCTTGCGCGCTTCAATTAACTGACCGATAGCAGACTGTTGAGCATCAATTAAGTCATCGGCCAACATTACGGCAAAAGGTTCATCTCCAACCACGGGTTGAGCGCAAAGAACCGCATGACCCAGTCCCAACGGTTCTGGCTGACGAATATAGATGAAAGTCACGCCCATCGGCGCAATAGAGCGAACCGTTTGAAGTAATTCTGTCTTACCCTTTTCAATTAATTCTTTTTCCAGCATCGGAGCCTTATCGAAATGATCCTCAATGGCTCGCTTATAGCGGCCTGTAATGAAGATCATTTCCGTAATACCGGCTGCGTAGGCTTCTTCTACCGCATATTGGATTAAAGGTTTATCCACGACCGGCAACATTTCCTTAGGCATTGCTTTTGTCGCCGGTAAAAAACGAGTTCCGAGACCTGCGACTGGGAATACAACTTTGCGAACGTCTTTCATCTTTTATGACTCAAAGAATTAAAATACACTGCCGTTAAGTATATCGAATCCTCTTTCAACTAAGCCTAAAGACCTAGGATTAATACCCATGCAAAGCGAACAAAATGTAACCGTCATCGGAGACGTTCACGGTTGCTTACCAAGCTTATCCCAACTCTTAGAAAAAATTCCGGAAGACTCTCCGCTAATTTTTATCGGGGACCTCATTAATCGGGGCCCGGCATCGTTGGAAACGTTGCGACTTGTGCACTCCATGGGAAAAAGAGCGACATTAATTTTAGGCAATCATGAAATGCATCTGCTCGCGACAGCTGCCGGCGCCGGCAAGCCTAACCGCAGAGACACCATTGGTGAAATTTTGGCAGCGCCTGACGCTGAAGAATTGATCGATTGGATTCGTCACCAATATTTACTTTATGACTGGAAAGATTACACCTTCGTTCACGCTGCAATTGATCCGGCTTGGTCGTTAAAGAAAGCGCGCGCTCTGGCTTGTGAGGTTCACGAACATTTACGAAGTGATCATTGGAAAGAGTATTTACAGGAAATGTACGGCAAGGATCTCTGGGATAACGATTTGACCGGTCCTGCGCGTATGCGGGCTATTTTGAATGGTTTTACTCGAATCCGCTTTGTGGACAAAAAAGGCATCCCAGACTATAAGGCCAAGGATTCTCCCGGCAATACTCCTAAACATCTAATGCCCTGGTTTGAGTACTCTCACAGAAAAACAAAAGACGACAATATTGTGTTTGGCCATTGGTCAACACTGGGACTTGTTATTCAAGAGCACATCATTGCACTGGATACGGGGTGCGTGTGGGGAGGAGCACTGACTGCCGTCATGTTGCCTCAAAGACAAGTCATTCAAGTCAAAGCGCCCCAATATTGCGATCCTTTCGCTTAAATTACGCTTTCTCGTGAGCTCCGACAGCATCACAGTGGTGATGAACATTGTCAGGGTAATCCTTCATCGGGTCGGTCACTCCCATGGCCGCGCTCATTAGCGCCGAAGCCTCGCAAGCGACCTCGTGGCGAGTTTTACCCTCAACGTTAATCGTAGGAAGCACCTTTAGAGTCACCACCAGTCCCGGCGTGCTGCATATCGTCCAAAGGCACTTGAAAATGGAAATGTTGGCGTAGGATGCCTTGGTGGTTTTCTCCCCATTTTCCGTATAGCAAATGGCAACCGGCAACACCGGAGTACCCGACAATATGGCCGGTTCAATCAAGTTCGGTTTAAGAGGCAAAAGAGAAACGCCTTCGCTTGTCTTCCCCTCGGGGAAAAGCATAATGGTTTGATGTTGCATCAGGGCGGCACTAATTTGTTCATTCACGGAAATGATTGAACGGCGATTCTTTCTCTGGATAAAAAGCGTATCCACTCCCTTAGCGATACGACCGAATACAGGCCAACCGGCGATCTCGCTTTTAGCGATAAAGCGACCGGGTTTCATGGCATTGAGCGCAAAAATATCCACAAAAGAAATATGATTGGCAACAATCAGGCAATGGCTTTTGTAAACATCTCCTTCAACAGAAAAGCGCATCCCGATCATGTTAATAAAGCTTCGAGCCCATGTTCTGATAATTTTTCGTTTGGCTTCAGGCTTTATCCATTGAAGGTAAAACAACACCAATAAAATACAGGCTAAGGCAAATAAAAGCGCCAAGACAAATCGGAAAGAACCAACGATCTTATTCATAAGGCAACAAAAGCGGATTCGTTAAAAAACTGCTGCAAGATGATACACGCTGCCTCATCGTCTATAAAGTCTGCATCACTGTCGACAACAGCCGACGAATAACGTTCATCAATTCGGTTAACCGGCAAGTGAAACCGCCCTTCAAGCTGCCTAGCAAAACGCTCACACCGATTGGTCATTTCGTGAGGTTGACCGTCTGGATGCCTGGGGATTCCCACAACAAAGGCCACCGGCGACCATTCTTTCACCAACGCGTTTATCCCATCCCAACGAGATTGAACCGTTCGGGAATCGATAATCCGATAAGGACTTGCTTGCCGTGTCAAGGTATTTCCAAGCGCAACACCGATTCTTTTCTCGCCAAAATCAAAACCAATAATTACTCCGTCGCTCATGCGTGCCCTACCTCTTCTCCCCACGCTTCCAGTGTGGTTAAATCGATGCCTAAAAGTTTCAGCGCTTTCTCGTAACGCTCTTCAATCGGTGTGTCGAAAATAATTTTTTCATCCGCCGGCGCAATCAGCCAACCGCTCACGGACAATTCGGCTTCCAACTGCCCCTCGCTCCATCCCGAATAACCAAGCGAGAGCAAAAATTTTTCCGGAGCACCTTCACAAGCTCCGATTGCTTCCAAAACATCACGAGACGTCGACAAATAGATTTGGTCAGTCACCTGCATGGTCGAGTGATACTTCTTGTTGGCACTGTGCAATACAAAGCCTCTTTCTATCTGAACGGGACCGCCATCGTAAAGAAAAACGTCTTTTAGTGCCGGATTCTTATTTTCAATCCCAATTCTTTGCAAAAGCGATTCCACACTGAGACGAATGGAACGGTTAATGACAATCCCCATCGCCCCGCTTTTTGTATGCTCGCAAAGGTAAACAACCGTCCCGGCAAATGTCGGGTCCTTCATATTGGGTGCTGCAATCAAAAAATGATCTTTGTAGGAAACAAATTCTGCCATTCTGACTTTCCCCATCATCCTAACAAAAGAGTATTTTCACACATCTGTCACGCCTGCGCTATGATGGAAGGATTCTGTTACTTTGAGATGCATCATGGTTGAAAACGTCCTCGAACAATTAATCGATCTTTTCAAAACAGGTCAGGCTCAATTCCGAGTTCTGGAGCATGCCGCAGGCGGAAAATCCAGCCAATCTGTCGCTGAAATTCGCGGCACAGAATTAGGCCAAGGTGCTAAGGCCCTGGTGTGTCACGTTAAAGGAAATGGGGTAAAGCTTTATGTTTTAGCCGTTTTGCCAGCCGATAAGCAAGCTGATTTGGCAAAGCTCGCTCAGGCTCTTGGCGGACGCAGGGCCTCTCTGGCCAGTCCCGATGAGGTTAAAGAATTAACCGGCTGTGTCTTCGGTGCGGTTCCTCCCGTAAGCCTTCACCCGGATTTGAAACTCGTTGCCGATCCGAGCCTTTATGAGCGCTATGATGAATTGGCATTTAACGCAGGCCTGTTGGATCACTCCATCATTATTAAAACGGAAGATTACAAGAGAGTTGTTCACCCTGAACTGATTGACTTCCTGAAAGACAACCCTCCGTCTTAACCATTTGACACCATTATGATTTTTGGTGTTAATACTCCTTTTCAAGTCAGCTAAAAAGGTCTATCATTGGCGACTTTCTTTTTTAGCTGACTTTTTTATTGCCATGATTGATTACGGCACAGTTCTTCAAGCTGCCCTCACGCCGATTACCCTGATTTCCGGCGTTGGTTTGCTCTTAGTGTCGATGACTAATCGCTACAACCACTCCACTGACCGTTTGCGCCAGCTGTTGCGCGAAAGCGATGCCATCAAACCCAGAAAAGACGATGATCTTGATCACGCCATTGAATTGATTTTTCTGCGTGTGCGACTTTTGCGCAAAGCGATCCTCCTCATTGTTCTTTCCGGTATGTTCAGCGCCCTTTTGGTGTTAATGAGTATTTTTGAAATCGCCCTTGGAGATGATTTCATGGTGCTCAAATCCATTTTGCTTTTGATTGCTATCGTGATGGTTGTGGTATCCACACTTATTTTTGCCAAAGAAGTCGGCACTTCCATGAAAGCGCTGGGCTTGAGCGTTCACCACTAAAGGAGCAGGAACATGGTTGAATATCATCAGATGCTTACCACGTCACTGCCCCCGGTGACGTTGATCTCTGGTGTCGGTCTTTTGCTTTTGGCAATGACCGCCCGTTATAACCACTCGACAAACCGTGTACGCCAGCTGCTGCGCGAGCGCAATTCGATTGCTCCGAGAGAAAATCAAGATCTCAATCATGAAATCGATTTGATCTTCGAGAGAGCGTCTCTGCTGAGAATGTCTATTCTCACTGTTGTTCTTTCCGCAACATTCAGTGGTTTGCAGGTATTGGCGGGCATTCTTGAGTGCCTTTTCATGTTGGACTTGGATGTTTTAAAACTCGGGGCACTTATTTTGTCTATCGGTTGCCTACTTGTTTCAACCATTTATTTCGTCAAAGAAGTCTCACTTTCAACCAAAGCCATCGGGCTTAGCGTTGAACACCGCTAGGAGTAATACCGCCGATTGATCTTTTCTGATTTCAATCGGCGGCATCAAACTATTGAAGCGGACGTCCCCAGAAAAAGTACACGGCTGAATCATTATCGCTTGTCTGACCAACAGCCAAATATAAGGGACCAAAAATCGAATTGGCTGCCACATAAGCACTGACTGCCTTTTTCCACACACCCAGGTCTTTATCACTTAGGTAGGTAGGCAGCACATCTTCCTGAACCCGCCCCATTTCAAATCCGGCTCCGACGTAAATGGGAAAACCAAAGACATCAGTGTGTTGCAGACGCTTTGATAATTGCAGACGGCCCAAGACCATATCAGATCCACTGTATCGCCCGTAGTAGGCACCAGACATATTGAAAAGTCCTCCCAGAGGATAGCGTCCCGGGATTGTTGAGGAACCGGCTTTGCCGGACAACACACTCACCCAACCATCACCCCAATCCCACGGGAAAATGGTTTCCACATAATAGTCGGAGACTTCGGGATCAGCAGAATTTTCCATCTGGTCATAACGCCTGGCGCGCGCGTCCAAATAAAAACCTTTCGTTGGGAAATTAACGTTATCCAGCGTATCGTATTGCCAACTGATTTCGACAAACGATGCTTCATCATCCATAGAGTTATAGCCGGGGATTTCTCCAACAGAAACTTTACTTTGAGCCGAAACATACCCAACACCGGCTTTAAAAACAGAAGCCTTCCCAAGTTCTAAACCGAAAGACAGAGAACCTTCCAGCGTTTTATTCTTTAGTGTCGCCAGTGCGTGACTAGAGCCGTTGTACCAATCATATCGCTGACTTTCATAACGAATTTCAGGCATGAGAAAAAGCGGACTGGCGGCACCCAGTGGCTGATAAAAACTGGTGGAAAAATAGCTATCCTTCCCAATTTGCGCTTCGTTGCGCCACTCTCCTCCCCAGGAATTTAACCACCCCATGGTATGAGCCACGAGGAAATCGAATGTATGCTCCTGATTGAAGTCCGTAGAAATCTTTCCCCCAACCCGAATAGTGTTGTAACCCCAAGGTTTTTCCTGTGGCCGCCAGACTAAAGTTTGAGTCCCATTGGGTCCCGGTTCAAATGTGTACGGAACCAATGTGAAATCATCCGTTGCCCAAATTTTCGCGCTCGCTTGAGCGATCTGATCCTCCGTAATGGGTTTTGTCAAATCCAAATCAGCGCTTTTTATAACGCTTTTCGGATTAACCACCTCTAACCCCTGAACTTGTACTGAGGCAACTTGTCTGGCTTGAGGCGGCTGAACCGCTGACTGCCGGGCCAAGTTCCATTGTTCAAACGCTTCTTGTGAAACCGCCAACCGTTTCAACTGACGTTCATATTTTTTGGCACTTTTCTCACCGGCCTCAATAATGGCTTCGGCTTTCTGGAAATCCCCTGCATTGAAACCGGTTAAATCCGTTGTAATCAAAATGTCTTTCTCGGTCAAAAGGGATTTGGAATGATCCACATTTCTTTCTGTCAGAATGCCAATCATTTGTCCCATCACGCCCGCCACTGAGTGAATATCTTTTGATTTTCCCAAAGGTGTGCCGGCATTAACCGCAATAATGATGTCCGCACCCATAGCCTTGGCCTGTTCAACGGGAAGGTTCTGCGCTAATCCACCGTCGACCAGCACATGGTTTTTATAGGGAAACGGAGAAAATGCTCCCGGCACCGACATTGAAGACCGCATGGCATCGGCCAATGTAACGTCCTTTTGCATCACAACAGCCTCTCCGGTATCCAAGTCTGTTGCAATCGCCGCAAAGGGGATAGAAAGCTTTGACAGGTCTGTCACTGAACTGACGTGCCGCGTTATGGATCGTAAAAAGATTTCCAAGTGTTGAGCCGGAACAACAGAGTCCGGGAAAAGTACTCCTTTTTTTGATAACCCTATTTCTTGTGTGCCCAATCCTTTGAAGTCGTCTTGCCTGCGACGCCAGTTAATCTCATCACGATCCGGGCGCAGGGCAAACATTTCTTTCCAATCCACTCCCAAAATAATGTCTTGCATTTGCTCCACGGAATAGCCCGAGGCATAACCGCCGCCCACCATGGCCCCCATGCTTGTACCGGCCACAATATCAATTTTTACACCAAGTCGTTCTAATTCACGGATAACCCCAACGTGTGAAAAGCCCCGCGCGCCGCCCCCTGAAAGAACCAGTGCGACTTTGGGCCTGGTAAGCATTGAAGAGTCTGCCTGTTGCACGGTTTCGGCTGAGACGACCGAGCAAAGCACAAGGCTTAACGCAAGCAGTAAGGACTGAAAAACTCGACGAAACATGAACGGATTCCTTTTTAGTCCATCTTAATGTTAATTCGGCACTATTGCAGTATCATTTTCGGTATTTCGACGACTGTAGGAATTTTAAAAATGCGTATTTTGCTCACGGGCGGAGCCGGATTTATCGGTTCACACACGGCGGTAGAAATGACCAAAAGCGGCCATGAGGTGGTCATTTATGACAATTTCTGCAATAGCGACGCCTCCGTCTTAGAGCGGCTTGAAGAAATACTGGGTAAGCCTATTACCTTTGAGGAAGGCGACATCCGTGACTACAGCCGTATGCATGAAGTGCTCAAAAAACACCAAATTGAAGCGGTTGTGCACTTCGCCGGTCTGAAAGCGGTCGGCGAGTCCGTGGAAAAACCGTTAGAGTACTACGACAACAATATCACCGGGACAATTACGCTTTTACGTGCCATGAAAGATCTCGGCATCAAGCGCATTATTTTCTCATCAAGTGCCACAGTTTATGGTACGCCCCAATATTTGCCGCTTGACGAAAATCATCCGTTATCGGTCACCAATCCGTACGGACGCACGAAACTTCAGGTCGAAGAAATTCTGTCAGATCTCTGTGTGAGCGACCCTGAATGGTCCGCCGTTTGCTTGAGATACTTCAACCCGATCGGTGCGCATGAAAGCGGTTTAATCGGCGAAAATCCAAGAGGCATTCCTAATAATCTATTACCTTATGTTGCCCGCGTAGCCGCCGGTCAACTGGAAGCGGTCCGCGTTTTTGGCAATGATTACGATACACCAGACGGCACGGGCGTCCGTGATTACATCCATGTTGTGGACTTGGCCAAAGGACACGTGAACGCCGCGCAATACAGCATGACCCACAAAGGATGGATCGCCATTAACTTAGGAACAGGTGTCGGCTACTCTGTTCTCGATATCATTCATGCCTACGAAAAAGCCTGCGGCAAACCCATTCCCTATAAGATCGTTGAGCGTCGTGCAGGCGATGTCGGCAGCAATTGGGCCAACCCTAAACGTGCATTGGAATTACTGGGTTGGAAAGCACAATATGGGCTCGAGGAGATGTGTCGTCACTCTTGGGCTTTCCAGAAAAATTGTCACTGAATTTCTTGGCAATAATGTTTTAATGTCGCACCTAACGCCTCCTGCCAGGGGCGAGGTGCTATTGACAACTGCGAGCAAAGTTTTTGCGTATCAAGACGGCAATTAAGGGGTCTTGGTTCAGAAGACAAATAATCAGCGGTTTTTGCGCGAACAATATTTTTATTCGAAGCCCAACTTATGCCAGCTCCCTTGAGAACACGAAGAATGTATTGCGCGCACTCATAGCGGGAACAAAAACCTTGATTGGCGAAATGATAAATGCCGTGAAGAGGTGTGCCGTTTTTGTCCTTACTCAGTAAAAGGTTAATGACTTCTGCCACATCTCTTGCGCTAGTGGGCGATCCACATTGATCCGTCACGACAAAAACTTCCGATTGTTCCTTCAACCTTTTACAAAAACTCGAAACAAAATTGAGGTGACCAGGAGCGTGAAGCCAGGAAAGTCTGAGAATTAACGCTTGGGAATCGTGTTTTAAAACCAGATCCTCTCCTTTGGCCTTTGTTTTCCCATACGCGTTAACCGGATTCTTCTGATCGGATTCTTTCCAGGCTTTTTCTCCGTTTCCGTTAAAGACATAATCCGTACTTAAATGCACGAAATACGCGCCCAACTCCGAAGCTGCCTGAGCCATCAATGCCGGCGCTTCAGCGTTGACGGTCTGAGCCTCACAAAGATAGCGAGGAGCCTTATCAACGGCCGTAAAAGCCGCTGCATTGACAATAGCCTCGGGTTGCTCACACAAGAGATATCGATAAACTGCCTCGGGATAAAGCAAATCACCACCGAATTGTTGTTTCTGCGGACAAACCCAGTCGAAGTCATCTCTAAAAAGTTCTAGAAGAGAACTTCCTACTTGTCCGCCTGCGCCAAACAAAACGACTTTCAATTTTTCTTTCCCTTAATCGCGTCCAGATGCTTTTTCAGATAAATCCCCGTAACGCTCTTTTTATTTTTCATAATTTGTGCGGGCGTTCCGCAGGCCACGATTTCACCGCCATCTTGTCCTCCGTCAGGCCCCATATCCACAACCCAATCGGCCGAGGCAATGACATCCAAATTATGCTCGATGATTACAACGGTGTTGCCGGCATCACGCAGTTTTTTCACAACCTCAACCAGCATTTTGACATCCTCAAAATGAAGGCCTGTTGTAGGTTCATCCAAAATGTAAAGCGTTTGGGAAGTGTCCTTCCTCGACAATTCCAGAGCAAGCTTCATTCGCTGCGCTTCGCCGCCTGAAAGCGTCAAAGCGCTTTGACCCAATTTGACGTACCCCAACCCCACATCCACCAAAGTATCCAACTTACGCGATATGATCGGATGCGTGGCAAAAATCTTTCTAGCTTCCTCTACGGTTAGGTTTAATACCTCCGCAATATTGAGTCCTTTATAGAGCACCTCCAGCGTTTCACGATTGTATCGTTGACCATGGCAATGTTCACATGGCACATACATATCCGGCAAAAAGTTCATCTCGACCTTAATAAAGCCTTCACCCTGGCAAGCCTCACACCTTCCCCCCTTCACGTTAAAGCTAAAGCGGCCGGCGTCATAACCACGTTCTCTAGCAGTGGGGGTTTGAGCAAAAAGATCTCTGATCGGCGTAAATAGGCCCGTGTAAGTTGCGGGATTGGAACGCGGAGAACGACCGATCGGGCTTTGATCCACGCTGATAACCTTATCGAATAACTCGCTTCCTTCTATACGCTCAAAAGGCTCTGGCGACGCGCTGGCTCGATAAAGTTTTTGCGCCAAAGCACGATAAAGCGTGTCATTGATCAAGGTGGATTTACCGGAGCCCGAGACTCCGCTTACAACCGTAATTAAACCCACCGGGATTTCCAAATCCACATTTTTCAGGTTATGCCCCTTGGCTCCTATCAGTCTTAAAGCCTCTCCAGATCTGCGTTTAGGCCTACCCGAAGGCAGCATATTTTTCTCGCCGCTCAAATAAAGACCGGTCAGGGAATTCGGATTATGGGTAATTTGTTGAGGAGTCCCAAAGGCGACAACTCTGCCGCCGTCTTCCCCAGCTCTCGGGCCCATATCGACAACAAAATCCGCCGCCCGAATCGTATCCTCATCGTGCTCAACCACAATGACGGAATTACCCAAATCACGAAGGCGCTTTAACGTTTCTATCAGTCGGTCGTTGTCTCGTTGATGCAACCCGATAGACGGTTCATCCAAAACATACATCACCCCGGTCAGACCCGAGCCGATTTGACTGGCTAGACGAATTCGCTGGGCCTCTCCGCCCGACAAAGTATCTGCCCGACGATCAAGAGTCAAATAGCCTAATCCGACATCTGTTAAAAAAGTCAATCGCTGCTCAATTGCCGCAACCAACTTTTTCCCAACTTCTGCCTTACTTCCTTCAATCTTGAGTCCTCTGAAGTACTCATGAGCTTGAGAAAGAGGCATGGCTGTGATTTCATAGATGGCCTTTTTATGGTTCCCGTGTCCGATGAAAACGTGTCTGGCCGCCTCTTTTAACCGTGTTCCTTTACAGGCATCACAGACTTTGAGTTCTCGATAGCGGTTTAACTCCTCCCGAACCGCCTCATTTTGAGTTTCGGCATAGCGACGGTTCAAAATAGCGATCACCCCTTCAAAGATCTCTTTTTTATAGGTAACAGTTCCGGCCCGTCGATAAGGCATCTCAATTGTTTTGTCACCCAAACCCCATAACACGGCTTCCTGATCACTGCGCTTAAGTTGATTCCAAGGCGTCTCCGCATCAAAACCAACCGCTTTGGCTACGGCTTCTATCAAATCAAAGTTGTATAGATTTCGCCTATCCCAACCGTGAATAGCTCCCGAGCTTAAAGACAACTCTGGATGACAGACAACGCTTTTTTCTGTAAAAACCATGCTCTCGCCCATGCCGTTACACACAGGGCAAGCTCCCATGGGGTTATTAAATGAAAAAAGTCTTGGTTCGAGTTCTTCGATGCTATAACCACATTCCGGACAGCAGTAGTGACTTGAAAAAGGCTGTCGTTCACCGGTGTCCATATCCTCGATGACCACACGGCCATCGGCCAACCTTAATGCCGTCTCCAGGCTTTCTGCTAAGCGCTGCGAAGCGTTAGGGCGAATTTTTAATCGATCCACGATGACATCCACGTCATGCCTTTCCCTCGGATCAAGTTGTGGCAATGTCTCCACCTCATAGCGGACGCCATCGACTTTAAATCGAATAAAGCCCTGTGTCTGCATATCTTGGAAAAAGCGATCAAAGTCTAATTTTTTCTGACGTACGACCGGCGCCAAAACCATGATTTTGCTTTCTGCAGGACCTTGCAAAATACGGTCAACCATTGAAGATACAGGCGTCACCTCCAAAGGCAAGCCATGGATTGGGCAGTAGGGAGTCCCGGCTCGAGCAAACAATAGGCGAAGATAATCCATGATCTCGGTGATGGTGCCGACCGTTGAACGTGGATTACTGTTAACCGCTTTTTGTTCAATGGCAATGGCCGGAGAAAGTCCTTCAATCAAATCGACATCCGGTCTTTCCATCAGATCAAGAAATTGACGTGCATAGGCCGACAAGCTTTCCACATAGCGACGCTGGCCCTCTGCATACAAGGTATCGAAAGCCAAAGAACTTTTCCCCGACCCTGACAAGCCCGTGATAACCACCAACTGATCACGCGGAATATCCAGATCAATATTCTTTAGGTTGTGAGTGCGAGCCCCACGAATGTGAATGTCGCCGTGCATACTGTGTCGCCTTCAAAAAGTTAACTTTTGATTTTAGCGTCTTAAGCCCAATACAAACAAAATTATTTTTGCTGCATAAAAAGACCCTCAATACCTCCGGTAATTAGGGAAGGTATAGAGGGTAACCGCTTTAAGTTATTCTGTTATTTGTTAAGAGCCTTTAGCTTCAGCCAGTTGATTGAAGAATGGTGAGAGCCACAATAGCAATAATGAACGTAATGCCCGTGTACGGTAAACACATGCTTGTCAATGCTTTAAAACGCATTGATAACCCGGCAGGAAATAAATCTTCTACTTGGATCAAGGCATTTCAAGGAATTTATGAAGCCATTAAAGACAAAGACGAAGATTTGTGCTTCAAGCACCTCCACCACATGATTTCAAGCTCAGATCACTAAAGCAATGGCCCGACAAATGCGGGCCATTGTTTATTCATCTATCGAGGCATTAACCCACACGAGGAACGGTCAGTGAACCTTCCGGCATCAAAATCGTCGCAGGATGATCACCCAATTTTTGTTTGGCAATAGCAATAGCCTCATCAACACACTCTGTCGTAGCGGCAAAGTGCATGGATTTTGCTAGGTCCTTATCGAGCTTAGTCACCAAAACAAAGTCCGCTTTGGATTGAGGACGAGTAATGGCAAAGGCCTTATTCGCACCAATTTGGAAGTTATCTTCCAACTCTTTACGAATAGCTTCAGGCGTCTTTAAGCGCTTAAACGTTTCTTCCAACTTAGCAGAGCCCGAACCTTCAATGCATTCGGCAAGCAAAATCACCACCCCGCCTTCTCGCACAGCGCACATGGCATTGTCCATCGTTTTTTGCATCTGATAGACATTGATATCTTTCGGGTAGCCGCCGCAGGAGGCAATCACAAGATCGGCTTCCTTGGGGATCACGCAACCATACACTTCATCGACAAAGCTGCAGGCCACCTTATGAGCCTTAATGTAATCGCCTGCAAACATCTTCAAGAATTCATGCTTTGCGTTCAAAACGGCATTAAAAAGGAACAATGAACGACCTTTAGCAAAAAGCGCCACGCCTTCCATTTGGTCTTCGTAGCAAGGATTACCCTCCATGATGCCTAAACCCGCATGAGGATCCAACATCCAGCTGTGATTTTTGCGAACTGTTTCCATGGCGGCGCAACCCGGCAAAATAGCCTTTCTGCCACCACCATAACCTGAGAAGTAGTGATGGACAATGGTGCCTGTCAAAATAACGTGGTCAACATCACACAAGAGCTTATTGATCCAAACCGGCGTACCACGGCTCGTATCGCCAAAGTACTCGAAATCGTCCGCATTGGTGGCGACACTGTTATACATCTTGATGCGGGAGGCGACTTCTTTTCCAACCTGCTCAACCATTTCTTCATGCGTCATCACACGGTGCGTTCCCAAAGAAAAAACGATCCGCATATTTTCATCGGGCACCCCCAAACGATTCATTTCATTGACAAACACCGGCATGAAGTCGTAGCTGTTGGCAACACGTGTCGGGTCATTGCAAATAAAAGCAACCGTATCACCCGGCTTAACAATTTCAGACAAAGCGGGCGAGCCAATCGGATGATTGATCGCATCCAAAATACCTTGTTCAATGTTTTGCATCGGAGGGAAATCTTCGGTACGAACGACCTTCAAAATGTCGTTTTCTTCGTAGTCAAACGTTTTCGTACCGTGACCATAGGCAAAAGTAAATTGTTTGGAAGCCATAGGAAGTCCTTTAGAGTCTTTTTGAAACAACTGTTTATTTTAACTTGTGTTTAGTTCTCGTTACGTTTAAAGCGAGAAATTAATTTCGCAAAGATAGGTAATATTTTTGATCTACTGTCATATAAAGCCAAGAAAATCCTTTATGACGGTATGGACATTTTTTCAAACTTTCTACACAATTAGCGCTTAGCGTATTTTTGAATATGCTCACCAAACGTCTCGAATGCGAACGGGTGAGTTTTCTCACTTTGAAGCCTTTGGGTGTGTTTATCAAATACCGTTTTAACGGTGTTGTTATTTTTTGGAAGTGAAAGAAAATGGCTTCGGTAAATAAAGTCATCATTATTGGTAACTTGGGTCGTGATCCGGATACGCGCTACACCGCTGAAGGCGGTACCGCCATTACGACAATTACGGTTGCAACATCTCGCCGCTACAAAGATTCCAACGGTCAACCTCAGGAAGAAACAGAATGGCACCGCGTTGTGTTTTTCGGTCGTCAAGCCGAAATCGCCGCCGAGTATCTCCGCAAAGGTCGCCCGGTTTATATTGAAGGTCGTCTGCGTACCCGTAAATGGCAAGGTCCGGACGGACAAGATCGTTATTCAACGGAAATCATCGCTGAAACGATGCAGATGTTGGGTAGCCGTGAACGCAGCGAAGGCACTGGCGCAGGTGGTTTTGAATCTGCTCCCCGCCGTCCCGCCCCTGTTCATACCGAACACGCTCCGGCTTCGACCTATCAACAACCGCGCCAACCGGAACCCGTGCCCGCTCCGGTGAACGGTTTGGATAATCTTGACGAAGACATTCCGTTCTAATTTCTGAACTCAGTATCAGACACACGCCCGCTCAAATCACAAGCGGGCGTTTTTATTTCTGCTTGATTCAAAGGCAACAAAATTTCGCCTAAGAATAGCGCTATACTCGTAGAGCTATCTTATTGTTTAAAAAGAAGTTATAAAAAATCTGTCTAACTTGCTGGATTTTTTATTTCATTCTGGAGTAAGATGGCGGGTTAATTGTGTATTTAACCCCCTAACGGGTAGAATGTACAAATGAGTTTATTCCCCTTGCATTACCGAAATCGAATCGGTCGAGCCTTACGTCTGGCTCGAGGGGAAAATGTTTCCGAAACGGCAATCCTTTTTTAAGGATTGCCGTTTTTTTAGATATGTTTGTTTGAACCGCTATAGAGAGAAGAGCAATGACCGTAATTCCAAATACTGTCCGCGCCATGCTGGAGCCGATGATTAAAGCCAACGGTGGTTGGGTTAACACCCACGCTCACGCCGACCGTTCCTTCACGCTAAGTCCTGAAATTATGGAAATGCGCCGCACCTGCACTCTGCAGCAAAAATGGGACGCTCTGGACCGCCTGAAGAGAGAATCAACGGTAGATGATTTCTACACGCGCTTTTGCACAATGTTTGAATTAATGATCAGCCAAGGCGTGACCGCCTTGTGCACCTTTGTCGACATCGATCCGCAAAGTGAAGACCGTGCCATCATTGCCGGCATCAAAGCTCGTGAACACTACAAAGATCAGTTGACTGTTAAATTTGCCAACCAAACACTCAAAGGCGTGATTGATCCTGAAGCCCGTAAATGGTTCGATATCGGTGCTGATTTGGTTGACATCATCGGCGCTTTGCCCAAACGTGACGAACGTGATTTTGGCAAAGCCGATGAGGCCTGGAACATCATCATGGGCACCGCCAAAGAAAAAGGCAAGATGGTTCATGCCCACGTCGACCAATTCAACCAAGCTGTTGAATATGAAACGGAACAAATGTGCATGAAGACCATGGAATTTGGTCTGCAAGGACGAGTGGTTGGTGTGCACGGCATCTCTATTGCCGCTCACTCCAAGAAGTATCGCGACCGCCTCTACCAACTGATGCGCGAAGCTGGCGTCATGATGATTGCTTGTCCGACCGCCTGGATTGACACCCCGCGTACGGAAGCAATCGGACCGATGCACAATTCCATGACTCCGGTTGATGAATTGGTACCTGCAGGCGTTCGTGTAGCCATCGGTGTGGATAATGTGGCCGATGCTATGGTTCCGTGGAGCGGCGGTGACATGTGGCATGAATTGACCTTAATGGCCACCGGCTGCCGCTATGACAACTTTGAAGACTTGGTTGAAATTGCTACTCGCAACGGTCGCATGGCCTTGGGTCTCGAACCGTATGAACCGTTGCCCATCAAGAAATAATGAGAGGAGAAAGAACAAATGCCGTCTAAACTTGCTGAAAACATTTTGATTGAGAATCTGCTCTCATTGAACGCTGTGGCTTTCTTAACTGAAGAACCCCTGCGTTTGAAATCCGGCTTGGTCACGCCGATTTACGTTGATAACCGCAAGCTGATCACCCATCCGGATGCTTGGCATGATGTCATTGAAACCATGGCTTCGCTGATTGACAAGTGGGGTTTGGAGTATGACGTTATTGCCGGTGTGGAAGCCGGTGGTCTTACGCACAGTGCCGCTCTTGCCTATCGTTTGAACGTTCCGACGATTTACGTTCGCCAACGCGCCAAAACTTATGGTGATTTGGACCGTATCGAAGGCGGTAGCGTAAAGGGCAAACGAGTTTTGATTATTGAAGATCACATTTCTACCGGTCTATCTTGCTTGGATGCCATTAAGACGTTGCGTGAAGAAGGTGCGATCGTCACCGATTGCGTAAGCATCACCAATTTCGACATGACTGAAACCGCTGAACTCTTTAAGGAAACCGGCGTCAAGGTTTTCCGCATGATTGAGTTCAAACGCATTGTTGAAAAAGCCGTCGAAATGGGCATGATCAACGAAGAGCAAAAGGCGACCATCATGGAATGGCTCAAGACACCGTGGACATGGGCTGCTCGCCGTGGCTTAATTGCCACCACACGCGAAAATTAATTTGCCATTTAATTGGTTCTTTGGGAGGGAAATCCGAAGATTTCCCTCTTTTTATTTGAAGATTAAGGTATTGATATCAACGGAACGATTCATCATTTTCTGTTCCAATAAAAACCGTTGACTGTTCTGTAATGCATCAATGTCTTTCTGTGTAAGGTCGGAGTAAAAATGTGACCACTCAAATAACTTGGCAGCATCTTCTTTACTGAGCTGCAACTCTTTTGCTCCCAGGGCAATCGCTTGCGGCTTATTGGTCAATGCCCATTGAAGAGCTTCGCGATTGACTTTGGCCACTCGTCTGACAACGTCGGGATATTCTTTTGCAAAATCAGCTCTTGCTGCCAGCACTAAATTGGTTTCAATTAAGCCTTTTGCTTTAACGAGCGCATGAAAGCCTGCCTTTTCCGCAACCAAAATCCCACCCGCGGCTAATAAAGCCGCATCAGCCCGTCCGCCCAACAATGTTGTCAAACTGGCAGGCAAATTCATTGATACCCATTTGACATCCTTCATTTCGATGCCCGAACTTTTCAATGCAGCGCTTAAAAGATGATGCAAGACTGTCCCTTTGGGACCGACTACCTGTCGCCCCTTCAGATCAACAATATTTTTAACCTCGGGCTTAGCCATAATGGCAAACGTGTCATCCGGGTGTGCCACACCATCAACAATGACAATACGATTGCCTGCAGAATTAGCAATCAGCAATGTACTGGTATTCATGGCTGCGACCATGTCAATCTCACCGGCAGCCATTCCCCGAACCTGGTTCAGCCCGGCCTTAATGGGTATCCAGTTGATTTTGATACCTTCTTTTGCGAACTCTTTTTCCAATAGCCCCTGATTTTTCATAACAATATTTTGTATGTTAAACGGAGCCTTTACGTAAGTGATATTGAGCTGTTGGGGCCATGTCTGACATTGGGCAACCAACGAAAATAGCCCTAAAAACAATATCGAAAATAATTTTTTCATCATTCGTGTCTCACCGCTTCGATCGGATCCAACTGGGCGGCCCGGCGTGCAGGGAAATAACCGAAAATGACACCGGTCAGCGCCGCAAATAAGAACGCAATCATATTGATGCTCGGATCAAAAATGAAGGGCACTCCCATGGTTGCCGCCAAGGCAAAAGAACCGATAAAAGCAATCGCGACACCTAAAACACCGCCCATAGCTCCTAATACGACCGCTTCAATCAAAAATTGCATCAAAACTTCTCTTTCCAATGCACCGATTGCCAAACGAACACCGATCTCTCGCGTTCTTTCCGTCACACTGACAAGCATGATATTCATAATTCCAATACCGCCGACAACCAAACTAACCGCGGCCACTGCTCCTAAAAGCATCGTCATGATTTCTGTCGTACTGGAAACTCTCCGAGCAATTTCTTCTGTATCCAAAATCATAAAGTTGTCATCATCGGCATCGGATAAAGAGCGCCTTTCCCTCATTAATAGACGAATACTTTCTGTCACCAACGCTCGATCAATCTGTGAATCGACTGACACTAAAATAGCTGAAACTCTTGTGTTTCCGGAGACTCTCCGTTGAAAGGTTTGAATCGGCATGACCACCAAGTCATCTTGGTCACCACCGATAGCCGCTTGCCCTTTACTTTCCAAAACACCCACAACACGACAAGAAAACTGACCGGTACGCAACATTTGCCCCACGGCATTGGATGATCCGAAAATTTCCTTTTCAATCGTTGTCCCAATTACACACACAGCAGCCCCTGACTGCTCTTCCTGCGGCTCAAAATAGCGTCCCTGCCTAATTTGCCGATTATCCAAAATGAAATATTGGTTGGAACTGCCGATAACTTGTGTACTCCAGTTGCGCCCTTGGGCCACAACTGTCATGGATTGCTGTCTTTGAGGCGCAACTGCTTTAACTCCTGCGATTTGATTGGCAATTGCATCGACGTCTTCAAGTTTAAAAGACGGAGCGCCCGTAGAACCGCCAGGCCCCATACGCTGTCCGGGACGAATCATCAGTTGGTTACTGCCCAAGCTTTCAATCTGTTCACGAACGGCCTGCGTTGCACCGTTTCCGACCGTCACCATTGTGATCACGGCCGCCACGCCGATAACAATACCGAGGACCGTCAGCAACGAACGCATGGGATTGCGCCATATTTGACGTAAAGCCAATATAAAAGCATTCCCCCACATACCTAAACTCCCTGATCACTTTCTATCCGACCGTCTCTGAAATGAACAATCCTCTTGGCAAACGTCGCCATCTCCGGTTCATGAGTGACAAGCGAAACCGTAATTCCATCTTGCTCATTGAGATCTTTGAGCAATTGCATAATTTCAATGCTTCGTTTGGTATCCAGACTGCCTGTCGGCTCGTCGGCTAAGAGCAACAACGGCTTACTCACAATTGCCCGAGCAATGGCCACACGTTGTTGTTGGCCGCCTGACAATTCCGCTGGCGTGTGGTGTTCCCATCGCAAAAGCCCCACCCGGTCCAAAGCCTGTCTGGCCAATTTATGCCGTTCTTCACGAGGCACTCCTCGATACAGAAGCGGCAACTCGACATTCTCCAGTGCGGTTGTTCGCGCCAAAAGATTAAATCCCTGAAAAATAAAGCCCAAATATTTCCGGCGCAACAAAGCTCTTTCGTCGTGACTCATTTTTTCGACCGGAGCCCCTTTAAACAGGTAACGACCGGAAGTTGGCGTATCAAGCGCCCCTACGATATTCATACAGGTTGACTTCCCCGATCCCGAGGGGCCCATCACCGCAACAAAGTCACCTTCTTCAATGACGAAATCAATCCCCTGCAAGGCGAAAAAGGCAGCTTCGCCTTGTCCGTAGCGCTTATGAATATCAATGAGCTGAACCAATGGGATCTTTTCAGACATGCTCACTCCTTGCTAGTTGGCCCGAAGCTGGCTCGTAATGACCAAGTCACCCGCTTTCAAATCGCCCGAAACCACTTCTGTGCGCGTTCCGTCCGATGCACCAGTAATAATGTCAACCTCTTGAGCGCTGCCGTCACGCAAAACCCACACGGTGTTTTTCCTTTGTGTGGTCACGCCTCCGACTTCTTTCGAGACTTTGTTGGATGAACGGGGTGGCCCCATCATGAGGCTGCTGACCGCGCTTGAACCCTTAGCCGATACGCTGGGAGCAAATCGCAATGCTGTATTAGGAACCAGCAGGGCGTTATCGCGCTTTTCCGTCACAATTCTTGCCGTTGCCGTCATCCCCGGACGTAGAAGCAATTCCTCATTGCTCACCTTTAAATAAGCGGTGTAGGTCACCACATTTGTTTCTGACTCCGTGGGACCGTAAGCCACTTTAGTCAAGGTCGCCGGGAAATTTTTGTTGGGATATGCACTGACCGTGAACGTTGCTTTCTGACCTGGCTGCACAACGCTGACATCGGCCTCGTCTACATCAATTTCAAGTTCTAATGTTTTTAGGTCACTCGCCAATGTTAAAAGTTCAACAGCTTGTAAAGAAGCCGCCACCGCGTATCCCGGTTCTACGGAACGAGCCAAAACCACACCGTCGATAGGTGAAGAAATGTAGGCTTTCGTTAAATCCGTCTGAGCGGTTTCCAATTCAGCCTGAGCTGTTTGAATTTGAGCGCCGGCAGTATCCAATGAAGCTTGTGCGCGAGCGACAACGGCTGCCTGTTCATCCAATTCGGTTTGAGCCGGTGTTTTTCCGTCCGAAAGTTTTCTCACATTAAGAAGTCTTTTATATTTAGCGTTCGCCTCATTGAGTGTTGCCTCGGCTTCTTTCTGCGCGGCTTGTGCACTGGCCAAGGCGGCTTTTGCTTTTTCAACCGAAGCCTTCAATTTGGCCGTATCAAGTTCAATTAGCACCTGACCATGCTTAATAGGATCGTTTACATCGACTAAAACATTCTCAACAATCCCGGACAGTTCTGAGCCAATCGTCACTTTTTGTTCAGCTTCAAGCGTCCCGTTTGCCGTCACCTCAACCTGCAGTACGCCTTGAGTAACCGCTTCAGTTAAGTACCGCGGACCACCATCTTTGCTGCCCATCCACCAGGAAAAAGCCGCAACCACTGCCACACAGGCAGCCCCCAGTGCCCAAGTTTTTCTTTTCGAACGTCCCTGAGCATCATCGCCGCCTAGTAAGGATTTGATCTTGTCTTTGTCGTTACTCATCATTTTTCCTCATTGTTCGGGTCAGTCGGAACCCATCCGCCACCCAGCGCCCGATATAAATCAATATGAGCAATTGCCCAATCCGCTTGGTTACTGGCCTCATTATCTTGAGCCGTTAGCCAAGACCGTTGCGTTGTCAGAACCGTTTGATAATCTTCCAAACCGCTTGAATATTGCTGCAAAGCCAATTGGGCAGCCAATTGAGAACTCTCCGTTGCCGTTTTAAGGGACATTTTTTTAGCCGCACTGGAGCGAATACCGGATAATGCGTTTTCCGTTTCTTCTAAAGCAGCAACCAAAGTTTGCGTGTATTGAGCCTGCGCACGGTCAAGATTGGCTTTCTGGGTCTCAGTACCAGCCACAACATCGCCCCAATTCAAAAAAGGCATCGACAAAGCGCCAACCAAGGCACCGATTCCGGTACCACTTGCTCCCAACGCCCCAACCGTTGCCGCTGCAGTACCTATTGAACCGGAAAGTGACAAAGTCGGAAAGTAATCGGCTTGTGCAACACGAACATTTTCCATCGCAGCTCTCACCGTTTCACGCGCTGCCAACACATCAGGTCTTAACGAAATCACATCTGCAGGAATAGAAACCGCAATCTTTCCCGGAGGGGTCGGAATATCTGCTGAAGGCAAATTTTGAATTTCGCTTAACGGCAAAACGGTCAATCTTGATAAGGCGGTCTCATACTGCAAAATGTTATGCATATTCGTGGCGATACTGGCCTTGGCATTTTCAAATTGGGCGTTCGCCTGTTCGTAGTCCGTAGCCGATACAAGCCCGGCCTGATAACGCCATTGAGTTAAATTCTTCGCCTCTTCATAAGATTTGACACTTTGTCTGGCGATTGCCAAGCGACTTTGAGCGAGGCGCAAATTGACATAGGTGAGCGCCACTTCACTTGTCATTGCACTTTTTGTGTCTTCCAGGGATAACTCAGAAGCTAAGGCACTAGCCTGAGCCGCTCGTCTTGAAGAAACATCCTTACCGCCAAAACTAAAAGACCATGCCGCAGCGGCATCCGCACCAAAACTTTCCGTAGAGGTGTTATTTCGACGGTTTCGAGCGCCATCAGCCCCCAACGTTGCCGTCGGGAAGAGTTGCGAAGTCGCTGCCGTCAGACTAGCCATCGCCGAGCGTAAGTTCGCCTGGGCTTGAGCAATGTCAGTATTGTTTTTTAGCGTCGCTTCCACCAACATATTTAGTGACGGATCTTTCCAAGATGACCACCATTGAGCAGGAGGCACCCTGAGCGACTTTGCCTCTGCCGTCCCCTCTCCGTAACTCCATGTTGAGGCCAATAGACGACTTTGTTCTTCAGTCAACTGTACAGGCTGAACGGCGCAACCAGCCAGTCCGACAACACATGACACTGTTAATGCAAGAGTGAGAATCTTTTTCACATTCTTTCCCCTTTTTACCTTAGTTTAAAGTGTGCCATAAAAAGTTGTAACAATCTCCCGAAGCGAGTAATTTTTTGCAAGCTGTCTGCAGGTAAGGCAATCGTCTTAGTGGCAAATCGCACTTGGGGCAAACTTAATACTCGAATATCATTATTATTACGGTCTTATTTATTAAAGTGTGTTTGTACTATCTCAATGCCTTTAAATCTTCTTTTATCGTTACATGACGAGGTATTCGAAGCGCTGATCGCAGACTTCTTAGTTTTTTGTAACTATGAAGTCCGGGCGGCATACAGTCAGCAAGATGCGCTCAACTACTGCCAAAACGACAATTTCGACATGGCCGTTATTGATATCAAAGAAGAAAAGGATGCTCAGTTTGTTGAATACTTATTGGCCATTAAACCCGAATTGGATATTCTCGCCTTAATTCACGAGGGCGTTTCAAACGATGTGATTAAATCACTTCGTTTGCCTCAGGAACAGCTTTTATCGCTTCCTGCCCCCTTGGTTTCTATTTTAGAAGCCATCAAGGTTGCCAATGAGTCCAGGCAAAATGAAAAATTAAAATCTCTCACCCCTGTCACCATCGGATCGCTTTGCATTGACAAACAAAATGCTACCGCCAGTGTTCACGGCGTTCCATTAACCTTAACTGTCACGGAATTCACCCTTTTGGATCTTTTGGCCGACAACCTGAATGCCCCGGTGAGCAAAGATGAAATTTACCCCAAAGTTTTAGGGCGTCCTCGCGGACAATTTGACAGAGCAATTGATGTCCACATATCCAGTGTCCGCCACAAACTGCATCAATTACACTGCGACGACATTTGCATTGAAAGTGTAAGGGGCGTCGGCTACCGTCTCTGCAAGCAAGATTAATTGCTGCTCTTTTCCCCCTAAAAAGCGACTTTTTTTGATAAATCAGTATTTTTTCGCGATTTTTGTCAAATTCTTTCTCATTCTTTTAACGACTGTAGAAGAAAAGGCGCAAAATAGAACCATTGACATTTCCATTTAGTCATTAAAGGGGATCATTATGAGTCAATATCCAGTTGAGAATATCCGTACTGTAGCTTTGGTGGGCCACGGCTCCACCGGTAAGACAACCTTGATGGAAGCTCTGCTTTATCGCAACGGTGTCATTAAAGAAGTAGGAACTGTTGAAAAAGGCAACACCGTTGGTGACTTTGATCCGATGGAAAAAGAAGTCAAACACTCGTTGCGTACAACTGTGGCTCACCTGAATGCTCAAAAAGACGATGGCACGCCTGTTCGTATTTTCTTGTTGGATACCCCGGGGTACCCTGATTGCGTAGGTCAGGCATTGGGCGCACTGGATGCCGTAAAAACGGTTTGTGTGGTTGTTGATGCCACCAAAGGCATTGAACTGATGACCAGACGCATGATGAACTGGGCCAAAGAACGCAACCTCTGCCGCATGATTGTTGTCAATAAGATTGATCAGCCTGACGTGGACTTGGCTAAGCTTGTTCTTGACCTTCGTGAAGCATTCGGGAACGAAGTGCTGCCGCTTAACTTGCCGAACAAAGATTGTTCTCACGTTATTGACTGCTTTGACAATGACAAGGGTGAAGCCAATTTCGCTTCTGTTGAACGTGTTCACCAAGCTTTCGTCGAACGTGTTGTAGAAATGGATGACGAAACGATGGAACGCTACCTGGAAGAGGGAGCCGTCGATCCCAAGAGTTTGCACGCTCCGTTGACCAAAGCTTTGCGTTTGGGTCACATCATCCCGGTTTGCTTTACCTCGGCCAAAAACTTAATTGGTATGCGTGACTTGATTAAGGTTTTTGTCCGTCATTTGCCCAATCCGACAGAAGCTAATGCTCCGCTCTTTTATAAGGCCGACGGCTCAGAATACATGACATTCCCGGACGCCAACCGCCCTGTATTGGCCCACGTGTTCAAGGTTGTCAACGACCCGTACATCGGCAAGATCGGTCTGTTCCGTCTGCATCAGGGCCGAATCACGAAAGACTCCACACTCTTTGTGGATGACGGAAAGAAAGCTTTCAAAATTACTCGTCCGATCATGCTTCAGGGTAAAGAAGGTCTCGAAGTCGATGAAATGAATCCAGGCTACATCGGTGCTGTTGCCAAGGTCGACGATATCGTTTACGGAAGCATTCTTCATGACAGCTCCATTGAGGGCGGCATTTACATGAAGAAATTGAACTTCCCGAAGCCGATGTTTGGCTTAGCCGTCAGCCCCGCTAAACGCGGTGACGAAAGCCGTATGTCGGAAGTGCTTGAAAAGATGGTCAGCGAAGATCCCACCTTGGCGGTTGAGCATGACGTTGTCATGAATGAAACCGTTTTAAGAGGTCTGAGTGAACAGCATCTTCGCATTGTCCTCAAACGCATGGCTTCTCAGTTCAAACTTGAAGTTCAAACACGCACTCCCCGCGTTCCTTATCGTGAAACAATCGCGGCTTCCGCTGAAGGCCACGCTCGCCATAAGAAACAAACGGGCGGTGCCGGTCAATTCGGTGAAGTCTTCCTTCGTGTTGAACCGCTTCCTCGCGGGGCTGGCTTCAAGTTTGTCGACCAAGTTAAGGGCGGCGCCATTCCGTACAACTTCATCCCTGCTGTTGAAAAAGGTGTTCAAGAAGTTTTGGATTCCGGCTACGTGGCAGGCTACCCCATCCATGACGTTCGTGTCACGGTTTACGATGGTAAGTATCACCCCGTAGACAGTAAGGAAGTCGCATTCGTCGCTGCCGGCAGAAAAGCGATGTTGGATGCTTTGGCCAATGCGAAGCCCACTTTGCTTGAGCCGATTGTCAGAATCGAAATTGAAGCACCGGATTCCTGCATGGGTGACATCGCCGGCGACTTGGCAAGCCGCCGCGGACAAGTCAGCGGAACCGAAAACCTGACCGGTGGCATGATGCTCATCACCGGACGGGTGCCGCTCACCGGTCTTGATGGATACGCTAATCGCCTGAACGCCTTAACACAAGGTGCGGGCACCTATTCGATTGAATTGTTGGCATACGAACCGGTTCCTGCCTCAGTTCAAGCAGAATTGGCCAGTAAGTATCAACGCAAGGCCGAAGAAGATTAATACTGACGTCTGAGCTTTGCAGTCGGTCGGATTCTCAAACATTCGACCGACTGTTTTTGCCTTAAGCTCACAAAAGCCGAAGCTTTCATATTAGAATACTTCGGTTGATTATTTGGGAAATCATTCCCTTCATATATTGGGAGCATTTATGCGTACCGAATATACCGGTCTCATTAATGAAAAATTCATCGGTCAAACGGTAACCCTCTACGGTTGGGCTCACCGTCGTCGTGACCACGGCGGAGTCATTTTTATCGACTTGCGTGACCGCGAAGGTCTTTTGCAAGTGGTTTGTGACCCTGATACCCCTGAAGTTTTCAAAACGGCAGAAGCCGTCCGCAATGAATATTGCTTGAAGGTGGTTGGTCTCGTGCGTGCCCGTCCCGAAGGCACCCACAACCCTGATTTGATCTCCGGCGGTGTCGAAGTACTTTGCCGTGAATTAACCATCCTCAATAAGTCCGAAACGCCTCCGTTCCATTTGGACGATGAAAATCTTTCCGAAACGACTCGCTTGACTTACCGCGTTTTGGATCTTCGTCGTTTGCAAATGCAACGCAATTTAAAATTGCGCTACAAGGTTGCTTTGGCTATTCGCAATCACTTGGACAAACAAGGTTTCATTGATATTGAAACCCCGATGCTGACACGCAGCACTCCGGAAGGCGCTCGCGACTACTTGGTTCCGAGCCGTGTCCATGACGGCCATTTCTACGCCCTGCCTCAATCGCCGCAATTGTTCAAACAATTGTTGATGGTGGCCGGCTTTGACCGTTACTACCAAATTGTGAAGTGCTTCCGTGATGAAGACCTTCGTGCAGACCGTCAACCTGAATTTACGCAGGTTGATATTGAAACATCGTTCCTGACGCAACAAGAAATTCGCGACATCATGGAAAACATGATTCGTGACGTTTTCAAGGAAACGATCAACGTTGACCTCCCTGATCCGTATCCGGTGATGTCTTGGCACGAAGCGATGACCCGCTTTGGTTCCGACAAGCCCGATTTACGTATTAAGGGTATTGAATTGCGTGAAATCACCGAACAGGCAAAGACGTCTGAATTTAAGGTGTTCCGTTCCGCCACCGAGTTGCCCGACGGCAAGGTTGTGGCCATGAACGTGCCTCACGCTGCCAGCATGCCGCGCTCTGAAATCGACTCCTACACGGAATTTGTGAAGATCTACGGCGCAAAGGGCTTGGCTTACATCAAGGTTAACGAAAAGGAAAAGGGCCGTGAAGGCTTGCAAAGCCCAATCGTGAAGAACCTCTCCGATGAACTTCTTGCTCATATCCTTGAAGTAACGGGCGCTCAAAACGGCGACGTCATCTTCTTCGGTGCCGACCGCGCTAAGATCGTCTATGACTCTTTGGGAGCCTTGCGCTTGAAGATCGGTCACAGCGAATTCGGTAAAGCGAATGGTTTGTATGAAGAAGGTTGGAAGGCCCTCTGGGTGGTCGATTTCCCAATGTTTGAATACGATGATGAAGAACATCGCTGGGTTGCTTGCCACCATCCGTTTACAATGCCTCACCCCGACCATGTCGACATGTTGAGTACTGATCCCGGCAAGTGCTTGGCTCAGGCCTATGACATGGTGCTCAATGGTTGGGAAATCGGCGGCGGTTCCATCCGTATCCACCGCGCAGACATTCAAAGCAAAGTTTTTGCTGCTTTGAATATTGGCCCGGAAGAAGCCCGTGCGAAGTTCGGCTTCTTGCTTGATAACCTGCAATACGGTGCTCCTCCTCATGGCGGTATCGCCTTCGGTCTTGACCGTATCGTGACGATTATGGCTGGTGCTCCTTCCATTCGTGACGTGATTGCATTCCCGAAGACTCAGCGTGCTCAATGCTTGCTGACGAATGCTCCGGCCCCTGTGGATGAAAAACAATTGCGTGAATTGCACATTCGTTTGCGCAACCCGCAACCGGCTAAGGACTAATTGAAATAGTTAGCCCATAATCAATAACGGGAACCACTCTTTTTGAGGGTTCCCGTTATTTTTCTCTTCAAATTAAATTAAAGACTAAACAACCATCCGCCGTCATGATCCCAGGGATCTTGTGTGACAGCAGTCTCTGTGACAACTCCATTTAAATCAAACTGCACCCAAAATGCCATATCCATACCGCCGATGTCATTGAATCGATACATGAATGCTGTTTGGTCTTGGAGTTTGAATTCATACTCCTGAGCACAATGTCCAAACATCTGGTATACGTCCGCTTTGGTGTGCTTACCGGGGATCACTAATTTGAAATGATCCTCGTTCATGGTTTTCTCTTTGCCTACGTAATTCCCATTTTTATCAAAGCGCATCCAATAGACTTCCTGTCCGAAAGGCTGCATGGAATACACCAAAATAAAGCTACCATCAGGCTGAGTCATCTTTGAGTCCGGCATTCCCAATTCGGTTAGCACCGCGTTTTCCGGCGTACCGAAATCAATCAAATCAGGATGAGCGCACCCCGCTAAAATCAGCGCAGACATTGAAAGTGCGCAAATTTTAATTGTCTTCAATATTTTCATAAAAATTGCTCCTTGTCCTCTGTCTTGATTGTATGCCTATTCAGCCCAACAGATAGAGATACTGGACAGGCTTTTTTGCTCACCGTATTTGGAGACCTTGAATTACAATACAAACATCTTGCTTAATAGGTAAACAGATATGTCCGTTGTTCGTTTGGCGCTCGTCTCGACGATGTCGATTCAGTCAATCGCCACAGCCAGTACAGTGACTCTATCGGCTATTGCTCCACTGGTCGCTGCAGCCATTGGAATGCCCAGTTCCTTCATCGGCACATATGTCTGTTTTATTTATATCGGTGCTGCCTTTGCCGCTGTAGCCGGCGGAACAATGGTCACCCGTTATGGCGGCATCCATGTTTCTCAAGGTTGTCTGATTCTGGCGGCCATTGGGCTAATGCTTAGCGCCGTAGCGAATTTCTGGTGTATTTGTTTAGGCGGTCTTTTACTTGGACTCAGTTACGGCCCCATCACCCCTGCTTCCAGCGATATTTTGGCGCATACCGTCCCCAAAGAACGAATGGGCTTCGTTTTCTCCCTCAAACAGACCGCCGTTCCTCTCGGTAGCGCTTTGGCCGGTTTTATTGTCCCAAGCGTTGCGCTTTGGGCCAATAATTGGCAGGCAGGCCCTCACGTAATGGCTATTTTTGCGCTTTCCGTCGCTTTACTTGTTTTGTATCACCGAAGCAGTTTAGACGATCACTTTGATCCAAGATCACGCTTTAGTATTCACACTGTGTTAAACGCTTTGCGGTTGGTCACTTCCCAGGCCGGATTGCGCCGCATGTGTATTGTTTCCTTCGTTTATAACGGCACACAAATGTGTGTATTCAGCTACCTTGTCTCTTTCATGGTTGAAGATATTTCAATTCCGATTGTTTTAGCGGGGATGGCTTTGAGCGCCGCCAGCATCGGCGGAATGTGCGGACGTCTTTTTTGGGGAATTTTTGCCGACTGGATTCATTCGCCGAGATTAACTCTATCGCTGTTGGGCTTCTTAATGGCTGCCATGCTTGTCAGCGTAGGCTTTTTTAGCCCCCAAACAGCCACCATTTTGCTCTTGGCTGTGTGTTTTTGCCTAGGTGGCTCAGCCATCGGCTGGAATGGAGTCTACCTAGCTCATGTCGCCAGAATCGCACCGGAAGGCAAAGCTGGAGTAGCCACCGGCGGCACGCTCTTTTTCACCTTTGCCGGCGCTATTTTTCTGCCACTCATTTTTGGCGTTATTCACAATACGTTCGGCCAATACTTTGAAAGCTTTTACGCTACCGCCGCGTTATGCGCTTTGATTGCTCTTTGGCTATTGATCAGTAAAACACCAGAAAACTAAGGATTGTGTTGACATTCTTTGATGTCGGACTGAATTTCATCGATAAGAGCATGGAAACTCTCTCGAACCTGCTTTTCGGAGCATCCGAGTACTAATGCGTCCTCTAATGCGTCTTTAATCATTGAGCGCAACTCTTCATAGTTTTCATTCAAAACCATGACTTTTTCTGTACAGGAAACCGGACTGCCATCCGGCTTCTCCCAACGGGGAATAGCGTTTTTACTGTTGTCCATACGTTTTAAATCGCTCCATTACTTCTTGCATTTGAGCTTCAGACAACAACTTCGGTTCTCCGAGCTGACGAGTCAGCGTATACATATGCGCTAAATTTTCAACTTCATGAGCAAGCTTTAACGCAGCGCTCAAACTACCGCCTACGGCCAACACCCCATGATGAGACAAAAGACAAGCATTTTCTTTTTCAAGAGCCTTTGCCGCGATCTTTGCTAACTCTTTCGAACCAAATAAGGCGTAGGGAGCACATTTTATGCTATTGCCTCCGGCGACAGCCACCATGTAATGAAACGCCGGAATGCAAAGATCTTGACAGGCAAGAGCCGTGGCATACACAGAATGAGTGTGCACAATGGCCCCGACATCTTGGCGGTGACGATAAACTTCAGCGTGCATCAGCCACTCACTTGAGGCTTTTCTTTGCTTAGCAAATTCTTCGTGAGGCATACCATCGAGGGCAACAAAAACGATGTCCCGAGCAACAAGATCTTCGTAGGCGATGCCTGTCGGCGTTATCCAAAAACCATCTAACTCCCCAACTCGAGCACGTACGGAAACATTCCCGCTTTTATTAACATTAATGCCCAATGCATTCATGCTACGAGCGGTTTTAATAACAAGCTCTCTTAAATCTTTTTCCTGATGCACCATTAACCCCTCGCGTGAGCCCTTGCCCCTTCTGGGAATAGTCTTGTTAAAAACTCCGGCGCGCACACACCTCTTTCCGTGATAATTCCTGTCACCAATTTAGCAGGGGTTACATCAAAAGCCGGATTTTCAACATTGGTTTGCTCACTGATGATCTTGACGTCACAAGCATGTCCTTTTTTATCCAAACCGCGAACAATCCGCAGCTCGTCTCCCGCTCGATTTTCTATTTTTATGCTGTGCTTACCGTCTTGAATAGACCAATCGATCGTTGACGACGGAGCCGCCACATAAAAGGGAACGTCCATATCTTTGGCTGCGAGCGCTTTTAGATAAGTTCCAACCTTGTTGGCCACGTCGCCAATAGCCGTAATTCGATCAGCCCCAACAATAACCGCATCGACTTCACGATGCTGCATCAGATGGCCTCCGGCATTATCAGCGATCACGGTGTGGGGGATGCCGACACCAGCCAATTCCCAAGCGGTCAACAATCCCTGTTCGCGAGGACGGGTTTCGTCAACCCAAACATGAAGAGGAATCCCCTGTTCAAACGCAATGTACACGGCAGACAACGCGGTACCGTAATCAACAGTTGCTAACCAACCGGCATTGCAATGGGTAAGAATATTGACCGGTTCACGCTTACGGGCGTAGATCTCCGCAATGACCTTCGCACCGTGAGTTCCGATGGCTCGATTAGTCAGAACATCGGCCTGAGTCATTTCCTTGGCCAGTTTATAGACCGCCGGCAAACGATCTTTTTGCGGCAGTGAAATGATGCGTTTGACCACATGATCAACTGCCCATTGAAGGTTAACCGCGGTCGGGCGAGTCGCAATCAACTCACTTCTGACTTCATGAATAAAATCATCGCTCGCGTTATCGCGTATAGCCAACACAAGAGCCCAAACAGCGGCAATACCAATCAAGGGCGCGCCCCTTACTTTCATGGTCGCGATGGCATCTCGCACTTGTTGCCAATCATCAAGTCTTTCCTTCTTAAACTCAAAAGGCAACTTGGTCTGATCAATGATTCCTACAGCTTGACCATGTTCAATTGACCAAATCGTACGGGTGGGGATGCCGTTGACTTTCATATGAAATTCCCTGAAACTAGCTCTTAGTGAAAAAGAAGCTTCTTTCCCCTGTCAAACAAGGGAATTGAAGGATATTTTTTAATTTTAGCAAAGCCTCTCTTATCACTTTGGGCAAAGTAGCTGATAGATGCAATATTTTCTTACGGAAAAATAGGGAGTTAGCGCATTTTTGAGTAAAATTGAGGGGTTAATTTTTGCTCGAAAGATTCTCTAATGGATACGTCCCACCAATTACGTGCAGCTTTGGCTCCTGAGAGTATCGCCGTTATCGGCGCCAGTGATCGTGAAGCCTCTCGTGGAGCGCCGCTGTGGAAAAATCTAATCAGTGCTGGTTTTAGCGGAAGAATTTATCCTGTCAACCCCAAATACCGTTATTTAGGGGATATTCCTTGCTATCCAAGTATTAAAGCCATTGAAGACCACATTGATCTGGCTATTTTGGCTGTTCCTACAAAAACCATAGAGAGCGTTCTGGATGATATCGCCTCTCATGGCACTCGTTGGATAGCTCTTGCCCCCAGTGATGCTTCCGTCACATCTGACTCGAATTGGCAAGCCAAAATTGTCAATAAGGCTCACGCTTTAGGACTTCGCTTAATCGGAACCGACTGCCTGGGCATTATGCGCCCCAGCATGAATTTAAATGCCAGTTATTGGTCTGAGCTTCCGTTAGCCGGAAATGTCGGTTTTGCCGCTCAATCGGGCGTTATCGGCACTTCTCTGTTGGCAACCAAACGAATTCGGGATATTGGTTTCTCGACGCTAATTAACACCGGTGATGAAATTGATGTTTCAATGAGTGAGGTCGTTGATTTTCTTGCTCAAGATAAAGAAACCGGCGTTATCGTTTTGCACATTGAGGGGATCCGGAATCCTAGAGAATTCTTCTCGGCTGTTCGAGAAGCGGCCAAACATAAACCGGTCATTGTCCTGCGTGGCGGGAAAAGCCTTCAGGCCTCGCAACTTCTGGCTAGCAGAATGGGAGTGCCCGCCGGCGACGACAAGGTTTTTAATGCTCTTTTGGAACGAGCCGGCGCAATTCGAGTCTACGGTCTCGAAGAAATGCTTTCTGCAATTGAAATTTTTGGTCAAAAACGCCTCCCCCGCAGCAATCGCGTAGGCATCATCAGTAACGGTAGCGGATTCGGTGTTCTCGCCGCTGATGCCGCCTCAGAGTGTGACGTGAAAATTGCCACTCTGAGTCGTACGACAACGGAAAAGTTACACAAGATTTTCGACAACCCGCTTCCGATGACTAATCCCGTCGACTTATGGGCTGACGCGGATCCCAGAAGAATAAAACTTGCCGTCGATGCTTTAAATAAAGATGAGAATGTTGACGCCATCATCATTGTGACGGCTCCGACATTTGCTGCGCCACTTGAGCGCGTTTGCGATGCCATCGCCTACGCAACAGATGCCAGCTATAAACCCATCATCACCGCTTGGATCGGAGAGTCTCAAACCATTGCGGCTAAAAAACGGCTCAAAGATCATCCTATTACCGTTTTAAAAAGCCCTGAGAGTGCAATAAAAGCGTTTTCATGGATGGCCCATTACGCCCAATCACGGCGTTATCTTGCAGCCACAATCGCCTCTGAAAGCGACCCGTTGCCTGCTGATGAAAGAGCTATCCGAAACATAGTGGAAGAAAATAAGAGTAACGAGTGCTACAGCTTAAATGAGTTGCAAACAAAGAAGCTATTGGCTTGTCTGGGCTTAACAGCTGCCACCGGTATTCTTGTGCAGTCTCCGATTGAAGCGGTTAATGCTGCTAAAAATTTAGGCTTTCCTGTTGTTATCAAAGCCATTGCCAAGGGCGTAATACATAAAAGTAACGTCGGCGGAGTCGCGCTGGACCTCAAAACTGAAGAGGATGTTTTGAAAGCGAGCCAAAACATTTTGGAAAGCGTCAAAAATAGAGCCCCTTACGCTCAATTAGAGGGACTTTATATACAGCGTTACATTCGTCAACCTCATGGACGGGAAGTCAAAATTACCGTTCATACAGATTCACGCTTTGGCCCCGTTATCAGCTTTGGCGCTGGCGGTCATATGGGAGACATCTATAAGGACGATGTCTGTGAACTGCTTCCTCTGACCAAACCATTGGCTGCCGCGCTCATCGAGAAGCCGACCGTAAGCACTTACCTCGGTGATTTCCGAGGTATGCCTGCTGCCAATAAAGAAGCTCTGGCTCAAATTTTGATGAGAATTTCCAAGCTCGTCACTGATTTCCCGCTTATCCGCGATCTAACGATTGATCCGCTTTTAGTCGATGAAGGCGGCTGTATTGTGTTAGACGCTCATATTGGAATATCTCCCAATAATTTAGACAAAGACGCATTGGCCTCACACTTGACTTTAGCGCCGGAGCCGTCTATCGATTCTGCTTGGCGAGACATCAAGGGCGGACAAGTATCGCTTCGCAGCATCCATGCTCAAGACTACGACTGTCTTCGTGACTTCTTGAAGCGACTTTCGCCTCAAACAACCTACTTGCGGCTACACATCTCATCCAATGAGTTGGCTAGAGAAAAACTGATTGAACTCACCAATATTGATCACAACAGAGAAGTAGCGATTGTTGCGTGTGACACAGAAGAGCCAGATCTCATTCATGGTGTTGCTCGTTTCAAGCGAATGCCTGGAACATCATTTGCAGAGTTCGGTGTAGTTGTTGAAGATGAATGGCAGCGGCGCGGCTTGGCCTCATTACTCATGAAAGAGCTTATCAAGCAGGCAAAAATAATGAAACTTACCGTCCTTATCGGCTATGTTTTACGCGGCAATGACGGCATGTTCGCATTGATGGATTCGCTCGGATTTGTCCGCCATGAGGATGAAACTCTTGACGATGCTTTCGTTGTCTACACGCTGAATTTAGAGTGAGAAAATATGTCTGATTTAACTGTCAGTGTACAAAACGGTATTTGTCATTTAGTGATTTCACGCCCGGCTAAACGCAACACAATCGATGCAGCAACATGTTTGAGTTGGGTGAAGGTTTTGGCACAAGCCCAGAAAGATGATGCTGTTCGCTGTGTGGTCATAAGCGGCGAGGAGACTGTCTTTTGCGCCGGTGCAGATCTTCAAGAATCATTACACAGAGATGAAAAGATTCAACAGGCCTACGATGCACTCATTGAATCGATGATCGCTTTTGATAAACCGATTTTAGCTGCCGTTCAAGGCCCTGCTGTTGGGCTAGGCGTAGCCATTCTTTGCTTCTGTGACATGGTTTACTGCGGTGAAAAAAGCCTTTTTTCAGTCCCCTTTACTGCATTAGGCCTGACACCGGAATTCGGACTGACATTTAACCTTTGCGAAAAAGCAGGCTTTAAAAAGGCAATGGAAAAATTATTGCTTAGTGAACCAATTTCTGCCTTTGAAGCATTGCAAATGGGAATTGTCACCTCAGTCTTTAAGGATGAGGATGTATTAAAAGAGACGCTTGCTCGTGCCGCTCGTTTAACCGTACTGCCTCCGGGAAGTCTTAGAGCCACCAAGGCCCTAATGAGAAAACATCAAGGGATCGCTATTCGTGAAGCATTAAACGCAGAGCACAATGCACTGACTCAAAGGCTTCAGAGCGATGAAGTCAAAGAAGCGTGCCGAGCCTTTGAAGAAGGCCGTAAACCCGACTTCAGCGTCAGCTCCCACTAGGAGAATAAATAATGGCAATGATTGAAATCCAACATGTCAGCAAATGGTACGGCGAAAACTTCCAAGTCCTTAAGGATTGCACCGCCAGTGTTGAAAAGGGCGAAGTGGTCGTCGTCTGCGGTCCGTCTGGCTCCGGAAAATCAACACTGATTAAGACTGTAAACGGACTAGAGCCTTTTCAGGAAGGCAGAATCATTGTCAATGGCATTGATGTCGGCAATCCCAAAACAAATTTGCCGAAATTGCGACAGCATATCGGGATGGTTTTCCAACATTTTGAACTTTTCCCTCACCTCTCCATCATCGACAACCTGACTTTAGCCCAAATGAAAGTGCTGGGCAGAAGCCGAGATGAGGCAACAGAAAGAGGATTAAGTCTCCTGGAACGCGTCCATTTATCTCAACAAGCCTTGAAATTCCCCGGTCAACTCTCAGGCGGTCAGCAACAACGTGTCGCCATCGCCCGAGCGTTGGCAATGGATCCCGTCTGCATGTTGTTTGATGAGCCAACCTCTGCGCTTGATCCCGAAATGATTAACGAGGTACTCGATGTCATGGTGGAACTCGCTCAGGACGGCATGACAATGATGGTTGTTACTCATGAAATGGGATTTGCCAGACGCGTTGCAGACAGAGTCCTATTTATGGAAAACGGAGAGATTCTGGAAAATGCTCCGACACAAGAATTCTTCACTCAACCTAAGAGTGAAAGAGCCGTACAATTTCTATCGAAAATTCTCAATCACTAAGAAAAAAATAATGAATACGCCGAGTTATGATTGAGAAAGTAGAAGGACATTTTGATAATGATTGAGCACGCTCACACAAATAATTCCACCTTAGCATTAGCCAGAACGGTTTTAACCAGAGAAGCCGAAGCTCTGACTGACCTCGCCGATCGCTTAGGCGATACTTTTTTAAAAGCCGTGCAATGTCTTTTAAATTGTAAAGGGCGGGTTGTTGTATCCGGCGTTGGCAAAAGTGGCCATATCGGTTGCAAACTGGCTGCGACGTTAGCCTCTACTGGGACACCTGCCTTTTTCGTTCATGCGGGTGAGGCCGCTCACGGCGACCTAGGAATGATCACTAAAGACGATGTCGTCATCGCCATTTCCAACTCTGGGACGACTAATGAGCTTTTAACCATTGTTCCGGTTATCAAGCGCGAGGGAACTCCCCTGATTGCCATGACAAGCGCGCCGGATAGTGCACTGGCTAAATATGCTGATATTCATTTAGATGTCGGTGTCAGACAAGAAGCCTGTCCTCTGGGTTTGGCTCCAACCACCAGTACGACAGCAACACTTGCGTTGGGAGATGCTTTGGCAGTTGCCTGCCTTCAAGCCAAGGGATTCACGTCGAATGACTTTGCGCGTTCGCATCCCGGTGGTGCCTTAGGCCGCCGATTACTGATTCATGTTTCCGATGTCATGAGAACCGGCGAAAAGGTACCCAGCGTACTCAATACGGTGTCTGTTTTGGATGCTGTGCGCGAAATTACGCTCAAGCGCATCGGTATGACTGCGATCGTCGACAAAGACAATTGTGTTCAAGGTATCTTTACCGAAGGCGATTTGAGACGACTTATTGAGCGAATGGGCGACATTCGCCAAGTCTGCATCGCCGACGTAATGACTCCCAGTCCCAAAACGATAGCGAAGACAGCGTTGGCCGCTGAGGCTGCCCATATTCTTGATCGTTCTCTTTGTAATCAATTGTTGGTCGTTGATGAAGCAAACCACCTCATCGGTGCCTTACATATTCACGATCTTATGACAGCCAAAGTACTATGACACTCACAGAAAAAGCTAGAAAAATTAAGTTACTGATTTGCGACGTCGATGGTGTTTTAACTGACGGTAAAATTTACATCGGTAACGAAGGCGAGTTGTTCAAGGCTTTCGATGTTAAGGATGGCCTCGGCATCAAGATGCTGTTGGCTAATGGTATTGATGTTGCAATCCTAACGGCCAGAAGCTCTGAAATTCTCAAGCGTCGCACGCATGAATTGGGTATCACCAATGTCCTCCAGGGACAGCGCGACAAGGTGAAGGGACTAGGAGAACTCCTCACTGCCACGGGGTTGTCGCCCGAAGAAATCGCTTATATTGGCGACGATTTGCCTGATTACGCCGTTATCCAAAAGGTAGGTTTAGCGGCTTGCCCGAGCAACGCCGTTGAAGAAATTGTTCAATTGGCCGATTTTAAGAGCCAATACTGTGGAGGAGCCGGTGCTGTTAGAGAATTGGCAGAGTTCATTTTGAAGACTCAAGGAAAATGGGACAGTACTTTGGAAAAAATGTTCCTACACCCGGATCCTAATGCCAAGCATCGCTACTAATTGAGAGAAAGAATGCGAGAAAGACTGACTGCCATTATCGCTATTATTTTGTTGCTGCTTCTCATTGCGGCCAGTTATTGGTACGCCATGCAGGCCTCTTTTAGCAAGTTGCGATACATCCCGAGTGAAGAATCTCCGGATTTCATCGCTTCTGAGGCAACGATCGTTACGTTTGATGAAAACGGCATTGCCAAAAATCGCTTACAGGCTGAAGAATTTCGGCATTTTTCCAATGATTCCATCACCATGGTTAAGCCCCAGGCTACAACCGTTTCTCCTGATGAACCGATTACACACGCTCAAGCTTTAAAGGGACATAGCAGTGATGCAGGAGAAACTTTTGTGTTTGAGGGTGATGTCGTTGCCTCAAGAGCTGCCAGCGGTCAAACTGCCGCAACCCGCCTTGAAACCCAAAGCATGACGGTATACACAGACACTAATCGCTACGAAACGGATGACAAGGTCGATATATTCAGCGGCAACGACAGAACTCATGGTACGGGGATGGTTTTTGACAATATGTCCCGAACTGTTGAACTGAAAAGCCGAGTTACTACGGTAATAGAGCCTCAAGGAAGCTCAAAAAACTTGCTTCCTTAAACACCCCAGGATTTGAGATGAAATTTTTAACTGTTTTTGCTCTGCTTTTAGCTTTAGCCGTTCCGACCGTGCAGGCCGAAAGCCGTGATAGAGAAAAACCCATTGAAATTCAGGCTGATCACTTTTTTGGCGATGAATTGAAACAAGTCGCCACTTATACCGGTTCAGTTAGAGTTGATCAGGGAACTATGCGTTTAACCGGACAAAAATTAGTGCTTCAGGAAACCGCTCAAGGCTACAAAAAAGGAACACTCACCGGAGAATTAGCAACTTTTCGCCAAAAACGAGATCCCAAAACAAAGGGAATCGAGGAATGGGTCTCTGGCAAGGCTGAGCAAATCGTTTATGAGGAACGTACCGGCATTATTACCCTTACAGGAAAAGCACTGGTTGAACGATCCGAAAACGGAGTCGTTAAGGATCGTGCAAGAGGGAATAAAATTGTCTACGATACAATCCGCTCACGTACAATTATCCAAGGTAGCGAAGGCGGGCGAGCCAGTACCGTTATAGCTCCACGCAGCAGTACTCGCTAATGCTCAGTCGTACATTTACCAAAAAGGATTCCGATAGTGCCAACCAATGAAGAAAAACTAAGCTCCGTCCAACCGACACAAGATGTGGTCGCTTCTGACAATCAAGAAAAAACAGAAGTAGAGACTCCGGTCAATACGCTGAAAGCTATTGGTCTGAAAAAAAGATACGGCAGTCGTTGGGTTGTGCAAGACGTGTCACTTGAAGTTAAAAGCGGAGAAGTCGTCGGTCTGTTAGGTCCTAACGGAGCTGGTAAAACCACAACTTTTAACATGGTCGTTGGCTTGGTTGTCTCCGATGGAGGCTCTATTGAGCTTAATGGTCAATCTATCGCCCACTTACCTATCTACAAACGCTCTCGTCTTGGCGTTTCCTATCTACCGCAAGAGGCTTCCGTTTTCCGTCGTATGACAGTGGAAGAAAACATCCGCGCCATTTTGGAACTCCAACAAGACGAGAACGGGAAAAGCTATTCAAAGGCTGAAATTGATAAAAAACTTAACGACTTGCTTGACGAGTTGCAAATAACACGGTTAAGAACCAATACGGCCATGAGTTTGTCTGGCGGTGAACGTCGTCGAACCGAAATCGCCCGAGCACTGGCTGCGGAACCTAAATTTATCTTGTTGGACGAACCTTTTGCCGGTGTTGACCCAATTGCTGTTATTGAAATTCAGCGAATTATTCGCTTCTTAAAAAACAGAGGTATCGGTGTTTTAATTACTGACCACAACGTCCGAGAAACGCTCGGCATTTGCGATCATGCCTACATCATTTGCGATGGCGGCGTATTGGCTAGCGGTCATCCGAAAGACATCGTTCAAAATGAAGACGTGCGTAGAGCTTACTTAGGTGAAGCTTTCCGCATGTAGTGCGAACTATGAATCAGATATATCAATATCTCTCATCTTCAAACGTTATTTTTTTCAATTCAATGCAACGCGCGACAAAAAAACGCGTGTTCGAAGAGGCTTGCTTGGCTTTTCAAATGTCAGGCGTTCCACACACACAGGTCTTTGAAGCACTTTACGCTCGGGAACGTTTAGGCAATAATGCTTTGGGTGCTGGTGTAGCACTGCCTCACTGTGAAATTGAAGGACTGAAGCAACCCATCATCACCATTGTCCTTCTTCAACGTCCGATTCACGTTGACCCAACACCGTATGACACCAAACCGGTTGATATCTTCTTTTTCCTCATCGTCCCAAAGACAGACAATGACGATGAGTACTTGCCGCTTTTGCGCGAGTGCATTGCCATGATGGAAGATAAAACGTTGTGTGCAAAAATCCGTAAAGCAGAAAACGCCGTTGAGGTCTGTGCTTGTATCATGGATTGGGTTGCCCCCACTGTTTTAGCCCGAGAAAGTAAAGAAGACGCCCTCGAAAACGAGTGGGATATCCTTAACGAAGAAGTCAAAGCCCAACTCAAGCAAGAACAAGGCGTTACCTCTTTGACCGTAGCCGCTGTTGAAAACAATAGTTAAGCTTTCCGCTACAATAGTCTGACTTTGTGTAGGGAGACTTGTATGAAGCTTATTATTGTCACCGGTCTTTCGGGCTCAGGGAAATCTGTTGCCATCCGCCAGTTGGAAGATTCCGGCTACTACTGCATTGACAATCTCCCTCTGTCTTTTCTTATCCCGGTTGCTAAAGCCCTGCAACAAACTCAAGACTATGTTGCTTTTGCTGTTGATGCAAGAAGTGACTTCGAGGGTTACGCCCCCGAAAAACTCATTGAGGAACTTAACGCACAAAAAGATTGGGATGTGCGTGTTTTATTTCTGACGGCCTCCACTCAGGAACTGATTCAACGCTTCTCTGAAACTCGACGCCGACATCCGTTAACGTTGCGCTTTAGCGCCGGTAATGAAAAGGTCACGCTCTCGGAAGTCATCACAAGAGAACGCGAGTTGCTCGAGCCTTATAGTGTTCAGGCACACGTTCTGGACACAACTCACTTACAAAGCAATACTCTGCGTACTTGGGTAAAAGACTTCGCCGATGCCCCACATGCCGATCTCAGTTTGACGTTTGAATCGTTCGGTTATAAACACGGCATTCCCACAGCGGCAGATTTAGTTTTTGACGTCCGTAATCTCCCCAATCCTTACTACGATCCGCAACTGCGACCACTAACGGGACAAGATGAAGCCATCGTTGAATTTATGCAAAAGCAGCCGATGGTCACTGAAATGGTTAAAGACATTGAGTTCTTCATCGAAAAGTGGTTGCCCAGCTACCAAGCAACAAACCGGCACTACTTAACCGTGGCTATTGGTTGTACGGGCGGTCAGCATCGTTCTGTCTATGTCGCGGAAACTCTAGCTAAATATTTTGCACAGAAACTTCCCTCTGTCGCCATCCGTCACCGCATCATCGGTCAAGCGAAAAAACCGGTAAAAGGTCTTAGTCAGACTCTCTAGCGAAAAAACGCTCTAATAGACCTCTGATAGGAGCGGGAAGCCCAATGTCGGGCAACTCTGCGACTTTTGCCCATCGCTCGTCGTTTTTCACTGTATCAGGGTTTTTGATATGAATTGCCCAAGGATGCAAGACGAGACGGTAGTGAGAAAAGTCGTGATGAAAACTTTCTAACCTTCGAATATTTTTAATCATGAAGCCTTGAGCAGAAAGCGCCTCCGAAATGTCTTCCTCCGACATTTCGCCTTCTCGTTCAGGCAAACTAAAAAGTCCCCGCCAAACACCCCGGGCCGATCGTTTTTGCAGCAAACAACCGTCCTCATGCCAAAGAAGGAAAAAAGTCCTCTCTTTTTCCAAACGATTAAGCTTTTTTCTGGGAGCTGGAATATCCCCTTGTTTGCCATTCTGTAAAGCTTGACAAGTTTCTCGAAACGGGCAAATGACACACTTAGGGGTTCTTGTACAAACTGTGGCGCCTAAATCCATTAGCCCTTGTATATAGGCTTCAATATCATTTTGAGGTAACAGATTTTCAGCCAAATTCCACAGCTTTTTAGTTGTTTCACCATTGTCAACAGGGGCGTCAAGACAAAAATAACGCATCAGAACCCTTTTGACATTCCCATCCAAAATAGTTTCCTTAGCCCCAAAGCTAAAAGCTACTATGGCCGCAGCTGTACTGCGGCCAACTCCTGGAAGGGACTCCCATTCAAGGCGAGTTGTGGGAAAGACACCCTTGTGATCATAGACAATGATTTTTGCGCTTTTATGTAAATTTCTCGCTCGTGAGTAGTAACCCAATCCCGACCAATATTGCATGACTTCATCTTCAGAAGCCTCTGCTAAGGATTGGACGGTCGGGAAACGTTTCATAAAGCGATCATAGTATTCAATGACCGTAGAAACTTGTGTTTGTTGCAACATGATTTCGGAAATCCACCGTGCGTAAGGGTGTGCGTATTGCCAAGGCAAATGATGCCTACCATGGACTTTTTGCCAATCAATAAGTGTTTGAGAAAATTGTTCCGAGATCATGGATTTTTAGGAAAACAGTACAATAGCGAAATCCTTGCTGATTATAAAGACATGCCTCTTAATCTATTTACTTTTAAACGAGCCCTTTGCACCGCGTTAAGTCTGACTTGCTTAGTGAGTTCATCCTGGGCTAAAGAGACGCTTCCGAATGTTGAACTAACCGGGGTACTTCTTTTCCAAATCATTGCTTCAGAATTTGCTCTGCAGCGCAATGACCCTGCCACGGCATTTCAAACTTATATGCAAACCGCCCGAACAACAAAAGACCCTCGTTTGGCGAAACGCGCCTTTGAAATTGCAGACGGTGCTCACGCCTTTGAACAGGCTTCAGAAGCGGCACAACTTTGGGAGAAACTCTCTCCGTCAAATGCGGATGCTCAATTGGCTAATACGCTGACTCAAATCCGCCAGGGCGATTTGTCTGAAAAGCGACAGCAGAGCGCAAAGGATCTCATTTTAAGTGCGAAAAATCAGCAAGAACGCCTAAAACGGTTTCAAGCGATTGCTCTCCAAGCTCAGTTCAGCTCAGCCCAACCTCAACAGATACTGACCTTTTTGCGTCCTTTGGCAAGTTTGTGCAAAGACCAGAAAGAGGCAGCATTGACACTAGCCAAGCTATATCGCCGAACAGGCAATGCGGAACTCGGAGAACATTTTGCAAAAATTGCTTGGCAACAACTTCCCGATAGTACGGTTGCACTTTTGGAATACGCCGATACGCTCATCGCAAAAGAACCGCTTAAAGCGGTCAGTACTCTTGAAAATTTCGTCAAACGTCACCCAAAAGACTACGATGCTCAACTGGGTTTGGCTAAAGCTTATGCACGTACACAGAATAAAAACGGCGTAAAAAAACAAATCAAGATTTTGGATCCTTTCTCCCAAAAAATGCCTAATTTGGCTTTTACTTTGGCCAGTATTTGCGACACTGTCGGACTATTGGAAGAGACTAAACGATATTTAATGACCTTTGAGCGTCTGGCCAAAGCGCAGAAAGTTTCTCTTGAAAGACTTCCCAGAACCTATTTATCTCTTGGGATGATCGACTATAAACAACGTCATTTCTCCGCTGCTGCTGACTGGTTTAGTCAAGTGGATCAGTCCAGTGAATTCTTTCCGCAATCTCGTTTATTTTTAGCCCAAGCTCTCGCCGCGGAAAAACATTTTGATGAAGCAATCGAAGTTCTGGATAAAACAAAAGTTAATGATCGACTGAAAACAGAGTTCCTCCATAAACGTGCTCAGATACTTTACGAAGCCGATCGACTGCCGCAAGCCTATGAAGCAATGAAAAAGGCTTTATCCACTGACAAAGATAATGCTACGTTACTTTTCCAGTGCGCCGTTATTGCCAATGAGATTAAACGCATTGATGAAGCTGAGAAATATTTACAAAATGCGATTGAACTCTATCCCGATAACGCCAATTTCTACAATACGCTGGGTTATCTTTGGGTAGAAAACGGCGTCAAGCTGGATCAAGCCAAACCGCTCATTGAAAAAGCTCTTCGACAAGAACCTGAGAACCCTGCCTTCTTAGATTCCATGGGTTGGCTTTATTTCAAACAAGGAAGTCTCAAGCAAGCTCAAAATTATTTGGAAAAAGCCGCCAAATTGTCTAATGACAAAGAAATACTGCTGCACCTTGCTGAGGTTTACCAAGCTCAAGGGGAAACACCCAAAGCGATGGATATCCTTCGACCCATGCTCAAAGAGAATGCGGAAGATCAGGAGATTAACTCATTGATGGATCGGTTACATCTGCGTTTTTAGGTAAAAAATGACTTTTAAACTTATCGCCACCGGCATTGCAAGCATCTTGTTGACAGGGTGTGTCGCCCTGTCCACTCCCGAACTTGAGCAATCTTGGCAAGGTCGATTTTCATTGATTGCACGTTCTGCCTCTCAGCAGGAAAATCACAGCGGCCGTTTTACATTAACGCAAGCTAACACTGATTTAACTATTTTGGATTTAAAAAGTGCTTTAGGGAACACTTTGGCGAGAATCACGCGAACTCCCACAGAAGTATCTTTGGAGACGTTAGGCAATCCGACCGTGTACGCCAACGACGCCGAGTCGCTTTTACTAAAGAGCCTCGGGTTCAGCGTACCAGTTGATGGACTAAATTATTGGATCGACGGTAAAGTTATTCCCAACCAGACGGCATCCACCATCCCCAGTGCTCCCCCTTATAATCAAGTCAAACAAAGCGGTTGGTTGATCACCTATGAAAATTACGATGAGTCGGGCTTACCCAAACGTATAAGATTGACGAGAGAAGCAACCTCTTTTGCCCCTAGCATTTCTGTTCTTCTTGTTGTCTCGAGCCGAGATCATGATTCTTAATTTGCTTGCTCCAGCTAAATTGAATCTTTTTTTGCATATCGTTGGTCGTCGACAAAACGGTTACCACGAGTTGCAATCTGTTTTTGTTTTGGTAGACCTTTGTGACACCATCAGCTTATCCGCTCGCAATGACCCTGAAGTCGTTCGTACTGGTGATATTGTCGGAGATCCATCAAAAGATTTATGTGTTCGAGCGGCTAAATTACTGCAACAATATACTGGCTCTTCTTTTGGAGCAACGATTAACGTTGTCAAACGCATTCCTTCCGGTGCAGGTATGGGAGGTGGTTCTTCTGATGCAGCCACGACACTGATGGGATTGAATCATCTATGGAATTTGCATTTAACAAAAGATGAACTGATGCGTTTAGGGCTTCAATTGGGAGCTGATGTTCCATTTTTTCTTTTGGGAACAAATGCATGGGTTGAAGGTATTGGCGAAAAATTAATCCCCATTTCCATCCCATCCATTCCTTTTGCCATCATTTGGCCCGGAGTCAATCAAGCAACGGGAGAAATTTTTTCACATCCGGACTTGACAAGAAATACGAAATACGTCACAATGTCGATCCTCGACGCCGCTCAGCAATCTGGTGAGTGGATGAGATTGGGACACAACGATCTAGAACCGATCGTAAAAATTGTGAATCCCGAGGTAAATAAGTTGCTAACGGATTTACCTCAATTCCGCCTAACAGGCTCTGGCTCTGCAGTTTTTGCCGTGATGCCAAAAGATGAGGCGGAAAGGGTGTTTGAAAAATTACCATCCAGATGGAAACATTTTTCGGTAAAAAGTCTTACAATACACCCGACGTTGTCAGCATTATCATGCTGAACCAAAATTTGTAGGGGAGTCGCCAAGCTGGCCTAAGGCACCGGATTTTGATTCCGGCATTCGAAGGTTCGAATCCTTCCTCCCCTGCCAACTTTCGGGAGCAAGCATTGTTGTGCTAGCTCCCGTTTGTTTTTTTACGAAGCGGTTTTTAAGCCGCCAAATACTAACCGAAGAGTTCTCTCTTCCTAACTTTCGGCGAGTCATATCATGGTCCCAATGGTTCCGGACAATCTCATGGTTTTTACGGGCAATGCCAATCCAAAACTTGCCCATGCAGTCGCAGAACATCTCAATATTCCCCTTGGTGAAGCTGTTGTCAGTCATTTCTCTGACGGTGAAGTCATGGTGGAGATTGACGAAAAGGTCCGCGGTCGCGATGTCTTCATCTTGCAAAGCACCTGCTCTCCCACCAATGACAATTTGATGGAATTGATGATTATGGTTGATGCGTTGCGTCGAGCTTCTGCACGCCGTATCACTGCTGTGATGCCTTATTACGGCTACGCACGTCAAGATCGTCGCCCGCGCTCGGTTCGAGTGGCCATCTCCGCCAAAGTGGTTGCCAATATGCTCCAATCCGTTGGTGTCGACCGTGTTTTGACGATGGATTTGCACGCTGACCAAATTCAAGGCTTCTTCGATGTTCCGGTTGATAATATTTACGCAACGCCTATCTTGTTGCGTGAACTTCAAAGCCGTAACTATGAAAACCCTGTCGTGGTCTCCCCCGATGTCGGCGGCGTTGTTCGCGCTCGTGCCATGGCGAAGTCCCTCAACACGGACATGGTCATCATTGATAAGCGCCGTCCACGTCCCAACGTGGCAGAAGTGATGAACCTCATCGGTGAAGTGGCTGGCCGCACTTGCATCATTACCGACGATATCGTCGATACCGCCGGAACACTTTGCAATGCTGCTAAGGCACTGAAAGAACGCGGCGCAATCAAAGTTTGTGCATACATTACCCACCCGGTTCTTTCCGGCCCGGCTATTGAACGCATTACGAATTCCGACTTGGATGAGTTGGTTGTCACGGATACGATTCCGTTACGTGAGGATGCCCTTAAGTGTCCGAAGATCACTCAAGTCTCTGTAGCTAATATTTTCGGTGAAACGATCTCTCGCATTGCTCGTGAAGACTCTGTGAGCGCTTTGTTCGAAAATTGCTAATGTGAATTTAAGGCGAGTCGGAAAAACGACTCGCCTTTTTGTGCAAAATCTGTACAATTGCACACTCGATTGTTTTTTAACAATCTTTTTTTGTTCCTAGTGGATGGTCGCGTCCCGGGAATTTTAATTTTGGAGAAATCTTATGAAAATCATCGCCACCACGCGTCAAGCGCAAGGTACGGGTGCGAGCCGCCGTCTGCGCCGCGCCGACAAGTTGCCCGGTATTGTTTACGGCGGCAACGTTGCGGCCACGCCGATCGAGCTCGAACACAATCCTATTTTCTACGCCTTGCGCAAGGAAAAGTTCCACACCTCGATTTTGACGATGGAATTGGATGGTAAGGATCAGCTCGTTGTTTTGCGCGCTTTCCAAATGCATCCGTACAAGCCGCAAGTCATGCACATTGACTTCCAACGTGTCAATGCTGATGAACCGGTGACCATGAGCGTGCCGTTGCACTTCTTCGGTGCTGAAAACAGCCCGGCTGTTAAGATCAGCAAGGGTCTCATCAACCACGCTCGTAGCTCTATCGAAGTCAGCTGCTTGCCGAAGGACTTGCCGGAATTCATTTCTGTTGACTTGTCTGGTTTGACCGCTCAAACGACGATGCGCGTCTCTGACATCGCATTGCCGGAAGGTGTTTCCGCTGTGGTTCACGGCAATGAAGACCCGGTTGTTGTGTCTGTCGTTGCTCAAGTCGAAGAAGAAGATACGACTGCTGATGCTGCCGCTGCTGACGCCGCTGCTCCTGCTGCTGCGCCCGCCGCTTCTGAAGCAAAATAATTTTCGACTAGACTCGAAAAAAGGGCGCCTCGGCGCCCTTTTTTATAACCGAGCTCGATACAAAAATATAGAATTGCTCCCATCTTTAATATGGATATCTGATATATGCCTGCGATTCGATTAATTGTTGGTCTGGGAAATCCCGGTATTGACTACGCCGACACCCGTCACAATGCGGGCTTTTGGTTCTTGGATCAACTTGCCCAAAGAGAAAAAGTTTTTTTTCATGAAGAGAAAAAATTTCAAGGCGAAGTCGCTCGGGTTCGTTTAGCTGGGCAGGATATTTGGCTTTTAAAGCCCACAACTTTCATGAATCGCTCAGGACAAGCCGTCGTTGCTCTGGCCCTTTACTACAAGATACTTCCGGAAGAAATTCTTGTTGTCCATGACGAGCTTGATTTGATGCCCGGGTGCATGAAATTGAAAAAAGGCGGCGGAAACGCCGGTCATAATGGCCTAAAAGATATTACTGAAAAACTTTCCACACCGAACTTTTGGAGACTCCGTTTAGGTACCGGCCACCCGAGATCTTTAGGAATGGCGCAACCCGTCGCTGATTTTGTTCTGCATGCTCCAAGTTCTGAGCATAAAGAGATGATTCAAGAGTGTATTGCTGCTGCTCTTAAAACAACCAATGACATTGCCTGTGGTGATATGGCTCGAGTTCAGCGTTCATTGGCAAAATACGGTTCTCCTAAGCCAAAAACAAATCCCGAAAAGAATGAGGAACAATAATTGGACAAGTGCCCTCCAATCATCCTCGTTAGTGCCTGTCTTTTGGGACAAAAAGTTCGCTTTGATGGACAAAGTCGACCGGCCGATCTTGGTTGTTTAATCAATAAAGGCTGTCTTCTCTTACCTATTTGTCCTGAATGCGCGGGCGGCTTACCCATCCCGCGCAGCCCTTGTGAAATTGAGTTTTCAGGTAATGCTAAAGGGGTCTTAGATAAACAGTCGCGCGTTTTAAGTGTTAACGGTCGCGATTGTTCCGATCAATACCGCAAAGGAGCTTTGCATTGTTTAAAGACAGCCCAAAGCATTAATGCTTCTTTTGCGCTATTAAAAGAAAAAAGTCCGGCCTGTGGGGTTTGTTTTATTCATTCCGGAAATTTTGACGGACAAATTAGAGAGGGTCGGGGAGTTTTAGCTGAATTGCTCTACCAATCAGGAATAAAAATTTTCAGCGAAAACCAAATTCACCAATTAATGCTTGCAATTGAAAAATCTTGATTTTCGCCTCAATGACTCTCTCGTAGTATCACATGTCAATGCTAAAATGCACGCATTAACTTTTTGGAAATAAAATCATGGGATTGAAATGTGGAATCGTCGGTTTGCCCAATGTTGGCAAATCCACCATCTTTAACGCTTTAACTAAAGCGGGCATCGCAGCAGAAAACTATCCTTTCTGCACGATTGAACCCAATGTCGGCATTGTTGAAGTTCCCGATAACCGACTCCAACAGCTAGCCGATATCGTACATCCTGCCCGAATTGTTCCTGCTGTTGTCGAATTTGTAGACATTGCCGGTCTTGTTGCCGGCGCCAGTAAGGGTGAAGGCTTAGGCAATCAGTTTTTAGCCAACATTCGTGAGTGCGATGCCATTGCCCATATCGTTCGCTGTTTCAATGACGACAACATCGTTCATGTCGCCGGTCACGTCAACCCCACGGAAGATATTGAAGTTATTAATACGGAATTAGCTCTGGCGGACTTGGCAACGGTTGAGAAGATGCTTAATAAATACTCTAAGCAAGCTCGCCAAGGCGGAGACAAAGAGGCTTTGAAATTGGTTACGGTCTTGGAAAAAATCCAACCCGTGCTCAACGAAGGCAAGCCGGCTCGTCAGGTATCGTTGACGCCTGAGGAAAAGGCCATTATTAAGCCTCTTTGCCTTTTGACTGTTAAGCCAACCATGTACGTAGCCAACGTGGATGACAGCGGCTTTGACAATAATCCCTTGCTCGATGCCGTCAAAGCATTTGCTGCTAAAGAAAATGCTCCCGTTGTGGCTTTATGCGCAAAAATTGAAAGCGAAATCGCAGAATTAGACGAAGAGGATAAAGCCCTCTTCTTGGAAGACATGGGAATGCATGAAGCAGGTTTGGATCGCGTCATTAGAGCCGGCTATGACCTGCTTGGTCTGCAAACATACTTTACGGCCGGCCCTAAAGAGGTTCGTGCCTGGACGATTCATAAGGGAGACACTGCTCCTCAAGCCGCCGGTGTGATTCATACTGACTTTGAACGTGGATTCATTCGCGCTCAGACTATTTCATTTGATGATTACATTTCTCATCATGGTGAAAAAGGTGCTCAAGAAGCCGGGAAAATGCGAGCTGAAGGAAAGGATTACATCGTTCAAGACGGCGATGTCATGAATTTCCTCTTTAATGTTTAAAATAAAAAGAGGGGTCGTTACGATCTAACCGATAGACATTTAGGTACATTTTTATTAGACCTTAAATTATGGCAACTGTTCTTGCGAAACGTCGTCGAGAATTTGGTGAACGGTTAAGAACCGAACGGGAACGTTTGGGCTATACCGAATTGCAAATTGCCCAGCTGCTTGGCGTACCCTTGGAAATGTACCAAAAGTATGAGTTGGGGCAAGAAGATCCGGGAATTTTCAGGATGCCCCGACTCAACGACTGTGGTTTCGATATTCTCTTCATTATCACTAGTGAGCGCCACAATCCCGTTGAGGAAGAAAGTGAGCTGCTGGCCCGTTTCAGAGAACTCTCTAACCGTGGAAGAGATTCTATTTTCATGACGCTTGACGCTCTCGAGCGTCTTGCTCCTAACTTGCGTCAAACCATTCGAAATAAGTGGCGCAATAAATAGTGCTCTTTTGGCTCTGCAACGGATCGCATTTCGTGCTATGTTTGGCAAAGTGGTTCTGTGTTCTGGACAAATCCCATGCGTATTATCCGCAAAATTCTCTGGGTGATCTGCATATTGGCGCTGTTGGCAATTGGCAGCGTCGTTGCCCTGTATTTCCTGCTTACCCCTGCATCCGTTCAAGATCGTTTGCAATCGTCCTTAAATCAGATGGGCTTTGTCATGCGCGCAAACGAACTTCCGACCGTTAGGGTTTTACCAACGATATCGGTTGAGCTGCCCAGCGCGCAACTATTTGACTCCCAAAACAAACTGATTGCCATTTACCGTTCTGCTCACTTTAACGTAAGCCCTGTTTGGCTTATTTTCGGCCAAATCCATATTGAGAAGATCTTGGTTGACGGATTTTCGTTGCAAGAAACGGAATGCCCGTCATTGCCTGAATGGTTGAAAAATAATTCAACAACCGACACTGCTCTTATTGATGGTTTGACGGTTGAATCTATTGAATTCAACGACTCCGACATTCACCTGAAGCATGACGGAAGGCTGTTCAATCTTCAAAATTTAAGAGCAGTTATCTCTGGCCCTTCTCCGCAGATGCATGCGCCGGTTGCACTCAGCACACAGATTCAGATATTGCCTGAAAATCTCCTCCTGGATGTACAGGCAGGCTTTTCTTTGGACCTGAATTTAGCTTCTGGCAAAGTCGCTATTGAAAATCTTTCCGTTCAAACCAGCGGAACCCAACAAGGCAAATCTTTCCAAGCGCAATTGGATTCACCTCTGACCCAATTGTCCGCTGAGGCCATTTACACAAAAACCGCAAAAGTACAAATAACCGGTGATCAATCCCTTGGCGACGTCTCTTTGTCCGTGGCTGAATTACACATCAGCCAAGACAGTTGGCAAGCTCCTGACTTCCATATTCAATACAACAAGGGAGCAGGAGATCAGACTTTGAAAGTTGATTTGCGTTCACCCATCATTTTTGACACAGCAACAACTTTCACTACTGCCGATCATATCCAAGGATCAATTTCCTTGCCTGAACAAGCAGAGAGCATTCCCATCTCCGGCAATGTGAAAATTGATTGGAATAAAGAAAAAATTCATAGTGAAATCTTTGCCAGACTTCACGGAGCGCCTATGACATTTCGAGGCGAGAGTGCTGGCTTTGATTTCCCTGACATTAAAGGAGACCTTGTCTTTGGCCGACTGGAATTAAGTGATTTATCTGTTTTCAGATCACTACAAAGAGCTCAAGCAACTTTACCAGCAACGTTACTGCCCCAGCAGTCGGAAGTTCAAACAAGTGCGTCTAACGAAGCGAACGTTGAAGCGCAACCGTCAGAACTTTCTTCCTCCGGCAGCCAAGAAGATACCTCCGTTGAAACAACGGTTGAGACTGACACATCTCGTGTCTCTCAGGCGGATGGAGATCAGAGTGAAGTAACCAAAGAACACTCTCACGAAGGCTCAAATGAAGTCTCTTCAGTAGCTACTTCGGAAATTAGCGATCATGAAACCGCGGACATTGATTCATCTTTACCCTTTGACTTTTTGAACCACTTTGACTTCAACGGTTCGATAGTGATTGGTGAGTTATCGACTGGACCGGTTAAATTAGTGCAGCTGAAATCGAATATGCAGATTCAGAAGGGTGTTTTAAAACTCCCCAAAGCCAAAGCTCTAACATACGATGGTAAGACCGAATTAGATGTTCAGTTGAATGCCCAAGGCCACTGGAATGTAGTTTATCGAGGCGAAAGCATTAACATGTCCTCTCTTCTCAATGATGCAAGCGGCAATAGTAAGGTGGGAGGAATATTGAACCTGCAGGCCAATTTGTATGGCGGAGGCTTTACGCAGCAAGCTTTAAATGGGCAAATCGGTTTTTCTGCGTCACAGGCCAAACTTTTTGGATTTAACCTCGAAGACGCGACAGTTGCCTTAAAGCAATATAAGGAACCCGAGCAGAAGAATGATCTTTTTACAGAAACAGAACATTTTGGCGGTGTTGTGACGATACACGATGGTCGGGCAGTTATTGACAATTTAGGGGTGAATTTCGGATCTTCACGCGCCCGGGGACAAGCTCAAGTTGATTTAAACAACCATTCACTAACTGGACAATTAACGGGCAGAAGCAATGGACTGGATTTGACTATTAATTTGGCCGGCCAATGGCAATCACCAATTGCGGTGTTAGATACTGAGCAAATCCGCAAGGCGAATAATCTTGTTGCCAAACCGCAACCGAAGGAAGAAAAGAAACCGTCCGGCTGGGACAAATTGAAAGATTTCTTCAGAAATCGTTTCTAATAACGAGAAGGAGTGGCCAAACCACTCCTTCTGCTTTTAACCAATAAGAGCTTTGGCAAACTCTTGCGCGTCAAACGGTTGCAAATCCTCGATGGACTCGCCGACACCAATAAAATAAATAGGGATGGGGTTATCGGCGCGCATGCGGCTGATAGCCACCAAAACACCTCCCTTGGCCGTCCCGTCTAATTTAGTAATGATCAATCCGGTTAGCGGAACCGCCTCATCAAAAGCTTTCACCTGGGCCAAAGCATTTTGACCATTCGTTCCATCGATGACCAGAATCACTTCATGAGGAGCACCCTCCAATGATTTATTTTGCGAACGAGCAATTCGCTTGAGTTCCTCCATGAGTCGAGTCTGCGTTGTCAAGCGACCTGCCGTATCAACAATGACAACATCGCTTCCTCGGGCCTTGCCTGCACTGACAGCATCAAAAGCTACAGCCGCCGGATCACCGCCTGTCTGGGAAATAACTTCTACACGATTTCTTTCTCCCCAAACAGCCAATTGTTCGCGAGCAGCAGCGCGGAAAGTATCGCCTGCTGCCAACAAAACACTTTTACCCTGCGAAGAAAGCCATTTACTGATTTTCCCAATGGATGTTGTCTTACCTGCGCCGTTTACCCCAACCATCATCATCACAAGTGGCTTGGTTCTATCTAGGTTAATTCGACCTTGCGCTGGTGTTAAAAGAGCAACAATTTCCTCTCTTAGGGCCTCACGAACTTCTTCCTGTGTTTTCAGCCCTTTCAGTTGAATAGTATCTCTTAACTTTCCCAGTAACTCCGATACCGTTGAAACGCCCATATCGGCAGAAATCAAAGCGAATTCGAGTTCCTCTAAAAAATCCTCATCGACCTTACCACCGGTAAAAAGTCCGATAATATTGACTCGAGTTCGATGTAAACCGTTTTTTAACCGATCTAACCATCCCGCTTTTTTATTTTCAGTCGTTATCATTAGCGTATGCGTCCATTAAAGAAACAAAATCAATCACAAAGCGTAAGTTTACCAAGAGCGCGCGCAGCAGGTACTGTCAGAATTATCTCTGGCAAGTGGCGTCGTACGCCTTTAGCTGTCGCGGACTTTGACGGCTTACGTCCGACAGGTGATCGGATTCGGGAAACACTTTTTAATTGGCTCAACTACCTTCTCGGTGATTATTCTGAAATTGAAGGTCTGGATATGTTTGCCGGATCCGGCGCTCTGGGTTTTGAATTAGCCAGCCGAGGAGCGCGCAGCGTTACTTTGCTCGAGAAAAATCGTCGTGTTTATGAAAAGCTCTGTCTTTCACGAACCAAATTACGGGCAGAAGACATTCTGGATATTCGTTGCGCAGACGCTCTGGCCGATGTTCGCTCCCTTAATAAAAAATACGACATTATTTTTATCGACCCCCCATTTGCACTGAATTTACACGAAAAGGCCATTAAATTAGCGCTTTCGATTCTTAAAGAGAACGGTTTCATTTACATCGAGTCACCAAAAGAATGGGATACCCAAATTTTGGCTGACTTAAAATTAGCAGTTGTAAGAGAGTCTGAGACCGGAGCGGTGGCCTTTCGACTGGTTAGTCCTACACAGGAAGAAAAATGACAATTGCCATTTATGCAGGTACGTTTGATCCCTTTACCCTCGGACACGAAGATGTGCTTGATCGTGCCCGTCAAATCTTCGATGAAGTCATTGTGGCAGTCGCTGCTGATACTGGAAGAAATACCTTCTTTTCTTTTGAAGAAAGAGTCGACTTAGCCCGCCGATCTTTAGCGGGTATCGAAGGCGTCAGAGTCGTTGGATTTGAAGGCTTGTTGAGTGAATTTGTCAAAGCAACCGGTGCTTCGGTCCTTATCCGCGGTGTTCGAAACGGAAGCGATTTCGACTACGAGACGCGCATGGCCTGTGTCAATCATGCATTAAACAGTAATGTTCAAACAATATTTTTCCCGCCTATTAACGGCACTCAGTCTATTTCCGGCTCATTAGTCAGAGAAATTCATCGTCTGGGCGGCGATGTTTCCGCTTTTGTCAGCCCCATTGTTTCGCAAGCACTGGAAGCCAAGCGTTTAGGAGCCAATCAATGAGTATCCGTCTGGCAGCTATAGATTTAGGATCCAACAGTTTTCGCTTAGAAATCGGTCGCATTGAAGGTAACGAGATTATCTGCGAACACTACGGTAAAGAAGGTGTTCGGTTAGCTGCCGGACTTGATAGCAACGGTTATCTGACTGAAGAAGTTCAACAAAAAGCGCTTGATACCTTAGCCCGTTTTCGAGAAAAAATTAAAGACTTCAAACCGGAACATGTGCGAGCCGTAGGCACCCAAACGATCAGAATTGCCCAAAATAACAAAGCGTTCCTACGGCGTGCTCAAGACGTACTGGGTTTTCCTATTGAAATATTACCCGGACAAGAAGAAGCCCGACTGGTTTTTGAAGGTTGTGCCCATCGCTTGCCTCTTTCTGATAAAAAACGTCTGGTCATTGATATCGGTGGTGGTTCAACAGAGCTTGTTACAGGATCGGGACTTCATGCTGACCGTTGTGAATCATTCCACGTCGGCTGCGTCAATTTATCTCTACATTATTTTCCGAATGGAGAAATTACGCGTGAAGGCTATGAAGCCGCAAAATTAGCTGCGATGGCTGAGTTTCAAGAAGGTCGTGAACGATTTAATTCAACCCTATGGGATGAAGCCTACGGCTCATCCGGATCTATGGAAGCAATCTGCAGTCTTGCCAAATCTTTTGGTATGGACTCTTACACGATTTCTCAGGAAAGACTTTGTGAAATTCGTGATGCAATGATTGCTAAGGGACACGTTGATAAACTAGATTTCCCGGATCTGCATCGTTCAAGAAAAGAAGTGATCACCGGTGGGCTTGCGGTTCTTCATGCCGCCTGCGACGCGCTCAACATTAAGAGCATAAAATTCTCGGCTGGCGCTTTGCGGGTCGGATTGCTTTATGAGCAACTTTCCCGCCTGAATGGTAACGATTTAAGAGAATCCAGCGCTTGGGAACTATTGCGTTACAGCGCTGTTTCCGAAGCGCAGGCCAAACGGGTCGATCTGCTTGCCCAAAAGCTTCTTCAACGCCTTTTCCCCGATGCCACGGAGGACACAAAAAAACGCCTTCATTGGGCTGCACTGTTGCATGAAACAGGCAATCTCATTAGCCATAACCGTTTTCACAGACTCGGTGCCTACCTGATTGAACATTTTGATCTGCAGGGCTTTTCCATCAATGATCGTCACTGGGTTTCACAGCTGGTTCTCGGCCACAGGGGCAGACTCTACAAAATTGAGTCTCAACTAGACAATGAGGCGTGGGCGAAATCACTACTGGCGCTACGTTTAGCAAGCATCATTGCACACAAACGTGAGGATATTGAACTGCCTGATTTCTCATTGACTCAGGAAGGCAAGCGTCACTGGCGCTTATCATTTAAAGATTCAAGTTGGCTCAATAAACATCCTCTAACACATTTTCTCCTACAAAGAGAAGTTGATGCTTGGAAAGCCGTACAATATCAGTTTGACTTTGAGAAATAAATTTATTGATGTTTGACACTTCCCTAACCGCACAAATTCAAGAAGAGCCGTTGGTTCAGTTATCACATGTATTTGTGGAATTTGACCAATTGCAAGTACTTCGCGATGTATCGGTAGATATCTACCGAGGGGAGTTCGTTGTCCTGCACGGAGATACAGGATGTGGGAAGTCAACCGTTTTGCGGCTAATCGCCGGCCTGTTGAACCCGACTCGGGGTGCGGTCAGGGTGGCCGGGGAAGATGTTCAAGAGTTTTCTACCCTTCAACGTCGTTGGCTTCGAAGAGCAATTGGACTGATGCTCCAAAATTCGCCTTTACTGGAAGACAGAACCATTTTGGAAAACGTAATGTTGCCCGCTTTAGCCGCTGACGCCAGTACAGATCAAGCTAGGCAACAAGCATTGGCAGCCCTTTCTCGCTGCCATATGTCCGATTGGGCTCAAAACTATCCGATCGATTTATCTTCTGGCCAAAGACAACAGGTCAGCCTTGCGCGAGCTGTGGTTAATCAGCCTGTTTTGATTCTGGCTGACGAACCGGCGGCACATTTAGATGCCAATAATGCTCAAACGGTCATCAATCTTCTGGGAGAATTTGCCAGCGCTGGGGTGACCGTTATTGTAGCCTCTCACCTTCTTTTGGCTCCACGTGGCATTGCCTACAGGGAAGTCAAATTTGCCTCTCAACACGGAGGAATGCCATGAGCTTTACTTCTTCTCGTGCTTGGGCCTTACAGCAAGTTTTTCGAGGCATTAAAAACGCTAAGGGAGTTTTTTTCCTAGCGTTAATGCTCGCCAGTTTGTCTTTGACTATCCCGGTTTTTGTCGCAAGCGTTCTCTACAGCCTTTCTGAACCCATCAGAGCGATTCCTGTGGCGCCGGAAATTACAGTCTTTACGTATCAAGACCTCAACAAAGCGCAAATGGATAATTTGCGGGAGAGAATCGGCAGACACGAACACGTAATGAAAATTACGACGATTCCGAAAGACGAGGCTTTTAAATCTCTCAATGAAAACTTAGGTATTAAGCAAACTTCTCAAGACAAGGCCGCCAATCCGCTGCCTGACTTGATCATTGTGACACTTGATGCACAAATGCCTGCTGCCGACATAGAGCGAACGGCAAAAAATATTGAAAAGTTAAAAGGTGTCAGCCTTGTTGCCTATGACAGCACATGGTTAACAAAGTTGGATGCAATTTCTCACGCAATCAGTAACTTAGGCTGGATATTTGTTGTTATCACTCTATCGCTGATCGTCTGTGTTATTGCCGCTAGTGTCAGACTGGCTGCCGACACCCAAAAGACTGAGCTCAATATGCTTTATCTTTTTGGGGCGACTCCGTCTTTTTCCATTCGACCTTATGCATGGCGAGGTTTTCTGACGATGGGTCTGGCGGCTGTGATTGCCATTGCCTTATCGTCCTTTGCTACCGGCTACCTTAATGAAGCTCTTTTGGCCGTTGGTGAACAATATGGCACTCAGATAGCCATTTCTCCGTTACCTTGGCAATTTAACGCGGGCTTCATCGTTTTTTGCGCTCTGCTTGGCGGATTAATCGCGAGTATCATTACTCAACGCGCAATCGCAAAAATTGAGCGCTTTGACTGATACAAGTCCTCCCCATCTTTTTAGGCATCTACATGGCTGATATCAAAAAAGCTTCCTCCGGCGCTAATGCCCTTGTTCCTTATCAGAGCAAGGTTCCTAGTGTCATCCCTAGTTTAGGGAACTTAGATGCCTATATTCAGGCAGCCAATCGCTTCCCTATTCTGTCGTATGAACAGGAACGGGATCTGGTGGAACGCTTACACAAAAATAATGACATGAATGCTGGCCGTGCTTTGGTTATGGCCCACCTGAGACTGGTCATTGCTATTGCTCGTTCCTACCTTGGATACGGAATTCCACACGCGGATCTGATTCAGGAAGGCAACATCGGTTTATTGAAAGCCATTAAACATTATGACCCCACTCACGGCGCCCGCTTAATGACATTCGCAGAGTATTGGATCCGCTCTGAAATCCAAGACTACATTGTGAAAAATTGGCGCCAAGTGAAATTGGCCACAACTAAGTCCCAAAGAAAATTGTTTTTCAATCTCCGCTCCATGCGGGGAGAAAATGCGCTTACCTATTCACAGGCAGACAAAATCGCTCAAGAATTGGATGTTAAACCATCCGAAGTTCTCGAGATGGAACAGAGGATGTATGGCAATGAAACGCCCATTGATTTGCCTGCAGACAATACCGATGATGAAGATCACAGCAGCGCTCCGATCCAATGGTTGTCTTCAACAGCCGATGAACCTACCACCATCCTTGAGCAAAAAGACGAAGAGCGAATGCAGCAAGAAGGCATCCGCCAAGCGCTGGCTAGCCTTGATGAACGCAGCCGCCATGTGATTATGGCCCGCTGGCTCAATATCGATGAAAATGGCAATAACACTCCCAAGACATTGCAGGAACTTGCTCAAGAGTTGGGAGTGTCGGCTGAACGGGTTCGACAAATAGAAAAAAATGCTTTAACGAAAATGAGGAAAGCGCTAACGGCGCCGTCAGATGAGTATGTTTAGAATTGTTCTCGTTGCTCCAGAAATTCCGCCTAACACCGGTAATATCATCCGTTTGTCCGCCAACACGGGCTGTGAACTACACCTCGTTGAACCTCTAGGATTTACATTAGAAGACAAACATATGATCCGAGCCGGACTGGATTATCACGAATATGCAACAGTAAAAGTACATAAAAGTTTTGATGCGTTTTTAGAAAGTGAGCATCCTAACCGTAACCGCATGTTTGCCATGACCACAAAGGGCTCTCATCCTTTTGCGGACTCTCACTTCTTGCCCGGAGATTGGTTTGTCTTTGGTAGCGAAGGACACGGGCTTCCCGATAACATTCGAAACAGTTTCCCTGAACAACAGCGCATTCGCTTGCCGATGCGTCCTCACAATCGGTCGTTGAATCTCTCCAACACCGTTGCCATTACCGTATATGAAGCTTGGAGACAGAATAACTACGAAGGCGGCTTATAGCCGCCCTTAAAGAATTTAACTGTTATTTGTCTTTTTCTGATTTAGGCTCTCAAGTAAATAGCGGTCCATGTGCCGCTCTGCTGCGAAAACAGCAGCCTGTACGCGAGAGCTGAAATCAAACCGTCTCATAATGCGCTGTAAATGAGCTTTGACAGTGCTTTCAGACATGTTCAGCAAATTAGCCATCTCACGGTTACTAGCTCCCTGAGCCAAACAACCCAAAATCTGGCGTTCACGTTCAGTGAGACTTTTTACCGTTTCCGGACGAACCTCGGGCATTAATGAAAGATGTTTAGCTCTGATTCCATTGACAAATTTACTGGTCATCTCCGGAGACATCACGCTTTCGCCAGCCACGACTTGACGCACGCCATTAACCAAATACTCTGCATCAATGTTTTTGACTAGATAACCTCTGGCTCCAAGTACAAATGCTTCTTTCAAATCCTCGGCATCTTCACTGACTGTCAACATAACGACCGGAAGTTCGCGATTAGCGGCCAACATCTGAGCGAGTGCCTCGGTCCCGTTCATCACGGGCATATCCAAGTCCAAAAGCACCAGATCCGGTTTCAGCTGCTCGGCTAACTTCACCCCTTCCAATCCGTCTGAAGCCTCACCCACAATTTCGAAATCTGCCTGCCTGCTCAACAGTGCCTTCAAACCAGACCGAAATAAAGTGTGGTCATCTACTAATAAAATCCGAATACTCATCAGCGTCCCTCTTTGGGCAAAATCAATTTCACAGTAGTGCCTTGGTCAATTTCAGATTCAATTTCAATCTGAGCGTTTACTTTCTGAGCACGTTCTCGCATGATAGACAATCCGACGTGGCTTTGCTTTCGTTCGGACAACAATTGTGGATCAATTCCGATGCCATCATCCATCACCGTCATTTCAAAACGACTGTCATCATTGCGAATGTTAACCATGACCGTACGCGCCCGAGCATGCTTTCTAACATTGGATAGGGCTTCTTGCAAAATAAAGATGACTTGCAACTTTTGGGTTGAAGACAATGTCATTCCGTCATCCTGAATATTTAAATGCGTTTTCACATTCGTCTGTCGCTCAAAACGTTGCAACACACTTTGAACAAGTTCACCCAATTCCTCTTTATAAACACGTGTTCGGAAATTAAGAAGCAGCTCCCTTACATCGTCGTAGCACTCTTGAACGCCGGCTTTAATTTGTTTAATGCCATCATCAATTTGCTCGGAGTTCTGATCCTTCAATGCCCCTTCCAACATCTGCACTTGAAGATTAACAAAAGACAAGGTCTGTGCAATGGAGTCGTGTAAATTCTGCGCCAATATATTGCGTTCCTGAGCAACCGCCATTTGTTGGTCCAAAGCCGCCAAGCGCATATTTTCAATAGCGGCCCCAAAGTGACGACCCAAGTTTTCAAGAAGCATATCTAGTGCTCTGTCTTCGGAAAGTTTGTCACGATAAAAGAGGGCAAAAATACCGATATTTTTTTGCCGATAGCGAATGTGATAAACCACCTTCAATATGAAACGATTATGGGAGGCGTCCAGGTTGACAGACTGATCAGGCTCTTCAATTCTGACCGGATAAGGACTGGCAAATATTTGCTGGCAGAATTGTTCAGAGATTTTTTCACATTCCTTAGTTCCGCTCTCACTAAGGCCCTTTTTCAAGACGCTTTCCAATTGGTTGCGGTTTTCGTTCCAAAAACAAACTTGCGCTGCCGGAGCCCCAGTTAAAGTTAAAACACGGGCAATAAAAGACTCCAACATCTCTTCAACGGAATGTTGTTCACCCAAAAACGCCGTTAAACCATATAGAGCGGTTAAGTGGGCATTTTTTTCTGCTAAAGAAGCGGTTTTTTCTTCAACTCTACTTTCCAAATTGAAGTAAATATCATCCAAGTGGGTAGCCAATTCATTAAAACCTGCAGAAATTTCAGAAAATTCCTGAGTTCCTTCCGCATGCACCCTTGTCTTCCAGTCACCCGCTTTCAAGCGCTCGATTCCAGCCTGTAGTTGATTCAGCGGCCTTAGTACAGAAGCAAACAAAAACCACATCACAACGATGACACTCAGAATCGACAAACCTCCCAAGGCAACCTGTGTGAAGCGCAATACGACAATGTTACGGTTTACCTCTGCGTCGGTTAGGTTTTGCCACTCGTCAAGTTCACTGTTCAGAGAATCGAGACCGGCCAATATTTCCTGTCTGCTGCGGGTTCCTACGCTATGCGTTTCATTCCACTTTAAAAGTAAGGGTTTGACACTTTGACGCCATGTTTCGTCGATTCTGCTCAAAATTTTGTCAATTCGCTCATCACGAGCCATCACGCGGTAGGTAGATCCGTCATCCAAAATAGCCAAATTTAGCGTCTGGTCAACACGCCAAACAACCCCTTGGATATCGACCGTTAAATTCTTCGAATGTACCGTGGTCAGGTCGTAGCCAACTTGGTATAACTCCGCACGAATATCACCTGCTCGGCGCATAACTTCCGTTGTGATTTCCATTTGTTTAGACAAAAAAAGCGTATAAACAACCGAGGCGATGAGCAAAATCACCCAAAGCAGCGCCAATCTCAACAGACGGCTGGAAAGTTGCGGAGCTTCTGTAACGTTTTTCATTGTCATAAAACAAAAAAGGGGAAAAGCTTCTCAGCACCTTTGCTGATGTCTTCTCCCCTTCAACGGTCTGTATGAATCCGAATTAGTTTTGTTGTTCAGCCTTTGCTTGATCGGCAGCGACTGCTGCTTGAGCCAAACGTTGTTGATACAACATTTCAAAATTCATTTCCGGCAAGTTAACCGGAGCCATTGTCGTACGGGTGATCAAGTCAGCAACATTGGCACGCAAATACGGGTAAACAATGGTCGGGCAAATAACATTACCGATGTGAGCCATTTGTTCATCCGTAAAGCCGCGAATTTGGAAAATACCGGCTTGTTTGACTTCGGCAATCAACATGACATTTTCTGCAGCCTTGATCGTCACTGTGGCACGAACCGTTACTTCACGATGCGCATCATCAAGCTTCTTTAAACTAACTTCAAACTGCATGTCAACCGTCGGTTGTTGTTGAAGAGGAGTCACAAAAACTTCCGGAGCATGCGGCATTTCCAAAGAAGCATCCTTCATGTAGCAGCGTTCAAGTTGGAACGCATTAGCAGAAGCGTCTTGTTGTTGATCTTGCTGGGCAACACTGTTGTTTTCTTCAGCCATTTTTAAATCCTTTCGGTGTTTCAGTTAAATTGATCTCTAGCGGGTAAAGGGCAACTTGGCGTCTACCCAACCTTTAATACCGCCTTCAAGGACAAAAACATCTTTATAGCCCTTGGCACGCAAAATCTTTGCTGCCTTTTGGCTCGACGATGTCACGGTATCGACCACGATGACCGGTCGATCATTCGGAACTTCATTGATGCGCCCTTCAAAACCTTCCATAGGGATGCTCTTTGAATTGGCAATGGCTCCACGCTTGAAATCTTTCGTGGCACGCACATCCAACACGAAGGCGTTCTTCTTGTTAATGTAGTCGATAGCCTCTTCGTTGCTAAGACTGGGACCCATGCTACGCTTACGAATAACGGGTTCGAGCAAAAAGGCGCCGGATACCAAAATCACGGCCACCAACACAATATTGTCAAGTAAAAATTCAAACACGATGTTCTCGCTACTGATCAGTCAAAGAAAAAGCGGTCGGTCACAAAAAGCCCAATCGCATCTTGATTTGGGATAGTACAACAAATTACAACTTTTTGTGCATTGGCGATTCTCCGAATTGGCCTTTTCTTTTAAAATTGTAGGGTTAACTTCCCATTTCTCATTTTTATAGAGATTGATCCTATGTTTAAGCTCGTACTGATGCGACACGGCGAAAGCCAGTGGAATTTGGAAAACCGTTTTACGGGTTGGACCGACGTTGACCTGACAGAAAAAGGACGCGAAGAGGCCCGCAAAGCCGGAGAATTGTTAAAAGCCGAAGGCTATGATTTTGATATCGCCTATACAAGCGTGTTACGTCGTGCCATCCGTACGTTATGGATCGCTTTGGATGCCATGGATCGTATGTATCTGCCGGTTAAAAACTCATGGCGCTTAAACGAAAGACATTACGGTGCACTTCAAGGCCTAAATAAAGCTGAAACGGCCGCCAAATACGGCGATGATCAAGTTTTGATCTGGCGTCGCGCGTACGCTATTCCGCCCAATCCCCTTTCTCCCGATGATGAACGATGGGCAGGCAGAGATCCCCGTTACGCAAGTTTGAAGCCGGAAGAAATCCCGGCTACTGAATGTCTAAAAGATACCGTTGCCCGTGTTATTCCGTATTGGAAGGAAGAAATTGAACCGACGATTCGTTCAGGAAAGCGCGTACTGATCGCTGCTCACGGCAATTCTCTTCGCGCTTTGATCAAGTACATTGACAATATCAGCGATGAGGATATCGTTCACTTGAATATTCCGACTGCTCGACCGATCGTCTACGAGTTCGACGACAATATGAAACCTATCCGTCACTACTATCTCGGTAATCAGGCGGAAATTGAAGCCGCAATGGCAGCTGTTGCGGCTCAAGGTAAAGCGAAGAAGTGAGATTGATTGCGCGTCCTTTAGGCGTATTTTTAAAAGCGCTCGGTCTAGCGAGCGCTTTGCTCTGTCTGAGCGTTTCCCCGCTAAGTCAATACTGCGGGGTGGGAGAGGTGTATGCTCAAACGACTCAGAAAAAAACTAACGCCAAGAAAACGACGCGCTCTTCCGCTAAAACCACTACAAAACGTACAGTTGCTCAAAAAAACAACTCAAAAACAGCCACTAAAAAAACGGCTGCCAAAAGTACAGACGAAGTCAGTGAAAAACGCCGCAATGAACTGCAAAGTCAACAGAAGTCTTTGCAAGAGCAACTCGGTTCCTTAAAGAAACAGTTGTCCCAAGCTGAAGCCAGTCAAAATGAGGCAAGTGATGCCTTAGCTGCCAGTGAAGAGGCCATTTCAAAAGCCAATCGCCGTCTTCGTGAATTAAGCACTGAACGTACACGAGTTGAAAAACGGCTAAAAGAATTGCGAGAACAAGAGCTATCTGTGAGCGGACAATTGACTAGCGCAGAAAAGCAAAGTCGAGCGATTGCCCGTGCCCAGTTTTTGAATTCCCGGCGTCAGTCTTGGCAAACATTAATTGCCGGAAATAATCCCCATGAAGTAGCCCGAGACGCCGCTTCCCTTCAGTATTTTGCTCGTGCTCAGCAACAGGCCGTCAATCAACTGTCCAAACAACAGGCCGGTATTCACTCAGTCTCCGAGGAAACGCAAAGCAAACGCAAAGAGCTCGCGAACATTGAAGCCAATGAAAAGAAAGGCCGTGAGCAACTGATGCGAGAACAACAAACTCGTAAACAGACTTTGGAGAAACTGAAAAAACAAATTTCCGAGCAACGAGCCTCCATTGATAAGTTGGAGCGAGATCAGCAACGATTAGGACAATTGGTTGCCAATATTGACAAAGTGCTGGCCCAACGCAAAGCAGAAGCAGAACGCAGGGCTCAGCAGGCTCGCAAGAAACAACCAGCCAGCGGAAAAGTATCCGTTGGAGGAAAGACTCCTTCCGGCGTATTTGCTAAACAAAAGGGCAAATTGTTAATGCCGGCGTTGGGTAAAATCACAGGACGCTATGGACAAGCTCGAGCGAATGTTTCCGGTAAGAGCACAACGTGGAGAGGTTTGATGATTCAAGCTCGCCAAGGCAGTGACGTTTTGGCTTGTGCGAATGGTCAGGTTGTGTTCTCTGATTGGCTTCGTGGTTTCGGCAATTTGATTATTGTTGACCACGGTGACGGTTATCTCTCCATTTACGCAAATAACGAATCCCTTTACAAGAGTGTTGGCGATAAGGTCACGCGCGGCGAAACGATTGCCTCAGTCGGCAACACAGGCGGAGAAGAGCGCCCAGGCCTATATTTTGAACTTCGCAGAAACGGACAACCCTTCAATCCCCTGCCGTGGATTGGTAAAGATTAAAAGAAAAACATGACAATATTTTCATCTCCCTTACGTAAAAAAGTAATTGCAGCTTCTTTGGCGCTTTGTTTTACTCCTGCTCTTTTGGCTGCTGAAACAACCGCTCAAAACGCTAAAGCTCCTTTACCTTTACAAGAAATTCGTCAATTTACCGATGTCTATGCGGCTGTAAAAGCTTTTTATGTCGATGAAAAGCAGACCGGTGACCGCCAGTTATTGGAAAATGCATTGGCTGGTATGCTCTCAGGGCTTGATCCTCACTCTGCTTATTTGGACAAAGAAGCGTTTGAGGAAATGAAAGAGGGAACCGAAGGTGAATTCGGCGGACTTGGCCTTGAAGTCACGATGGATGCCTCTGGCGTCTTGGTCATCGCTCCTATCGATGACACACCTGCCGCCCGGGCAGGAATTCGAGCCGGTGACATTATTGTCAAGATTGATGAACAGGCGACCCGAGCGATGACGCTTTCTGAAAACGTCAAACTCATGCGAGGCAAACCCAAAACAAAAATCAGACTCGTCATTGCTCGAAAAGGAGTGGATAAGCCGCTGAACTTCACCATCACGCGTGACATTATTAAAGTCCAATCGGTGAAAATGAAGGAATTAAAGGATGGCATCGCCTACATCCGTATCTCACAATTCCAAGAACATACGGCCGACGACCTCGCTAAATACCTTATTGATCTGAATAAAAAGAATCATCTTAAGGGGTTGGTTTTAGACCTAAGAAATGACCCCGGTGGCTTACTTAATGCCGCCGTCGGTGTTGTATCAACTTTTATTGATAAAGACAAAGTTGTCGTTAGCACGAAAGGGCGTACAGCCGAAGCAAACCGAAGCTTCCTCACCAGACCGTCAGACTACCTTAATTTCGATCAAAGCCCCTCTAGTGACTGGGTTGCAAAAGTCCCCAAGGAGGCCAAGACCGTACCCATGGTGGTCCTGATTAACGCGGCCAGCGCCAGTGCCAGCGAAATCGTCTCGGGTGCCTTGCAAGATCATAAGCGTGCCAAAATTATTGGCCAACAGTCTTTCGGCAAGGGTAGCGTTCAAACTGTTTTACCTTTAAGACCCTTGGATGGAGGCGAAGCCACAACGGGCATCAAACTGACAACATCGCGTTACTACACCCCTAACGGTCGGTCAATTCAAGCTAAGGGTATTACTCCCGATATTGAAATCGCTGATACCGCCGAAGGCAATTACGCGACTTTCAATATTCGAGAAGCTGATCTTGCACATCACCTAAAGAGTGAAGAAGAGAAAAAAGCTTTCCAGAAAAAACAGAAAGAAGAAAGTGAAAAACAACTCGATGACGCCAAGCAACCGGAATTACGCTATTTCTTTGGTGATGATAAGGACTTCCAATTGCAGCAGGCTGTCAAGATTCTCAAAGGAGAAAAATACATTACCGGTTTTGAGAAAAAGCCAGAGGTAACGAAAGAAAATCCAAAAAAGACGGAGGGACAAACTAAAAAGTAACCGGGAATAAAAGAGGGCAAAGAACATCATGCAGCAAGTACTCATTCATGTCATTCCGATTTTTTTCGCCTTATATATGTATGTGAGCTTGTTTCACAAGACTCGCCTGCATTGGGTCATTCGCGGAGTTTTGCTCTTTTTAATTCTTATTTCCTGTCAATATCCCGCGTTTTGTCGTTCTTTTTTTGTCGGCTATGACGACCGAGTTCCCCATTTAGGGATCGTTTTGTATTGTTGGTTATTTTCGACCCAGTTATTACTGGTTTTGGCTGCTTTTGCCAAAGACTTTGTCGGACTCATTTACCGTCTAGTCCGTAAAACAAAACTTCCCCACCCAACAACAACGGCGGTGAGTTTACTAAGCATAGCCATGTTAGTCGCCGCATTTGGCAGTTACAGCGCCCTATCCCAACCGCCGATTTATCGTTTAGACGTTCCGATTAAAAATCTGCCTGATTCGCTAGACGGTTTTACGATTGCTCAATTATCCGACATTCACGCCAGTCCTCTGCTTGACCGAAGCCGTCTGGTTAAGGTTGTTGAAAGAACGAATGCTTTGAAACCGGATATGGTTGCTGTCACCGGTGACATTGTTGACGGTAAAACAGAAGCAAGACTACAAGACGTTTTACCGCTTAAGGAACTTCACGCCCCATACGGCGTTTTCGCAATCGAAGGCAACCATGAACACTATGTAGACTATGACGCCTGGATGGCCACTTATCCCACATTAAATATGACTGTGCTGCATAACAGTCACCAAATTCTTGACGTTAATGGAGCCAAACTTGCCATTGTCGGTATTACTGACCCCATGGCAGCCCGCTATCATCGTGAGTACCCAGATATTAAAAAAGCTATGAGCGGGATACCAGAAGGAACCGTCTCCATTTTGCTGTCTCATCAAGTTAAATACAGCCGAGATTACGCCAAATACCCAATTGCACTGCAATTGTCCGGTCATACGCATGGCGGACAAATTTTCGGCATGCACTGGCTTGCTCAAATTATTAATAAGGGCTTCGTGAAAGATAAATATCAAATCGGCGATATGCTCCTTTATGTCAACCGCGGAACAGGACTTTGGTATGGTTTTCCCGTCCGCTTAGGTATCCCTAGTGAAATTACGCTTGTGACATTAAAAAAGAAAAATTGATTTATGAAACGTTTCTCTGCTTCAAAAGTGATTAATATAAGTACAGAGGTATCCGTTTTTTAAGGATCGAAGTATGCTTAATAAAAACAGTTTTCGTTATTCCGCTGCCATTGAGGCACTAATCGAAAAACACGCTAATGAGGGCAGTGACAGTATGTGGAGTGTCTGGCGTGAACGTCAGGTCAACCGCAATGCCTATGGTGGAAATTATTCTTTTGTATTGGGCCGCACTGCTGATAAAGACAAACCTTTTTACCTCAACTTTGAATCAGCTTTCGAAGGATTCGCTGCCCACGCCCCTTACACCTTAGTGACAGGGATGACTGGCAGTGGTAAAAGCTCTTTCCTGCGAAACTTGATTTTAGACATTGCTATTACCAACACTCCTGACTTGGCCGCCATTAAAGTGTTCGATCCCAATGGTGGTTGGGCTTTTGAAAGCCTGAAAGGTCTGCACCGCATGCGTGTGGAAACCAACATTGAAACGGCGAAAAGCTATCTGGATGGCATTACAAAATCCATTGAGGCCCACGAACGGCTTTTCGAGACCTTGGGAGTCAAAACTCTGGAAGAGTGCAATAAAGTATTGGGACTCAAAAAGCGTCTTTTACGCACTTTTGTCATCATTGATGAAGTGGCTGTCTGGATGATTGATGATGACTTCAAAGAAAAACTTCTGAGAGCCTTGAACGCGATTTCCAATAAAGGTTGGAGCACGGGTTATCACCTCATTTTGGCGACCCAGTGGCCAGATCCTCGTGTCTTGCCTAAAGAAGTTCGGGATCATTTCGGCAATCGTATTTCCCTGAAATTGCCGACGGCTGAAATGTCCGAGTATGCATTAGGCATTAAAGGGGCGGAATCGTTAACGGATTTAGGTCATATGCTGGCTGTTTTGGCTGGTGAACCATCTCCGATCTACTGCTGGGTTCCTTGGCTGTCTGATGAAGACGCCGAACGAATGGTGACCGCAATCCGGGTTGCCGAAGACCGCTAACTTTAACAGAGCGCCAACAGGCGCTCTTTTCGACGATGAGCATATTCAAGTTTTGTCCCTCCGGTGGAAAGATCACAAAGCCGAAACTTTGGCTTCTGGACATGGACGACACCCTCTACTCAGCCTCTGCCGGTATGTTTCATGACATCCATGTTCTGATGGATGCCTACATTGTTGAAAGACTCGGACTAACATCGGAACAAGCCAACGAGTTGCGAAAGTATTATTGGCGAAAATACGGAGTAACCTACTACGGCCTTTGGCTGCATCATGGAATTGATCCCCACGATTTTTTGACTGCAACACATAAAGTTGATACCTCAAGCATTCACACTCAAGGCAGAATGCGCGAAGCCATTATGTCTTTAAAGGGGCAACGAATCCTCTTTACCAACGCCCCTAACTCTTTTGTTGATCAAGTGTTAGAACGGCTTAATTTAAGTAGTTGTTTCGTCGATCAATACCGAGCCGAAGACATGAAAGTCTTTGGACACTGGCGTCCCAAACCCTCTGCGAAAATGCTCAAAAATGTATTGGCTTGCCACCATGTAAAACCTCATGAGTGCTGCCTAGTAGACGATAATCTGAACAATCTTAAAGTCGCGAAAACCGTAGGAATTCAAACGGTTCTTTGCAAAGGTTGGCATCATCATGGACTCGAAGTCATTCGACCTATTCCTTATGTTGATGCCTTTATCTCTCATATTCGTGATATCAAAAAAATCTTGGTTTCACCAACACCTAAAAAGCAAAAACATAGGCGACCAATTTTTTTGAATCCCTATAATTAGCCATCACTCTATTATTCGAGGTTATTTTGTTTATCTTTCGCTGGATTGGCAAAGCTTTTCACTTCGTTGCTACTTGCCTGAAATATTTCAACAAAACCCTGCTCTATGTTTTGGAGCTGATTGTCATTGTTGTTCTTGTCGCAGGACTTTTTTCCTTTTTCCACACCCCGCAAATTCAACCTAATTCAATCTTACTGTTGGATTTGCAAGGAACAGTGAAAGAGTCGCCAACCAATGAAGCTGCGTTGCCGCTAGCACTGGCTCCGGCCAATTCCTCCGTGTCTCTGCACGAATTATTGGCCACGATTGATAAAGCGGCAAAAGATCCTTTAGTTTCCGGTGTGTTATTAAAGCTTGATGGTCTGGATAAAGTGGGATTAGCCTCCACTATTGAAATTGGTAAAGCTTTGGATCGCTACAAGGTAAGCGGTAAACCAATCTGGGCTTGGGGAACCAACTTTTCACAAGCACAATACGCTATTGCTGCCCACGCCAATGAAATCTATATGCACCCGATGGGAGAAGTTTTTGTAAAAGGCCTCGCCTCCAATCGTCTGTACTATGGTGATCTTTTAAAAGCGCTGGGAGTGAATGTTCACGTATTCAAGGCTGGCGCTTACAAGAGTTTCCCTGAAAGTTTCATTGCCAACAAACCTTCCAAAGAATGGATCGAAAGCGAGCGCTTTTGGCTTGATGATGCCTGGAAAACGCTTGCAAGAGAGATTGAAAATTCTCGGGGTCTGATGCCCGGTTCAATAACACAGTACATTGAAACACTACCGACAAGACTGCAAAATGCTAACGGTGATTTAGCGACGACGGCATTAAATGCCAATCTCATCGACGGCACGCAGACCTTCGATCAAATGATCAAAACCATCGAAAATAAACTGGGACTGAAGCAAAAAGGGGAAGCTAATCTTGTCAGTTACGCCGATTATGCCGCTCGGCTCAACACCCAAAGCGGTGAAATTGCCGTTGTCATTGCCGAGGGAGAAATTCAGGAAGGCGAATCACAAGCCGGCGTCATGGGGGCGGAGTCACTGGTTAAACTTATTGATCGGGCCAGAGAGAATAAAAACATTAAGGCACTTGTCTTGCGAGTCAATTCTCCGGGAGGTTCCGCTGTAGCCAGTGAACTGATTCGACACGCTCTGGAAAGAACCAAAGCTGTTAAACCTGTTGTCGTAAGCATGGGGGATATGGCCGCATCGGGTGGCTATTGGATCAGCATGGGAGGCTCTCGTGTGTTGGCCTCTGAGGCCACGGTAACCGGATCAATCGGTGTTTTTGGGCTGGCACCTACTTTTGAGCGCACTTTGCAACTGGCAAAAATCGGCCAAGCAGCGGTGACAACCACATGGCTAGCTAATGCTGAACGGCTAAGTCAACCGATGGATCCTCGTATGGAAAGTATTTTGACTCAGTCGGTGGCAAGAACTTATTCCAATTTCATCAACGTTGTTGCTCAATCAAGAAAATTGTCCACTCAATACGTGCAATCGGTTGCACAAGGACGAGTGTGGACCGGAACACAGGCTCAATCTCGTCAATTAGTGGATCAAATCGGAAACTTCGGGGATGCTCTTTCCTTAGCGCGCTCATTAGCGAAAATGGATACTAATGCTGGCGCCGTTTATTTAATTGACTCCAAGCCCGATTTTGGATCAATGATTCGTGAAAATTTTGGAGATTGGTTCAATCCTTTGGGATTGGTTGGTGTACCTGAATCCGTTCAAAAGGAACTGAAGCAAGGACACTCTTTGCTACAAAAAGCTGAAGGACGCTCCCAGCTAATTTTCGTGCATAGTTTGCTACAGCCCCTTCAGTAATAGAAAACGCGGGCGCAAAACGCCCGCGATTTTTAATAGCTAAAGACTTAGACGATAAAGTCGACTTTAAATATCAATCGCCGTACATTTTTTGGCGAATTTCTCGACGCATTTGAGCTTCCAGGGAAAGCGTCGCCGTCGGACGAGCCAACAAACGGGCTACACCGATCGGTTCACCGGTTTCTTCACACCAACCGTATTCACCATTATCAATTCGCTGAATAGCTGCTTGGACTTTCTTTAAGAGCTTGCGTTCACGATCTCGTGTACGTAATTCCAAAGCATGCTCTTCTTCAATTGTTGCTCGATCTGCGGGATCAGGCACGACTGTCGTTTCCCGTAAATGTTCAGTCGTCTGACCGGCATTGCTGCGCAATTCTTTTTCCATTTCCTCCAAACGATGACGGAAGAACGCCAATTGACGATCATTCATGTAATCATCTTCGGACATCGCGAGCAATTCTTGCTCTGTCAACAACTTCTTTTTCGTGGCCATATATCTTCAATCGCAGTACTGAACTTTCACCCAGCACCGTCTTTGTTACATCAAAAAACTCTTCGGAGTATAAACGAAATTATGACCCAAAACTTGTTGTTAAAACTCAAAAGTCTGGGCAATAAAACGCCCTCCAAGAAGGAGGGCAAATTGTGTCTTAATTCTGATAATTTGTCAAATTTTTCATAAACCTACGGAGCATCAACTAGACACGTTTCCAAACCCGTAATAATGGCTTGCTCCGGTAGATTTCGTCCGATGAAAACAATTTTGCTCATCGGCTTTTCATCAGCAGCCCATTTGGGACCCAAGTCTGCCGCTACTAGCATATGAACCCCTTGGGTGATCATTTTGTGATCAGTCCCCTCTAGATAAAGAACTCCCTTGTAGCGCAAAAGATCAGGACCATACACCTGTGTAATGGTTCCCCAAAAACGCTCCAGACGGAACGGATCAAAAGCAGTGTATGAAGTAAAGACAAACGAGCCAATTTCGTCACCATGGTGATGATGGTGACCGGTGTCCGTTAAGAATTCCGGATCAATATCCAATACCGTATTGAGATTAAATCCCTCAATATCCAAAACGTCACTGATAGCCACTTCACCCATGTGAGCTTCTTTAATCGGAGCCCGCGGGTTCATCGCACGAAGTCTGGCTCGGATCGCTTTTGTCTCTTCGGGAGTCACCAAATCAGTCTTTGTCAAAAATATCCTATCGGCAAATCCGACCTGGGCCTGAGCTTCTAACTCCTTGTCCAAGGTGTCGTTACCGTGCTTGGCATCCACAACCGTAACAACCCCGTCCAAACGGTAAAACGCAGCAACCGCATCATCCATAAAGAATGTTTGAGCAACAGGACCTGGGTTAGCCACCCCCGTTGTCTCAATAATCACACGGTCAAAGGCAATTTCGCCTTTATCCCGACGGTGACGAAGGTTCGTTAAAACCCGAGATAAATCGCCTCTGATTGTGCAACAGATACAACCGTTACTCATTTGAACAATTTGTTCTTTATCCGTTTGCACCAGTAGCGTGCTGTCAACATCTTCCTCGCCGAATTCGTTTTCAATCACAGCAATCTTGTGCCCATGATCTTCACGCAAAATACGGTTCAATAATGTTGTTTTACCCGCCCCAAGAAAACCCGTGAGAATTGTCACCGGAATTTGAGGGACCATATCCATTACATCCATTTTCAGCCTCTAACTCATTTTTCAAAGTGCGGCTTTTCGGTCGCTTAATTAACGAAGCGTTAATTGTAGTCCTTTCAAATATTCGCCTTCAGGACAAGTCATCATTAAGGGGTGATCCGCTCCTGCCCCCAGTCTGGCAATCATCCAGGCTTCGCGTTTTGAATCGATAACCGCTCCAGCAATGACTTTCTGGAACAAATCCACGTCCATTGCTCCAGAACAGGAAAACGTCAACAAGTCTCCCCCGGGCGTAACTAACCGAAGTCCATTGAGGTTAATGTCCTTGTAGGCTCTGGCGGCGCGATCAATATGCCTATGACTTGATGCAAACTTTGGTGGATCGAGAATAACCAAATCGAATGTTTCGCCAGCCTCGCGGGCCTTTCTCAGGTACTCAAATACATCGGCCTGTACCCACTTTGCTTTGCTGTCATCAAAACCATTTCGGGCTGCATTACGAGCAGCCATCGAAAGTGCCTCTGCAGAAGAATCCACTGATATCACCTCATCGGCTCCCCCAGCCAATAATGCCAGCGAAAAACCACCGGTGTAGCAGAAACAGTTCAATGCCCTCATGCCTCGTCCTGTGCGAGCTTTAAACTCACGAGCCAAGCGCTGGGCTAAAAAACGATTTTCTCGTTGGTCAATATAAAAACCTGTCTTGTGCCCTTTCCGAACATCAACACCATATCGGACACCGTCTTCAACCACTTCAATTTCCTGGGGCGGTTCTTGTCCGCGCAGAAGTTCTACGCGTTCTGCCAATCCTTCTCTGTGTCTGGTGGCTGCGTCAGAGCGATCAAAAATTCCTTTTATTCCCGGAACACTCATCAAGACATCAGCGATAACATCTCGAAATGCCTCAACGCCTGCTGCCTGAAATTGCGTCACAAACCAATCTCCGTAACGGTCAACGACCAATCCCGGCAACTGATCTGCCTCTCCAAATATCACCCGCACCGCGCTTGTTCTTGCAAAGAGGGATTGTCTTGCGGCTAACGCTTTTTTTATTTTCGTCTCTATCCACAAATCATCAATCTGCTCGCTTTCGTCAAATGACCAGCAACGAGCCCTTAGAGTGGAATCCTTAGAATACGCGGCCCAGGCTAAAAAACGCCCATCATAAGAACAGACTCGAACCGTGTCTCCACTAACCGCTTTTCCCGTCAACTTTTGAACCGCAGTATCGTAAACCCACGGATGGCGGCGCAAAAGCGAACGTTCCTTTCCCTTTTTTAAAATTAAATCCGTCATTTCAATCTCGTTATTGATATAAAGAAGCCTCTCCCTCCGGGCGAGTTTTAAAGCGCCTATGAGTCCACATATACTGATCCGGATATTTTCTAATCCATTCTTCCAGTACTTGCGTCACTCTCAACGTATCGGCTTCATAATCGTCCGTCGGAAAGTTTTCCCAAAGATCTGTTGAATGTACCTGATAGCCAGTTTCTGTCATTTCAGCCACAAGCATAATGACCTTAGCCTTAGTGAGCTTGGCCAATCTTGAAGCCATCGGAAGCGTAGCTGCAGGAATACCGAAAAAAGGAACAAAAATGCTATTTCGCTTGCCGTGATCCATATCCGGCAAGTAGTAAAACGGGAAACCATCTCGCATCGCGCGAATAATCGGACGCAAATCGTGATGAGTTCCCTTGGCAATCAAAATAGGATCACTGAAACGTTTTCTACCGTCAAAAGCCGCCTTATCCCAAACCGGATTAGTCTGACGCTGATATAAGGAAACACCTCTAACGTAAAGATTGAGAGCAATCCCGCTCGCATCAAGTCCAGCAAAATGCGGGGCAATTACGATTAAAGGCCGATTTTCTGTATTCGTGATTCTTTCAATGACACCATCATCAAAGCGGACAAATTGCCGAACCTGCTCGGCACTTCCCTTCCATAAAACGCTATGATCCAAAGCCGCTCTGGCCAATCTGAAAAAACATTGCTTAGCGACCTGTTCCCTTTTGCTTTCACTCCAATCCGGAAAACACAATTTCAGATTAGTCAATGCCACCTTTCGTCGCTTAGGCACAACATGCCAAAAAAGCCAAGCCACAACCCTTGCTGCCTTTGCTCTGGAAGAAGGTGACCAATTGGCCATCATATCAACGACGGCTAACCAAATGTGAGTGAAAAAATTCAAAATCGGCTGCATTCTTCTCTCTTATTGTTCACGTTGGACTCCACGGGGACATTTATAACGCTTATATGACCATAAATACTGTTCTGGACAAGACAATATCGTCTTTTCAATCAAACAATTCATCGCTGTAGCATCCTGCTTTTCATCTCCGGTGAGAGAATAATCCCAATTTTCAACGTGCATACTCCAACCTTCGCTCTCTCTTTGCATCCTCGCCATGATCACTTGTGCTTTGAACTGTTTTGCCAACTTCAAAGGAAAAGTCATGGTATAAGCCTTTTCACCAAATAATGGAACCCAGACGCCTTCGCCGTGAGAAGGCACCTGGTCGGGCAATACACCGGCAATTCCCCCAGATTTCATGATTCTAAGAATTTGACGAACACCCTTGAGATCTGCGCTAGCGGGGACAATATTTTCCGAGACGCGCCCCTGTCCAACAATATTGCGCAAGTAGCTTTTCCTAGGAACTCGATAAAGAATTGCGAACTGACGATCTGTGCCTTTAAGCCAGCGCTCGGCAATCATCATGGGTCCTACTTCGTAGCAACCAATATGAGGAGTCAAAAAGACAATAGGACGCCCGCTTCCCAGTGCTTCCTCTAAAAGTGGAATAGATTCATCATCTATTGTGCATTTAGCAAGGACCTCTTGACGGCTTCTCCCCCACACCCAAGGCGCTTCTACAGCCTGAGCGCCCTGTTCACGTGCCACAACTCGAGCCATTTCGGGAGAATAAATCCCGGCTCTTGACAGATTACGGCGAATTTCCTCTCGGTAAGCGCTATCAAACCGATAAATAAGCGTACCGACCAACCGCCCGACAGAACGTAAAAAGTTAAGGGGCAAACGTGAGATTAAATAAATTAAGAATTCCATGAGAAGGATTTTGCCAAACTTTTCGGGAAACAGACTTGATTTTTCCATCAGCGAGAGTAGCATATCGGATCACGCCGAGTTAAGGACAACTTGCGGGGCGTGTCACAAATACCGCTAAAGCGTCAGCCGCATTCCGGATCTTTCCGCGGTGGACGCTCGTTCCACAGGATCTCACTTCAAAAGGAATGTAGCACCATGGATTCTTATTTATTTACTTCCGAATCGGTCTCTGAAGGCCATCCGGATAAGGTTGCAGACCAAATTTCCGATGCCATTCTTGATGCCATTTTGGCTCAAGACCCTTATAGCCGTGTAGCAGCTGAGACGCTTTGCAACACCGGCTTAGTCGTTTTGGCCGGTGAAATTACCACTCAAGCTAATGTGGACTATATCGACATTGCTCGTGAAACATTAAAACGCATTGGCTATGACAACTCGGAATACGGCATTGATCACAAGGGTTGCTCAGTTTTAGTCGGTTACGACAAACAATCCAACGACATTGCTCAAGGTGTTGATCGTGCAAGCGACGATTACCTTGAACAAGGCGCCGGAGACCAAGGCTTAATGTTCGGTTATGCCTGCGATGAAACCCCGACTCTGATGCCTGCGGCCATTTACTACGCTCACCGCTTGGTTCAACAGCAATCTATCGTCCGCCGCAACGGCACGCTTGACTTCTTGCGCCCGGATGCAAAGAGTCAAGTAACACTTCGTTATGAAAACGGCAAACCTGTTGCCATTGACACCGTCGTTTTGTCCACCCAACATCATCCTCGTATGAGCGATGGCAACAAAATGAAGCCCGAATTCATCGAAGCCGTTATCGAACACATCATTAAGCCTGTACTGCCTCAAGAATGGCTTAAAAACACTCGCTTTTTAATCAACCCGACGGGCCGCTTTGTCGTAGGCGGTCCTCAAGGCGACTGCGGCTTAACCGGTCGAAAGATTATTGTGGACACATACGGCGGTGCTTGCCCGCACGGCGGCGGCGCTTTCTCAGGCAAGGATCCCTCCAAGGTGGACCGCTCTGCCGCTTATGCATGCCGTTACGTGGCTAAAAATATTGTCGCAGCCGGCCTTGCGTCACGCTGCCAAGTACAAGTGTCTTATGCAATCGGCGTGGCTCAACCTATCAATGTGACGGTTCGTACATTCGGTACCGGTAAGATCGCTGATGATAAGATCGCTGAATTAGTCCGTCGTCACTTTGACTTACGCCCGCGCGGCATTATCCAAATGTTGGATTTGCTTCGTCCTATCTATTCCAAGACGGCCGCCTATGGTCACTTCGGTCGAGAAGAACCCGAATTTACCTGGGAACGTACGGACAAAGCTGAACTATTAAAAGCCGACGCCTTCTAATCATTTTGTAGATTAATGAAAATTGCCTCAATCCAATATCAGATTGAGGCAATTTTTTAAATTTCTTCGAATAGATCTTCTTTGCTCAAACGTGATTTAGGTCGTTTGGCATTACTATCATCCTCAGATCTATACCCGAGACTTACAGCCACAACACTTCTTAGACCGCGTTTGCGTAAACCTAATATCTCATCAAGCTTATCAAAATCAGCCCCTTCCAAAGCTGTCGAATCAATTCCCATACCAGCAGAGGCAAAAAGAATAAATCCCAAGGCAATATAGGCTTGAGCCGTTTCCCAAGCTAAAGTATCTGAGACAGAATGACTGTGCAGCCCTACAAAATGCCGGCGCCCTGCATCCAAGCCCTCAATTACAGACTCTTTTGCATAACGACCATCGGCAATCTCTTTATTAAGTACCTTTTGCAAGTGCTCTTCTGAAACTTTTTCAGGAACAGCGAAAACAATAATGTCGCTGGCCTTCGCTATTCTTTCCTGGTTAAAGTCTAAAAAGCCCTCCGTAATCCTATCCTTGGCTTCTTTACTGCTGGCGACAATAAATTTCCAAGATTGAGCATTCACCGATGAAGGAGCTAAGCGTAGAATTTCTAACAATTCATTGAATTGTTCCCGCGGAATTTGTTTCCCACTGTAATGTTTTGTCGTGTAACGCCCTTGAGCGATTTGGAGCATTTTGTTTTCCATTGGCATTTTTCAGTCCTCCCAATAGCGCGATGATTTCAGTTTAACTTTCGTTAAACATTTTGGGAACTCTTTTTTCTTTTGCTTACTGATGGCTTTTGACCTTTGCCAAACAGAGCCATACAATCTAGAGATTTTAATTTTCTTTGCATTTGGGATAAAAATGACCACTCGAGTATTAACAGGAATCAATACGACTGGCACGTTGCACATCGGCAACTACGTCGGTGCCATACGTCCGGCCATTCAAGCAAGCCGCAATAAGGACGTCCAAAGCTTTTTCTTCATGGCAGACCTGCACGCACTCATCAAGTGTCAGGATCCGGATCGAATTGAACGTTCCCGCCTTCAGATCGCAGCAACTTGGCTGGCCGCCGGTTTGGATCCTTCGCACGTTATTTTTTATCGCCAAAGTGATATTCCTGAAATCCCGCAACTGAGCTGGATGCTCACTTGCGTCACGTCCAAAGGGCAAATGAACCGAGCTCATGCGTACAAAGCAGCGTTGGAAGCCAACGTAGAAAATGCGGAGGACCCTGACGCCGGTATTTCCATGGGACTTTACAGCTACCCCATTTTGATGGCAGCCGATATTTTGATGTTCAATGCTCACAAGGTTCCCGTCGGCAAAGACCAAATCCAACACTTGGAAATGGCTCGTGACGTTGCAACACGCTTCAATTATCTGTACGCCACAGAAGATCACCCCTTCTTTGTTATGCCTGAGGCTGTTGTCGATGAAACACACGAAGTACTCCCTGGGCTTGACGGTCGGAAGATGAGTAAGAGCTATAACAACGTTATTCCTCTCTTTGAAGGCGGCAGTAAAGCGTTGAAAGAAGCCATTGCAGGAATTAAAACAGACTCAAAACTTCCCGGCGAGCCGAAAGACCCGGCGTCTACATCCTTGACGGCGATCTACGAAGCTTTTTCTACACCTGAAGAATTCGAACAATTCTGCTTACGCCTTAAAGAAGGTCTCGGATGGGGTGAGGCCAAGCAAGAACTTTTTGAAAAAATAGAATCCGAGATTGGCCCGATGCGCTCTAAATATGAAGAGTTAATGAAGCATCCGGAACAAATTGAAGCTATTTTGCAGGAAGGTGCTCATAAAGCCCGTGAAATTGCGGTTCCCTTTATGCAAAAGGTTCGGCAAGCCGTCGGACTCAGAAATTTCGCTCATTTTGGCGAAATGCAACGCAAAACCACCGAAAAGAAAAAAGTCTCTTTACCTATTTTTAAACAATATCGTGAAAAGGACGGCAAATTTTACTTTAAGCTGACCAGTGCCTCCGGTAAAGAACTTTTGCAGAGTATCGCTTTCGATAGCGGTAAAGACTGCGGTCGCGTGGTTGCCTCACTGAAATGCTCGGGGCTTTGTGATGACTCTTCTGTCATAGCGGTTATCAAAGATGGTGAAAACGTTACGGTGAAGTGCGTGCAGCTTTGCCCTGGGGTAAGCCGCGAAGAAATTCAAAGCGCTTTATGCGCTATTCGATCCGCTGAAGAAGAAAAACAGAAAAAGAATGCACAGTAACAATTAAGAGAGAAAGCCTTCCAATGGCTTTCTCTGTTGTTTTTCTCAAGGAGCGCTGCGAGGCTGCCAACACTGGTAGCTCCCAGGCTTGAGACAAATCTTAACGGCGCTCACACAACGTAAATATTTTAAAGTTGGAGACTTTTTGATGAGTACGCCTTACATTATCGCCGACATCGGCTTGGCCGACTGGGGCAAAAAAGAAATTCAAATCGCTGAAACGGAAATGCCCGGATTGATGGCTATTCGTGAAGAATATGCGGCCGCCCAACCTTTAAAAGGAGCGCGGATTTCCGGTTCTCTTCATATGACAATCCAAACCGCTGTTTTGATCGAAACACTCGTGGCGTTGGGTGCTCAAGTTCGTTGGGCCAGTTGCAACATTTTCTCAACTCAAGATCACGCAGCCGCTGCTATTGCAGCCGATGGTGTTCCAGTCTTTGCCGTTAAAGGCGAGAGCGTAAACGATTATTGGGAATACACCCATAAGATCATGGAATGGGATGACGGCGGTTACTCCAATATGATTTTGGACGATGGTGGTGACGCCACATTGCTTTTGCATTTAGGCGCTCAAGCAGAAGAAGACCATTCTGTCATTGAACATCCGAAGAGTGATGAAGAAACTGCTCTTTTTGCCGCTATTGATCGCCATCTACAAGAAGATCCGCACTGGTATTCCAAGCGTATTGTCCACATTAAAGGTGTAAGCGAAGAGACGACCACCGGTGTGCACCGTTTATATCAAATGGCCGCCAAGGGCACGTTGCGTTTCCCCGCTATGAACGTCAATGATTCTGTTACGAAGTCTAAGTTTGACAACCTCTACGGTTGCCGTGAATCCCTCGTTGACGGCATTAAGCGCGCAACCGATGTCATGATCGCAGGCAAAGTGGCTGTCGTCGTCGGCTACGGCGATGTAGGCAAGGGCTGCGCTCAAGCGCTTCGTGCACTGGCCGCCCAAGTTTGGGTCGTTGAAGTTGATCCCATCTGCGCACTCCAAGCGGCCATGGAAGGCTACCGTGTTGTAACGATGGATTGGGCTGCTGATAAGGCTGATATTTTCGTAACAGCCACCGGCAATATCAACGTGATCACGCACGATCACATGATTCGAATGAAAAACGAAGCCATCGTTTGTAATATCGGACACTTTGACAGCGAAATTGATGTCGCCAGTATGCGCCAATACAAGTGGGAAAATATCAAACCCCAAGTTGATCACATTGTTCTCCCCTCCGGCAACAAAATTATTTTGTTAGCGGAAGGGCGCCTTGTGAACTTAGGTTGCGCCACGGGACACCCGAGTTATGTAATGTCCAGCTCTTTTGCCAATCAAACGTTGGCTCAAATTGAGCTCTTCACCAACACGGATAAATATCCGGTGGGCGTTTATGTTTTGCCGAAGATTTTGGATGAAAAAGTTGCACGCCTGCAACTAAAAAACTTCAATGCCCAATTGTCTGAGCTGACAGATGAGCAAGCTGCCTATATCGGCGTTCCGAAGGAAGGTCCTTATAAGAGCGATGCATACCGCTACTAACTAGCTCTCTATCTGCAAGACGGCTTCACCACCCACGTGAAGCCGTTTTCACATACCCAACCAGATAACGCTCTGTCATGGGTTTCGTGCACAAAAGTCTTACAAATAAAGGAAGCCGGCACAACCCCTATGGTTAATTCAAAATGCTGACTGCTGAGCATCCGATCGTACCATCCCCCGCCATACCCCAATCTGTACCCATCAAGGTCGACAGCAACACAAGGAATTAACAAACACTGAGGACAAACAACCTCAGAGGCTAAAGGGGCAGGGATTCCGTATTGATCCGGAGATAAACTTTGACCAAACTGCCAAGATGCAAAGGTCATGTCATTATTTAAAATCCTGGGGAGGGCCAATGTTTTAATCGCGCCTTCACTTTGCAACTCAAACAGAACCGACCGGATATCAATTTCATTTTTAATTGGATAATACAGCCCTACACAGTCGTAACAGTTTTGTTTGAAAAAAGAGTAAAGATAAACGCTGATTTTCTCAGTTTCATCCCTTAAATCCATGTCACGACGCTTTCTTAGACACTCTTTTCTGAAAAAAGATTTTTCAAACATGACTGATCAGTTCGTTTTTGATTAAAGTATCGTCTATGCAGTTTAAAACAATTTTGACCCGTTACCTGACAGTCATCCGATACTCAATATTTTTATTGGGCAGTCTTTTTGTGTGCCAATCAGCAGTTCTTGCCCAACCGGTTGATTCCATTGACAGTGCAAAAATTTTAAAGTCACCGACACCGGAAAATAACGTTGAACTTATTTCGTTTTTACAAAAAGCTGACGACTCGGAAAAGTTTCTTTTTTTCCGTGAAGCTTTTGAAAAACAAAAAATTCATCTTTTTAAAAATCCAAACCAGTATTTTGACGAGGACTTTCCCCTTATTGACTACATTCAGGCTTGGTTTTTATTGTCCCAAGCACGACAACAACCAAAGAACTTAAACATCCAAAAAGAAGTTCAAAATTTCCTCATCAAACACAAAAATGACTACATTGCCGAGCGGCTCAGAACTGATTGGTTACTTGTCATGGCTTCTTATTGGAACGAGCACAACCAATGGAAGACATTTAATTCTGTGCGAAAGCAATTGCAGTGGAACAAGTCGGATCCCAATATTGTCTGTTGGGATCTCTATCACACCATTTCGAACAGAAAAACTATCTCAAAAAATTTTGCTAACGAAGCGCTTTCGATTATTAACGCTCCTCAATATAAGGGCAATAATATTTGTCGAAAGGCTTCAAGCACCTTAATCAAGAAAGTGCCTTCTACCGCTTTTACACGTCTCGTAATCCTAATTCAGCAAGGCCGAATCTCAGAGGCAAGAAGTGTTTTAAACACACTTATTCAGAAAAAACGTCTGCCGGCACGAGCTTCGCGATTAGCGTTTAATAGCCCCGCCAAATGGTATCGAACCTACCGAAACAAATTGGCTACTCAAAACAAACATGTTCGGCTAATTGCCGCCTATCGTCTAACATCCGTTGACATCGATCAGTCAGTTCGCGTAGCCAATTCCCTAAACGGCAAGCTCAATAAGGCGGAAAAAAGCGCTTTATGGGGACGATTAGGCTACGTGGGAGCCATCAATCACAACCCGAACGCACTCCAGTGGTACGCCAAAGGCGGACAATCCGTCTGCTCAGGTCCATACAGTGCGTTACCCAGTGACTGCATTCAATGGCAAGCCAGGGCAGCGCTGAGAATTAAAGACTGGAAAAAACTCAATCACTTTATTGCAAACATGCCGGCCAATATGGCCAAACAAGAAAATTGGGCCTATTGGCGAGGACGCGCGTTAGTTGAAATCGGTAACCCGGAACAGGCTCCACAATATTGGCAAAGCATTTCTACCAAGAGAACCTTTTACGGTAAATTGGCTTCAGAAGCGCTGGGCCAATCCTTTTACTACTCAAGCAATGAAACCGTTGAGGCTACACCTGAAGCAATCGATTCCATGGGTAAAAATCCCAGCCTGCAGAGAGCAAAATACTTTTATGACATAGGACTTTTTGTCGAAGGAAATAGAGAGTGGCAATGGGGAATCCGTACAATGAACGCTCCAGAACTATTGGCTGCCGCACAATGGGCTGAAAAGCATTCTCTTTTGCACCGCGCTATTAATACCGCCATTAAAGTCGCAGAGCATTATCCGCTCGAACACGAGTTGCTTTACCCTCGCCCCTTTGAAGATGAAATCGGGGAATTCGCAGAAAAAGCCGAAATTGATGATAACTGGGTATACGGGCTCATGCGCCAAGAATCTCGCTTTATCGCTGCGGCCAAATCCAATGTCGGCGCCAACGGCCTGATGCAAATCATGCCCGCTACAGCAAAATGGATCGCCAAACAATTGGAAATCGAGGACTTCAAGCCTGAAAAAATTTACGAAATTGAAACCAACATCTATTTTGGAACTTCGTACCTTCGTTCTTTGCTAAATCGCTTGGACAATAAGCTTATTCTTGCTACAGCCGGATACAATGCGGGGCCCAATCGAGCCAGCCGCTGGCAGCAATCTTTACCGCAAGTCTCCGAAGGGGCCATCTTTATCGAAACCATCCCCTTTACGGAAACACGCCACTACGTGCAAAATGTACTGGCCAATACGGTTGAATACGCCTATGAACAAGATCAAAAAATCACCTCATTTAGACGATGGCTTGGTGAAATAGATCCCAAGGCAGACACTACCACTGAAGAAAAAATTTAGTTATGCATATTTATCTTGTTGGCGGTTATGTCCGCGATTTATATTTGACTCAGGAACTCGGTTATCCCGAAACGAAAGGAGATCGAGATTGGGTTGTTGTCGGCGCTACCGCTCAGGATTTATTGGATAGAGGCTTTCTGCCGGTTGGAAAAGATTTCCCAGTATTTTTACATCCCCAGACACACGAAGAATACGCGCTGGCCCGCACAGAAAGAAAAGTAGCTCCGGGATATCACGGCTTTACGTTTCACGCATCCAAGGACGTCACGCTTGAAGAGGATCTTAAGAGAAGAGATCTAACGATTAATGCCATGGCGCTTGATGGTAAAACATTGATAGATCCTTACGATGGCCTTACCGACATCCGGACAAAAACATTGCGGCATGTGTCCGAGGCTTTTAAAGAAGATCCCGTCCGCATATTGCGGATCGCTCGCTTCAAGGCTAAGTTGCCGGAGTTCAGTATCGCTACAGAAACACAACAATTGCTCAATGAAATGGTAGCCAATGGTGAGGCTGACAGCTTGGTTGCAGAACGAGTGTTTCTTGAAATGCGAAAAACATTAAAAGAAAAGTCACCATCTCAATTCGTGACTGTTTTACGTTCCTGTGGATTATGGAAACGTTTTTTCTTCGATTTACCTATCAGCCAAAATATTTTGGATCGTTTGGATCAAAACGCTGATATTCCGGAATCGGAAAAATTTGCATTACTAACCCATTGCGAAGACAATCCCGCACAGATAAAAGCTTTTATCACTCGATTGAAACCACCGGCCGAAATCATTGATTTGATTAACCTTTGGAATAAACTCAAAGGTTGTTTCGCTAAGACAGATTCTGAAAGTGTTTTGAAACTCATTGAAATGTGCGATGCGGTAAGAAGACCGGAAAGATTAAATCACGTTTTGCATTTGGCTCAAATTGTCTATGACTTAAAAATTGATGTTTGGCAAAACGCCTTTGATCGAATCAATCATATAGACTACGCACAAATTGCCGCCTCTTGTTCGGATAAATCCAAGATAGGAGAGGCTATACATCAAGCACGATTACTTGCAATTGAGGAGTGCAACTGAGATGTGTTGGTACACAGATCCATTGCTTAAAACTTGTCGTCATATCGTCATCAAAGATATTCAAAAAAATATCTCGATAGGGGCGTATGAACATGAAATGCATGGCAAACAACCCGTCATTATCAATGTCGAAGTGTTTGTGCAGACAGAAAACGAAAAAGATCAGTTGGACAATGCATACAACTATGATGAAGTGATTCAAACTATTGACGCGGTCCTACAAAGCGGTCACATTTGTCTGCAAGAAACTCTAATTGACAAGATTGCCAATAAACTTTTAAATAATCAGCTTGTTTTGGCCGTTCTCGTCAGAAGTGAGAAAACCCAAGCCTATCCCAATGTAAAAAGTGCTGCAGTAGAAATCTTCAGGACTCGACATGACTGATAAAAAAATTATCCCCATCATCGAAGACAGCGCCATTGTCATTGAAAATGACTTGGATACACCTGTCAATGAAGAAAAAAAGAGCAAAAAATCTGTCGCCGAAAAAAAGAATGAAAAACGCATCATGCGCTTGGCCGGAAAAGCTATCGCAGAATTTGGCATGATTGAAGGCGGCGACAAAGTCATGATTTGCATGTCTGGCGGCAAAGACAGTTACGTGTTGCTTGACGTTTTAATGAAACTTCAAAAAAGGGCTCCTGTTCCTTTTGAATTAATCGCCCTAAATGTTGATCAACATCTGCCGAACTTTCCCAAAGAGGTTATTCCCAACTATCTGGAAAAGATTGGTGTGCCCTACCACATCGAAGATCAAGACACGTGGTCAATTGTCAAGCGCGTCATACCGGAAGGAAGAAATGTCTGTTCAGTCTGTTCACGCCTTCGTCGGGGGATTATTTATCGAGTTGCTAAAGAACTTGGGGTTACAAAAATCGCACTGGGTCACCACATGGATGACATCGTCAGCACATTGCTGCTAAACATGTTTTACGGTGGAAGACTCAAAGGAATGCCTCCCATTTTAAGAAGTGATGACGGCCAAAACGTCATCATTCGACCGCTAGCCTATGTTCGGGAATATGAAATCGAACGTTGGATCAAGTACCGTGACTACCCGATTATTTCTAAAGAAATTTGTCGGAAAATTGAAAATAAAAAACGGGCAGAAATCAAGGCTCTGATGCGTGAATGGGATCAAAAATACGACAGCAGAATCTACAACATTCTTATGAGTATGACTCGCGTAGCCCCTTCTCATTTGATGGATAAATCCATCTACGACTTCAAAGCACTGATCCCGGATGCTTTGAAAGACAAATCTGTTGAGGAACTCTAGGCATTTTCCTTTTCGGACAAAAGCCAGCGATAGATTTCATCACGTGTACTGCCGACGATTTTGGCCGCCGTTGCAGCGGCTTTGGATGCTGACATTGCCGAAGCCAGCGCACGGATCCATTTTTTGTCCTTTTCGTTAAGTTGAAAGGCTTCTGACTGAGGCGCGACATCAACCAAAATCACATATTCGCCCCTCGGTTCATGATGTTGCGACCATGCACAGAGTTCTTTGGCAGGCATCACTGAGAAAGTTTCGAATTTTTTGGTCAACTCTCTAGCCACAACAACGCGTCTTTCCGGTTGCGCCAGTTCTCCTAAATCTTTGAGAACATCTTTAATTCGGTGGGGAGCTTCATATAAAACAAAGCTATCCGGTTGACCAACAAGAGAACTCAATGCCTCATGTCTGGCTTTAGTTTGTGGAGGCACGAAACCCACAAAATGGAAACCTGCCGGCTCTAAACCCGCCGCTGACAAAGCAGTAATAACAGCGCTTGCTCCAGGGATCGGAATAACGCGGAATCCATGCTTAATAACCTCTCGGACAAGTCTGGCCCCCGGATCTGAAACCGCCGGTGTTCCCGCATCCGTCACCATAGCTACTTTTTCGCCCTTTTGCAGTCGTTCAATTATCATATGGGACTGAGCAATTTCATTGTGTTCCCGAACACTTACAGTCGGAACAGAAATAGAAAATCGCTCTAAAAGTTTTTTGGTTTCTCGTGTATCTTCGGCTGCGATAATATCTGCGCCAGCGAGTACCCATAGTGCCCTGAGAGTAATATCGGCGGCATTTCCTATCGGAAGACCCACAACATACAATGTGGAGTCAGGAAGGGTCTGTGACTCGAGACCAGCCATTTGCATTAATAATTGTTCTGACCATTGATTAGATTTGGATTGCATCGTGAGAACTCGTTCTATTATCCGTTTTCTTTGTTTGGCTATTGTAGCGAGCTTTAGTTCACTGAGTTTAGCTCAACAAGCTGTCTCTTTTGCCGTTTCTGAATCAGGTTTTGTTCCCACAACCTCAGAACAAAAGTTAAAGATAGTTGTATTAATGCCGCAAGTCGATAATCCTCTGACTGCCTTTGCCAATTCAATTGTCAACGGTATCAAGGCCGAGAATTCGCAACAATCCTCTCCGTATGAAATCATCCTGTTGCCGAGAAAAGCGGGGCAAAGCGCCTTATCTCACTTGCAGGATGCCGCTTTGATGGGGGCAGTGGTGGCGATAGGACCGGTGAGCCGCAATGATGTTAATGAAATTTCTCTTTTGCCATTTTTACCGCTTCCGGTTGTTTCATTAAATTTGCCGCAAAATGGAGTCTCTTCACCCGAATTGATGATGAATTACTCACTTTCACAGGAAGAAGAGGCTAAACAAATTGCATCTATCGCTATTAAAGCTCTTCCCATCGGCACAGATGGTGTTATTCCCAGTGCCGCTATTTTTGAAATAGACTCTCCGCTGGAGCACCGAATCGCGGATACATATGCCACACAATTACAAGCAGCCAACATCCCCTTTACCCGGCTAACACTAACTGAAGAGCTCATGGCTCAATCTAAGTTTTACAGCATCGAAAATAGCTCTATTCCGAAGCCTATTCTGGAGAAGCTGCCCGATGCAACTGAAGATCCTTATGGCTATCAACGCGTAAAGTTGCGCAATGAACGGCTGATGTCACAATACAGAGCAAAAGTCGAATTTGAAGAAGCTCCCTATCAGGCCGCTTTTTTGGTCATGGACGCTCGAACGGCGGCTCTCGTAAAGCCCCGCTTGCCACGAACTACACGTGTATGGGGTACAAGCATGATTAACCCCGGCAATCCTGAACAAAGCGTTACAGCTTCGCTGGCCTATGACCTTCAAAACGCCGGTTTTGTCGACTCTCCCTTAATCGTTCATCACAACGATGCTGATTTCAAGGCTAGTTTTGGTGTTAATCCACCCGCCTCTTTGCTTGAACGAAGACTTTTTGCTTTTGGCGTTGATGCCTACCGTTTAGCTTGCGTTTGGATGAAATGGCAGCCAGACATCCATATGGATGGAACGACGGGTACTTTATCGTTCAAACAGGGACTAACGGCCAATGTTGAACGCATTGCCCAACCTGCCAGAATTTTAAATGGGAAAATTGAAACGCTAACTGCTGAGCAACTTGCCCAACCACTACAACGCCCATAAATCATTTATGACAACCTTCTTGACACTCCAGGACGCCGAATTAGCTTTCGGCGATCAGCCTCTTTTGGACCACGCCAACCTCACCGTGATGGATGGGGAGAGGATTGGCGTTATCGGACGCAACGGCACAGGGAAAAGCTCTCTTTTACGCGTTATCGCCGGAGCAGACAAACTCGATGATGGCTCTAAAACGGTCATGGATGGACTGGGAATTGCCTATGTTGAGCAGGAACCCTTTTTACCTGAAGCCAACACACTCAGAGAATCTCTCATTTTTCGTGGAAAACTTAATGAAGAAAGCGATGAACAGATAAAGTGGCGGCAAATTGCTCGTCTTGATGAGTACTTGCACCGTTTTGAACTTGACGGTGAGCGACCGCTTCAAGGGGCTAGCGGAGGAGAGAAAAAACGCGCCGCTTTAGCGCTTGCTTTTACACAAAATAAAGACCTCCTTCTTTTGGATGAACCGACCAATCATTTAGATATTGACGCCATTTTGATCCTGGAAGAGTTAATTAAGTCAGAATATCGAGGCTCTAAATCCTTGATGGTGATCACTCACGACCGAGCGTTCTTGGACTCTGTGAGTACCCGCATTATTGAATTGGATCGAGGGGTTCTCAGAAGTTACCCGGGGAATTTTGAAGCGTATGAAAACAGAAAAGAACAGGAACTGGCAGCTGAGGATATCGCTCGCAGAAAATTTGATAAGTTTTGGGCTCAGGAAGAGGTCTGGATACGAAAAGGAATTGAAGCGCGAAGAACCAGAAACGAAGGTCGAGTACGGCGACTGGAGCACTTGCGTGAAGAGCGTGCCGCCAGGCGAGATCGTTTGGGACAAATCAATCTCAATATCGATGCCGGTATGAAAAGCGGCAAGATTGTGGCTGAGCTGGAAAAGGTCTGCTTGTCTTTTGACGATAAAGTTATTGTCAAAGATTTAAATTTCAGGTTATTGAGAGGGGACCGTTTGGGTTTAGTCGGTCACAACGGTGTTGGTAAAAGCACTTTGATCTCTCTTATTTTGGGGAAACGGCAGCCAGACAGCGGAACAATCAAATTGGGAACCAACCTGCAAATCGCTTATTTTGACCAACTGCGAGCCCAATTGGATCCTAATAAAACCGTTGCCGAAACCATTTCACCGGGTAGTGAATGGATTGAAGTCGGCGGCTCGAAGAAGCACATTATGGCCTACCTTGGAGATTTTCTTTTCCCCCCAAGAAGAGCCAATGTTCCAGTTTCCAATTTATCCGGAGGTGAACGTAATCGTCTGTTGCTCGCCCGTTTATTTGCTCTGCCGGCCAATTTACTTGTGTTGGACGAGCCGACAAACGATTTGGATATTGACTCCTTGGAGTTACTTGAGCAAACACTTCAAAACTATCCAGGCACTCTGATTCTTGTCAGTCACGATCGAAGGTTTTTGGACAATGTCGTAACGGAAGTTTTAGCTCCCGAAGGCAATGGCCTTTGGCGAGAATATGTTGGCGGCTACTCTGACTGGCAACACTACAAACCCAAAGTAGAGCCAGTAGTAAAAAAGGCTGAGAGCGTTGATAAAGTTGTACCGAGAAGGCCTAAACAGAGCAAAGTTAAATTGAGCTACAAAGAAAACAAAGAATTGGAGACCTTGCCTGAACACTTGATGCAGTTGGAAGCCAAGCGAGACGAGTTAATTTCGTCAATGAACGCTCCTGACTATTACACCAACCATAACGCTCAAGAGATTAAAGAACAAACGGAGCTCCTTCAAAACTTAGAAGCGCAAATTAATCAGGGCTACCAACGTTGGGAAGAACTTGAAAATAAAAGAACTTTTATCGAAAGTACTAAGTAATAACCTATCTCATTTATAAAAAATATCTAAGTTTATTTTTGATAGTTTATCTCTGACAAATAATGAAGATTTATTGAACAGTCTTTAGCTGAGCGAAAAGAGACAGGCTCCGTGCCGCCTATTTTCCGGCGGCATGAAAAGACGTGACATGGCGCACAAGCATTTGTACAAAAAGCGCCGTTATCGTACTTGAGGTGCCTACTGCTGGTATTGATGTTCAATTGAGAAACCAATTTGGCAATTTATTGAGAAGCCGCACTTAAAGGGACATACCTTTATGCTCTCCATTCACTGTTTGAAAGAGAGGCAAAATCTGTGCTCTGAAATTGCCGCCACTAATCACGAACAGATTGTCACAACTGGTACTACAGATTAATTATTAGATTCTGTTGAGCAAAATAGTCTTCGTTTTCGTCTGATTAAGGATCAAATTCCTAAAAACGACCTCCTCGTGTTCTGTATTCTGGAGTTCAAAGTTTTGTGATCGTTTTCTTTTGATGCTATGGATCTCGGAACTATCCTCGAAGTGTTTCAAATAACCCTCTGCAAAATTGAAAATCTCCAAACATCCCTGTTTACATAGGAAGTGTTTGGCTTAAAAAAGCCTACAAAATCAAAAACTGATTGCTCAAAATCGAAGGCCCCTAAAAAAAGGGCTTTCGTCTTACAATAAGCGGGTTAAGAAACTTATTGTTTTTGAGGTCAATCGTGGCTATAGATTCCACTGAAATTCGATTTAAATCTCTCTGTCAACTCAAGACACTTGATCAATTTGTTCCGGCGCGAGCAAAAATTGCGCCTCATACAGAAGCGCTCAGGCAATTTGACCGTCGTTCAAATACGTGGGAACGGATTTCCTATCGAGATTTAGACGAACGTATTCAACAGTGGCGTCGAGCTTTTAGCAAAATGGGACTAAAGCACGGCGATCGTGTAGCCATCTTATTGCCTAACGGTGTGGACGCTATTTGCTGTGACCAGGCGGTACTGGCCAACGGTTACGTCCCAGTTCCTTTGCACGCGATTGACACCGCGGGATCTAGTGCATTTATCATTGCCGACAGTCAAGCCTCCGTTCTAGTAACCAATCGTCAGAGCCGTTGGGATGCAATTTATCTCACCCACACGGTCATGCCTGATTTGCGCAATGTGATTTTCACCGAAGAGTCCGCACCAGACATTCGTCAAGACGGGGTACAGCACTGGGATTTGGAATCATGGCTTGCGACCGGGCATGGTGTTGAGCAATTACCAGAACCGCCGACCGAAGATGATCTTGCCGCCATTGTTTATACATCCGGCACAACCGGTCGCCCCAAAGGCGTGATGCTGACACACAAAAATGTCGTCAGCAATGTCATTAACACACTCAAAACCGTCTCTCCTAAACCCGGGGATGTGTTTTTATCTTTTTTACCGCTTTCGCATACCTTCGAGCGCATGGCCGGCTACTACCTTGCGTTGGGCATGGGTTGCACGATTGTGTTTACGCGATCAATTCAGCAATTAGCGGAAGATTTCCGCATCATTCGTCCCAATGTCATCATCTCGGTTCCTCGAATTTATGAACGTATTTTTGCAAAAGTGCAAGCCAAATTAGCTCGTGAATCCGGCTTTGTTCGATTCCTATTTAATTGGGCCGTTGATGTCGGATGGAGACGTTTTTGTAAGAAATACGGACTGCCTACTCAAAAAGGCGGCATAACCTTACTTGATCCTATTATTTGGCCGATTCTTGAGCGATTAGTGTCAAAAACGCTTTTGAATCAATTTGGGGGACAACTTCGAATCGCCATTAGTGGTGGCGCTGCGCTCAACGCTAAAGTCGCCAAGGCATTTTGCGGCTTAGGTCTGCCTATCATTCAAGGCTACGGAATGACGGAATCCAGCCCGATCATAGCCGGCAATTCTCTTGCCTACAATCACCCGAGTACAGTCGGCAAACCGTTGCCCGAAACGAATGTGCGCTTAGGTGAAGAAAATGAAATTCAGGTTAAATCACCCTCTATCATGAAGGGCTATTGGAACCGTCCACAGGCTACTCGCGAGGCCTTCACCGATGACGGCTGGTTAAAGACCGGAGACGTCGGAGAACTCGACCATGAGGGCTTCCTGCGAATCGTTGGTCGTATCAAGGAAATTATTGTTACAAGCACCGGCGAAAAGGTGCCGCCTGCTGATTTGGAATTAGCTATCGAAATAGATCCTCTTTTTGACCAAGCCTACGTCATTGGTGAAAATCGACCCTTTATTTCCACCATCGTTGTCTTGAACAAAGAAGAATGGATAAAGTTAGCTGCGACTTTGGATCTGGATCCCAATGACCCAGAAAGTTTAATGGCAACGGTAACGCGAAATGCCGTTTTAAAACGCATAAAGACTGCCGTCAAAGATTTCCCGCAATATGCTTTACCGAGAAATGTCCATATGACGCTTGAGCCTTGGACTATTGAAAATGGTTTGATGACCCCGACGTTAAAACTGAAGCGCAAAGTCCTATCGGAAAAATTTGCTCCGCAAATTCAAGCGCTTTACGCAGGTCATCGTTAAAATAGCGTCTTTTGCACTGGATACTGGTAGAAATACATCATGGCTGAACACGAAAAATTATTACCGTATTGGATGATCGGCTTAACCGATCGAATCATGAAGTACTACATTGACCGTGAGCTCAATGTCGAACCAATTATTTTGGATCGACATCCCGCTCCTCAAGAAGGTCATCAGTACATGATGTACGCCCATATTCCTTTTTGCCATACGTTGTGCTCTTATTGCACATTTCATCGTTTTATCTTCAAAGAGTATAAGGCTCGCGAGTATTTTGTGAATCTGCGCAAAGAGATGCAGATGGCTCGAGACATGGGCTACGACTTCACGTCCATGTATATCGGCGGGGGCACGACAACTATCCTTGAAGACGAATTGATTAAAACGATTGAATTGGCGAGAAAGTTGTTCCCGTCTATGAAAGAAGTATCCTGCGAAACCGACCCTGCGCATCTAGCCACGGAAAGCTTTAAAAATCTTAAGGGGTTGGTAGATCGGATGTCTGTTGGCGTTCAAAGTTTTGATGACAACATCCTCAAAATGATCGACCGTTACGAAAAATTCGGTAGCGGTGAACAAATCTTTGAGCGCATTCAGGCCGCTCAAGAGCTTTTCCCGATCATGAACGTCGATATGATTTTCGGATTTAGGGGACAAACCGAAGAAATTCTTCAACGCGATGTGGATTTGTTAATGAAGCTCAATCCTCGTCAGATCACAACTTATCCCTTAATGGTCACAACACAAACAAAAGCCAGTGTCCGTAACACCATTGCGGCGCCGAGCGCTGACCTAGCTGCTCAGTATCGAATCATCCTGGATACCTTGGGCAAAAATTACAATCAATTGACATCCTGGACATTCGGACGTTCTCACGACGAAGGGTTTGATGAGTATGTCGTTGACCATGATGAATACTTGGGATTGGGATCCGGTGCTTTTAGCTTCTTAGGAGATTCTTTATACGTTAACACCTTCAGTCTCCGCCGCTACAACGAAAGAATCAGCCAAGGCAAAATGGGTGTCGAGAGACGAAAACGCTTTGATAAACATTCTGTTTTGCAATATCGTCTCCTGTTAGGCTTGTTTGCGGCAAGGTTATCCAGAAAGTACTTCCGTGACGTTCATGGAGTTGACTTGGACAAAGCCCTGTTTAAAGAAATGTTAGGCCTTAAATTGGCAGGCGCCATCAAAGAAAATCCCGCCGATCCGGACAATCTTATCGTTACTGATGCCGGCAAATTCTTGGGCTTAGTTATGATGAAGGCTTTTTATTCCGGCATGGACAATGTTCGTGCGGAATTGCGCAAACCACTATCAAGCATTGATATGTAATTGTGTTAAGACTACCTCGAAAGGGGTAGTCTTTTTCAGCTGGATTTTTCCTTATTTTTTGTGAAAATTCTTTATAGTTCCACCGTTGGCAGTTGATACACCAGGACCAAGGTGTGTCTCTGGCGACAGGAATTGTACGTACAATCCCTGAGTTTCAAGAAGACCTGTGCACAAGGCACTTGTCACTCAGAGATTCTATTTTTTGTGAATCTTGGGAGAGATTTAAACATGTCCAAAACGATTATGGTCAATACGTTTACTCCGCCGCCCAATGCGCACGGTGAAAACGGACCTGAATACGTTGGCAACCTCCGTCGTGGTGAATTGCGTGGCGTGATCAAAATCAACAAAGACAATTGCGTTGGTTGCGACACCTGCCGCAAAGTTTGCCCGGTACACGCCATCTCCGGTGGTTTGGGTGTTGTCCACTCCATCCGTGAAGACGCTTGCTTGTCTTGCGGCCAATGCTTGATCGCCTGCCCCTTCAATGCGATCGAACAAATGAGCTTTGTTGACGAAGTCATGAAGATGCTCGATGACCCCAACAAACTTGTTGTTGCTCACCCGTCTCCCGCCGTTCGTGTTTCCGTCGGCGAAGAATTTGGTGCTAAGGCCGGCGAACTTGTCACGGAACAATTCATCAATGCTTTGGAAAAGGCCGGTTTCACGACTTATGACGTGAACCAAACGGCTGACCAAACCATTATGGAAGAAGGATTTGAATTCATTAACAAGATCCGTTATTGGGTCTTGGGTGAACGTGGTCCTGAATTGGAAGAAGCCGCTAAGCACCCGTTCCCGCACTTCACTAGCTGCTGCCCGGCTTGGGTGAAGAATGTGGAAACCTTCCACCCCGGTTTGTTGCCGCACTTGTCTACGGCTAAGAGCCCGATTCAAATGGGTGGCCCGATCGCCAAGACCTGGGCTGCCGAATATGTCTGGAAGAAAGATCCCCGCGACATTTATGTCGTAGCCGTAACACCTTGCACGGCCAAGATCTTTGAAGCTGCTCGTCCGGAAATGAATTCCGCCTGGCATCACTTGGTTGAGACCGGCAAGATCCCGGCTAACACCCCCTCTTTCCAAGACGTAGATGCTGTTGTAACGGCTCGCGAAATTGCTGAAATTTTCCGTCGTAAAGGCATCAATCCGTTGGAAATGCCGAAGACTCGTGAACGTAGCACAATGGAAATCTACACCGGCGCCGGTACCATCTTCGGTGCCTCTGGTGGTGTGATGGAAGCCGCCTTGCGTACGGCCTACTTCGTGTTGGCTGGTGAAGAATTGAAGGATCCGGATATTAAGATCGTCCGTGGTCATACCGATGCAGTTGTGGAAGCAACGATTCCTGTGCCCATCAAGAAATTGGGCGGTAAGGTATTCGAAGTCCGCGTTTGCGTCGTCAATGGTGCTTTGCAAGGCCTCGAAGGTGTTTTGCGTCGCATCAAGGAAGACAAGAACCGTTATCACTTCATCGAAGTGATGAACTGCCCTGGCGGCTGCGTCAATGGCGGTGGTCAACCGGTTCGCACTGACAGCGCAACATGGCTTAACCCCACGTTGCCCGTTCCTGTGCAAATTTAATTGGATGGAGACAATAAATGCGCAAGTATGAATATACCGAACGACAAACCGTTGCTATGCTCGGTCGCCGCGGCTTTTTGAAAGTTGTCGGTGTTACGGCTTTGGCAATTGGTGTCACGGGCTACGCCGTTGTTGACCTCATCCAACGTCGCTCTGACGTTATTAAAGCTCGTCAAGCCGGCTTGTACCGTGATGACAAGATTTGCCAAGAAAATGGCCTCACCTGTTCTCACCAGAACAAGTCTGTGTTGCGTTTTTATGCTGACATGCACACGCAACCGGCCACCGGTGAATTGGCTCACCACCTGTTGCATACCCGCTACTATCCGCGTACGCAATTAGCGGCTTTGGGAGGTAAACACTAATGGCTGAACGTATCTTACGATTCCACCCCGCTGATAAAGTATTTCACGCTGTTAATGCGGTGACGTGGTTTGCATTGTTGTTCACCGGCGCGGCTGTCTATTTCTGCAACCTCTCCGATGAAACTGCTAATAATTTGATGATTTGGCACATCTGGATTGCCGTTGTGTATACCTTTAACTTGATCGGTTACTTGGTGTTCGCTCCGCATCGTTTCGCTGCGACATTGAATGCCTTGTTAACTTGGGATATGGATACGATCAAGTGGTTCCGCAATTTCGGCGGTTACCCGCGTCGTTTCTTCAAGATCCCGTTCGGTCCGGTTGAAGTTCCGCCGCAAGGTCGTTACAACGGCGGCCAAAAGATGAGCTATCTCATTTTCTTCTTCATGATGTATGGCCTCGCCGTTACCGGCTGGTTGCTTTTCTACTTCGCTCCTGCGATTCCGAAAGGCGCTTTCTGGTGGATGTATATCTTCCATGTTTGGGGTTCCATCATCTGCTCGTTGATGGTTGTGTGTGCTCACATCCCCTTGGCTTTGCTCTCTTGGGAACACTTCAAGGGCATTTGGGGTCCGGGCGAAGGCACGATCTCTTACGAAGCTGCTGAACACCACTCTCCGAAGTGGCTTGAAAAGGACGTTATCCGTACAAATCTCGAAAAATAATTTGTACAAAAGTATCTTTTTGATACACGTCTGATTAAAAGGGATTCGCTATCATTAGGCGAATCCCTTTTTTTTGCTTATCAGGAATCAATATCATGGCAACCAGCCGCATGGAAACGCCTAAAGGTCTTCGACTTCATTTTGGCTTATTTGGAAAACGTAATGCAGGGAAATCCTCCCTTATTAACGCGCTTGCCAATCAAAATATTTCTATTGTGAGTAGCGTTGCTGGAACAACAACTGATCCGGTTGAAAAAGCCTTTGAATTGTCACCCATTGGGCCTGTTGTTTTCATGGACACCGCAGGTATCGATGATGAGGGCGATCTGGGACTGGCTCGTGTAGAGAAAAGTCTATCTGTTTTGGAGTGGATGGATATAGCCATTGTTGTTTGCGAAGCTGGAACCTGGGGGAGTCATGAAGAAAATATTTTGAAAAAAACTTTAAATAACGGCACTCCCACAATTATTGTTTTTAATAAGACCGATCTGCGCAAACCCTCTGAAGAAAACATTCAGGTTCTTCGTTCTCGGGGTTATAAAGTCATAGAAACCAGCGCAGCTAATCGTGAAGGTATTACCGATTTGCGTGATGCCATCATTCAGACAGTATTGGAAAAAACAGAACCGGACCGCCCCCTAATGGGAGAGTTGGCAAAAGCTGGTGACACGGTTTTACTTGTTACACCGATCGATACCGGAGCTCCCAAAGGACGCTTAATCCTGCCTCAAGTACAAGCTATTCGCGAGTTGCTTGATGCCGGTGCCAAATGCTTTGTCATCAAGGAAGATCGAATTACCGAAACGCTTAACGAACTTAAGTGTCCTCCTCAACTGGTTGTTACAGACAGCCAAGTTGTTTTGCGTGTTGTAAAAGAGGTTCCTGAGCCTATTCCCATTACAACTTTCTCTATTCAAATGGCTTATTCGAAAAGCGATCTTTTAGAAATGGCTATCGGCGCGGCTGCACTGACAAAGTTAAAACCTGGAGACAAGGTTTTAATCGCTGAAACATGTTCGCATCATCCGTTAAAAGATGATATTGGCCGCGTAAAAATCCCTAATTGGTTAAGAAAAACTTTTGGTGATTTAAATATTGACATTGCCGTCGGGAAGGATTTCCCCACAGATTTGACGCCATATAAAGTCATCATTCAATGTGGAGGCTGCATTGTCACTCGCCGACACATGTTAGCTCGTTTGCGTCAAGCTAAAGCACAAGGTGTTCCGATGACAAACTATGGTGTCACAATTTCTTACTTACAAGGGGTGTTGCCACGAGTGCTGGCATGTCATCCTGATGCAAAAGCAGCCTTCGACCAAGCATTGAAAACGCTCTAAGGATCATGTTCATGAAAAGCATCACCGAGATCGTTAAACAAACTGAATTTTCCGACGAGGATATTGTTCGTTTACTGGCAATAACAGACCCAACGGAAGCAGAAATTTTGCGACAAGCCGCCTATGACAGAGCAACTCATACGGTTGGCAATAATGTTTACTATCGGGGACTTATTGAATTTTCCAATATCTGTACGCTGGATTGTCGTTACTGTGGGATACGTAAATCCAATCATAACGTCCCCCGTTATGAGCTAGATAAAGAAACGATTGTCAATGCGGCTCTTTGGGCGGCTGCCAACCACTACGGTTCAATCTGTCTACAATCAGGCGAGCGTCGAGACCCAAAATTTATCGCTTTCGTCACAGATGTCTTAAAAACTATTCACGAAAAAACGGTTTGTCCTGAATTACCCAATGGTCTTGGAATTACTCTTTCTTTAGGTGAACAGAGCTTCGAGGTGTACAAGCAATGGGCACAAGCCAGTGGAAATCCTATTGGTTTACGTTATCTGCTGCGATTTGAAACTTCCAACGCTAAATTGTTCGATCACCTGCATCACGCTCCGGGACGCGAAAAAGCGTTACAGAGACGCTATGAAGCTTTAGCAGACCTACGCCGTGCAGGCTATCAGGTTGGTTCAGGCGTCATGATTGGCATCCCGGGGCAAACATTGCAAGACCTCTGTCAAGATATACGTATGTTCCAGAAACTGGACCTGGATATGATTGGAATGGGGCCTTATATCACTAGCGAAGGTGGTGATATGCTGGGCGAAGGCATGATGGAAGAAAAAGCATTAATGCGCCTTTCTCTTAATATGATCGCCACTACACGTCTTGTTATTCCTGATATTAATATCGCAGCCGCTACGGCTTTACATGCTTTGGAAGAAAACGGTCGGGAAAAAGGTATCTTACACGGCTGTAATGTCATCATGCCTAACATTACGCCTAGAATCGTTCGGAAGAATTACCAGCTCTATGCCAATAAGCCTTTTATTGAACAAGAGCCTAGCGATACCAATCTATACCTGCAGCAAAGCATTCAAAAAACCGGACGAACGGTCGCTTTGAATGTTTTGGGGAGTTCTAAACATTGGAAGATTAGAACGGGACTTTAATACTCCTATTTTGACATCGGCCGCTAATGCGGCCGATATCGAAATTAGGCGAAGGACTGATTCTTTTCCCGAGTCGTATGGAACTGAACTTGGGGCCAGTGCTTCTGAGTGGTTTGCAGGTTGTAAATAGATGTCGCTAAATACACCAAATTACCGTCTGCATCACGAGCAAGCCTGGAGGCCTGTTCATCCATAAACTGTTTTTGCGTTAGTTCATCGGGAAATGACAACCATCGAGCGGTCGAGACGTCCGTATTTTCATACAAAGCATCCACCTTGTATTCTGTTGCCAAACGCTGTGCAACGATTTCAAATTGCAAGAATCCAACCGCGCCAAGGAAAAGGTGTCCCAAGTCGTTTTCAAATACCTGAATAGCTCCCTCTTCGCCCAACTCTTTCAAGCCTTTATGCAGCTGCTTAGCCTTAAAAGGATCCTTAGGTCTAGCCGAGCGGAACAATTCCGGAGCAAAATACGGGATGCCCGTAAAGCCTAATTTTTCCCCTTCCGTCAGCGTATCCCCAATATGAAGCTGACCATGGTTATAGATCCCAATAATGTCACCCGCCACCGCATCTGTCATGGTTACGCGGTCATTGGCCATAAAGGTCAAAGCATTGGGAATCTTCATTTCCCGATCTTCTCGCAAATGCTTAACTTTCATGCCCGGCGTGTAGCGGCCTGAACATACTCGGAAAAAAGCAATGCGGTCTCGATGTTTCGGGTCCATGTTGGCCTGAATCTTGAAAACAAACCCCGTAAACGGTTTTTCTGTAGGTTCCACCAAGCGGACACCACCATCACGAGGTTGAGGCTCCGGAGCCCACTGAACCAAGGCTTCCAGAACATCTTTCACACCGAAGTTATTCACACCGGAACCGAAAAAGACGGGGCTTTGTTCACCCGCAAGAAACTTTTCAATATCAAACGGGTTGCTGACACCTTTGATCAACTCGATGCTTTCACGCACATAACCCATTTCCATTGGGAAGAGCTCATCGAGTCTAGGATTATCCAACCCCTCGATAAGTTCCTCGTTACCAGACAAGCGGTCTTCACCGGGCGTAAAACGGACCAAGTGATCTTTTGTTAAAGAAAATACTCCACGGAATGTCTTTCCCATTCCAATAGGCCAAGTAATAGGAACACATTCGAGTTTGAGAATTTCCTCGATTTCACTGAGCAGATCAATCGGGTCTCTAACTTCGCGGTCCATCTTATTGATGAAGGTGATAATCGGGGTATTGCGCAGACGGCACACTTCCAGCAACTTGATTGTTTGAGCTTCTACGCCTTTGGCAGCATCAATAACCATCACAGCGGCATCCACCGCTGTCAGCACCCGATACGTATCTTCCGAAAAGTCTTCATGCCCCGGGGTATCAAGCAAATTAATGACATGACCGTCATACTCGAACTGCATTACAGAACTAGTCACAGAAATACCACGTTGCTGTTCGACCTCCATCCAGTCACTGGTAGCATGACGGGCTGCCTTTCTTCCTTTAACAGCACCTGCCATTTGAATAGCTCCACCAAAAAGCAATAACTTTTCAGTCAATGTCGTTTTACCCGCATCCGGGTGAGCAATAATGGCAAAAGTACGACGCTTTTTCACATCCCTTGCCAATTGGGTATCTAAAGTGGCCATTTTTAAAAATTCTTTCGACAATTCAACGAATAAAGTCAACAATTAAGGGGGTTATTGTACCTAATTTCATTAATTTTCCCTGACTCAAACTATCTGGCGTTAAAATGCTCGAAATAATTTTTGGAGCATGGAAAATGAGTTATTTCCCGCAATGGAAATTAAAAAAAGACGGCATTATCGCACCCGATGAACGATTACCCACCGGACAAACGCTCGCGTTGGGTGTTCAGCACGTAGTAGCCATGTTCGGCTCAACCATCTTGGCCCCTTTGCTAATGGGTTTTGACCCGAATGTCGCCATTTTAATGAGCGGTATCGGCACACTTATTTTCTTTTTCATTGTCGGCGGCCATGTTCCGAGTTATTTAGGCTCTAGTTTTGCCTTTATCGGTGTTGTCATTGCTGCAACAGGCTATACGGCAGGTTCGGGATTGAATGCAAACATTGGTGTCGCCTTAGGCGGGATTATTGCTTGCGGTCTCATTTATGCCCTTGTAGGTCTCATTGTTATGTCAACCGGAGTTAAGTGGATTGAAAAACTGATGCCTCCGGTTGTCACCGGCGCTGTGGTGGCCGTCATCGGTTTAAATCTTGCGCCAACGGCCTGTAAGAGTGTGGGAACCGGTACGTTTAACGCTTGCATCGCTATCATCACCATGGTGTGCGTTGGAGCCGTCGCTGTTTATACGAGAGGACTCGTACAAAAATTATTGATTCTCGTCGGCATCGCACTCAGCTATGTTATTTACTTTGTCCTAGCGAATATTTTGCATTTTGGACCAGCCATCGATTTTTCTGTCATTGCCAACGCGGCTTGGTTCGGTTTGCCACATTTCTCCAGCCCAAGCTTTGATTTCGACGCCATCCTCTTGATTACTCCTGTCGTCATTATTCTGATTGGAGAAAATTTAGGCCACGTCAAAGCTGTGACCGCTATGACCGGCAGAAATTTAGATCCCTATATGGGCCGAGCCTTTTTAGGAGACGGTCTTGCAACGATGTTTGCGGCTAGTTTTGGTGGCACTGGTGTGACAACATACGGCGAAAATATCGGCGTGATGGCTGCTACACGCGTCTATTCGACTCTGATTTTTGTTGTTGCGGCTTGCTTTGCGATTGTCTTAGGTTTTTCACCAAAATTCGGGGCGATTATTCAGACTATTCCCCAACCGTTGCTGGGTGGTGTTTCTATCGTTGTTTTCGGTCTGATTGCCGTCGCTGGTGCTCGAATCTGGGTTGTCAATCAGGTTGATTTTGGCAATAACCGCAATTTGATTGTTGCTGCTGTGACCTTAATTTTAGGTGCAGGCGACTTCACGATTAATATCGCCGGTTTTACACTGGGTGGTATCGGTACGGCCACTTTTGGTGCCATCTTGTTAAATGCCCTAATGAATCAGGGTAGCGCTCGTGACGGAGAACCCCTAATCGAACGCTAAACAAAAAATCCCGCCTAAATTAGGCGGGACATATTACTGAAGGCGGAGTCCAAAAGATTCCGCCTTTTTTCATGGAGTTAAGCGCGTTTTTCGAGTACAGGTTCGCTGACCCCTTCGACGCCAACCAAGACCAAGCTCGTCAACATAGCTAACTGAGGACCTTGGTAAGCATCAACCGGCTCGTACCATTCTTTAACATTATGGTTAAAGCCTTCTTTTCCGCCGCCGCCCAACGTCGTGGCCGGAATACCCTTATTAACCGCCACATTGTGATCGGTAGAGGCAAAGGCATAAGAATAAAGCGGAATACCCAATGCAGCCATGGCACCGCGGGCAGCCTGCAAAACGCTGACCTCATCCTTCTGACCGCCACCGGGACGATGACCGATCGGCTCAAGCGTAAGCTTCACGCCATCTTCATCCTTATAACCCCAGCGGGCATTTTCATCCTTAGCGGCCTGTTCAAAAATCGGCAGAATGCGGGCTTCAAGTTCGTCCAATTCCTTGGCACCGGCACTACGCATATCCAATTCCATTTCCACGTGAGCAGCGATGGAATTAACCGTTGTACCACCCTTGATCGTTCCGCAGGTGAAAGTCGTCTTCGGATCGCTAACCGTTTGCAAATCAGCAATCTTAGCGATGGCACGACCGATAGCATGAATGGCGCTCGGCGTACCGAAAGCGTTCCAAGAGTGTCCGCCAGGACCATCAAAATGAACGCGATAACGCTTAGAACCCGTTGCACCGCACAAAACGCGATTGACATTTACACCATCAACGGAAATAAAGCCGTCAATGTGAATACCGCTCTTGTTGAAGAGATACTTCGAGCCACGCAAATCGCCGTTACCTTCTTCACCGACACTGCCAACAAAGAGGATATCGCCGATGGTTTGAATCTTAAATTCCTGCAACGTACGCAAAACTTGCAAGATAGCGGCCAAACCGCGAGCATCATCACTGATACCAGGAGCTAAATAACGATTGCCTTCTTGACGAACCTTGGGATTTGTTCCAGCAGGGAACACCGTATCCAAGTGAGCAGCTAAAACAAGCGTCGGACCATTACCTTTACCGGCTCGACGGGCAACCACGTTGCCTTCTTCATCAATTGATGCCTTCAAGCCCAGTTCTTCCAAACGACGAACAAAGTCTTTGGCACGAACTTCTTCATGGAAAGGAGGGGCTTCAACCTCAGTAATAGCAATTTGATCAGCAAGCGTTTTTTCGTCATCACGCTTAACGGCCTCAATAGCAGCCTTAATCGTTTCGCAGGCAGCCAATTTATCCACAGCGGCCTGAACGTGTGCTAAAACGGGGGGCATTTCCAAAGGCTTGGCGTCCTTAGGGTTGTCCATATTCAACTCCTTATCAGTTAGAGAGAAAACCGAAAACTTTCGTTTTCGCATTCTTTTGATTTTAGCAGTTTCGGCTAAGTACAACGCCTTATTTTTCTCAATCTCTTATCAGCGTTTTAATTTTGCAAAAGCACTAGCCATTGCTCCCATCGGTTTATTTCGTTGAGGCAAAGATTGCGTTGGTTTAACCCGATAATCTTTTTGCTTCCCACTTTTCATTGACAACGAGATGCGGTTTCGAGCGATATCCACATCAATCACTCTTACCTTAACGATTTGTCCAACCTTTACGACTTCTCTGGGATCTTTTACAAAATGATCTGCTAATTCGGAGACATGCACCAATCCGTCTTGATGTACGCCGATGTCCACAAATGCTCCAAAAGCGGCCACATTAGAGACAACGCCTTCCAATTCCATATTCACTCTTAAGTCAGCGATTGTTTCGACACCTTCACGGAACACAGCGGTTTTAAATTCTGGGCGAGGATCTCGCCCAGGCTTTTCCAATTCAGACAAAATATCCTTCACAGTCGGAATGCCGAACCGGTCATCGGTAAATTCTGAGGCTTTTAATCCCTTTAAAACCTCATGGTTACCAATCAATGTGCTTATATCACAGCCGGTTTTAGCCAAAATTTTCTCAACAACAGGATAAGCCTCCGGATGAACAGCAGAAGTATCTAACGGATTGTCTCCTCCGCTGATACGAAGGAAGCCTGCCGCTTGTTCAAAAGTTTTCTCACCCAAACGAGGCACGTTCATTAAATCTTTTCTGTTCTTAAAAGCACCGTGTGCATCGCGATACGTCACAATGGACTGAGCAACGGTTTTTGTTAAGCCAGAAACTCTTGCTAGAAGCGGAACACTAGCTGTGTTGAGATCTACACCCACGGCATTCACACAATCTTCAACGACAGCGTCTAACTTTTGTGCCAAATGAATCTGATTGACATCATGTTGATACTGTCCAACTCCGATCGCTTTGGGATCAATTTTCACCAACTCTGCCAATGGATCCTGAAGTCTTCTGGCAATGGAAACCGCTCCACGATAACTGACATCCATATCGGGGAATTCTTTGGCCGCCAATTCACTTGCTGAATAAACGCTAGCACCCGCTTCACTGACAACCACTTTTATTAAACCCAATTCTGGATAGCGAGCAATCAAATCTGCGGCTAAACGATCTGTCTCGCGGCTAGCTGTACCGTTTCCAATACTGATAAGCTTAGAACCATGACGTTTGGCTAATGCGGCCAAAATCTCAATTGATCGATCCCACTCCTTTTTTGGTTCGTGAGGGTAAATCACGCCCGTTTCCAATACACTGCCCGTGGCAGAAATAACCGCCACTTTAACGCCAGTTCGTAAACCAGGATCCAAACCGATCACACCTTTTTGTCCCGCGGGAGCCGCTAAAAGTAAATCTTTCAAGTTAATACCGAACACTCGAATAGCTTCTTCTTCAGCCCTTTCCCGAATAGACTCAAATAGCTCTGTCTCCAAGGTTAGGTTGACTTTAACGCGCCATGTCCAACGACAAACTTCCTGCAACCACGAATCCGCTGCCCGCCCTAAATCTTTTATCCCAAAGTATTCGGCAATAAGACTCTGACAAGGATGAGGCTTTTGAGCTTCCTCCTCTTCACTCAATGCAATTTTGACTGACAGAACACCTTCTTGACGTCCCCGGAAAAGAGCAAGCGCTCGATGGGAGGGAATGGCCGTTAACTCTTCGTCAAAATCAAAATAGTCCTTAAATTTTGCGCCTTCTGTTTCCTTTCCCTCTATAAGTTCAGAAACAACGAAGCCATGCTTAGTGAGGAAAGAACGCAACTGGGCCAAAAGTTCAGCATCTTCACTAAAACGTTCAGCCAAAATATCACGCGCGCCGTTTAAAGCATCCTTAATACTCTTAATGCCTTTTTCTTCATTGAGGAATCGGGCTGCTTCTGTCTCAGGAGTAAGTGTCGGGTTCTCAAAAAGACCATTGGCTAGCGGCTCAAGCCCGGCCTCTTTAGCAATTTGTGCTCGAGTCCGACGCTTTGGCTTATAGGGAAGATACAAATCTTCAATGCGTTGCTTTGTTTCAGCTTGCAAAAGCGCCTGTTTTAACTCCTCTGTCAATTTCCCCTGTGCGGCGATGGATTCCATCACAACAGCGCGACGCTCTTCCATATCGCGCAGATAGACCAACCGCTCCTGTAACAGACGAAGTTGGGAATCGTCCAAGCCTCCCGTTACCTCTTTCCGGTAACGCGCAATGAAAGGAACCGTCGCTCCTGTATCAAGCAGATTAACGGCTGCCTCTACCTGCGTATCTTTAGCGTGAATTTCATTTGATAAAGTTAAAACAATCCGATTATTGGCTTCTTGAGTCAAAGTCATGGATAAATCTTTCTAAAAAAGAATGGGAAATAAAGAAAACTTAGGATAAGGCTGATAAATCTCGAGCATGCCGCCTAATTTGCTCAACCATATCTTTATCTTTTTGCTCGTATGCTTTCCGTCTTAGGGAAAGAAAAATATCTTCCGCCGGCGCTTCGTCTGTGTCTTCCTCATAAAGGAAACGCAAACTGATGGAGTCATTATTCTCTGATGTTTCAATTTTGACCGTAAAACGACTATCGGGATAATCTTCCGTGTGCTCTACTTCCGTTACCATCGTTTGAGAATCGGTAAAAACCACCTTATCTCTAACGATCATCTGTCCAAAATGCAGAATTCTGTGTAAAACATGCTCTCCATTTTCAAATGACTCCTGTACTTCTGAGCGTTCAAGTGGTTCAAAGTACTTGTGAGGTTCTTTCGCATAGCGTTCAAGATAGCGAAGTAGATTGGACATCGTCAATTGTTCGAACAGCGGATCATTTTTATTGACCACTTCAACCGTGTGTTCATGCACTTTAATCATGACGACTGCCTTCCTTAATTCGATGCTCAAGCCAAATGCTGTAACGAGACATTATTAAGCTTGCAAAGAAGTAAATTGCTGCCACAAAGAGATAGCCTTCAACAAAGAATTGTCTCCATTGGGGATCACCCAAGGCCAAACGTAGCGCACCGGTCAAATCATACATGGAGACAACCGTAACCAAAGACGTATCCATAAAAGTTGACAATAAACTATTGACCAGCGCAGGAATAACAGCCACTAATGCTTGAGGCAAAATGATGTAAAGATAAACCTGCCAAGACTTAAATCCCAAGGAAGCCGCGGCGTCAAATTGTCCCTTTGCGATTGTTTGCAGCCCCCCTCTTACCGTCTCGGCCATGTAAGCCGCCTGAAACAAAACAATACCAAACGCAATACGCCAAAAACCATCAATCACCCAACCAGAGGGTAACAACAAAGGGAAAATGTAGGTAGCGACAAATAACACCGTAATAAGCGGAACGCCTCGTACAAGTTCAATATAACTTGTTGATAAAACCTGCACGACAGGTAGGGAAGAGCGCCTCCCAATAGCCAACAAAATGCCTATCGGGGCAGAGAAAGTCATTCCAATTAATGTCAGTATGACAGTCAACGGTAAACCACCCCAGGCATCAGAGTCCACCGAAACAAGGCCAAAAAGACCGCCAGCCATCAAAACAAAAAAGACAACAAAAGCGACCAGCCAACCGAGCGAGAGTATCTTGAAGCCCTTCTTTGTCCAAAGAACTGGCAATGAGGTAGCCACTAACATTAAAACAATCAATGCCGTCGCCAGAGCCGGTCGCCACTGTTCTTCATAGGGATAGCGGCCAAACAAAATTAGACGCCACTTTTCAGCAACAAATCCCCAGCAGGCGCCATCGCTTGAGCGACATAGAGCAAGATCCGGCTGTGTAACCGCACTCAAAACGCCCCAATCCCAAAACAGAGCCGCACACCAAATAAGAACACCGGCAATAAGAACCGTCAAAACAGAACGAACGGGCGATCCAAAATAATCTCTTCTCAATGTCCGATATAAGGAAGCATTCACCATTGACTTCATGCCTCCTTTTTAACGTGGAGCGGCGATTATGCCGGCATTCACACGATTCATAATCACAGCAATAATGAGATTCAGTAACAAATAAACCATCATGATAATCACGATAGCCTCTAAAGCTTGTCCCATAATCACTATGGATGTATTTCCAACACTGACGATATCGGGATAACCAATAATGACAGCCAAAGAAGAATTCTTTGTCAAATTCATATACTGGCTGGCCATTGGGGGGATCACCAAACGAAGAGACTGCGGCAAAATTACATAACTGACGGTTTGTAACCTCGTCATTCCTAGCGCTGAAGAAGCGCTCCATTGGTTGGAGGGGACGGCTAAAACACCGGCTCTAACAATTTCTGCGATAGAAGCCGAAGTAAATGTCGTCAATCCCACCCACAAAGCAATAAATTCAGGAGTCGCGCTGGCACCCCCCGTTACCAAAAAACCTTCCTGATGGGGCTGACTCCACCCTAACACTGCTCCGGCCGCCAACCATAAAACCAATGCCAGCAACACTGCCGACACAATCGCATTGCAGGTTGCAACAAAATTCGTTAAACGTCTGCGCCAATAACGCTTCAGAATAAAAAAAGCGATCAAACCGAACAATAAGCTGGCGGTATTAACTTGCCACAAGTGTTCCGGAACCGAAAACTGCAATCCCGCTTTCGACAGCATGGCCCAGGAACCGAAATGAATGGGATCGAAGGAATCCGGTAAAAATTCTGTAATAACCAAATAAATGGCGAAAAGCTGAATCAGCAGAGGAATATTGCGATAAACCTCTACGTGAGCCATTCCTAAAAAACGAACCAGAGGATGTTGCGACAGCCTCATTAGTCCCACAATGACACCTAAGACAGTAGCGGTAATGATTGCCAATACAGCGACTCGCACCGTATTGAGCATCCCCGCCAAAAACATTCGGGCGAAGCTGTCGTTCGATGATACGGTTATCATCGATTCACCAATTTCAAAGCTGGCTCTGTCTGATAAAAAAGCAAAACCCGAACGGATGTCTCTAGCTTGTAGATTTTCAAAAATGTTTTGACCAAAAAGGTAAAGCAAGCCTATGACAGCTGCAAAAACAATGCACTGCCAGAACCACTCCCGACGGCGACGATAACTTTCACGCTTTCGCCACGCGGCATCGCCTTTTACAACAGAAGCCTGATTTTCGTTATTTGCCTGCATCTTTACCAAAATGGCGGTTGGAGACAACCGCCATTAATTCTTTATCGCTGAGTATTAGCGGATTGGCGGGGCGTACAACAAACCACCTTGAGTCCACAGATTGTTGTTTCCTCTGGGCAATCCCAATTTCGAGTTGGGACCTAAGTTAGCCTCAAAGCTTTCGCCGTAATTACCCACTTGTTTGATAATTCGGTAGCTCCAGTCTTTATCTAACCCAAGCATTTTACCCATATCTTCGGAAGCCCCCACCAAACGTTGGACATCCGGTCGCTTATCGGTCGTTTTCATTTGATCAATGTTGGCTTTCGTTAAACCTAATTCTTCAGCATTGATCATGGCAAAAATCGACCAGCGCACGATGGAATACCATTCATCGTCACCGCGGCGGACAGCCGGAGCCAACGGTTCCTTGGAAATGACTTCAGGCAAAATATCGTAGTCGGCGGGATTGGCAGAATTTGTACGAGCCCCAGCCAAGTCACTCATATCAGTTGTATAAGCCTGGCAACGACCGGAGAAGAAGGCGGCTTGAGTGGCTTCAGTCGTATCAAAAACCACCGTCTTAAACTTCATGTTGTTCGTTGTAAAGAAATCGGCCAAGCTCTTTTCGCTAGAAGTACCGGATTGCACACAAATCGTTGCTCCATTGAGCTGTTTAGCGCTTTTCACATTCAAACGCTTCGGCACCATAAAACCTTGACCGTCATAGTAGGTCACAGCCGTAAAAAGAGCCCCGGTCGTCGTATCGCGGTTCATCGTCCAAGACGTGTTACGAGCCAACATATCAATTTCACCCGCTTGCAAAGCTGTAAAGCGCTGGGGTGAACTCAACGGAACAAATTTCACTTTGCTGGCATCGCCCAAGGTAGCGGCAGCAACCGCACGGCAAACATCCACATCAAGACCAGTCCAGTTTCCCTTACTGTCGACAGAAGCAAAACCCGGTGCCGCTGTGTTGACGCCGCAAATTAATTGTCCTCTGGCCTTAACTGTCTCAAGAGTACTGGAAGCTGCCATCGATTGAGCGCTTAAGGTCATGCCTAAGCAGGCAACAGATAAGGCAATCAAAGTCTTATTCATAAAATTCCTCACAGTTTTGTTTCTTCGGTAATGCCGTTTTCTGCAAAACAAAAAACCGTCTTCCACGCTCTCAAGATTGCAGAATCATAACTAACCCTTTCGGGATTATCGTATTGTTACCCAAATTGACTAAAACAACAATATTAAAGTGTGACTATTTTCTTCCATTTTAGGAAAAACTCCTTATTTTTGCTATACTTAGAACCCATTCACTTTTTCTGTCTTTTATGTCTTTTACTGTACTATTCCTCTGTTTAATTGCTCTGATAATCACTAGCAGTTTTTTTTCTATTTCTGAAATTTCTTTGGCTGCCGCCAAAAAGATCCGTTTACGTGCCCTATCCGACGAAGGCCATAAAAAAGCATCCCGAGTTCTCGCTCTTCAAGAACACCCGGGGCATTTTTTTACGGTTATTCAAATATGCGTTAATGCGCTGTCACTGGCCGGCGGTATTTTGGGTGAAAGACTCTTTACCCCCAATTTCACCTCTTTAGTTTCTTTGTTTATCCATGAACCGGCTTTAGCGCACAATGTTGGATTTTGGTGCGGCTTCATCACGTCAACAACCCTATTTATTTTATTTGCTGACTTAATCCCCAAAAGACTGGCTTTGGTTGCCCCCGAATCCATTGCAATGGCTGTTATCGGGCCAATGAGTTTTCTCATCAAAATATTGAGACCCTTTGTTTGGTTTTTCAACGGGTTGGCCAATGTCATTATTCGCCGACTCGGTCTGCCGGAACGAACCAAGGACAAAATTACATCTGAGGATATCATCGCGACAGTTGATGCCGGTACCGCCGCCGGAGTTATTGCTGACGAAGAAAAAAATGCCATTGAAAATATTTTCGAGCTGGAAAGTCGAACGGTTCCCAGTTCAATGACATCTCGTGAAAATATTATTTACTTTTTACTCAGCGACTCTGAAGAAGAAATCTGCAGAAAGGTTGTCAACTCTCCGCATAATCAATACATTGTTTGTAACGAAAACCTCGATAACGTTGTCGGAGTCATTGACTCTAAAGCACTTTTGGGCCGAATCATGAGTGATCACCCATTGTCTTTGAAAGATGATGGTTTGGTGCACCCTGTTCAATTGGTTCCAGACTCACTAACCCTTTCTGAGATTCTTGACACATTCAAACGAACCAACAGTGATATTGCCGTTATCATCAACGAATATGCATTAGTTGTCGGAATCATCACGTTAAATGATGTGATGAGTACTGTGATGGGAGACTTGGTAACAACCGAAGAAGAGTCTCAGATTGTCGAACGTGAAGACGGCTCTTGGCTTGTAGATGGCTCCACCCCGGTAGACGACTTGGAGCGATTGCTCAATGTCGATAGTTTGCCGGAAGACTCCACCTACGAAACGGTTGCGGGATTTATGATGTATATGTTACGAAAAATCCCTAAACGAACAGACAAGGTTGTTTATGGCGGTTATCGCTTTGAAGTTATCGACACCGATAACAACAAAGTCGATCAGGTACTGGTATCGCTCATTAAACCTGAATCAGTTAAAAATAGTCCTCAAGATCCATTAACTGCTACGAAAACGATTTAATTTCTAGAAAAACTGCCGCTTTTGCGGCAGTTTTAGTTTATTTCTTTGCAGTTGTTTTTCGTCTGCTGGTTTTGCTTTTTTGCTGAGCAAACTCGAAACCGACCGTTCCGTCTTTCCCCAAAACTAGGTAAGCGGAAAAATTACGCTTCGTTCGATTCGAAACAAATCCCTGCAATTCACTACTTTTTCCTTCAGTCAGTATTTTTGCAGCTTCTTCGGCAGAAATCGGTTGCTGCAGAATGGTCTTACCAATTCTGAAGTCACAGGCCTTTTCTAAAGTTTTTTCGCAGACATAACCTTTAGGACTGTCATAGACATTTGAGCCGCACTTCGGACATTTTCCAACCACAGATAATTTTGAAACATCTACGGGTTCGTCGCTTTCTTTTGCATCATTACCGAAATCAAATTCCAACTTGAATTCATCATTTAAACGAAGCTTGGAAGAAAATGGACGTCCCATTTTGCTGATAAAACCATCAAGAGGACCGATTTCCCCATCCTTGAGCAAAGCTTCTACTTCTGAAACTTCAAAAGTCCTCCCACCCGGATGTTTTGGAAGACTGAAATCACACTTTGTACAAGCAAATCGACGGTAATTTTCAACAATCTCACCCCCACACTTCGGACAGGGATTACTAAGATGAGCAGGGTTTTCGATCGGTACAGTATCGCCCTCGTAGCGTTTGGCCGAGTCAACGATCTCAACGGTCATATCTCGAATTTCTTTCATGAAAATATCTCGAGATAATTTACCCTGTTCAATCTGTGCCAATTTATATTCCCATTCCCCCGTCAATTCGGGTTCAGAAAGTTCTGAGACTCCCAATCCCTTAAGGAGAGCAAATAATTGTCTGGCTTTGAAGGTAGGAATTAGTTCTCTGCCTTCTCTTCTTAAGTAATTTTGAAGCAATAACCCCTCAATGATGGCAGCACGGGTCGCCGGGGTTCCAAGCCCCTTTCCTGCCATAGCTTCCCGTAGTTCATCTTCCTCTACCAATTTACCAGCGCCTTCCATTGCTGAGAGCAAGGTCGCTTCCGTGTATCGCGGAGGAGCTTTTGTTGCTTTCTCTTCTACAGTAGATTGTTCTACTAACACTTGTTCTTTTTCCGAAACGGCAGGCAAGGTCGCCTCTGCCTCTACTTCTCGCCCATACACTGCAAGCCAGCCGGCTTTAACCAGAATCTTTCCTTCTGTTTTCAGTTTCTCATTTTTAACAGTCGTTATCCGTGTTGTCACGTCATACTCAGCCGCCGGGAAAAAGACAGCTAAGAAGCGTTTGACGACCAAATCGTAAATTTTTTCTTCAGCTTCCGATAATTTTTTTGGAGCCTGAAGCGTCGGAATAATGGCAAAGTGATCTGAAATCTTTGAATTATCAAAAATTCTTTTACTGGGTTTAACCCAATTATTTGAGAGAATTTCACTCACACTATTGGCATACTGAGGCAAATCTGAAAGCACGCCGAGTGTTTCACGCACCGTGCCGAGATAGTCTTCCGGCAGCGCCCGTGCATCCGTTCTCGGATAAGTAAGAACTTTGTGCTTTTCGTATAAAGCCTGTGCTAGAGATAACGTTGTCTTCGCAGAAAAACCAAAGCGGTTATTGGCTTCACGCTGCAAACTGGTTAGGTCAAAAAGAAGGGGCGAAAGTTGCGTTGTTCTTTTTGAGCTGTCCTGAACCTGACCATAAGACTGATTTAGCTTCTGACAGATTGCCAGCGCTTGATCCTGTTGCCATATACGCTCAGCCTTCTCATGAGGACGATCCTCACTTTTCTTAAACGCAGGATCAAACCAAACAGCATCATAATGACCAGCCTTGGCTTTGATTTGAGCATGAACTTCCCAATACTTTTGACTGACAAAAGAGTTAATTTTTTCTTCTCTTTCAACCACAATGGCCAAAGTAGGGGTCTGAACTCGACCAACTGTCGTAAGGAAAAAACCGCCATCTTTGCTATTAAAGGCCGTCATCGCTCGAGTTCCGTTGATTCCAACCAGCCAGTCAGCCTCGGAACGAGAACGTGCAGCATCTGACAAATGCTGCATTTCCTCATCTGTTCTTAAATGATCAAACGCTTCTCTGATAGCCGCCGGGGTCATTGACTGCAACCACAGGCGTTTAATTGTTTTCTTACACTTACTAGCTTGGATGATATAGCGGAAAATCAATTCACCTTCTCGTCCCGCATCACAAGCATTAATAACTGTCGTAATATCTGAACGTTTTAACAGACGTTTGAGTAACTTTAAGCGATCTTCCGTCTTTTTAATTGGTTTTAAATCAAAAACAGGCGGTAAAACCGGCAAATTGGCAAAAGTCCACTTTCCTCTTTTTACATCGTATTTTTCGGGAACTACTAATTCCAAAAGATGCCCAACGGCAGAACTGACTACGTAGTGTTCTCCCTCAAAATAGTCTTTTTCCCGCTTCAGTCCACCAAGAGCTTTGGCAATGTCTGATGCAACGGATGGTTTTTCTGCAATAACTAAAACTTTTTCGGTCATTTGAATTCTTAAAACAAAATTTCTGAGGCCATTCCTCAAATTGCTTTTTTAGAGTAGCACTAAAAGAGAAAAAATTAACAACTTTCTATCATTTGTTTGCTTTTGGAATGTTAATTACGCATTTCTACGACTATATCGTCCACTGATTCAACCAGTTTTGCCCCTTCACGGATCAACTTATGACATCCCTTGGATAACGGTGAATGAATCGACCCCGGAACAGCCATCACGTCTCTACCCTCATCGGCGGCTTCTCTAACTAATGACAACACTTTAGAGCGAATACCAGCCTCAATGACGACAAAATGTTCAATACAAGAAATCATCAATTTTTGACGGGAAGCCCAGGGGTTATCCTCATTTTCCAGCGAGGCAAGAAGCAGTCCATTTTCAGAGGCAAAACGAAGTTTCTTTTCACACAGAGGATCTGAAAGAATATTTTTTGTAACGATCACTAGCGACTGAGCATCTTTTTGGATTGCTGACTTTAGTGCAATATTTTCAATTCCTTCACTGTCGCCCTGAATCAAACTGACCGGATTATTCAGAATGGCTTGAGCCCACGACTTGGCAATGGCTAGCCCTTCTTTGCTCGGGTGAGAGCTGCCCACAAAACCAACTGTCGGACGATTCAATAAAGATAACTGACCAACGGATAACGTCACCAGTGGCGGACGAGCGATTGATAAAAACTTTTGAGGATAATCTTCATCACTCGGGACCACTAGTCTTGCAGTGGGAATGGTATCAAGCAGTTTAAGAATTTCCGTTAGTCTTTGCTCTCGCGACTCGCTCAATGAACCCCGAATTGAAAGAGCAATCGATTGTGGAACCACAGAAGACAAAGCCGAAAAAGTTTGGGAAAAAATATTCTCTGGCAAACCAAATGTTTTTAACAGCCTATAAAAGTTCTCAAAATCCATCTCCGGCGCTAAAGCCAAATGCAACCATTTTCGTTGACTTTCCAGAGACATACCTGCCCTATCCTCGAAATCTTATTAATTGCGTTAGAATTTCCAACTTCTGCTAAATCTCTTTTTGGAGACCGCTTGTGGCTATTTTACCGATTGTGCAATTCCCCAATCCTGTTTTGGCGATGAAGTGTCAACCTGTCAGTGAGGTCAACGATACTATTCGCCGTCTTGCTGCAGACATGGGAGAAACGATGTACAAAGCTCCCGGAGTCGGATTGGCGGCTCCGCAAGTTGGTGAACCCATTCGTATGGTCGTTATCGATGTCAGTGAAGAAAAAAATAATCTGCTGACATTAATTAACCCAGTCATTACCGAATATAGCGATGAAAAAGAAACCGGCGAGGAGGGATGCCTTTCTCTTCCCGGCATTTGGGAAAAAGTCACTCGTAGCACTGCAATAACTGTTCAATACACGGATTTAGACGGTCAATCTCAAGAAATTCATGCCGAGGGGCTGCTCGCCATCTGCATCCAGCACGAGCTTGACCACTTGGACGGTACTGTATTTATCGATCATCTCAGTCGCCTGAAGTACGACCGTGCATGCTCCAAACTCAAGAAACGCCGTCAACAAGAAAAGCGAGATAAGAACGATTAATTTTTATAACGGTGGCAGTGCTTGGCTATTGCCGGAACGATTTGGTCAATCATCGCATCCGGCAAGTCATGTCCCATTGCTTTGACAACCATCATTCTGGAATTTGGAATCAGGCGCGCAACTTCCTCTCCGGCCGCCAATGGCAACAACGGATCTTCTTGACCATGAATGACCAAAGCCGGCGCCATGATACGCCTGAGATTTTTAGAGCGATCTCCCGATGCCAGAATCGCTAGTAATTGACGGTAACTCCAAGTCACATCAAAACCATTTTTCACCATTTCTTCGGCTACTTCCTTAATTTGTTCATCGGAATAGCTCTGCCCAGGCGAGCCAATAGCTTTGAATATTTTTCGAAGATAAGCCTGCATTGCGTGCGCTGAGTTGTCTGACGGCTTACTAAGCAATCCCCTGATAGCCCCCAGTTTTCCCAAGCCTGTGCGAGGATTACCGGAAGCACTCATAACTGAAATCAAGGAAGCCACTCTCTGCGGATACAAATAGGCAACCACCTGAGCAATCATCGCTCCCATGGAAATTCCCAGGATATGGGCTCGTTTAATATTCAACTTATCGAGAACAGCGATGGAATCTGCCGCCATGTCCTCAAGGGAATAACAACCGTTAATCGAACGTTTTAAAAGCGTTTTTACAATCGCCCCAAAGACTGTAAAAAAGCCTATAGGTCGATCAATTTTGGTAGAAGAACCGCTATCTCTGTTATCAAAAACAACAACACGGAATCCCTGTCTAACCAATTGCTCAATTAACCGTCGTGGCCAAGCACAAGAAGGCATTCCCAAGCCCATTATCAGTAAAATCACAGGGGCTGAATCATCGCCATAAACGTCATAGGCGATACGGATATTGTCAATTGTTTTAAACGTATGCATAGCTTTCCTCGTGCGTCTAAAAAGTGTATCGCTTTACCAACAAGTTTTAAATAGGCGAAGAAAAAAGCCTCTAAATAGAGCGCACCCTAAATTGAAAACACTAAAATTAAAAACATGAGAATCGTATTTGCAGGAACACCCCCTTTTGCCGCACAAGCTCTTGATGCCTTAATTAAGGCCGGTCATGATGTCTGCCTGGTATTGTCGCAGCCTGACCGCCCCAGCGGCAGAGGCATGAAACTTACCCCGTCAGCAGTCAAAGCTTTGGCTGCCTCACAGGGTATTCCCGTTCAAACTCCCAGAACTTTATCGCATAAAAAAGACCCTCTGGAAGCTTCAGCGATGCATGAGCTTTTGCTCGCCGCTAACGCTGACGTAATGATTGTTGCTGCCTACGGTATGCTGTTGCCGCAATCCGTGTTGGATATCCCTAAGGGAATCGGTCCGGATAATTCCGTTAAATGCATCAACATTCACGCCAGTCTTTTGCCCCGTTGGCGAGGAGCCGCTCCCATTACGCGGGCTATAGAGGCCGGAGACTCTTCTTTTGGTGTAACACTCATGAAAATGGAGGCCGGACTAGATACGGGCCCCATGCTTTTGCAAAAGAGCTTCCCCTTAAAAGGAGACGAAACGACCGCTTCTCTTACAGAAACTGTCGCTGAACTGGGAGCGGATATGTTGGTGCAATTATTGTCAGCCCCTCAAGACATCTCAATAACGCCTCAACCTGGGGAAGGCGTGACTTACGCTCATAAAGTTACTAAAGATGAGGGGCGTTTGAACTTTTCGCTGCCGGCTTCAGAAATCGAAAGAAAGATTAGAGCCTTTTCTCCTTTCCCGTCTTCTTTTGCCGAGCATAACGGAACGTTGATTAAATTCTGGCAAGCCCAGTTGTGTCCCGAGATCAGCGGACAACCGGGCGAAGTCGTTGAAGCTGATAAGAATGGTGTTACTGTTGCCTGCGGAAGTGGAGCCATTCGTGCAACCGTTCTGCAACGTCCCGGAAAACCAAAAATGCCTGCACAAAGTTTCCTGCAAGGCTATGCAATATCAGCTGGGGAGTACTTTAAATGAGTACTTCGCTCAGTAAAGCCATCGCTATTAGTGCCATCGGATGGCAGAAAATGCTGTCCGAGTCCTGCTCATTGGAAAAGGCGCTTGAAGTGTGTCTTGCCGGACAGCCAAACGAAATAAAAGGGGTAGTACAGAGTCTGCTCTATACGACCGTAAGACATCGGGCAAAAGTAGAACTGCTCTTAGGCAAACTCGTTAAAAAGCCGCCCCAAGAAAATACAAAAGCTTTACTGTACATCGCGCTGGCGTTACTTCTTGAAGGAAAAGAAAAGGCATTTACAGTCGTCAATCAGGCTGTCGATGCCGCTAAGATGAACGCTGAGACAGCTTGGAGCAGCGGATTTATTAATGCGGTTCTGAGAAATTTTTTACGCAGTCGCTCTCAACTGACGACTGGTTTCAAAACAAATCTTTCGGCTCAATTCAATGCTCCTGGTTGGTGGATATCCAAGGTAAGAAAAGCATATCCGAACCAATGGAGAGGAATTCTGAGTACTCAAAATAAACAACCACCTTTAACAGTCCGCGTCAATCGATCCCAAATCTCAGTGAGTGATTTTCTACTGAAATTAGAACAAAATGGATTGACTGGTAAACAGGTAGGTCCTTGGGCTGTCGTTATTGAGCCAGCTTGCCCTGTTAACAAGATTCCAGGATTTTTCGAGGGACTATGTTCCATTCAAGATGCCGGCAGTCAGCTGGTAACTGAATTGCTGACACTTAAAGAAGGAGATCGAGTGTTAGACGCCTGTGCTGCTCCGGGCGGAAAAAGCGCTCAGTTGCTCGAAACCTATAAGCTCGACCTCACGGCAATGGAAATCGATCCGAAAAGAGCCCCCCGAATTAAGGACACTCTTTCACGGCTTAATCTCAACGCTAAAATTGTTGTTGGAGATGCCAGCGATGAGTCTTGCGTTGAAAAACTTGGCGATTTCGATGCAATTGTGTTGGATGCTCCGTGTACAGCTTCTGGCATCGTTCGCAGACATCCTGACATTGTCTGGTCTAGGAGACCGGAGGACGTTGCACTTCTGGCTCAAAGACAGAGGAAAATTTTGGAAACTCTCTGGAAGAGACTGCCATCTGGCAAAGATTTGTTGTATATCGTTTGTTCTGTTTTTCCAGAAGAAGGGCCTGAACAAATTAAGTGTTTCTTAGAAAAACACCCCGAAGCTCATTTAAAAGGAACGCCCCTAGCGCCAGATGGAGTATTAAGACTTCTCCCAACAGAGCAAGAGGCCGATAAGAACTTGCCAACCAACCATGACGGGTTCTTCTATGCACTACTCACAAAAAGAGGGTGAGGAAAGTGATGCAAATGGTTCGACACGTTATCAATCTGATGCTGCCCCTTATTTTAGGGTTGGGCGTTGTCGTGCCAGCCTGGGCCAATGACATTACGATTATGTCATCGTCCTTATCCTCCCGCACCTCTCCTCCCGAGGGGTTGTACTTGGACGTTAACGTTGAATTTGATCTTCCTAGAAGTGTTCAAGACGCACTAAATAGGGGAATTCCTCTGTATTTCATCACAGAGTTTTCTATTGAACATCAACGTTGGTATTGGGTCAATAAGCCAATTATTGAGGCCTCATTAATGACCCGCCTTTCATACAGTCCACTGACACGACAATATCGCTTGTCTCGGGGTGGTCTCTCCCAATCTTTTGATTCTCTGTCTGAAACTCTGACCATTCTTAAATCACTGCACGGATGGCGTGTATCCGAGAATCCTTTTATTGATAGTCCTGAGGATTGTGTAGCCGAAGTCCAGGTCAGATTAGACACCGAACAACTCCCCCTGCCGATGCAGGTGACAATTGGAGAAAACGATTGGGATCTGACTTCTGATTGGCATACGGTTGATTTTGACCAAAGTGTCACGAATCCCCAGAAGGATAACGAGCAATGAAATATCGCCTAAGATACGGTGCGAGTATCGGTCTCGCCATAGTGGTGGTTTTATTGTTCTTACTAACCTCCGCCGGTTCCACCTCCCACAAGCTTGAACCTTATTTCCCCTTGCTTTTGGTCATCAATGCTTTGGTTGTTTTCGGCTTATTGGTTGCCGTTATCTCATTAATTTCCAGACTCATTAAGCGGTTTCGCCAAAAACAATTCGGCTCACGAATGTTGGCATCGCTTGTCTGCACCATTTCTCTGGTCGCCCTTTTACCGTCATTGCTGATTTACACCATTTCCACACACCTAATCTCGCAAGCTTTTGACTCTGGTGTTGATTCAAGAGTGGAAACCGCTTTGGATTCTGGCGTAGCTCTTGCACAAAATTCTTTATTGAGAATCCAAAATGATCAACTTGTCACCACCCGCACCATTGCGGATAGGCTCAGCACCATTTCATTTGAGGAGATGAGTGATGAGTTGATGCGTATGAGCGATCTGACGAATTCGGCCATTTTGTTCTTAATTGACGGCAATGGACAAATCATTACCCAAACTTCTCCCTTGGGTTCTATTAATCTTGCTATATCAATAAGGGATCTTCAGACTGTACGACAACAGGGTTATTTTTCTAATCTGGAGGAAGACGCCGATTCAACTGATTTTCAACGAAACCTGCTCAGAATCAGAACAATTGTCCCCATTAATAATCACTCATCTTCCGATGAACTTTTTCTGCAGGTCAGTATTGAAATTCCGGAATCCGTTGCCCATAACATTAACGCCGTCACAAATGGCCTTCGAGACTATCAACAGATTATTTTCTCAAGAAGTGGGTTGCAAACTATCTACCACTGGTCATTGATTTTAACGTTGATCCTAGCTGTTCTCTGCGCTGTTTTAGCGGCATTTTCCTTCGCCAGCCGAATGACTGCGCCGATTCGGCAACTGGCGGAAGGTACACGTCGAGTAACCGGTGGCCACTTCCAACCCATTAAAGAGTTCACCGGAGCCGATGAAATTAATGAGTTAACACGTGCTTTCAATGTGATGGTTCGACGTGTTAATGATGCGATGGACACATTAGAAAGCAGAAGAGAGAGGTTGGAACAATCCAATATTTTCCGGGAAAGAATTTTGGAAAATCTCTCCACTGGCATCATCGTACTGGATCATCTAAAACGTTTGCGCTCTGCCAATATGGGAGCCGTTCGAATCCTAGGCAATAGTGTTTTACAAATTGGCGTTTCGCTCCAAGAGGCAAATCCCGACCTTGCGAATCTGATATTACCAATGCTTTCAGGAAACTCACGGACGGTTAAGCAGGAAAACGTTTCACTGTCGGTAGACGGCAAAAAAGAGCCGCTCACGCTCATGCTTCGGACTTCGTCCGTTCCTCTTAATGATGGTCCCGGTTACCTGATCGTGATTGATGATATGACACAAGCTGTTGCCGCCCAACGAGTTATTGCTTGGGGTGAGGTCGCTCGACGTATGGCTCATGAAATCAAAAACCCATTGACCCCCATACAGTTAGCGGCTGAACGCATGCAAATAAAACTTTCCAAACATTTGCCAGAGGAAGACATCATTTTATTAAATCGCTATACCAACACGATCGTTGAGCAGGTTTCTTCCATAAAGCAGATGGTCAATGACTTCCGGGATTACGCAAAACTTCCTAAACCCACATTAAGGCCTTTAAATTTAAACGCTGTGCTCGATGATGTTGCATTACTTTATCGACAGGCTGGGGGTTTTGTGTCTTTATCTTTAGAGGATAACATTCCTGAAATTTTGGCGGATCGCGCCCAGTTACTACAAGTTCTTCACAATCTTTTATCAAACGCCAAAGAAGCCTCTAAAAGTGAAGCCGAATGCAAAATTTACCTATCCACGCATTTAGAACGTGATGGTAAGGAGAAAACTGTTATCCTCACAATTCGGGATAATGGTCCAGGCTTTAGCGAGCAAATACTGGAACACGCTTTTGAGCCGTACATCACCACCAAAGACACTGGTACCGGCTTAGGTTTACCCATGGTGAAAAAAATTATTGAAGAACATGGAGGTTGGATCACGTTGGCTAATGGATCCGATTCCAATGAGCAGAAATCAAATGGTGCTATAGTTACAATTGGTTTTGTCAATTTAGCCTGACCTTTTTTCTCAGACTCTTATTTATTTAAATGGCAAACATTCTTGTTGTAGATGACGAAGTCGGAATCAGAGAACTTTTTAGTGAAATTCTCTCCGATGAGGGTTATACCGTTACTGTTGCTGCCAATAGTGCCGAAGCCCGACGAGCATTGCGCTCATGTTCCCCCGATGTGATTTTGCTCGATATCTGGATGCCAGATACCGATGGCATGTCGTTGCTTAAAGAATGGGCTTCTCAAGGACCTCTTCCTTGCCCGGTCATCATGATGTCGGGACATGCCAACATCGACATGGCTGTAGAAGCTACAAAGTTCGGAGCTTATTCTTTTTTAGAGAAACCCACTTCCATAAAAACGTTGACGGAAGCCTTAAGGGCTGCGTTGGCCGCAAAGCAAACGATGGAAAGAACAGCCGCTTTAAAACAGGCTGCTTCGGACTCCGCTGAGAAAAAGGCTGCCAAAGAAAAAACACTCTCTCATACTCTTGGAGAGTTAGTTGATTTTTCACTTCCCCTAAGAGAAGCAAGGGATCAATTTGAACGTGCTTATTTTGCACACCTTCTCGAACAAGAAAATTACAGTATGACCCGTGTTGCTGCCAAAGCTCAACTTGAACGTACGCATCTCTACAGAAAGCTACGACAATTGGGCATTGAGTGGACAAAGGAAGAGTCTTGATTTTTTCTTGGGGACGCAGACTAAGCTTGTAACCATAACTTATGAAGATTTTGATTTTGGGAGCCGGCCGCGTTGGCCGATCCGTTGCTGAAACACTGGTCAGTGATGCCAACGATATTACGATCGTTGATGAATCTGCCGAGCGCATTGCTTTGATGCAGGAACGGTTCGACCTCAGAGGTATTGTCGGAGACGCCAGTTCACCGTCAGTATTAAGCAGTGCCGGCGCAATGGATGCTGACTTACTGATCGCCGTGACTGCCAACGACGAAACAAACCTCGTGGCCTGTACTTTGGCAGCGCAAATTTTTAACATTCCTATGCGCATTGCACGAGTCAGAGACAGCGAACTCAGACATTACCCCAGAATTTTAGGTGATGAAGGTTTTCGGGCCACTAGTGTTATTTGGCCTGAACTGGCTCTCGTTACACAATTTTCGAAGCTCATTACCTTCCCTGCTGCCCAGCAGGTTCTTAATTTTGCCGATGACAAGTTAACCCTCTTTACAGTCAATTCCATCGAAAACGCCCCTCTTACCGGAAAAACTCTGGAAGAAGCTTTTCGGTTATTGCCTCAGGCGAAGATGCGTTTTATCTCCATATATCGCCGCAATAGAAGGTTGGAATGTCGGAATGACACTGTCATTGAAGCGGATGATGAGATCACTGTATTGGTTTCCAGTGACTGCGCTGAAACGGTGATTGAAGCGTTTCATCCTTTCGAAAAAGCCGAGACAATCGTACTAATCAATGGAGGAGAGTTATCGGCGCTGTTAACCGACAAACTTGAGCCCACCCGCTCAAAAAGAAGAGTCAAAATTTTTGAAGGGAAAAAAGAAATTGCTGAAGACCTCTCTCATCGTCTCACCAGCAACCGTGTCTCCGTATCTCTTGTCAAACATGATGATACGTTGACCTTGATGCAAGAAGGGATTGATCAGGCCGATGTCGTGGTTGCATTATCGAACAATGACGAAACCAATATCATGGCGGCGCTACTGGCTAAGCGTCTGGGAGCAAAGCGCAGCATTGTTTTGTTGGAAAATCAAGTCTATTCTGACTTGGTACGCGGAACCGAGGTTGATGTTACAGTGTCACCTACCCAGGCCTCACTCGGTGAATTATTAAGACATATTCGTTATGGCGATGTTGTTAATGCTCAAGAGCTCTACCAAGACAAGGCCGAAGCTTTGGAAATTATTGCCCACGGCACCAAGAAGAGTTCAAAGGTTGTCGGCAAAGCATTAAAAGAAATTGCCTTTCCGAAAGGTGTCTCTGTGGGAGCTATTGTTCGGGGAGAAGGAGATGATGCCAACGTGCTCATGGCCGAACCCGATCTTACCGTTATGGACGATGATCATTTGATTTTGTTTGTTCCAAACAAAAAAGTGATCCAACGCATTGAACACTTATTTGAAGTGGACGTTGGCTTCTTCTAAGAGAGTTCACCATGCTCCGAACTTTAAAACGCCTCCTCTTCCCGGTACTTAATGCGTTAGGGCCTCTGCTCATCATTTTAGCGGCCGCTCAACTGCTGCCCATTGCTATTGCCTACCGGGATGGAGAAAACGTCCTTTCGGAGTTTTTTACTTCTGCTGCCATCAGTTTGCTTGTCGGCTTGTTGTTTCTTTTTTCGACAAAGCGCTTTAAACGTGAACTCGAACCCAGGGACGGATTTCTACTGGTGACGCTCTCGTGGTTCACAGCCGCCGTCTTCGGCTCCATCCCATTGGTTTTGTTGTTGCCTGAAGTCCCCTATTACCGACTATTTTTTGAAGCAGTTTCCTGTCTGACCACAACAGGAGCTACAGCTCTGACCAATCTGGCTGATTTACCTCTTTCCCTTAACTATTGGCGTTGTTTGCTCTCTTGGTTAGGAGGCATGGGGATCATCGTTTTAGCTGTCGCCATTTTGCCTCTATTGGGTGTCGGCGGAGCTCAGCTATTTAAAGTCGAGAATTCCAATCTATTCAAAGACGATCGACTCACACCCCGTATTGCAGATACAGCCAAGGCTCTCTACGGCATTTACATCCTTGCGTCGGCCGCTTGTGTAACGGCGTATCACTGGGCCGGTATGAATTGGGATGATGCGGTTATGTTCATGTTTACAACCATGAGCCTAAGCGGAATTACGCCTTACGATCAAAGTATTGGCTACTTTAATTCTCCAGCTATTGAAATGGTTGCCGTCGCTTTTATTGTTTTTTCCGGCTTTAACTTCTCTTTGCATTTCACCGCTTGGAGACAACGTTCTATTTCCGCCTATTTCACCGATATTGAAGCGCGTTCTTGGCTTTTTGTTTTATTGATCGGTATTTCTATTGTTTTTGGCGTATTAACTTTTAATCACGTTTATCCGACGTGGGAAATTACACTAAGACATGCCGTATTCAATGTGGCTTCCCTTTTCTCAACAACAGGCTATACAACCGAAAACTATGAACTCTGGCCATCATCGTTGGGATTTTTACTCTTAATTGGCAGTCTTTTTGCTTCTTGTTCCGGATCAACGGGCGGCGGTGTCAAAATGATTCGCATGCTCATTTTTGTAAAGCAAGCTGTTCTCTGTCTTCACACATTACTTCGACCGCGAGATTTTCTGCCGTTAAGACTGGGGAAACATACCATTTCCAATAATTTAGCCGCTAACGTATCGGCCTTTTTTGCACTACATGTCTCCGTCGTTCTTGTGTGCACCCTGCTGATTATGTTTTCTGGCGTCAATTTAACTGAAGCCTTCTCAACCGTTCTCGCCTGTATTGCCAACACCGGCCCAGGCCTTGGCTCAGTGGGCCCCGCCGGCAATTACGCATCGTGCAATCCCATGCATCTGTGGGTGGGATCATTTTGTATGTTTGTCGGCCGTTTGGAACTTTTCACTGTCTTTGTAATCTTTACGAGATCTTTCTGGCGAAGCTAGGTAAGCGGTTCCCAGTGAACGTTGACCCCCTTATCGGCTGCCTTTCTTAATAGTTTCAAAAGTGCATAAAACCGAGTTTTGATGGCAACAGAAGCTAACATTGCGGGCTTTTCTTTAGCTTCATCCTCGTCTTCCGGCACTTCTGACTGAGCAATGGATTCGATAACTTGTTCCAATGAGGCAATGATTGAAGGCAGATCTTGCGCTAAAAAGGCTCCTCTTTCGTGGAAAATAATCCCTGCTTCTTTAAACACTGGTTCAACATGATTTCGCATCATGATGACTTCGCCACTAACTTTAGAACGGAAAACAACAACCGCCATCTCACTCTCCTCTAGGAAATTAGCTTCACTATAATGCTTCTAAACTCATTATTCTAAGTGATCCACATGACACGTCCTGCGTTTTCATCCCCATTAAAAGAAGAAGAATTTGTTGAGCTTGACGAATTACTTGCTCAACTCGATGAAGAGAGCATGCCAATGGATGCTTCTCAAGCCGATGGTTTCCTAACCGCTCTTTGTCTTTTACCAAAAGAAGTAAGCCCTGCAGAGTGGATGCCCATGATTTTCACTGCGCCATCGGCTAAAGCCTCTAAGTTGGATGAAAAACGACAGACTCGGCTCGAAGAACTCGTTTACAGACGCTATCGTGAAATAAACCAACGTCTTAGTCAATTAAAACCTATCGATCCGATCGTTTTCGAACCGGAAGATGAAAATGGTCAGCCTTTAGAGGGTGAAGACGAAATTATTGCCTTGCAACCGTTTGCTTCTGGTTTTTTAGCTGCCGCGCAAAATTGGAGTGGTCTATTGGACTCAGAGGACTCAACAATCAGCTCCTGTCTTGTTGGCATATGGCGTCACCTGCCTGATGAGGAAATCGGAGATTTTGCCTCCGTAAGAGATGAACTTTTATCTGAATCACCCTTAGAAAATCTCGATGATGCGATTGAAGATATTGCCGTTTGCATCAAACAAATAGCGGCCATTACCCGAGGCTTTTCTGAAAAAAGAACTCACAAAACCGAAAAACCATATCGTCGATCAAAACATCGATAATAACTTACCTTTTATTGTTTATTCGACCGGCCCAAACGACCAATATTAAGACAGGGATACCGATAACAGCGGTTCCGATAAAAAATAAGTTATAGCCGACACTTTCTACAACAAAACCGGAAAAGCCAGCTAAAAACTTCGGCAACAACAACATGATTGAACTGAATAAAGCATACTGTGTGGCGGTGTAGGCTACGTTGGTCAAACCCGACAGGTAGGCTAAAAAAGCCACTGATGCGATTCCCGCTGCCAGGTTATCAGCGCTTACTGTTAATACTAAATAGGGGAGATGATGCCCTTGGGTTGCCAACCATGAAAAGAGTAAATTGGTCAAAGCTGAGAGCAATCCACCTAAAAATAAGGTTTTCATGACGCCCACACGGGCACTGATGAGTCCGCCCAGAAATGCGCCTGCCAACGTCATCACAACACCAAACACTTTAGAAACCGCTGCGACCTCTTCTTTTGTAAATCCCAAATCCTGATAAAAAGGATTGGCCATTACTCCCATTACAACATCTGAGATCCTATACGTTGCAATCAAGCACAAAACAATAACAGCGTGCCAACGGAACCGAATGAAAAAATCCATAAACGGCATACAAGCCGCTTCATAAAACCACACGTACAGATTAACCATCCGTTCAGACCAATGAGGATGCTTCTGTTGACATTCCAAGCGATGTTTAACGGTCTGCTCTGAAGTTGTTTCTCTTACATTGTTTCTTGGTTCCGGGGACAATACAACCGTCAGAACACCGACAGCCATACTCAAAGCCATTACACAGTAGGCAGCCTTCCAGGCCTGCGGGTCGTAACCACTTTCCACCGTTGTAAAAAAGGCCGCTAAGGCTAGGGCTCCTGCTCCGGCCCATATCATGGCCAGTCGATAGCCAGTTTGATAAGTTGCCGCTAATGCAGCTTGCTCCGATAAGTCAGCACTTTCAATACGGTAGGCGTCCAAAGCAATATCTTGGGTAGCTGAAGCAAAGGCTGTCAGCACTGTAAAACCAATCATTAACGACAGATTCTTCTGAGGATCTGTAAAACCCATTGCCAATAGACTGCATAAAACCACACATTGGGAGAATAAAAGCCAGGATCGTCTTCGCCCCATTAAAGAGGTCAAAAAAGGGATACGAAGCTTATCGACGAGGGGCGCCCACAGCCATTTAAATCCGTAAGCCAATCCCACCCAAGTGACCATACCGATTGTACTGAGTTCGATTCCAGCTTCTCTTAACCAAAACGACAGCGTTCCTAAAACCAAAAGCAATGGCAAACCAGAGGAAAAGCCCAGAAAAAACATTCTCAGAGCCGGCGCTTTGGTGTATACGCGTAAAGCTGCCAACCAAGGATGTTGCGAGGCTTTAGAGAGTAAAAACATCTTTAAATCAGTTCCTCTCGTCGAATAAAGCGCCATTTCGAAACTGTGAGATCATCAGGCAAATGATAGTTACCTAAAGCTACCCGATGAAGGGCGCTGACACGATTGCCCACGGCCGCCACCATACGCTTAACCTGATGGTACTTCCCTTGAGTTATTTGCATTTCAAAAACATAATCATCAATTTGGACCAGGTCATCCGCAGCTACTTTCTCACGCTCACCATCGAGCATAACCCCTTCTAATAGACGTCCGAACATCTCTTGAGTCATCGCATGTTTAGCAGTCACCCGATAGATCTTGGAGACATGCTTTTTGGGGTGTGTCAAACGATGAATCAAGGCACCGTCATCCGTCAGTATTAAAAGACCAGTGGTATCTTCATCTAAACGTCCAACCGGTTGCACTCCCCGATTTCTTAAAGGAGCTGGCAGCAGTGATAAAACGGAAGGGTGATGCAATGGCTTTCGCGAGCATTCATAACCGGTTGGTTTATTCATCGCAATAATCGCTTTTTCAACGTAAGGCCAATTCACTCCATCCACACTAAAAACCAGACCATTGACGTCAAAATCACTTTGGGGATCCTCAACAACCGTTTGATTAATCGTTACGTGACCGTTTACGATGAGTCCCCTGCATTCATGACGTGTGCCAAAACCTTGCGTAAAAAGAATCTGTTCGAGCCGCATTCTCACACCTCATAGTCAACGATCAGAGGCGCGTGGTCAGAAAATTTCTCTTCACTATAAACCGACGTACGACGAGCTTTTTGAGCCAGATCACTTGTTGCGATTTGATAATCGATTCGCCAACCAACATTTTTGGCACGAGCCTGTCCTCTCTGACTCCACCATGTGTATTGTTCTTTTGTTGGTTCCAACAATCGAAACACATCTACCCAGCCTTCTGAAAAAAGATTCGTCAGCCATTGTCTTTCTTCGGGCAAGAAACCCGAATGAGTTAAGTTGCCTTTCCAGTTCTTAAGATCGATTTCTTTGTGAGCGATATTGACATCACCGCAAAATACGATGTCTTTTTCACTGTTTTTCAATTCTTGGAGATGCGTCCAAAACGCGTCTAAGAAACGATATTTAGCCAACTGTCGTTCAGAAGAACTTGTGCCTGAGGGAAAGTAGACCGAAACAATTTTGTAATGATCAAACTCTGCACAGACATAGCGGCCTTCAGCATCAAATTCTTCATTTCCAAATCCAATCTGAACCGAGATAGGCTCCTGTTTGCAATAAAGCGCTACGCCGGAATACCCTCTTTTCTGTGCTGTATGCATATAGAGGTGATAGCCCTGATCATGCAACACCTCCGAACTAAAATCCGAGGTTTGTCCTTTGAGTTCTTGCACACACAATACATCGGCTTGTTGTTGATCGAACCATTGCCAAAAATTTTTCTTTGCAGCCGATCTCAAGCCATTTGCATTGAAGGTGATTATGCGTAACATGTTTTTTCTCATTAAAATTTGAACGTTGGGGTAATTATCCTTAATCGTTAGAATTTTTGTCGGACTTCTATTATGTCTTTACAACATCAATTTATTGAATTTGCTCTTGATACAAATGTGCTTCGTTTCGGTGAATTCAAAACCAAAGCCGGTCGTCTCTCGCCTTATTTTTTCAATCTTGGGCTTTTTAATACCGGTAAAACATTGGGAAAATTAGCTGAGTTTTACGCTCAAACTCTTCTTACCGCTCGCAAAGAAGGCAAAATTGAGTTTGATATGATCTTTGGCCCAGCATACAAAGGCATCCCCTTGGCTGCGGCCGTTGCAGTAAAGTTATCAGAGATGGGATGTGACATCCCCTATGCCTTTAACCGCAAAGAAGCAAAGGATCACGGGGAAGGCGGCATGATCATCGGTGCTCCTCTTAAGGGCAAAGTCATCGTTATTGATGACGTTATTTCCGCCGGAACATCCGTTCGTGAATCCGTCAAATTAATTCAAGCGGCCGGTGCTCAAGCCAGCGGCGTTCTGATTGCGCTTGATCGCATGGAAAAAGGTGGAAATGCAGAACAAATGACAGAAGTTTCAGCGGTTCAGGATGTGATTAACACATTCCATATGCCCGTTATTTCTATCATCAATCTGAAAGACTTATTGGCCTTTATGGACGAAGATACCCCCATGGCTCAACAGGCCAGGGCCTATAAAAAAGCGGTCCAAGACTACCGGGATCGTTACGGTGCCTAACAAACAATTTTGAAAAAAGCCTCTTGGCTGATAACCAAGAGGCTTTTTTTATTAGGCTAATTTTTTACGCAACAGTTGATTGACCTGAGCGGGGTTAGCCTTACCTTTACTGGCCTTCATCACCTGTCCGACCAAACCGTTGAGAGCCTTTTCTTTACCGGCGCGGAACTCTTCAACATTCTTGGGATTATTAGCAATAACTTCGTCAACAATCTTTTCGATTGCTCCAGTATCCGAAATTTGCTTCAAGCCCAACCGATCAATCAGAGCATCCACACTTTCCTCGCTACCATCCATAATAGCGGCAAAGATCTTCTTAGCTCCCTTATTATTGACGGTATTGTCCAACACACGGGTAATCAATTGAGAAAGCTTCTCCGGGGTAACCGGTAAAGTCTCAACAGTCATTTCTGACTGATTCAATGCAGCTGATACTTCTCCCATCACCCAATTGGCTGCAATCTTCTTATCACTAACTTTATCTGCCACTGACAAGTAATAGTCAGCTAATGCCTTCGAAGAAGTTAAGATGGAAGCGTCGTATTCAGACAAGCCGAATTCTCCGATCAAACGAGCGCGCATTTGTTCGGGCAATTCCGGCATCTCAGAGCGAACCTGCTCAAGCCAATCGTCGGAAATATCCAACGGGAGCAAATCCGGATCCGGGAAGTAACGATAGTCCATTGAATCTTCTTTGGAACGCATTTCACGCGTTTCACCGGTATCTGGATTGTAGAGTCTTGTGGCTTGAACAACTTTTCCGCCGTCTTCAATTAGTTCAATCTGACGGCGAACCTCATATTCAATAGCTTCCTGCAAGAATCGGAATGAATTCAGGTTCTTAATCTCACAACGCGTGCCGAACTCTTTTTGTCCAACAGGGCGGACACTGACATTGGCGTCACAACGGAAATTACCGTTTTGCATATCTCCGTGACTGATGCCAAGCCAAACAACCAGCGCATGCAAAGTTCTTGCATAAGCCACGGCTTCCTCTGCAGAACGCAGTTCCGGCTCCGTCACGATTTCCAACAAGGGAGTCCCAGCACGATTTAAGTCGATACCACTTTGTCCGACCTCCAAACCATGCACACTCTTACCGGCATCTTCTTCAAGGTGAGCTCGCGTCAAATTGAGTGTTTTCATATACGGTTCACCCTTCTTGGGTGTAACCATGAAAGATACTTGACCGCCGATGACAATTGGCCACTCAAACTGACTGATCTGATAACCCTTGGGCAAATCAGGGTAAAAATAGTTTTTTCGGTCAAAGATGGAGCGGGAAGCAACCTTAGCTCCAATCGCTAAACCGAACTTCATAGCTTTTTCAACAGCTCCCCTATTTAAAACAGGTAGGGTTCCCGGTAAGGCTAAATCCACAACACAAGCATGTGTGTTGGGTTCCGCACCAAAATCTGTTGAAGCGGCTGAAAAGATTTTCGTTTTGGTCGAAAGCTGAACGTGAGTTTCAAGACCGATCACAACTTCCCATTGCATAACTGTCTTCCTTTTTAGTAACCGGCCGGAATGCGTTTGTGCCAATCCGTCTCGCACTGATAACGATGAGCAATACCCAAAAGCTTAGCTTCATTGAAGCGGGCACTGACCAATTGGAAACCCAACGGCAAACCGTTGGAGTGAATTCCACAAGGCAGTCCCATGCCCGGTAACCCAGCCAAAGAAATCGGCACTGTATAAAGGTCACTCAAGTAAGCTTGAACCGGGTCACTCTTTTCTCCGAAACGGTAAGCAGGACCGGTTGCCGCCGGGCTGATAATAGCATCGACATCCTTACAAACTGCGTTGAGCTCATTGGCAATCAGACGACGCACACGTTGAGCCTTAATGTAGTAGGCGTCATAGTAGCCATGAGAAAGAACGTATGTTCCGATCATGATTCGACGCTGAGGTTCAGCACCCAACGCTTCTGAACGACTGCGCTTAATCATGTCTTGAATATCGGTGTAGTGCTTGGCTCGGTAACCGTAGCGCACGCCATCGTAGCGGCTAAGGTTAGAAGACGCTTCAGCGCAGGCCACCACGTAATAAACAGGTACGCCTAAATCAACCGTCGGCAACTCGATATCAACGATTTTGGCTCCCATTCGTTCGTAGGTCTTAATCACCTCTTCGATACTGCCAGCTAATTCATCGTCCAAGCCCTTCGCAAACCAACTGCGAGGCACACCGATCTTCACCCCATCCATACTCATATTCAGGTAGCGGGTGAAATCTTCTTTAGGCAGATCTACACAAGTAGAGTCTTTGGGATCAAACTCGATCATCTCGTTCATGACCCAAGCGCAATCCTCTGCAGAACGAGCCAATAACCCCGGAGTATCAAGGCTTGAGGCAAAAGCAATAACACCCCAACGACTCGGACGTCCATAGGTTGGTTTTAACCCTGTCACACCGGTGAAAACCGCCGGTTCACGAATAGAGCCACCCGTGTCCGTACCAGTAGTCACCGGAGCTAAACTTGCAGCCACAGCACTCGAAGAGCCGCCAGACGATCCTCCAGGAACACAGTTTTTATTCCAAGGATTCAAAACCTTGCCATAGGCAGAATTTTCGTTACCGCCGCCCATTGCAAATTCATCACAATTGAGTTTACCGAGGCAAACCATGCCGGCTCGATTCAGATTTTCAACAACGGTCGCATTAAACGGGCTCATGTACCCATCAAGCATCTTACTGGCAGCGGTCGTGGCCCACTCTTTTGTCACAAAAAGATCTTTATGCGCGATAGGAATACCCGTTAAACGAGTCGCATCACCAGATGCAATCCTGGCGTCCGCTTGCTTAGCCTGTTGCAGCGTAGCCTCTGCTCTAACATCCAAAAAAGCATTCAGATCTTTGTTTTGTTCAATACGATCCAAATAAACTTTAGCCAATTCCACGGCTGAAATTTCTTTTTTGGCGAGCTTTTCACTGAGCTCAACCACTGAAGCATGAAAAAGTTCGTTCGACATTATTCAATCACCTGCGGTACCAAGAAATGACCATCTGCTTGTTCGGGAGCATTCTTCATATTGTTTTCCCGATCATTGACCTCTCGCACAATGTCCTCACGAAGACGCTGAGAACCATCATGAGGGTGCGGCATCGGTTCAACCCCATCGGTATCTACAGCCTGAATGCGTTCAATCATTTTGAAAATATTGTTTAATTCGCCCTGCATGCGCACAGCCTCCTCGTCATTTAGTTCCAAATGACTGAGGTTGGCGATTCGGCGAATATCTTCAAGAGCCAGTGTCATAGATTAATCCAATAAAACAGTTCATAAAGCCCCCAATAGGGCCATGCTAACCTGTGAATTCTAATGATTTTTTGATGTATTTAGGAATTCAATTTGAAGCCTTTGCTCATAACTCTCCTTCTTTTCAGTTCATGACATTGACAAGAAAAGTTTCACGATGTTTCGCTGCTTTGCTTTTACAAAAAACTTGGGCAATAATCATTTCACAATTTCAATACTCAACAGTCATGTTAAAGCACCGTTTATTATCAGGATTTACCATTATCGCCTCTGCTGTTTTACTGTCAGCTTGTTCTGGAGGCGGCGGATATTTTCAAGATGATGGCCCTCCTTCCGGATTTTTTGCTGATTCCAATTTCAGCAATCTCCCTGATGCCACCCCAAAATATGAAAAACCGCATAGCGGAGCAAATAAACCCTATAGCGTCGGCGGAAAGCGGTACGTGCCAATCACTGGTGATAAACCCATGACTCAGCGTGGCACCGCCTCTTGGTATGGAAAAAAATTTCATGGAAGAAAAACTTCGACCGGCGAGACATACAACATGTACGCCATGACCGCAGCTCACAAAACCATGGAACTTCCCAGCTATGCCAAAGTAACCAACTTGAATAACGGGAAAAGTGTCATTGTGAGAGTGAATGATCGTGGACCGTTTGTCGACAACCGCATCATTGACTTGTCGTACGCCGCGGCTAGCAAACTGGGATACGTAAAAAATGGAACCGCTCCTGTCAAAGTGGAGCGAATCCGCATGGCTGATATTAAAAACGGACGAGTTCCGGCTAGCGCAGGTGGAATTATTCAACTGATTGATGATTCAAAAATCACCGAAAACAGTGCTGACATTGCCGCTATCGCGAGCGTCATCGGTACCGCAGCCACGGTTGTTAAGACCGTTAAACAAAAGCAAGAAGAACATAAACAAACACAAGTTCAGCAGGTTCCTCCTCCCAATACCATTGTGATTGAACCCTCTTCAACCACATCCTTTACGTTGGACGATGTTCCCAATGACTTGCAAGGTGCCGTCAATTTAACGGAAGCTGCAAAACACGACATGGTAAGCACAGAAGTTAATTTATCTTCCGCTGCGATCGCAACAACCGCCTCCAATCTTTGGAGTATCCAAGCCGGAGCATTCGGTTCTGAGAGCAATGCTAGAAACTATGCTCAAACGGTTCAACAAAAAATAGGACGAAGCGTTAACGTTCATCAAGACGGCAGTTTGTATCGAGTGGTTATCGGTGAATTTTCCTCCAAAGATGCCGCCTCTTTGGAAGCACAATCACTAGGTGAAATTCTGGGCAAAAAGCTAGTGCCGGTACAACTGCAATAGGAGAGCACAAAATGCAATTGCAAAAAACAGTCAACGATTTCTGGAATTTAAAAGCCCAGCCCGCTTTAATGGAATACATAAAAATTCCGGCTAAATCAACGGCCTACGACAGGTTGTGGCAGGAGCATGGTTTTTTAGAACAATGTTGTGAGTTGGGACAAAAGTGGATACAGGAATGCTTACCGCAAGCCCAAACTGAAATTATCAGAGAGGACGGCAGAACGCCGTGTTTATTTGTTGACATTCCCGCCACAGGGGACAACTCTGCCGAAAGTGTTGTCTTTTATGGGCATTTAGATAAACAACCAGAAGCTGGTGGCTGGAGTGAAGGGTTAGGTCCTTGGACGCCTGTTGTCAAAAACGGAAAGTTATACGGCAGAGGAGCGGCTGATGACGGTTACAGCCTTTTTTCAATGGTGACTTCAGTCTATGCCTTAGAAAAACTCAATCTAGCTCACCCGAGAGTTATCGGTATTTTTGAAACACAAGAAGAATCGGGATCAAACGATTTACCGTATTTTTTACGTAAGCTCAAACACCGGTTTGGAGAGCCTAAATTTTTCATTATTTTGGATAATCATTGCGGTGACTACGATCATGTTTGGCTCAGCACATCTGTCCGAGGAGTAATTTCCGGAACATTACGGGTACAAAGTATGCATTACGGAGTGCACTCTGGTACCTACTCCGGCATGGTTCCCGATCCTTTTTCAATTGCACAGGCTTTAGTGGCCCGTCTTCACGACCCAGTAACCGGATTTGTAAAAATTTCCTCGTGTTATACGGATATTCCTAAAAGACGCCTTGAGCAATTGAAAAAAGCAAGTGATGTGTTGGGCGATCTTTCTTGGAATCACGCTCCGTTATTGCCGGCCGTCAAAACAAAGTGCACCACTAACCATGAAATCCTCATTCAAGAAACGTGGAAACCTGCTTTGACGATAATCGGAGTTGACGGCATGCCGAAAATCGAAGATGCCGGAAATGTAATTCAGAGTTCTGTTGCCTTCAGACTGTCCATGCGCTTGCCTCCAGATATTGATTTTGAAAAGGCTCAAAATGATATTGCACAGACTTTAACAACCAATATTCCTTATGGCTGTCAGGTGACTTGGCAATACCCAGAGAACCACCCGGGCTGGTCAGCCAAGGGTAATTCAGAAGAAATAGAAAACATTTTTGATGACGCAGCGAAAAAAATTTTCGGCAAAGAAGCTGTCTTCTTAGGTCAAGGAGGATCTATTCCCATTATTAATACTTTTGAAGAACTCTTCCCCTCTGGTGCCTTTGTTTTAACCGGTGTTTTGGGACCCCAATCGAATGCTCACGCCCCTGACGAGTCCCTTGATATTGAGTACACCCAAAAGCTATCCGCAGTAATTGCCGAAGCTCTGCATCGCTGTCCTTAGGAGAAAAGGCAATGAGACGGGACGTTGTAACAGAGGTTATTGTTGATTACGGTGAATTTGTTGAAAACTTTGCCACCGTGTTGGAAGCAACAGATTTTATCAACGGCAATTTAGACGAACTGGATTGGCCTTTGGCTGCCTGGCTTGAAGATTCAAGCGGTCGTAAAAAATGGGATTTTCAAATAATCGATGACGGTGCTGGCGGAGTTGAGTTAGTTGCCGGAGAACCAGTGAAATCAGGTTCATATTATCGACCGATTCATTAATGTGGAGATTACGATGGATTGTGTTTTATGTCATCCGCAAAAGGAAAATGTTGTTTGGAAAAATAAAGAGTTAAGAGTCATTCAGGTGGATGACCCTCTATTTCCTGGCTACTTCAGAGTTATTTGGAATAAACATATTGCTGAAATGTCGGATCTGACCGATGATGAGCGGCAGTTGTTGGAAAAAGTTCTCTTAACTGTGGAAAAAGTAGTCCGAGAACAAATGCAGCCCGATAAAATCAATTGGGCACAATTTGGAAATATGGTTCCTCATTTACACTGGCACATCATTGCCCGGTATCGGGACGATTCTCATTTTCCTGAGTCAATTTGGGGTTCGAAACAAAGAGAAGTGGCTGAAGAGAAAGTACAACAGCTAAAAATGAAAGCCAACAACGCCGCAGTTGAAATTCAAAATCGTCTGGACAGACTATTTTAAGAGCCGCACTCACTGAGGACTTGCCCATGTTTTTTGGCAAGTCCTTTCAGCGCATTAATTTGTTCATCTGACAGCGCTGCAAAAATCAAATTCACTTTGTCGGTTGGGCTGCCAATTATTCGAGTCATACGCAGGTCGTTCATTTTAAGCCGAGCCTTTGCGCTTTCAAGAAATTGCTGTGCTTGTTCTTGTGTTGAAAAACTGCCTAATTGAACAGCATTTAACAGAGGCCCGGAATGAATAACGCTTGCTGAACGATAACCTTTTTTTCTCACCTGATCAGCTAATGCTGCCGCCCCTTTTTGGGTAGTAGTCGGAATAATAAAAACAACATGTGAGTCGGCAGACAAAACGGACTCAACACGGACCACTTCCAAGAGCTTAGCGGATTCGATTGAGCGGTTAATGGCAGGCAAGGTACGTCTGGAAAGGGGACCCATTTTGTAGCAAACCGGTAGTTGATCGGTTAAAACAACCTCAGATCCGACTTTTTCAATTGGTAAATTTGGAGACAAAGAATCAATATTTTTCTGTGCAGCTGAATCTTCGATCGAATCTTTTTCTTTCTCTTGATCCGGCTTCTCCAAGACCACAGGAGCTGATATTTTTTGAGCTTTCTTCTGATATTGCTCAATGTAGCCTTGCAGATTTTGAACGGGCTCAATGTTTTTCATTACCTCAGGAAAAACCTCCTGCTGGGCACGATCAGTGTAATGGTCGGCAACTTCCTGAGGTTCCATTACCCAATCCTTAAGACCATCCCAGGCATAGATGACCGCACAAAGTAGACACAGGATTATTGCCAATGCTCTCATCTTATAAACTCGCCATTGGCACGTAGTGCTAAACCCCTCAGCACTAAATTGTGTTTGATAATGCTATTAGGAAATTCTTTTTGGAGGTAGGGGGCAAAACGACTGACGGCACCACCGGCCAAAACCAAAGTCGGTTCAAAGCCGTGTTGCTGCATTACTCTCATTCCCCTCTCGATTAATCCTAATTGAGAATCCACAATACCGGTCACAATTCCGGTCATGGTATCGGTTGGAAAATCCTCATACTCTCCATCTGCTTTCGGCAACGTAGCGGTACCTGTAACAAGACTGTCTCTCATTAAAACAACACCGGGAGCAATCCTTCCACCCGCAAAAACCATTGCTTCACCTTTAGGAAAGACGCAATCCACAGTTGTTGCCGTCCCAACATGAACAACTAAAAGGGGCCTGTTTGGCAAAAAATAAATAGCACCAATGGCTGCGTGCCAACGGTCTGATCCCAATTGTGTTGCTGTTTTATAGGAATTAATTAAAGAAAATGGACCGTCATAGCGCTCTTGAGCTTTTAACCAAGTAACTTTTGAACCCAAAGACTCAATCAGACGAGTTACAGATAACGTCAGGTCCCTGGAAGCCACAGAGCAACCATAGACATGCTTATAAGGAATCTTTTCCAATGAAGACAATAACTTCTCTGAAAAATGATGTGTTCCGCCATGCACAATGGTATGGGGAGATTCAGGATCATCCGTTGTCGCCCACTTGAGCGCCGTGTTGCCAAGATCGATTAATAAATTCATTTCTTATTAGACCGAATACTGATGCTGCCCGATTGCAAGACCTTTATTTCCTGATTGGCACGGACCAGCAAATGACCCGTCTCATCAATTCCCAACACAAGAGCATCATAAGGCTCACAACCTTCTTCAAGGACACTCACGGTTTGGTTTTTATAAGCTGCAATTGTATCCCAGAGCGCTTGTGTTCGTTTTAATCCTTCAGAACGAACGTTATTGATGGCAAAAACGACTGCAGAAGATAAAAGATTTAACCAAAAATCGGGCTTTTCAACGTCACCTAAAGGCAGTGCATCAGCAAGACAGGCGCGGCCGTATCCCTCATCCCTTAAACTGTCCTTTAAATTCAATCCAATCCCAACAACCAACACAAAACGGTGATCCGGACTTTTGGTTGTTTCTACAAGAATGCCCGCTAACTTTTTTCCGTTTAAAAGGATGTCATTGGGCCACTTTACCTCAGCCTTGACTCCTTGTTTTCGCAAACTTTCGGCTACTTCTGTACCAATTGCCAGCGTCACACCACTAATCTCACGCAAATCTCGTCCAATCGGCACGGCCACAGAGAACATCAAGCAATGATCACCAGCATCCCAGTGCCGTCCCCTAGTTCCTCTCGCATTTGTCTGATTGATCGCTCGGCGAACCACAATAGCGGACAATATTTCTTTCTTTGCTCTGTTTAGCAAATCTGTATTCGTTGACCCCGTCTCCTGCACACATTCATATTGAATACTTAAAGTATTTTCCATGGTTGTTAATCCTTTAATAAGTCAATGCAAAAACTGCTAATGAGCGTAACAAAAGATTTAAAAAGCCTTTAAAATTACCCGCTTACATTTAAAATATCGACGGTTGACTCAATTTAAGAATTCACTGACGTTTAGCGAATGATAAGACTGTTTTTTTCTTTCCTCTGTATTTTATTGGGTTTCGTGAGTGTAGCGAATGCGGCGGCACCACAATTGAAATCTCAATCTTGGATTCTCGTCGATCGGTTAACGCACACTACGCTGGCTAATAAAAATGCTGATGTTCGTACCAATCCGGGAAATACTGTTTTACTGATGGTGCTGTACACAGCAGAAAAAGCGATCAATGAAAAAATCATCAGCCGCACCTCTTCTATAACCGTAAATAACGATGCACTGTCTATTCCTCCATTAAATGCCGCTCGTTTTTATTTAGAGCCCAACCAATCCGTCACAGTATCGGATCTTGAAAAAGCCATTGCAGTCATGGGGGCTAATGATGCGGCGGTTGCGCTAGCTGAAGGGATTTACCAAACGATTGATCGCTTCGTTGAGAAAATGAATGAGAATGCCCAAAAACTAGGCATGAAAAACACTCATTACACTTCTTTGATTGGCACTAATGATAAAAATCAATACTCTACCGCTCGTGACACATTGATTTTGGCCAACGCCTTGTTAAACGATTGTCCAGAACTCAGTGATATTTGGACAATTAAAAGTCTCAATAATGGTGTATTGAACCACAATAACAGCAATAGTTTTTTGTGGCGCACTGAGTCCATTCGCGGCTTACACCGTTCACATTTTCAGATGAAATCATGGGATAGTGTTATCTATTACTCACGTGATTATGTTGAGGCCGATACACGATTTTCACGTGAATTGTTAGTCGTAACGTTAGGAGCCGAAAGCGACCGACAAAATACCGATGACACAATGAAACTGGTCAATTGGGGAGCTGATAACTATAAAACGTTACTGCTTTACCCTGCTCTCGAAACGATTGACCGTTTGCCGGTTGAATTAACCGATGATGGAAAAGTCCGTGTAGGTGTGAAAGAAAACGTTTATGTCACGCTTCCGCGTGACGCAATTCTTCAAAAAGGAATGAAAGGTTTTTCGGCGACAGTATCTCGTCTAGATCCTCTGGTTGCTCCGATAAAAGAAGGAGAACGCATAGGCGAAATAACCGTATACTTCAACAAGAAAGTAGTGGCTAAAAGTGAATTAGTTGCATTGCATGATGTTCAAAAATCAAACTTCTGGCGTCGGCAATATCAACGCCTAAAAGCACTAGTCGGATTACAATAGAGTTATTATGAAACAAGAAAAAGAATTGCTTGAATTTCCTTGTGATTTCCCCATTAAGGTTATGGGATTTGCTGATCCTCAATTTGCCAGTACCATCGGGGAGTTAGTTAAGGAATTTGACCCTTTGTTTAACCCGGAAACAATAGCGAGAAGGCCGAGTAAACAAGGTCGTTATGAGGCTTTGCATATTGTCGTACATGCCACTGGACGAGAACAACTCGATTCTATTTACATGGCATTAACACATCATCCGATGGTCAAGGTTGTTCTCTAATGATTGATGTTGAGAACGTCTCCGCCCACTCTGTAAAAGCTTGGTTATTGGCCATACGTCCAAAGACATTTGGCGTGGCCGTCGCTCCCGTGTTGGCATCTTTAGCTGTTTGCTTGTCTGATACTGGATTCATTAATCCGGTTACGGCTGCTTTAACGGCATTACTAGCCATTGTTATGCAAGCAATTACCAACATGGAAAACGACTCTGGGTATACCAAGAGAAAAGCAGAAAGAACCAACAGAAAAGGTTTACCAAGAGCGACTTCACTGGGACTCTTAAGTATTAAAGAGGTAGAAATCGGAATTTTGATCGCTTCTCTTGTTGGCATTGCGATTACTATTTATTTCATCTACCTGACGCATTGGTTCTTTTTATTGGTAACAGTCGCTTCTATTGCTGCCGCTTACTTATACATGGGAGGACCTCGCCCGATTGCCTACACCCCCTATGGTGAAATTGTTGTCTTTATCTTTTTTGGGTTGGTAGCTGCAATTGGCACTTATTATTTGCAGGTCCAAGATATCTCGGTCACTATTCTTATCGTTGGGTGTGCGCTTGGCCTCATTGCCTCTGCTGTTTTATGTGTTAATAATTTCAGAGACCGTGAGCATGACGAATCCATCCATCGCTACACCATGGCAGTTGTTTTAGGGAAGTCGCTTACCGTTGCTGCATACCGATTAATGTTATTTGTTCCCTATGGTTTAATCTTATGCATTGTCGCCATGGATTGGACTCGCTATCCCTATCTCTTAGTTTTTATTTCTTTATGGAAAGCGTGGAAATTACCACAGGAACTCACAAATAAAACAGGATATGAGTTAAACGGTACCTTGTTTGCGACCGTTAAATTAGAAGTATTTTTTGCACTCACTTTAACCTGTGGTGCTTTGATTCATGCTTATTTGAAATGGTTCATGTAACAAGCGCTGAAACTTATTTAGATTTCAGCGCTTGCCTCAATGATTATTGGCGGGCCATAGGCAGAACTAATTGATCAGTATTGACCTTATTTTGCATCATGCCATTTTCAATCAAGAAAGCTTGATCTAATTTAAGACTATTCATATCGTTATCGGTGATAACATCAAAGTAGTGACTCCATTGTGCTAACTTCTTTGCGTCATCCAAGCTCACGCCCTCTTCTTTTGCCCCCATGGCAATAGCCTGTTCATAGTTATCACCAATCCACTTAGTGGTTTGTCTATGAACTTTGACGATTCTTTCTAGCAAGGGCTTATTTTCCTTAACAAACTTTTCGCTAGCAGCCATGACTAATAAAGGATTAACATAACCGTCTGCTGTGACAATGGTCTTCGCCCCAGAAGCGTTGGCCTTAATAACCAATCCTGCTGCTAGCAGAGCGGCGTCCACATGCCCACCCAACAGGGCTGCTTGTGCTTTGGCAGGATCCATTTGGAGAAACTCAACATCTTTGATATTCATGCCTTTTGAATTCAGAGCAGCCACCAAGATTTGATGTAACGCTGTTCCTTTGGGTCCTGCTACTTTCTTTCCCTTTAAATCTTCGATTTTCATCTGCTTGCCGGGTTTACCCACTACAGCAAATACTTGGGTCGGACGAGCAACCCCTGTGGCTATGTAGATCTTATTGCCAGCCCCATTAGCCATCAATAATGATGCCGTATTCATAACAGCACTTACATCAAGCGAGCCCGCAGCCATAGCCTGAGCTTGTTGAGCTCCTGAATTAATGGATACCCAATTAATCTTAATACCGTCCTTTTGGAATTCTTTTTCCAAAAGCTGGTTTTGTTTCATCACAATATTTTGAAGATTAAAAGGTGACTTCACGTAAGCAACATTAATTTCAGATGTAGCTGCTTGTGCTGCTGACAACGATCCAGTCAAGACCATCGCTGTAACGAGTAATAATTTTTTCAATGTCATTTCCTGCCTCACTAAGAATGAGTTAAAAGATTCAAAACTTTTGCAGCGTATTCAACAACGTGCATATTGGTTACTGTTCGGGGATGCGGTAAATCTATATTCAGCGTATCCACTACCTTCGCTTGAGACAAAACCATTACCCGATCAGCTAAACGAACTGCTTCATTGACCTCATGAGTAATCAAAACAACGGACATTTTCTTTTGCTGTTGGATTCGCTCAAAGTCGACTTGTATTTGTGCTCGGGTTATAGCGTCTAGGGCACCAAACGGCTCGTCCATCAACAAAATATCTGGAGACTGCACTAATGCACGAGCCAGAGCAACCCTTTGAGCCATCCCACCTGATAATTCTGAAGGATAATAATTTTCTGTGTGACTTAATCCCACCAATTCGAGCACCTCAGAAACGGTTTTTCTCTGTTTTTCTCGAGATTCTTTTCGAATCGGCAAGGCAACATTTTCGAAAACCGTTTTCCAAGGCAATAACCGATGATCTTGGAAAACTACCCCAACTCTTCTATTGCTCTCAATTTGAATTTGCCCCTTTGTTGGCATGAGCAAACCTGAGACCAAACGAATCAAAGTACTTTTACCGCAGCCACTTTTTCCTATAATGGCCAACACTTCACGATCGTACAGTTCTAAAGAAAAATCTTTAAGAATCCAATGTTCGTACCCCGGGTAGCGAAAACTGACATTTTGCACGCTTGCTATCGTCATTTTTTACTCCAAGGAGCGACTTTAAAGAGTGCCTTCTGAAAAAGGAAATCTCCAAAAATACCCAAGATGGCAATCATAAAAATGCCAACAAACACTTGATCGGTACGTGCCATCTCGGAGGCATCAGAAATTAAATAACCAAGCCCAGAAGAGGCAGCGATCAATTCAGCACTGACCAATGCTCTCCAACTGTAGCCGAATCCAAGGCGCAATCCGGTAAAAACTGCAGGCAAAGCCCCTGGAAACTCTATGTGTTTAATTTTCTCAAAAGTACTTAAATTCAAGGTTTCAGCCAATTCCCCATAACGGTAATCTAATTGCTTAAATCCACTATAAGCATTTAAATAAATCGGAAAAAAACTGGCTAAAAGGACGATGGTTAATTTAGCGGTTTCCCCTATTCCCAACCATAAAATGAGTAAAGGAATTAAGGAAAGAGGAGGAATCATCCGCAAGCTTTCAAGAATCAAACGGGATTGAGTATGAAGAGCTTCATACTTTGCAAAAAAATAGCCCATAGGTAGTGCTATTAATGCAGCAATGATATATCCCCCAAATGCTCTTCCTAAACTGGATTGAACATGCACCCAAAGAAGGCCATTTTCACAAAGCTCTATAAACGCCGCAAAAACAGCCTCCGGGCGGGGCAATAGATAAGGATTAACCCATGAAAAAGCAGACGCAAACCACCATAGCGCAAAAAGCGCTACAGGCATCCATAAAGATAGAATCACTGAACGCACGTCGCTAACCGCAAACGATAAAAACCGTTATTGCAAACGCACTTCCGTAGAAGAAACAGGTTCTTCAACAATGTTATTCGTTGTCGTGTAGGCCGGTTTTTCAGCTTGAGGCTGAGACAATAATTTGAGACGTTCTTGGACTTCTTGCGTACTCAACACTTCAAACGCTGTGACAACTGATTTAGTACCCGGAACACGGGAAGCTATTTCAGCGGCCTTTTGTGCTTCTTCCTGAGTAACTAGGCCCATCAGATAGACAATGCCACGATCAACAGTTACCTTCATTTGATTTAAAGATACTCCTGATGTGGTGATCAACTGTGTTCTTACCTTACCGGCCAATGTAGAGTCAGACATTCTTTGTGTCACAGAGGACACAGGCCCCACCATTAATTCATTGACCACAGAACTGACTTCTAAACTATTCTGAGCCACGCGCTGGGCTGTTAGTTTGTCACTCTCACTTCCGACTTCACCTGTCAATAAAATACGACGATTGTAAGAAGTTACAGTTAAGTGAAGATTGTTGGGAATGGCTTGAGAAATTTCATAATGAATCCTCTTTTCCATCACCTCATCGGCCATTTGAGCACCGGTTGTACGGCGATCGGTCGTAACAAAGGCCGTTGTACCGACTGCACCGCCGATCAAAACAGGAACACAACCACTCAAAGCGGTAACACCGAGAGTAACTGCAGAAAGCGACAAAATAATAGATTTAATACGCATATTTATCCAACCTTTACGTGTCTACTCAGTATAGTAGCATTACGCATCGATGAGAATGATTTAATTATTTGAGAAGTTATCACGATTTACTACTCTTGTGTAAAAGGCCTGGATATCTTTGTGAATATTTATTGAAAAATGTGGATAACAATCAAAAAAGATAGAAGCTTCGAAGTTATCCACAAAAACTCACATTTTATTCATACGATGTACACAGACAAATCAATCAAATAATAAACAGTCTAATTAATTGAAAAATAAAATAAAAAATAACTTATCCACTGAAAAATGTTCGCTTATTATTATGACTATTAATTAAAAATAAAAATATGACTTATTAATAACTTTTCATCACAGATGTCATCAATCCACTTATTTCTTACTAAAAAAATTGTGGATAACTTTGTGGATTATTTGGGATAACCTATTTAAGTCTTTGTTATTTCGGATAAAAATTTATAATTCGCAAAATTATGCGTATATATTGTATCTATTTGATTTTTAATCAAAAAAGGTAAATTTAATAATACTCAGAATATTGATAATAAAGCCTCAGTCCCCTGAAACTAGCGGGATTGAGGCCCTTTATATTTTGTGGATAACTTTGTGGATAAATCTTCTAATTAATCTGATTGTTTTTCTAACAATGTTTTAACGGAATTTTCCCTTGTTACACCAAAAGGAATTAAAACACTTGGAACAGCATGAGCTGCGGACTGTAAGTGCTGAATTTGGTCATCAAAGAAAATATGAGGGCGAAGCTGTTCAAGGACAAACCGCTTGGGCATACCGTCCATTAGAAAAAGTTCTGCGGCATTCATTCCCCAGCTTTTTAGTGTTGTAATCAGTCTTTCTTCGCTTGGTGCTCCTCGGGATGTGACAATCGAGATTCTAATAACCGGCTGATAATAGGGATCTTCTTTTCCCCTTCTCTGCATGTCTAATTGTTGGAAGTAGGCTAACTTTTTAAAAAGTTCGGTTAAAGGGCCGGCGTTATGAGGTGAGTCAACATGTTTACTTTCATAATCTTGGAAACCCTCTAACCCTGATTGTTTGTATTGCTTTTCACTATCGTCATCAATGACAACCCCATCAAAATCAAAGGCGATTCGCAATCCTTTATCTTCTTGATCATCTTTGGCCTTTGAAGGAAGCACCAAACCGGCCGGATACCCCATTTGAGTGGCTTCTAAAACACTTTTACTATTAGCACTTAAAAATAAGGATGCGCCATAAGCCTTCATGTAGGGAAATGTTGGTTGTCCAGAGGTAAATGCCCCTCCTCGGATGGGCAGTTTGTAGTATTTACAAGAATTAAAGAAGCGCTGGCCAGATTCGGGACTATTTCTAGATAAAACGATAACCCTGAAAGGTTCTTCCTCCTTTGGAAAATATTCATTTAGACTCAATAAACGCCTGACAAAAGGAAAGGCAACACCAGGATTCAAAGGTGTTTGTACGTGCTGAGTTTGGTAGTCTCTATAAGCTTCGATACCTTGATCTTCAAATATTTTGTGCTCAGCCTCTAAATCAAACAATGCTCGGCTGGAAACGGCGACAACTAATTTTTCGTGTGTAGTATCTGGCATTGTTGTTTATCCTAAAAAAAGCGGGAGACTTAATCTCCCGCAAGTGTATTAAATATCAATGTTATTCACAAAGAGCGCGTTATCTTCAATGAAGCGTCTTCTTGGTTCAACATTGTCTCCCATCAACATGGAGAAGACATTATCTGAACTGGCCGCATCTTCCAAACGAACTCTCAACAACCGTCTATTTTCAGGCTGCATCGTTGTTTCGGCTAATTGTTCAGCGTTCATTTCTCCCAAACCTTTGTAGCGTTGACGAGTCAATCCAGAACTTGCTTCATTCATCAGCCACTGAATAGCTTCTTCAAAGTTTTTAACGGGATGGGATTTATTTCCACGAACTACACGGGCGCCTTCAGCCACAATTCCCTGTAAATCTTGAGCGGTTTTTACCAACAAAGAGTAATCCGCTGTATTAAGGAAATGAGCATCCATTCTGGAGTGCCGGACATTCCCATAGACCATTCTTTCAATAGCCAGATAAACACGGTGAGTTTCTTCGTCTTGTTTGGCGATCACTTTTAAGTGTTTATCGCGAATTTGATCCATAAGGGCTTGTGCTGAACGTTGTGCGTTCTCAAATGTGTCAAGATTAATCTTCACACCAGCAGTGATAGCTAGAAGGACTGATCGATCAATCACCAAACTCAAACGTTGAAGAACTTCTGAACTTTGAATGTAGCTGTCGGCTAATTTTTCAAGCTCAGTTCCCCAGATTTTCTCTCCTTTTTGGAACGCTTCTTCATTTCTATAAAGCTCGGCGTCTTTGAGAGCAATCTCTAAGATAACCTTGTTGTATTCATGGTCATCCTTGACGTAAATATCTTTTTTATTGACCGTGATCTTATACAACGGAGGCTGAGCAATGTACACATAACCGCGTTCGATCAGAGGCGTCATTTGACGGTAGAAGAAGGTCAACAGCAATGTTGAAATATGTGCACCGTCCACGTCAGCATCAGTCATGATAATGATACGGTGATAGCGCAATTTTTCGATGTCAAAATCCTTACCGATACTGCATCCCAGTGCCAAAGCTAAGGTACGGACTTGTTCGCTATCGAGTAACTTTTCGTGTGAAGCTTTTTCAACATTCAAAATTTTGCCTCTCAAAGGCAAAATAGCTTGATTCTTACGATTTCTTCCAGTCTTGGCAGAACCGCCAGCGGAGTCACCTTCGACTAAGAAAAGTTCACTTAAAGCCGGATTTTTCTCTTGACAATCAGCTAGTTTTCCTGGCAGCGACCCTGACATCAGCACCGATTTTCTACTCATATCGCGAGCTTTTCGAGCCGCTTCTCGTGCACGGGAAGCAGCAACGATTTTTTCGCAAATAGCATGAGCTTCAGCCGGATTCTCATCCAAGTAACTGGCCAACTCCGTATTAATGACATCTTCAACGGCGGGTCTGACTTCACTTGAAACCAGTTTATCTTTCGTTTGCGAACTGAATTTTGGCTGCGGTACTTTGACAGAAAGGATGCAAGTCAAACCTTCTCGCATGTCCTCACCATCAATGTCATTTTTAAGCTTTTTGTCCAATCCTTCTTTAGAAATGTAATTCTTAATGACCCGGGTCATTGCACTTCTAAGACCAGTGACGTGCGTTCCCCCATCTTTTTGGGGAATGTTATTGGTATAAGCAGTCAAACGTTCGTTATAAGTGTCATTCCATTGCATTGACACTTCGACCGTAACCGGTACGCCTTGGGACTCTACGGTTTTTAAGGCATAAAACGGTGTTTTATGTAAAACAACTCTATTTTGATTGATGTATTCAACAAAGCCTCTTACGCCGCCTTGTGCGTGAAAACGTTCTTCTTTTCCGGTTCTTTGATCCAGTAAAAGAATATTGACGCCGGAATTTAAAAACGACAATTCTCTCAAGCGTTCAGAGAGTCTTTCAAAACTAAAGGTAATGTCGCTGAAAATTTCTTTATCAGGATAAAAATGAACCAGCGTTCCGCGTTTATCAGTCGGTCCCAAATCAATCATGGGCGATACTTCAACGGGGCCATTGACCGTTTGGATAATTTCGGTTTGTCGATTGATCAGCTTGCCTCGTTCAAATTCGAGAAAGTGAGCTCTATTTTCTCGGCAAACGGTCAACTTCAACCATGTAGACAATGCATTAACGCAAGAGACGCCGACTCCGTGAAGTCCGCCTGAAATTTTGTAGCTATTTTCAGAAAACTTCCCGCCTGCATGCAGTTCGGTTAAAGCAATTTCAGCTGCACTGCGTTTAGGTTCATGTTTATCGTCCATCTTGATGTCAGTCGGAATGCCACGACCATTGTCTTCAATGGAGACAGAACCATCAGTGTGTAATGTGACGACAATTTCATCAGCAAAGCCGGCTAATGCTTCGTCAATCGAATTATCGACAACCTCATAAATTAGATGGTGAAGACCAGATCCGTCAGCGGTGTCACCAATATACATACCGGGACGTTTACGAACGGCTTCCAGTCCTTCCAATACTACGATAGAGGCTGCACCATAGTCATTCGGATTGAGTTTTTTATCAGCTTCACTCATAAATTTTTTCTCTTAAAAACTGAAAAACAGTCTAAAAATTGCTTCTCTTAATTGTCAGGACACCCGCTCTGAAGGTATCCAGAGCGGGTGTGTTATACATGAAATCACGCTACGTACGCGCATTAGGTGCGCATCGGCATAACAACATACTTGAACGAAGAATTATCAGGCATGGTCACAAGCATTGCACCGGTGTTGCTATGCAGTGCAAATTGAACCTCTTCACTGCGCAAGTTATTCAAAACATCTTGCAAGTACAAAAGGTTGAAACCAATTTCGATGTCAATGCCGTTGTATTCAATGTCCAAGACATCCTTAGCTTCTTCTTGGTCAGAGTTGGTACTTTGAATTGTCAGGGTGTTATTTTTAAGTTCCCACTTGACACCGCGAAGCTTGGCATTAGCCAAAATAGCGGTTCTCTTTAAAGCACCGAGTAAGACATCACGCTTAATAACAAAGATATTGGTGTTATTGACCGGAATGACACGGTTGTAGTCCGGGAACTTTCCTTCCACTAATTTGGAAGACAAGGTAATATTGCCCCAGGTAATTCGAATTTCTGCTTCAGAGATAGCAATAGTGATGGACTCATCGCTATCAGGGATCAAACGAAGCATTTCCATGACTGTGCGGCGGGGAACAATACATTGAATGTTTTGTGTCAGCGCAGATTCTAATTTGCCTTCACAGTAAGCCAGACGGTGACCATCAGTGGTGACCACACGAATAACATCACCTTCTACGGATAACAGCATACCGTTTAAGAAATAACGGATGTCTTGTTGGGCCATTGAAAAATGAACCAACTGCAGAAGATGACGAATTTGATTGGCAGGGATAGCAAAGCTTTGTGTGAATTGTGCTTCAGGACGATTCGGGAACTCGTCTGCCGGCAATGTGTTGAGCTTAAAAGTACTCTTACCCTGTTTGAGTTCAACTGTTGGGTCAGACTGACTGGGTTGAGACAACGTCACTTCAGAGCCGTGATTAAGTGCACTAATCAAGCTCTGTAACTTAGCGGCATCCACTGTCACACTGATATCCGGGCCTTCTGCTCCAATGTCGGCAAAAGTTTTGATTTCAATGTCTAAATCAGTTGCAGTAAAGTCAACGCGTGTGCCAACCTTAGAAATCAAAATATTGGACAAAATGGGCAGCGTTTGGCGTTGCTTTCCGACAATCCCACTGACAGCTTGAACCGGAGTTGCGAAAGCTTCTCGCGGGCTCTTGATGATCAACATTCCCTTATCCTTTTAAACAAGTAAACCATCTTCAACAGGCAAATCACCTGCCGTTTAACCTCCCAATTTTAGTGGATTTTATAAGGATTTGGGAGGACGAAATTTCCTAATTCGTCTTAATTTTTAAGCATTTGTTCTAGAACGTGAATTTGGTAATTCAGATCTTTGTCCTTTGCTCGAGCATCGGTGATTTTTTTAACACCGTGCAAAACTGTTGTATGGTCACGTTTACCAAAACGCTCCCCTATTTCGGCCAAACTGCTTTTAGTCAATTCTTTGCAGAGATACATCGCAATTTGTCTGGGAACGGCCACTTTCTTAACACGAGTTTTGGAATACATTTCCGCTAAAGAAATCTTGAAGTATTCAGCCACCATACCTTGAATGCGCTCAACGGTTAATTGGGCTGTTGAGGCAACAAGCATTCCTTGCAAGGCTTCTCTTGCTTTATCAACAGTAACTCGTCCCTCATTGTTGAACTTAGCAAAAGCGATGACAATGTTGAGAGCTCCCTCCAACTCTCTGACGTTGCTTTTGAGATGCCGGGCAATAAAGTAGGCAACATCATCGGGCAAGTCAAAGCGTTGAGCAAAGGATTTTTTCTGCAAAATGGCGACCCTGGTTTCTAATTCCGGAGGCTCCACCTCGACCGATAAGCCGGAAGTAAAGCGAGAAATTAGCCGTTCGTCCATATCCTTTAAGCTTCTGGCGTAAGTGTCGCTCGTAAAAATGATTTGTTTGCCGTGCGGGACCAATTTTTCAAAAACTTCAAAAAGTTTTTGTTGAATTTGCCGTTTGCCGCCAAGGTACTGAATATCATCAATAAACAGAGCGTCCAAATTTTGATATTTATGATCAAACGGAGCGTAGTTATTTTCCCTAACAGCAGTGGTGAAATCATTAATAAATGTCTGTGTACCCACACAAAGCACACGGGCTTCGGGATTGTTTTTCAACATTTGGTTCCCTACTGCGTGCATAAGGTGCGTTTTTCCTAACCCCACTCCCCCATATATAAAGAGCGGGTTGTAATTTTTCCCAGGATTATCCCCTACACTTTTCGCGGCAACATAGGCCAGTTGGTTAGATGAACCGGCAACAAAGTTCTCAAATGTTTGTTGTGAACGTAACCCACAAGCGTAAGCTTGCTCGGAAAGCGTTTCCTGAGTATTTTCTGCCGGGACTAAATCCAATTGTGCCTGCGCCGCTTCCACCATTCCTTCTGTTTGGTGGTACTGAACAGTTACGGCATCGTGGGCAATGGCTGATGCAACCGAAGAGATCCTTGTACTGAAGTGTGTCTCAATCGTATCAATAGCTTGCAAAGTTCTATGCCCTAAAATAAGGGTGCGATTTTTTTCGTCCCAATTAATGCAGACGAGAGTCTTAATCCAGCGCTCAAAATCTTGTTGGTCAATAATATTGGCCAGCTGAATTAAACATTGTTCCCAGAAATTCATAAAGACACTCCGAGCAACTTTTATATTTTTTATAAACAAAGTAAGAATAACAACGGGGAAAACTACATCCGTATCCCCTCACATATTCGTAGACGCTAGAGAAAGTAAGAGCGCCACACCAATAGCCGTCGAAGCTAATGATTTAAAGATTCAGCGACTAGAAAAATAGTCTTTTAATTTGTCAAATTGACAAAATTTAATAAAAACAAATAGTTATTAATTGTTTTTATATTAAAAAAAGAGATAACTTTCAGACGAAAAAGCCTCCCGGATGTAGGAAGCTTTGAGTCATTGTACTGATAAAAAAGAGCTCTGTTTTGTTGAGGTTGCTTAAATAATAGGCAGTCAACTGTGGATAACTCAAAATATTTTTACCACTACTAATAAAAACACTAGATATTGGATAAAAATTTTTTTTATCTAAACCTAGTGTTTTTCCTACTAACAAATTCAGATTCACTTGTTCTAGCGAAAAGATTCCCTAAGATATTAAAAAACTTGACAAAACATAGGTTTTTGATGTGTAATACCATGTTTTTCACGGATCTGAAACAACCAAGGCCGAAGTGAAAGGCCGGGGAGGGGTCTGTGTTCGGGATCCCTATAGTGATCTCTGTAAGATTTTTACTATCCAATATTTTTTAAGGATTGTCGTCATGGCTACCAAACGTACTTATCAACCGTCTAAGGTCAAGCGTGCTCGTACGCATGGCTTCTTGGTTCGCAGTCGTACCAAGGGCGGTCGTCGTGTCTTGGCTGCTCGCCGCGCCAAGGGACGTCACGTTCTCGCTCTCTAATTGAGAGAATCTCACGGCGGAAGTTGGCCGTGAATGCTACGGTTAATAAACCGAATGGGCTGCCTCGAAGTATCCGTTTGATAAAATCGGCGGAGTTCGGGGCGGTTTTGTCTGCAAACAAAACGAAATTAATCCGAAGCTATTCGGATTTTTTCACAATTAGTGCCTTAAAGACTGATCAAATCGGATTGGTCCGCTTTGGGTTTACCGTTGGTAAACAAAATGCTCATTTATCAGTCGAAAGGGCACTAGTGAAACGGTTGTTGCGGGAAAAAGCCCGAACGAGTCGTCAAACACTTATTCAAGCGCTTTCAGATCGACAATATGGTTTAGATATTAATTGCCGATTGAAGCGTAGATTGCCAGATTGCAGTCAAAAAGACTTAAGTAAGAAGGCAAGAAAAATTTTAATTCGAAACGACATTGAAAAACTCTTTGGGTATTTTTTATCCAAAGTGTCTGTCTCATCGAGGGAATCAAAGTGAATGCCCCGAGATCCGTACTGATTGCATGTATTCGGTTTTACCAACTCGTGCTATCACCTTGGATTGGGAGGGAGTGTCGGTTTCATCCGACCTGTTCACAGTACTCAATAGAGGCCATTGAACGTTTTGGAGTTTTAAAAGGAAGTTGGTTAATGGTGGCGAGGATTGTTCGTTGCAATCCTTTTGGGGGCCATGGTTACGACCCGGTGCCGGCGTCTTTTCAATGGTTTCCTTGGAGACACCATAACTGATTTTTCATTATTTCAACGATAGATAAGAGAGTCCATATGGGACGCGAACTACAACGTGCTTTTTTGTGGATGATTTTCTTGTTGGCACTTTTCATGCTTTGGGATGCATGGCAGGTGCGCAACGGTAATCCATCCTTCTTTGGAACTCCTGAAGCCGTTCAGGAACAAGTGGTTGAAAATGCAAACACCACGGCAGCAGCAGGGGATGTAAAGATTCCTGCTGACAGCAAAGCGGTTGCATCTGAAGTTAATGTAACGATTACCAAGCCGGTAGTTGTGACCACAGATCTTTTCAAAATCACTTTTGATGCTAATGGCGCTTCAGTAGCTCGTGCAGAGTTATTAAAGGAACGTCAAACGCCGGATTGGAAAACTCGAGGCTTACCTGGCTTAATTTTGGGCGAGGAAGAGCAACAAGACGCTGGTAATGTGGTTTTGTTTGATACCTCTGCGCAGCATGTTTATAAGGCTGAGACCGGTCTTGTTGGTGGCAACTTCCCGAACCATCGCACAGCTTTCCGCTTAATCAGTGACACGTTGGATATGAAAGAGGGACAGGATACTCTTAACGTGAGTTTCGCTGCTTCTCAAGGCAACGTTGAATTGATTAAAACGTATGTGTTCCATCGTGGACATTATGGTATCGATGTTAAGCACGAAGTGCGTAACAAGGGCAATGTGGCTATTTCTCCGTCTGTTTATATGCAGTTGACTCGTGACGACGGTAAAGTGGCTAGCGATAGCGCTTTCTACAATACGTTTACGGGTCCTGCTGCTTATACAGAAGCTGAAAAGTTCCAAAAGATTGATTTTGATTCCATCGCGGATAATGACACCGATCTTCCTTCTCAGTCGAATGAAGGTTGGATTGCCATGTTGCAGCATTATTTCTTAACAGCATGGGTTCCTCAGCAAGACATTAACCGTGAACTTTATACTCGTCAGCTTGATAAGCATCTTTATGCCATCGGTTCTATCGTTGCGGTGGGAGAAGTTGCTCCGGGAGCTGAAAAAGTAGTTGACAGCACGCTTTATGTTGGTCCTCAAGATCAACGCCGTTTAGAGTACATTGCTCCGAACCTTGATTTGGTGGTGGATTACGGTTGGTTGACTTTCTTGGCTAAGCCGATTTATTGGTTGTTGGCTTTCCTTCAAGGACTGGTTGGTAACTGGGGTTGGGCTATTGTTTTACTGACCGTGTTGGTTAAGGCAATTCTCTATCCGATTTCAGCTGCTGGCTACAAGTCCATGGCTCGTATGCGTGATGTAGCTCCGCGTATGAAGGCTATTCAAGAGAAATATGGCAATGATAAGCAAGCGCTTAATCAAGCAATGATGGAATTGTATCGTCGTGAAAAGATTAATCCTGCCGGCGGTTGTTTCCCGATCTTGCTTCAAATTCCCGTTTTCTTGGCTTTGTATTGGGTGCTGTTGGCCACAGTGGAATTGCGTGGAGCCAGCTGGCTGCTTTGGGTCAATGATTTGGCCAGCCCGGATCCGTATTTGATTCTTCCGCTGTTGATGGTCGCTACAATGATCATTCAGATGAAGATCAGTCCGCGTCCGACTGACCCGACTCAGGCTAAAGTTATGATGATTATGCCTGTTGTCTTTGGTGTGATGTTCTTCTTCTTTGCTTCCGGTTTGGTTCTGTACTGGTTGACGAATAACGTCTTGTCCATCTGGCAACAATGGTACGTCAACAAGCAAATTGAGAAGGAAAGAATCAAGAGAACAATCTCTTAAAGATAAGGTCTTTTGATGATGAAAAGAGGCTCTGGATGGGCCTCTTTTTTATTGCCTTGATTGACCAAAAAACACCAGTAGAGGCCACAGCCAGACAGAGGCGAACCACAATAATATGAACCTTAAAGAAAGTCGTTTTTTCTCGGATTTATATGTCTTGAAAAAGATAGTAATAGCGCCTGAAATAACCCAAAGCAAAATGGCTCCATACACCATGACACGTACTTCATAGCTATCACCAATAAAAGAAGCGACGTAAGCAGAAACGGGTACAGATGCAGCAATAGCGCAACAGGCCCCAATCAGGGCGTTGCCAAAAAAGGGGGATTCATTATCTTTAAGTGACATAGGTATTGGAAATTAATTGTTTATGGTAAAAATTTAGCAAAATTTATCATTGAGTTGATAAAGACGAACAGTACGGTGCGATAATTAGCCTTATTTTCAGAGGTTTATATGCCCATTTATTCTGACAAAGATCCTATTGTTGCAATTGCTACCGCTTCCGGAAGGGGTGGTGTTGGCATTGTGAGACTATCGGCAGATGATCGCTTTATTGAGGGTTTTATCAAAGATTTTTTTGGTCCATCTGAGCATTTTAAAGCTAGATATGCTCATTATCGTCCGTTTAAAGATCGCAATGGAAACCAGATTGATGAAGGATTGGCCTTATATTTTCCCGCGCCTAAGTCTTACACTGGAGAGTCCGTATTAGAGCTGCAAGCTCATGGTGGCCCTGTCATTTTGAAGTTACTTCTTCAAGAGATTTTACGAGTCGGTAAAAGCAAAGGATTACGTTTAGCAGAGCCTGGCGAATTTACCAAGAGAGCATTTTTAAACGGGAGAATTGATTTATCACAGGCCGAAGCCGTTGCTGATTTGATTGACGCCACAACAGAGGGGGCAGCTCGGGCAGCGTCTCGATCATTAAGCGGAGCTTTTTCGTCTTGTATTCATAAGGTGGGGGATAAAGTCATTGAACTTAGGGCCTTAATTGAGGCTATTTTAGATTTTCCAGAGGAAGAAATTGACTTTATCCAAAGTACACAGGCTCGTGAACGTCTTTTAAGTATTACAAAAGAGTTTGAGGAGCTAATGCACCAGTCACAGCAAGGCTCCATCCTGCGAGAGGGGGTAACGGTAGTTTTGGTGGGTAGTCCCAATGTAGGGAAATCGAGCCTTATGAATCAGTTGAGTGGTTCGGATGTGGCTATTGTGACCGATGTAGCGGGTACCACTAGGGACAAAATTGAGAATCAGATTTCAATTGAAGGGGTGGCTTTAAGACTAGTTGATACGGCTGGCGTGCGTGAAACGACCGATAAGGTTGAGTCAATCGGTATTGAGAGAACCCTACAAGCCGTAGAAGGCGCTGATATTGTGTTGCATTTAATTGATGCGACAAATGAAAATTCCGATGAAGAAGGGCAAAAAATACTAAAACAAGTGATGCAGAGGGTTTCAGCTGGTGTTCCGGTTCTGCAGGTTTTCAATAAGTGTGATTTAAATGCCGAAATTAATTGGAAAGGGGAGTGGATCGGTATTTCTGCTAAAACGGGTGAAGGTATTCCTGAATTAAAACAAAAATTACTTACTCTTGTTGGTTGGGAAAATAAACCTGAATCGACATTTTTAGCGAGAGAACGTCATTTAGAAGCGCTTAAAGAGGCTTATGAACACTTAAAATTAGCCAATCAATTTGTCAATCTTGAAAATCCCCCATTAGATTTATTGGCAGAGGAATTACGTCTTTGTAATGAATCGTTAGGATTTATTCTTGGTGAAACTACCCCTGATGATTTATTGGGAATGATTTTTAGTAGATTTTGTATTGGTAAGTAATTGATTTTATTAAACAAATTATAAATTTAATAATAATCTGTTTCACGTGAAACGAGGAAAAATGGATTATCTGGTTCGATTTGATGTAATTGTTGTTGGGTGTGGTCATGCGGGAGCGGAAGCTTGTCTCGCATCTGCAAGAATGGGTTGCAAAACCTTGTTGTTGACCCATAATGTAGAGACGATTGGGCAACTGTCTTGTAATCCATCAATTGGGGGGATTGGAAAAAGTCACTTGGTAAAAGAAGTAGATGCTATGGGTGGAGCCATGGCTCGGGTGACAGATGAATCGGGGATTCAATTTCGAGTTTTAAATAGTTCAAAAGGTCCTGCTGTTAGAGCCACTAGAGCGCAAATTGACCGAGAGTTATATCGGGTTGCGATGAGAAAGACCATTGAGAAGCAGGAAAATTTATGGGTCTATCAACAGGGGGTAGATGATTTAATTGTCGAAAATGGTAGGGCTGTAGGAGTTGTTACTCAAACCAATGTTCGTTTTTATTCGAAGGCTGTGGTCATAACGGCTGGAACATTTTTGCATGGGTTAATTCATATTGGTCTTGAACATTATCCGGCAGGTAGAGTTGGTGATCCGGCCAGTATTAAATTAGCTCAGCGATTAATCGATTTGGGTCTTCCTAAAGGACGATTAAAGACTGGTACGCCAGCTCGAATAGATGGACGAACAATCGATTTTTCTCGTTGTGAAAAACAGTTGGGGGATTTTGATCCTATTCCTAGTTTCTCTTTGTTGGAACCTCAAAAAACTCATCCGGAACAGGTTCCGTGTTGGATCACTAATACTAATGTTAAAACACATGAAATTATTCGCGCCAACCTTGATCGCTCACCGATGTTCTCAGGGATAATCGAGGGGATTGGTCCGCGTTATTGTCCGTCTATTGAAGATAAGGTCGTGCGTTTTGCAAGTAAAGATTCGCATCATGTGTTCTTAGAGCCGGAAGGTTTGAATACCCATGTGTATTATCCGAATGGAATTTCTTCGAGTCTACCGTTTGATGTTCAAATTGCTTTCATGCACACAATTCCAGGTTTGGAAAACGCACATTTTATTCGCCCTGCTTATGCAATTGAATACGATTACTATGATCCCAGAGAACTTAAAACAAGTTTAGAAACAAAAACTATTGATGGTCTGTTTTTTGCTGGACAAATTAATGGTACAACAGGCTATGAAGAAGCTGCTGCTCAGGGACTTTTGGCGGGTTTAAATGCTGCCTTGCAAGTTAAAGGCATGGATCCTTGGGTACCTAGAAGAGATCAAGCTTATCTTGGTGTTATGGTTGATGATCTTATTACAAAAGGGGTCACGGAACCGTATCGTATGTTCACTTCAAGAGCAGAATATAGATTGAGTTTAAGAGAAGATAATGCGGATGAAAGATTAACTCAAATCGGCAGAAATCTGGGTCTTGTTGATGATGTGAGATGGGGGTTTTTTAATAGAAAAAAAGAAGCCATTGAAAAAGAATTGCAACGTTTGAGAAGTACCTGGGTGTATCCCTCTTTGATTAGTGAGGAAGAGTCTGTACGAGTATTGGGTACTAAGTTAGAACGAGAGTATTCGTTATTTAATTTGTTATCTCGTCCGAATGTTTCACATGAAACACTCAAAACTCTAAGAAAAAATGATGGTGAATTGATCTCCGGTGATATAAATCTGAGTCAGTCTGAAGTTGAGCAGATTGAAATTACAGCAAAATATTCTGGATACATTAACAGACAAAAAGAAGAGGTATCTAAACTTCTGGAACATGAAACAACAAAGATTCCTTCTAATTTTGATTACGATAAAGTCAAAGGTTTGTCCTTTGAAGTTCGGCAAAAATTGAAAGCTCATCGTCCCGAAACAATAGGTCAGGCTGGCCGGATTAGTGGAGTAACACCGGCGGCCATAAGCTTGCTTCTCATTTTTATTAAATCCCGGAAATGGATGGAATAATTGGTGAAATGATGTTTTTTTTAGATCAAAAGAAATTACAAGAGGGGATTAAGGAATTAAATTTATCTGCATCTGAAAAGCAGCTTCAGATGTTGGATAAATATTCTGAGCTTTTATTCAAGTGGAATAAAACGTACAACCTAACAGCGATTACGGATAAAGATGATGTGCTAACGCATCATATTCTCGATTCTTTATCCGTCGTAAACGTATTTAAAAACTATTTAGCTCCAAACGGTTCTATGCTTGATGTGGGCTCTGGCGGAGGTTTACCAGCTATTCCCATTGCTGTTATGTTGCCGAATTGCAAAGTCTCAATGGTTGAAACGGTGGGAAAAAAGGCTGCTTTTTTGAGACAAGTGACTTTAAATTTAAAACTAACCAATGTACAAGTTTTTCATGAAAGAGTCGAAAATCTAAAACATCCACCTTTTGATGTAATTTCTTCCAGAGCTTTTTCCTCTCTTAAAAATTTCATCGATCTCTCAAAACATTTATTAAAAGAAGATGGCTATTGGTTGGCGTTAAAAGGTCAGAAGCCTGAGGCTGAATTAAAAGAGATAAAAAATGTTGTTTCAATCATAGTACAGGAAGTAAAAGTTCCTTTCTTAAATGAAAATCGCAATATTGTTATAGTAAAGAATGAATAATTGCGTTTTATTTAGGTTTTGTATAAATATATATTGCACAAAAATTAGGCAAAAATAGAAAAATAGTATACATATCAAATAGATGGTTAATTATTTGAGACGTATGTGTTAAATGTAAATTGCTTAATAAATAAGCAAATAGGGTAAACATTTAAAATAATATTAACATTGATATGTTTCATGTGAAACATGTAAGAAAAAGATTTTTGATTTTTGGGAAATAACTTCTTAAAAACGAGATTTTTTTTGTTTGTTATGTAACAATGCAACTTGATCTGACTTTTTGTCCATTGGAAAGAGGTTTGTGGTGTTTGATCAAGTTATCAGCACTTTTTTGTTTGCTTTCGCATCATTTATTCCAGTTTTAAATCCTTTTGGTGGGGCAATGTTCTTTTTGGCCCTTACGCCTAATATTGATGACGAAACGCGAAAAATGATGGTTAATCGAATCGTTTTTTATTCGATGATCATCATGTTAGTGAGTCTTTTTGCGGGACATTTAATACTGAGTTTCTTCGGTATTTCAATGGGTGTTTTGCGAGTAGGAGGTGGCTTAGTTCTGATTTCTGCGGGTTGGAAAGCCTTAAATGAAGCAACTCATGATGATACGGAAAATACATCCATTGAACCTCCAAAATCTAGAAAAAAATTACTTTCAATGGCCTTTTATCCTATTACGTTGCCTCTAACCATGGGGCCGGGGATGATTGCTGTATCAACGGCGATTGGTACGGGTATGATCGGTCATGGAACGGCGAATTTGGTAGGTTGTTTGTTAGCAACTTTAGCTACTCTTTTAACGGTCTACGTATGTTATAGGTACTGCGATAGGGTAAGTCAGGCCGTTGGAGCAACCGGTGCGGACGCTTTGTCTCGAGTGTTTGCTTTCATTCTTCTGTGTATTGGTATATCAATTCTCTGGCAAGGTTTTACCGAATTGTGGTTAGCCATGCCGAAAGCGTAAGGGTCTATAAATGGCTTTAATATTCTGTGTAGCTAATCAGAAAGGTGGTGTAGGAAAAACAACTACAGCTGTCAATCTTTCTGCTGCTTTGGCTAAATTAAAACAAAAGGTCCTTTTAATTGATTTGGATCCTCAAGGAAATGCAACTACCGGTAGTGGAGTAAGTAAGGATTCCATCACCGAGACGATTTATCCACTCTTATTTGGTCAAGCAACATTTGAGCAAGTTGTTGTTCATTCTGAAGACGCTGGATATGATATTTTGCCGGCGAATCGCGAATTGGCTGGTGCAGAAGTCGAGTTGGTACAACTGGAAGATCGCGATGAAAGGCTTAAGAATATTCTGAAAGAACAGGATAAAAATTACGATTTTGTAATTATCGACTGTCCGCCTTCCTTGTCCATGCTAACAATTAATGCCTTGTGTTCGGCCCGTGGTGTAATTGTTCCTATGCAGTGTGAGTACTTTGCAATGGAAGGGTTAACGGATTTGATCGGGTCTGTCAGAAGAATTCAAGCGGCAAAAAATCCTGATTTGACCTTGATTGGTTTATTGCGGGTGATGTTTGATCCGCGAGTGACTCTGCAGCAGCAAGTCAGTGAGCAATTGAAGGAATATTTTGGTGACAAAGTATTCAAAACAGTCATACCACGTAATGTTCGTTTGGCTGAAGCTCCGAGTTATGGTCTGCCGGGGGTTTTGTATGATAAGTCCAGCAAAGGAGCAAAGGCTTATCAGGAATTTGGCGCTGAATTTTTAAAACGAATGAAAAAGTATAAGAAGCAAAGCAAGGAGAAATAGAATGGTTGTGAAAAAAAGAAGTGGTCTGGGCAAAGGGCTCGATGCTTTGCTTGGTAAGAAAGATGAAGTGGTGATTACCATTTCTGATGCCAAGGGTGATGCGGCCGGGGAATTAGAAATTGAAAAAATCCAACCGGGTGAGTATCAGCCTCGCACGAAGATGGATAAAAATTCTTTGGAGGAACTCGCTCAGTCTATCCGTGAGCAAGGTTTAATTTCTCCGATTTTAGTGCGGCCGATTGGTAAAAATCGTTATGAGATTATTGCCGGCGAAAGGCGCTATCAAGCCTCAAAAATGGCTGGATTGAAAAAAGTCCCCGTCCTTATCCGAAAAATTTCAAATGAGAAAGCACTAGCGTGGGCTCTTATTGAAAATATTCAAAGAGAAGATCTCAATCCCTTGGAAGAGGCGGCAGGCATCCAACGACTGCTCGATGAATTCCATATGACTCATGAAACGGCTTCTCAAGCAATTGGAAGAAGTCGTACAGCGACCACTAACTTACTTAGACTATTGAATTTGGCCAAACCTGTTCAGGATCACTTAATGGCCAATGAAATATCCATGGGACATGCGAGAGCTTTACTCAGTCTTGAACCGGCTATGCAAGTAGCTATCGCTCAGGAAATTATTAAAAAGGGTTTATCTGTCAGACAAGTTGAAACACTTGTGGCCGATATGGCTCAGAGAAAACAGAAAAAGGGGAAAGAGGTTAAGAAAGTTCGCAAGGATGCTGACACTCTTCGCTTAGAAGAGGATCTTTCTGATTATTTGGGTGCAACGGTGAAGATTCAGTCGAATCAGAAGGGTAAGGGGAAACTTATTATTGAATTCTCTAACTTAGATCAATTTGACGGGATCATTTCTCATTTTGGATCGTTCGATTAAAACGTTCTGAAAAATGTCCGATAGGATTAAGGGTTTACACCGTTAAAACCTTGGTGTAAACCCTTGTTTCTATAGGTTACCTATCGTATAATTCGCGCAGAATAATGGTTTGTAGGGTATCTACTGACTTTTATGAAGAAAATAGTACTTCTGCAAATCGTTGCCACTATTGGAGTTGCTGTAGTTTCCGCTCTGCTCGGAGGGGAGAGTGCAGCTCTTTCGGCGTTCCTGGCGGGCTTAGCTTGTTTGGTGCCGAATGCGTTATTTGCGTTGAATTTGAGTGTCTTCGTTAAGCTAAGTCCTTCATATTCTCCGCTTTTCTTCTTTATTGGCGAGTTCGTTAAGATCATCGCAATTGTGCTGTTGTTGTGCTTGATTGTGATGTTGTATGAGGACTTGATTTGGCCCGCAATGATCGCTTCGGTCATTGTGGTCTTAAATTGTTCCTTTTTGGGACTTCTAACCCGAGAATAAACATGGCAGCTGAAGCTCTCACCGCTACCGAGTATATTACTCACCACCTTCATCACCTGTCGACCACTGAGCAGTCATCTATTATTGACTTCTCTGTGCTCAATATGGATACCATTGTTTTTTCCATTTTGATGATGGCTTGTGCGCTCTATTTGATGTACAAAGGAGCAAAGAAGGCTACATCTGGCGTGCCCGGTAAATGGCAATGTGCCGTTGAAATGCTCGTCGAATTTGTGAATGAACAGGCTAAATCCATTGTCCACGGCGATCGTACGTTTATCGCTCCGTTGGCACTGACGGTGTTTGTCTGGGTGGTTTTGATGAATGCCATCGACTTGATCCCGGTAGATTTACTGCCGACGATCGCCGGTTGGTTAGGTATTCATTATTTGCGTCCGCTGCCCACTGCCGATTTAAACGGCACGATGGGTATTTCTGTGGGCGTGCTGTTCCTCATGATTTATTACGGCATTAAGATCAAAGGTGTCGGCGGATTTAGCCGCGAACTTTTCGTTGCTCCGTTTGGTAACTATCCTTTGCTCTGGCCGTTTAACTTCGCATTGAATATCATCGAATATTTGGCCAAGTGCGTCTCTTTGGGCATGCGGTTGTTCGGTAATATGTATGCAGGGGAATTGTTGTTCTTCTTGATTGCACTGTTGGGTAGTCTCTGGGTCGGTTTTGACGGCCTGAGCATCTTCGGTGTATTCGGACACGCTGTGGCAGGGATCTGCTGGTGGCTCTTCCACGTGTTGATTGTTATCTTACAAGCCTTCATCATGATGATGTTGACCTTGGTTTACATCGGTCAAGCTCATGAAGGTCACTAACACTAGCTTTTAACTTAACTTTTTCTTTTTATTAACTTTTACTCCATTTTTAAGGATTAAGGAGTTTTGCAATGACCAACGTCGCTTTTGTTGCCTTGGCTGCTGGCCTCATCATCGGTCTCGGTGCTATCGGTGCTTGTATCGGTATCGGTATCATGGGTTCCAAGTACCTCGAAGCCGCTGCCCGTCAACCTGAATTGATGAATGCCTTGCAAACCAAGATGTTCTTGTTAGCTGGTCTTATCGACGCCGCCTTCTTGATCGGTGTTGGTATCGCCATGATGTTCGCTTTTGCCAATCCGTTCGTCGGCTAATAAAAGCTTTTTAGTTTCTTTTATTAACGACGTCAGTGAGCACTCACAAAGTAGGTGGGCCTGCGAACTGACATAACGGGGTTCAAATAATGAACATCAACGCTTCTCTGTTTGTACAGATGGCCGTGTTCTTCTTCGGTGCTTGGGTCACCATGAAGTACATTTGGCCGCCGCTTATTCGAGCAATCGAAGAACGGCAAAAGAAGATTGACGAAGGTTTGGCAGCTGCCGACAAAGGTGAAATGGCCTTAGCGGAAGCCCAAAAGGAAGGTCAAGCGATTAAGGCTGAAGCCCGTGCTCAAGCTTTGGCGATCATGAATGACGGCGAAAAGCGCGGTCAGGCTATTGTTGAAGAAGCAAAAGCCCAGGCCCAAGTTGAAGCCGATCGTATCATCGAAGCTGCTAAGGCTGAAGTGGCTCAAGAAGCCGAACGTTTGCGCGAACAGTTGCGTGAAGAAGTCGCTCGCTTGGCTGTTGCCGGTGCCGAGCAAATCCTTCGTCGCGAAGTTGACACTAAAGTTCACGCTCAAATGCTTGAACAATTGAAGGCTAAGCTTTAATTATGGCTGAACTTTCGACGATTGCCCGTCCCTATGCGCATGCAATGCTTTTGGCTTTGCAAGACGCCAATAAGGGACCCGAAGAAGCTGCCGATTTGGCTGCTGTTCTGGATGGTATTGCCCAAGTGGTGACCACACCCGAATTAGTTTCTGTGATCGGAGATCCTAAACTGAGTTCGGAACAAATCTACGATCTCATCATTGCCGGTCTCGGACAAACAAAATTGCCCGAAGAGGCCGCCAATCTTTTGAAGGTGGTCGTTGAGAACGGTCGCTTGGAAGCCGTGCCGGAAATCGCACGTCAATTCCGCGAACTTAAAAATCAATCCGAAGGCGTTGCAGACGCCTATATTGAATCCGCTATGCCTATGACGCAAGCGGAAGTAGATGACTTGGTTGCTGGCCTCGGAAAACGTTTCCCTGGCTTGAAGCTCACGCCGGTAGTCACGATCAATGAAGCTTTGATCGGTGGTGTTCGCGTGCGCGTTGGCGACAGAGTTTTGGACGGATCGATTCAGACGCGACTTGCTCAAATGCAAGAGGCACTCACCGCATAAATTTCGGAGCTGTAAGACATGCAACTCAATCCTAGTGAAATCAGCGATCTGCTGAAAAAGCGTATCGAAGGCCTTGGGGTCTCCGCTGATCTTCGCACCCAAGGTACCGTGGTCTCTGTGACCGACGGTATTTGCCGTGTTCACGGTCTTTCTGACGTGATGCAAGGCGAAATGTTGGAATTCCCCAACAGCACGTACGGTTTGGCTTTGAACCTTGAACGTGACTCTGTGGGTGCGGTTATTCTTGGTAGTTATGAGCACATTAGTGAAGGCGACATCGTTAAGACGACGGGCCGCATTCTCTCTGTGCCTGTTGGTCCGAAGTTGATTGGCCGTGTGGTCAATGCTTTGGGTCAACCGATCGATGGCAAGGGCCCGATCGACACGGACGAATATGACGTGGTCGAAAAAGTGGCTCCTGGTGTTATTGATCGTCAATCCGTTTCTCAACCGGTTCAAACCGGCTTGAAGTCCATTGACGCCATGGTGCCGATCGGCCGTGGTCAACGTGAATTGATCATTGGTGACCGTCAAACGGGTAAGACCGCTGTGGCCTTGGACACGATTATTAACCAAAAGGGCAAAGATCTGATTTGCGTATACGTCGCAATCGGTCAAAAGGCTTCCACTATTGCAAACGTTGTTCGTAAGTTGGAAGAACACGGTGCAATGGACTACACGATTGTTGTGGCTGCCTCTGCCTCTGAATCTGCTGCGTTGCAGTACATCGCCCCGTACGCTGGTGCTACGATGGGTGAATACTTCCGCGACCGTGGCCAAGATTCTTTGATCGTTTATGACGACTTGACCAAGCAAGCTTGGGCATATCGCCAAATCTCCTTGCTGTTGCGTCGTCCGCCGGGACGTGAAGCTTATCCTGGTGACGTTTTCTACTTGCACAGCCGTTTGCTCGAACGTGCGGCTCGTGTGAATGCTGATTACGTGGAACGTTTCACCAAGGGTGCTGTCAAGGGTAAGACGGGTTCTATGACCGCATTGCCGATCATTGAAACGCAAGCCGGTGACGTGACCGCTTTCGTGCCGACCAACGTGATTTCTATTACTGACGGTCAGATCTTCTTGGAAACCGACCTTTTCAACGCCGGTATCCGTCCTGCTATCAACCCGGGTATTTCTGTGTCCCGTGTGGGTGGTGCAGCTCAAACGAAGATTATTAAGAAGTTGGGCGGCGGTGTTCGCTTGGCTTTGGCTCAGTATCGTGAATTGGCTGCTTTTGCTCAGTTTGCCTCTGACTTGGACGAAGCAACTCGTAAGCAATTGGATCGCGGTAAGGTTGTGACCGAATTGATGAAGCAACCGCAATATCAACCGTTACAGGTTTGGGAAGAAGCTTTGGTGCTCTTCTGCGTGGAACAAGGCATTTATGACGATGTCGACGCTAAGGATGCACTGCGCTTTGAAAAGGCTTGCCGTGAATTTGTGGTCAACCACCACGCTGATTTGGTTCAACGCATCGAAGAAAAGAAGGAATTGGTCGCTGAAGACAAAGAACTTCTTTTGGCTGCGGTGAATGAATTTAAGAAAAACGGCACCTACTAATTGGAAGTCGATAAACACCTAAGGGGACCACATGCCTAGTACCAAGGAAATTCGCGCCAAGATCAAGAGCGTACAAAATACGCGCAAGATCACTAAGGCGATGGAAATGGTAGCGGCATCGAAGATGCGCAAAGCGCAGGATCGCATGCATGCGGCTCGTCCTTACGGAGAAAGTATCCGTAATATCGTGGCTCATTTGGCCACGGCGACGACGAGCTACAAGCATCCTTTCTTGCGTCCGCATCCCACTACTGCTGCGAAAGTTGGTCTGATCATGGTGACGACGGACAAAGGTTTGGCCGGTGCTTTGAACACCAATATTCAACGTATGGTGCTCAATAAGATCAAGGATTGGAAGGCTGAAGGCGTAACCGTTGAGGGTACGGCTATCGGTAATAAGGGCCTTGGTTTTATGCAGCATGCCGGAGTAGATTTGCTCTCGCATGCCGTACAGTTGGGTGATCGTCCGCAATTGGAAAAATTGATTGGTGCGATCAATGTTCAACTTGAACAATACAGCGCCGGAAAGTTGGACAAGGTTTATCTTGCCTATTCACGTTTTGTGAATGCAATGAAGCAAGAACCTGTCATTGAACAGCTTTTGCCCTTGTCGAGTGATCGACTTGAGATGATTGGCGAAAAACGTCGGGATTATTCGTGGGATTATCTCTACGAACCCAGTGACGCCACGGTTCTCGATGTGCTGTTAAAGCGCTACATCGAAGCTTTAATTTACCAAGCCGTTGCAGAAAACATGGCTTCTGAACAAAGTGCTCGTATGGTTGCTATGAAGGCCGCCAGCGACAACGCCAAGAAGCTTATCGGTGATCTGCAATTGGTTTATAACAAGACCCGTCAAGCGGCCATCACGAAGGAAATTACTGAAATCGTTGGTGGTGCTGCCGCCGTGTCTTAAAGAGGATATCCCATGAGTATCGGACAGATCGTTCAGGTCATTGGCGCTGTGGTGGACATTGAGTTCCCGCGCGACCAAATGCCCAAAGTATACGATGCCCTTATCTTAGAAAAGGATGAAAAGAACACTCTTGCCGAAGAAGGCTTGACCTTTGAAGTGCAACAACAATTGGGCGACGGCGTGGTTCGTACCATTGCCATGGGCGCCTCTGAAGGTTTGCAACGCGGCATGAAGGTTCGTAGTACCGGCGCCGGTATTTCGGTGCCTGTCGGCCCGAAGACCTTGGGTCGCATTATGGACGTGTTGGGTCGCCCGATTGACAACTGCGGCCCGATCGGTGAAGACGAACGTCGTACGATTCACCAAGCTGCACCTAAGTTTGACGAATTGAGCCCGTCCGTGGACTTGCTCGAAACCGGTATTAAGGTGATTGACTTGATTTGCCCGTTCGCTAAGGGCGGTAAGGTCGGTCTCTTCGGTGGTGCCGGTGTGGGTAAGACCGTGAACATGATGGAATTGATCAACAATATTGCTAAGGCTTATGGTGGTTATTCCGTGTTCGCCGGTGTGGGTGAACGTACCCGTGAAGGTAACGACTTCTACCACGAAATGGAAGAATCCCACGTGCTCGATAAGGTGGCCATGGTGTTCGGTCAGATGAACGAACCCCCGGGCAACCGTTTGCGTGTGGCTTTGACCGGTTTGACAATGGCTGAAGCTTTCCGTGACGAAGGCCGCGATATTCTGTTGTTCATCGACAACATTTATCGTTACACCTTGGCTGGTACGGAAGTGTCCGCTTTGCTCGGTCGTATGCCGTCTGCTGTGGGCTATCAACCGACCCTGGCTGAAGAAATGGGTAAGTTGCAAGAACGTATTGCTTCCACGAAGGTTGGTTCTATTACCTCCATTCAAGCTGTGTACGTGCCTGCTGACGACTTGACTGACCCGTCTCCGGCCACGACCTTCGGCCACTTGGACGCCACGGTTGTGTTGTCTCGTGACATCGCCGCTTTGGGTATTTACCCGGCTGTTGACCCGTTGGACTCCACGAGCCGCCAAGTTGATCCGTTGATCATCGGTGAAGAACACTACACGATTTGCCGTCGCGTCCAAGAAACCTTGCAACGTTACAAGGAATTGCGTGACATTATCGCCATTTTGGGTATGGATGAATTGGCTCCGGAAGATAAGCTTACGGTTATGCGTGCTCGTAAGATCCAACGCTTCCTGTCTCAACCGTTCCATGTGGCCGAAGTGTTCACTGGTGCTCCCGGCAAATATGTTCCGCTCAAAGAAACGATCCGCGGTTTCCGCATGATTGTTGACGGCGAATGCGACGCTTTGCCTGAACAAGCCTTCTACATGGTTGGTACGATCGACGAAGCCTTTGAAAAGGCTAAGACGATGCACTAATCGGGTTCGGTGATCAGGTGAAGTCAATCTTCACCTGACGCTGAAACACGACTACGGAGCAACTTATGTCTACGATTAAAGTTGACGTCGTTAGCGCCGAAGAGCAGATTTTCTCCGGTGACGCTGAGTTTGTCGCCCTTCCGGGTGAGGCCGGCGAATTGGGGATTCTGCCGCAACACGCACCGTTGATTTCTTTGATTAAACCGGGTTTTGTGCGCATCACAATGCCTGGCTCTAAAGAGGTCAAACAAGTGTTTGTTGCTGGTGGTGTAATCGAAGTGCAGCCTCAGCACGTCACGGTTCTGGCTGATACCGCTATTCGTTCCGAAGAAATGGATCGCGCCAAGACGGAAAAGGCTATGGCAGCTGCTCGCGAAGCGCGCAGCAAGGCTACGAGCGAAGCCGATTTGGCCAAGCTCGATGCGCAATTGGCTTTCTTGGCTGCTCAAATGGCAGCTATCGAAAAGCTCAAACGCCATCACTAAGCGCAAAAGCGACGAAGAAGGGCAGATGTGTGAAGACATCTGTCCTTTTTTGTTTTGTGTCATAACCCTTTAAATTCAATCGGCGTAGGATAAACGTAAGAGGACGCCATTGGGTGTGTGTCCCTGTGATTATTTGAGAGGAAGTATGAAGGTTCTTGTTTGTACGGATGGCTCTGAATTAAGCGAAAAAGCGATTGAAGCTGCTGTCGGAGTGGCGTTGCCTTTAAAGGCTGAATTGATCGGAATGACAGCTGTTAAGGGTGAGGAACCTAAGGACGGTTTGGCCGGCGAGAGCGAAGAGGTTCAAAAGCGCTTGAGCGTGATTTATGAAGCGGCTAAAGCTGTTCAATTGCCGTGCCGTGTTATGGCTATTCACGGCGAAGCTCCTTGGCAGTGCATCATTAAGCTTGCTAAAGACGAAGACGTTGACTATGTGGTAATGGCAAGCCGCGGTATGGGTAGTATTGGCAGCTTGTTTATCGGTAGTGAAACTCAAAAGACGCTTGCGCAAATTGACCGTCCGGTGCTCGTTGTCCGCTAAACCTGACGTTCTTCCTATCTTAGCGTCTGTCTCCGTTAATAGGAGACAGGCGCTTTTAACACTCATTTAAGCCCTACTGACTATAGTGCCCCAAAGATTTTGTTCAGGCACTCGGATTCCGTCATCTGTTTGATGAGGAAGCGTTTTTGTCGGGAAGTTTCTCCGTTAACAATTTCTATGGATGATTTGGAAACGGATAAAGTTTTAGCTAAAAAAGCGGTGAGTGCGCTGTTGGCTTTGCCATCAACCGGTGGTGAAGCGATGGCAATTTTTAAACGTCCGCCGTGCTCTCCCACAATAGCCGATCGTTTGGCGCCGGGTTGGGCATGAACGTCGATAAGAACATCAGAATTTCTAACAATCAACCAAGAAGGCGGAGCCATATTGGGTTCCTGTTAACCATGAGACCGGATAATGATACTTTTTTAAAAGCACTTTTGCGTCAAAAATGTGACTTTACGCCTGTTTGGCTAATGAGACAGGCTGGACGCTATCTCCCTGAATACAATGCAACACGGGCTCAAGCGGGCAGCTTTATGAAATTAGCTCAATCGCCTGAGTTGGCCTGTGAGGTGACATTGCAACCGGTTGAACGGTTTAATCTCGATGCGGCGATTTTATTTTCGGACATTCTGACAGTTCCCGATGCCATGGGACTGGGCTTATCTTTTGTTGCAGGAGAAGGGCCTAAATTTGCCAAGCCGGTTCGCCATGAAGAAGACGTCAAATCATTGAGGGTGCCGGATATTCAAAAGACTCTTTGTTATGTAACCGATGCTGTTTCGACCATTCGGAAAGCATTGAACAATCGTGTTCCGTTGATCGGTTTTTCAGGAAGTCCTTTTACTTTGGCCTGTTATATGGTTGAAGGGGGGTCAAGTAAGGATTACCGAACAATTAAAACGATGATGTATACCCGACCGGATCTCCTGCACCAAATTTTGGACATTAATGCCAGAAGCGTCACGGCCTATCTGAATGCTCAGATTGAGTCAGGGGCACAGGCGGTGCAGATTTTTGATACCTGGGGCGGCACGTTATCAGAGCCGGCCTTCAAAGAGTTCTCTTTGGCTTACATTCAAAAGATTATTGCCGGGCTGCATAAAACTTATGACAACGAGAGAGTGCCGGTGATTGTGTTTACAAAGGGAGGCGGGCAGTGGCTGCAAGCTATCGCCTCTTGCGGAGCGGATGCGGTTGGCTTGGATTGGACAACCAATCTCTCTGAAGCGCGAGCCAAGATTCAAGATAAGGTTGCCCTGCAAGGCAACTTGGATCCGATGGTCTTATTTGGTTCGGAAGAAAAAATACGTCAAGAGGTCAGACGTGTGATTGATGATTTTGGGGTTGTCGGTAAGGGCGGACATGTTTTCAATCTCGGACATGGTATCAATCAATTTACTCCACCCGAGGCTGTGACTGTATTGGTCGATGAAGTTCATCGATACAGCACTTCATTTCATCGCTAAAGAGGACTTGTCCCCAAAGTTATCCACAGAAAAAGTGAACAAGTAAAAATCCTTGAAAATTAAATGGTTACAGAAATGTGACAGTTATAAGTGTTTGATTTTTAAGAAATATTATAAAAATCCTCTGATTTCAGCAAGTTAAGCTCGAATCAGAGGATTTTGCTTAAAAAGTAATCACGAGAAAGGTTATCCACAAAGTTATCCACAAAAATGCACAAGATTGCGCTAATCATTTGAAATTATGGAGTTTTCAGAAATTTGAGTTTTCCACAGGATCAAAACGAGAGATTTGCTTAGAAATGTAATTCTTTTTCTTTCTTAAATAGCTCTCGGATACAATGACACGCAAGTTAACTGAGGATTTTGTTGTTAATGCCTAGCCCCCGTTTTGTCAGTGTGGCACTGGATATTCCTTTATTGCCGCCGTTGACCTACAAAGTGATGGAAGGGACGTCCCCTAAGATAGGGGACCGCTGTGTTGTACCCATTGGCAACCGTTCGGCCGTGGGTCTTATTGTTGGCGTTAGCAATCAGACGGATATCGCCGAAGAGAAACAAAAAAGCTACATTCGCTTGCTCAATGAGACTGAGGCGTTAGGGGATAGCTGGCTGAAGCTAACGAAATTTGCTTCAGATTACTATCAGCACTCCTGGGGAGAAGTGGCCATTGCTGCCTTACCGCCTTTTTTCCGCAGTAAGCCCGGGCCTAAATATGAACAGTCTTTGGAAAGGCTGAGAAAACCATTTAAATTTAAAAAGACCAGTCAAGCAGTTCCCGCTTTACAACTCAACAATGAACAGACGGCAGCGGTAGAAACTTTGGCCGCAAGCTCAGGTTTTCGGACTTTTGTTTTGCACGGTGTGACAGGCAGCGGGAAAACAGAGGTTTACCTGCGGATGATGGAAAGAGTGTTTTCGGTCAATCCTCAGGCACAAGTGCTTTTTCTTGTTCCCGAAATCAACTTGACACCACAACTACAAGAACGAGTGAGGAGCCATTTCCCAGACCGATCCATGGCTACATTGCATTCGGGATTGGCCAATGGAGAAAGAGCCAGGGCCTGGTTGGCAGCGCATGAAAAACGTGTCCAAATATTGATTGGTACCCGCATGGCAATCTTTGCGGACATGCCCGATCTTGATCTGATCATTGTTGATGAAGAGCACGACTTGTCTTATAAGGCCGGTGACGGAATTCGGTATTCGGCTCGAGATTTGGCCGTGAAATTGGCCCAATTGCGTGGCATTGCGGTTGTGTTGGGATCGGCAACACCATCGCTTGAGACCTGGAGCAGAGTTAAAAGCGGTCGCTATCACTTGTTAACCTTGAGTAAACGGGCTGTGCAAGGGGCGAAACTGCCGGCTTTAAGTGTCGTCAATCCCAAAAATCAGAAATTGGTCAAAGGACTTTGTTCTGAAGTCATTGATGCTATTAGTGAGACACTTCAGAAAAATGAACAAGTCATCATTTTCTTAAATCGACGAGGTTATGCCCCTGTTTTAACCTGTCCGAGTTGTGGTTGGCTCTCCAAGTGTCCTCACTGTTCAACCTATGCGGTTTATCACAAGTTTCACGCGAAACTGATTTGCCATCACTGCGGGTGGTCCACGCCTGTTTACAGTCGCTGTCCGGATTGCGGCAATGTGGATTTGCAGCCAATGGGAGCCGGCACGCAAAGAATTGAAGAAACATTGGAAGAGCTTTGGCCACAGGCGAGAATTTTAAGAATAGACCGCGACACAACACAGCGAAAAAATGCGGCGAAGTTGGCTTTTGACGCTGTCCATGCGGGTGATGTTGATATCTTGGTTGGTACTCAAATGGTGGCCAAGGGGCACGATTTTCAAAAAGTCTCCTTGGTGGTGGTGCTCAATATTGATGCTCAGTTGGTAAGTGCCAATCCCAGAAGCGAGGAAAGAGCGTTTGCCAATTTAATGCAAGTCGCCGGTCGTGCCGGCCGCTTTGGTTTGCCGGCCCGCATGATTGTTCAAAGTCGTTTTGGTGACAGGGAACTGTTTGCGGCGTTGGCCGAACAGAACTACTGCCGTTATGCAGACTCCCTTTTGGCAATTCGAAAGGCTGAAAACACGGTTCCTTTCGTTTGCCAGGCACTTTTATTGGCTGATGATGTCAAAATCGACAAGGTTCTTGAGTTTTTATCGCAAGCCCTGAGGCTGGGCGAGGATATTTTGGCGGCTCAAGTCAATCAACAGGTTGTCATCTATGATCCGATCCCCATGGCCGTGATGAAGGTGGCGGACAAGGAACGCGGTCAACTATTGGTAGAGGCCTCTTCAAGGGGAGCTATGGGGCTGTTTTTAAAACAATGGTATCGGGCGCTCAGTGAAATACGCTCATCGGTTCATTGGACAATGGATGTGGATCCCATCGACGTATGATGAAATTGCTCAATAAGTCTTTAGTAGCGGTGTCGGTCTTTTGTCTCATGGGCGTTGCCTTTGCCTCTGAAAGCCAACCCGAGTCCACCTCAATGCTCAGCGCCAAGGAAGTCGCATTGTCAAATTCTTTGACCTGGCGGCGCAGCGGCATGCGCCATCTTTATGAACGGATGGATGCTGTCAGAAACGATGCTGATCAGGCAGGACGGTGGTCCGTCAAGCGGTACCAAAATTGGGAACAAGGCGAGATGAGTTGTGATCACCGTTTTGTTTTGCTGGGAGTAGATCATCAGTTTTCAGATCACTTGATTCTTGGCAGTACTATGGATTTTGGCAAAGGCTCGTCCTATTACACACAAGGATCTTCTGCAACCGAAACGATGGGAGCAAGTGTTTACGGAACCTATCGTTGGGAGGACGGCTCTTATGTCGGCGGACTATTAAAGCTTGGTGTGCTGCGCCTCAAGAGTTTGTTTTCCGGAGCAAAAGAAGAAAATTCCATGCAGGGACTTTACCTTGGGGCAGAGTACGGTCGACGTATGACGCCTTGGTCTCGGGTGGTTCTGGATCCGCAAGTTCGTTTGACTTACAGCCGTCTGGGTTCGGAAGGCATGGAAATTCATAAAACCGATGTTCAATACGATGCAATAGAGAATTTCGTTGTGGCCTTAAGGTTAAAAAGTGAAGTGACATTGGGCGAATCCGCTTCCACCTATTTTTTGTTAGGCTACTATCGGGATCTTTTAGGACGCGTTTCGGGGCGGTATTTGCAAGCTCAAGATAGACAAACGTTTACCGATTCTGTGTTTAACACATGGGGACGGGCGAGTTTCGGCGCTGATTATCAGGTTGATGATCGAATTACGGCCTCTATTGAAGCAGAGAAGACTTTCGGACGGGAGTATCAGGATCACACCCGATTAAGTTGCTCGGCCCGATACCGTTTTTAATTACACTTAATTACGAGACAGTCGTCATTCGTTTAACAAAAAGTCCTTTATAATCTGCAATTCCTGCCTCCGTGGTGAAGTGGATATCATGCGACCCTCCGAAGGTCGCGTCACAGGTTCGATTCCTGTCGGAGGTACCACCTAACAATAGTTGGCAAAAAAGCCATGTTTGTCCCTGTAGATATTGCCTATCACCGTCAATCCCGAGAGTTGGAGCTCACCTACGAGAATGGAGAAAACTTTCGGTTGCCGGCGGAATTTTTGAGGGTATTGAGTCCTTCGGCTGAGGTGCAGGGACATACGCCTGATCAGGCAAGACTTCCGGTCGGAAAACGTGAAGTCAGTATTGTTGCAATAGAGCCTGTCGGGTTGTATGCGATCAAAATAGTTTTTTCAGACGGCCATGATTCGGGTTATTACGACTGGGATTATTTGAGAAAACTTGCAGTCGATAAAGAGGCCTTGTGGGAAAATTACTTGGCTAGACTGGGGGAGCTTGGGGCGAGCCGAGAGCCCGATGATCCCAGAAACAAGCCGTTTGAATTACCGTTAAAGAAAACTTGTCACCACTGATATGTCTCAGGAAAATAACCGCCACGAAACCGACTTCGGTTTTAAACGCATTGCAGAAGAAGATAAGGCTAAACAAGTCAGGGAAGTATTTGATTCGGTCGCTCCCAAATATGACTTAATGAATGATGTTTTGTCTTTTGGAATGCATCGTCTCTGGAAGCGATATGCCATTCATAAAGCCGATGTGGCCCGCGGGATGAAAGTTCTGGACTTGGCGGCTGGAACCGCGGACCTTTCGCTTCAGTTTGCTAAGCTCGTGGGTCGCGATGGCGAGGTTTGGCCGACGGATATTAACCGCTCCATGCTGAGTATCGGAGCAAAGCGTATGCGTGAGGCCGGATTTGACATGCCGGTTGTTCAATGCGACTGCGAAAAGTTGCCTTTCCCGGATGATACGTTTCACGTGGTGATGGTCAGTTTTGGCTTGCGCAATATGACGCATAAGGATCGCGCACTCAGTGAAATGCAAAGAGTGTGCAAACCGGGCGGCAAAGTGATGGTTTTGGAATTTTCCAAAATTAACAAATTACTGGCGCAGTTTTATGATTTTTATTCTTTCCGTCTGATGCCCTGGTTGGGTGGAAAGATATCCGGCGACAGTGAGAGTTACCGTTATTTGCCGGAGTCAATCCGTATGCATCCGAGTCAGCCCGTGTTGGCCGAAATGATGCGCACGGCCGGTCTTGAAGATGTTCATTGGCACAATTTAACATTTGGTGTTTGTGCCTTGCATATCGGTAGAAAACCGATAAAGTAGTCGAGCAATAAGTTTGCCCTCTTAACCTGAAGAGGATTTTGTTTCAGGTCTTTTGGAGTTTTTCTCAATGAAAAAATGGATTGCGATTTTAGCGATTGGTTTGACCATGATGTCGGTGTCAGTTTCTGCTGATGCGGCCAGACGTTTCGGAGGCGGTATGAGTTTCGGCCGTTCCGCCCCCACGCTTCAGAAGGCAACACCGGCGCCTTCGGCGGGCATTAACCAACAACGTGTCAATCCCCAGCAGCAACAACGCCAACAACAGGCCGCTCCTGCTCAGCAGCCGCGTCCTCAAACCGCAGCTCCCAGCCCCATGCGTGGCATGTTGATGGGTTTGGCCGCCGCATTAGGTATTACCGCTTTGGCCCATGCCTTGGGTCTTGGTGAAGGCTTCGCCCAATTTTTGATGATTGCTTTAATGGCGCTTGTGGCGTTTTACGTTATCAGAATGCTTTTGGGATTGTTCCTCGTGAAACGTAGGCCAGCGGGAATGCCGGGGCACTCCGCTGAAGTTCCTCGCCAAGATCCCATGCAAAGCCGCTACGATTATGCCTCTTCGGAGCCGCAGAGCTCGCAAAGCACTTTCAGTGGTTCTTCTCCCATGGCTGGAAGCGTTCTGGATGAACTTAACAATCCGACTTCTGCTCAAAAAGTGGAACTGCCGGCCGATTTTGACGTGGAACAGTTCTTGAAAGTGGCAGAGGCCAATTTCGCTAAGATGCAAAAGGCTTGGGATACCGGTAATGTGACGTCGCTTTCAGACTTTACGACCGATGAAGTATTCCGTACCGTTACCCATCAGTTGCGTGAACGGGGAGCTCAGGATTATCAGACTGAAATTGTGACGCTGAAATCGGACTTCCGTGGAATTGTGCGCGATGGTGAAGAGTACCTTGCCGGCGTTCATTTTGACGGGACGTTAAACGTGAGTGGCGAAGCTGAACGCGTCGATGAAACGTGGATTCTGACTAAACCCGTTCACGGTCAGGGCGGTTGGCTTTTGGCTGGTATTCACCAGGAATCCGAAGCGTAAACCGCACACTACGTTGCTAAACAACATAGGGCTGCATTTTTTAATGTGGCCCATTTTGTTTCTGGTCTTGTCTACTCAGAAGTGTGGGGAACGAATCGAGTACAATACGGTTAATTGACATATCTGTACTAAAAGTCATTTTATGAATATCGTTATTCTTGCCGCCGGCATGGGTAAGCGGATGCGTTCGCGTCTGCCGAAAGTGCTTCAGCCCCTTGCTAACAAGCCCATGCTTGAGCATGTCATTGAAAAAGCCCGTCTTTTAGGTTCCAATAATCGCTTAATCGTAGTCATTGGCCATGGTGCCGAGGCAGTAAAAGCGTATTTTGAAAAAGACGAAGATATCACTTTTGCTTTACAAGCTGAGCAGTTGGGAACGGGGCATGCATTGCTTCAAGCGTTGCCGTACTGTGATCAAAATGAACCCACTTTAGTGCTTTTGGGGGATGTGCCGCTGATTCGCCCTGAGACGCTGAAAGATTTGATTCAGGCTGCCGGCAGCGGCGTCGGACTTCTAACTGTCCGATTGAATAATCCCAAGGGCTACGGTCGAATTGTTCGTCAAAATGGTGCTGTTTGTGCCATTGTGGAAGAAAAAGACGCCACCGATGAGCAACGAGCCATCAATGAAGTCAATACAGGCATTATGGTGTTGCCGACTCGATATCTTGAGCGCTGGCTCAATGAATTGGGAAATGAAAACGCGCAAGGTGAATACTATTTGACCGATGTTATTGCCCGTGCGGTTTCCGAGGGCGTCGCTGTCAATTCAGCGACGGCACAAACAGCCACGGAAGTCGAAGGTGTTAACAATAAGGTTCAGTTGGCCGCTCTTGAGCGAGCCTATCAGAAAGAGAACGCCCTGCGTTTGATGAATGATGGCGTGACCTTGATTGATCCCGATCGGATTGACGTTCGAGGGGAATTGATCTGCGGAAAAGATGTCACCATTGACGTCGGCTGTATTTTTAGCGGTAAGGTTGTTTTAGGTGACGGCGTTCGAGTCGGTGCCTATTGTGTGCTCAAAGATGTAGAAATTGGCGAAGGAACTGAAATTTTGCCGTTTTGCCACTTTAATGGCGCACAGGTGGGTAAAGAGGCTCGTTTGGGGCCGTACAGCCGCCTGCGTCCGGGAACGACGTTGGCCGATCAGACGCATATCGGCAACTTTGTTGAAATTAAGAAATCCGTGGTTGGTCTGGGCAGTAAAGTAAACCACTTGTCGTATATCGGTGATACCGATATGGGGGCACGGGTCAATATTGGTGCCGGCACCATTACCTGCAACTACGATGGTGTTAATAAATTCAGGACCACGATTTTGGATGACGCCTTTATTGGTTCGGATACACAACTTGTCGCACCGGTGACGGTTGGAAAGGGGGCAACGCTTGGAGCGGGTACGACCCTTACTAAGAATGCTCCGGATGGTGAATTGACAATTGCCCGAGCACGCCAGATGACCATTAAAGGTTGGAAGCGTCCGACGAAAAACAAATAAATTTAGCGATAAAGGAAAACATTATGTGCGGTATTGTTGCTGCGACTTCTAAACATCGGAATGTAGTGCCGCTTTTGGTTCAAGGGTTAAAACGCCTTGAGTATCGCGGCTATGACAGCTGCGGTGTGGCCGTATGGAATCAAGGTTTAAAGCGTGTCAGAAGCGTCTCTCGCGTTTCTGAACTCTCTGAACAAATCAGTAAAGATCAGCTGCAAGGCTTTTTAGGAATCGCTCATACTCGTTGGGCCACGCACGGCGCTCCTTTAGTTTGCAATGCGCATCCGCATTTTTCCGGCGACCAAATTGCCTTAATTCATAACGGCATTATTGAAAACTATGAAGAAATCCGTGAGGAATTGGCTGCCAAAGGCGTTCAATTCTCCAGTCAAACCGACACGGAAGTCTTAGCCCACTTGGTTCGTGACAATTACAAAGGTGATTTGTTGGGCGCCGTTCAAGCGGCTTTAAATCGTGTACGCGGGGCCTACGCTATTGCCGTTTTCTGTAAGGAAGATCCCCATCGTGTCGTTGTGGCCCGTCAAGGTTCCCCCTTGGTTTTAGGGGTGGGCGATGGTGAGATGTTTGCCGCCTCGGATACGATGGCGCTTGCCGGCGAAACAGACCGTTTTATCTATCTGGAAGACGGCGATGTGGCGGATTTGTTGCCGCAAGGCTATCAAATCTACTCTCACCAAGGGACGGAGTTTATCCCGGTTGAAAGAGAAGTTCGCCAAATGGAAGCGTTTAGCAATGCCGTGGAGTTAGGACCGTATCGTCATTACATGCAAAAGGAAATCTTTGAGCAACCGAGAGCTATTGCCGATACGCTTGAGGCAGTGGGCGAAGTAACGCCAACTCTTTTTGGCGAAAAGGCAGGGGAAGTTTTCAAAGATATTCACCGTGTTTTAATGGTCGCTTGCGGAACCAGTTACTATGCGGCCTTGACCTCCAAGTACTGGATTGAAGGCATCGCGGGCATTCCTTGCGATGTGGAAATCGCAAGTGAGTATCGCTACCGCAAGAGCGTTCCGGATCCCAAGACCCTTGTCGTCACTATTTCTCAGTCCGGTGAAACAGCCGATACGTTGGCGGCATTAAAGCACGCGAGGGACTTGGGAATGACACAGACGCTGACGATTTGCAATGTTTCCACGAGCGCCATGGTTCGCGAAAGTCTCTTGCGTTACATCACGCGTGCGGGGGTGGAAATCGGTGTGGCCTCCACAAAAGCCTTTACCACGCAATTAACAGCGCTCTTTTTACTGACACTGTGCTTGGCAAAGGTCAAGGGACGCTTGTCTGCTGAAGATGAAGACCAATACATGAAGCTTTTGCGCCATGTGCCCAAGGCCGTGAGTGCGGTATTGGCTCTGGAACCTCAAGTGATCGCCTGGGCTCAGCGTTTTGCGAGCAAACAGCACGCTTTGTTCTTGGGACGCGGTATTCACTATCCGATCGCTCTTGAAGGTGCTTTGAAATTAAAAGAAATTTCTTACATTCACGCAGAAGCTTATCCTGCCGGTGAACTCAAACACGGTCCGCTCGCGTTGGTCGATGAGTCTATTCCTGTCGTTACGGTGGCTCCGAACGATGAATTGCTGGAAAAACTCAAGAGCAACATGAAAGAAGTGGAAGCGCGTAAGGGCGAGCTTTATGTATTTGCCGATGCTGATACCGGTTTGGAGTCGAGTGAACACATTCACGTTATTCGAATGCCGGAAAACTACGGACCGCTTTCGCCGATTTTGCACGTGATCCCGTTGCAGCTTTTGGCTTATCACACGGCCTTTATTCGCGGTAACGATGTGGATAAACCGCGCAATTTGGCTAAGAGCGTTACAGTCGAGTAACCATTGTCAAGATAATGAAAAGCCCCGAGGATCGGAAATGAACTTCGGGGCTTTTTTGATAAAGCGCAGGTGGAATTTACATACCGGTCGCAAAGGCGCGGATACCGGAGCCGATAAACTGCACGCCGATACAAACCAAGAGGAACCCCATTAATTTACTGACAATGATGGTGCCGGACGGACCAAGCTTTCTGCCGCAGAAGTCGGCCGAGCGCATGACAGCCCAACAGACCATACAGCAGAAGATGATGGCAAGCGTCATCATGAAAAAGGTTCCGACTTGATCTTCCCAGTGAGGGTATTCAGCAATTTCAGTGGAAAAACCGATGATAACCGCCATTGTGCCGGGGCCGGCGATCATCGGCATGGCGATGGGGAAAAACGCGTAATCTTCGCGGTCTCGACGAACCAACGGAGCCTTATTGGGAGAAGGGGTTTGTTGGCCAAAAAGCATTTGATAGCCAATGACCGCAACCATGAAGCCGCCGGCGATACGCAAGGCCCCATAGGAGATGCCGAAAAAAGCTAATAAAAGATTGCCTGCCAGCAAGCTGACAAACATGATGATGCCGGCATAAATTGCGGCCCATCTCGCTTGAGACTTGCGCTGAGCTTCATCCATGCCTTGAGTGAGGCTGATGAAAAGCGGAATTTTGGAGGGCGGATTGGTGATCACTAAAAGACTGACCAAGCCGGCTAAAAAGTATTGCAGGTGAAAGATCTCAAGAGACATGTCGAGCCGATCAAAAATCGAAACAGAAAATCGCCGACATTGTTACGTTTTCATGCAAAAAGGTCACTAGGTAGTAACCCTAATATTAGTTACATTCTGAAATATTTCTTGCCTTAAAGATCAAGCGATAAAAAACAATTTTCGGTCTTTTCTGCCATAATGAACGAGCTTTCACTTTTTGACTGAATGAACGTTCAGTCACATTTGGTTATTTTCTGTCGGATCAACGCCGGCATCGATGTTTGGAGAAAGGTAAAACATGTTTTCAAAGTTTGCGCCCAAGTACGCAGCGGTAGCTTTATCAGTCGTGGCAGCTTTGTCGTTGGCAGGCTGCAAGGGTGAAGCTCCGAGTGCCCCGAAGGGGCCCCAAGAAGTTGGTGTGGTGACTGTAGAGTTGTCCACTCCCGTGATGACAACGGAGCTTGCCGGACGCACGAGTGCTTACCAAGTAGCCGAAGTTCGTCCTCAAATCAGCGGGATTATTCAAAAGAGAACTTTCACAGAAGGTCAGATGGTCAAAGCCGGTGAGCAGCTCTATCAGATTGATCCGGCTTTGTATGAAGCCGCCTATGAAGAAGCGGTCGCCAATTATGAATTAGCCCGAGCCAACGCCAGACGTTCTGCCCAGTTGGTGAAAGTCAACGCGGTGAGTAAACAAGACAATGATGCCGCCCAGGCTCAGATGAAGACCGCACGGGCTGCCATGAAGACGGCTAAAACCAATTTGGACTACACCAAGGTCGAAAGCCCGATTTCGGGACGGGTGGGCCGCTCTGAAGTGACGCCGGGTGCACTCGCTAACGCTTATCAGACATTTATGACGACGGTGCAGCAATTGGATCCGATTTATGTCGACGTTCGTCAAACAAGCTCTGATATGTTGCGCTTAAAGCACGAAATTGCTTCGGGCAAGATTAAGGCCAAGGACGGTGCGGTTGAAGTCACCGTTTTGATGGAAGATGGTTCCGTTTATCCGCAAAAAGGTAAATTAACCTTTACGGGTGAAGAAGTGGACGAAGGCACGGGGATGATTAATTTGCGTGCGGTTGTGCCCAATCCTAACGGAGATCTTTTGCCCGGTATGTTCGTGCGTGCTCGTCTTGAAGAAGGTGCACGTCCGGATTCGGTCCTTATTTCTCAACGCTGCGTGATGCGCGACCCGAAGGGCCAGGCCTACGTTTATGTGGTTAAGCCTGACAATACGATTGAACAACGCAATGTGGTTGCCAACCGCGTGGTCGGTACGAATTGGTTAATTGAATCAGGTCTGCAGGCTGGTGAAAAAGTTGTGATTGAAGGCATCGGTAAGGTGCGTATTGGCTCTCAAGTCAAAATCGCTCAACCGGCTGCCGTCGCAACTGAGGCTCCGGCAAAGTAATAAGAAATAAGACAAGGCAAAGGATTTATTTATGTCTCGATTTTTTCTAGGACGACCGATTTTCGCCTGGGTGATCGCCATTGTGATCATGTTGGCCGGTATCCTGTCGATTACAAGATTGCCGGTCTCTCAGTACCCGCAGATCGCGCCTCCTCAGGTCACCATCACGGCAACCTACCCGGGCGCTTCGGCCGAAACCATTGAAAATACGATTACGCAACAGGTCGAACAAGCGATGACCGGTTTGGATGGCTATTTGTATATGGCCTCTAATTCCGATTCGTCCGGTCGCGTTTCCATCGATATTACCTTTGAAGCAGGTACCGACCCTGACATTGCGCAGGTCCAGGTTCAAAACCGCTTAAAGACTGTGGAAAACAGTTTGCCGCAAGTGGTGCAACAGCTGGGTGTGAACGTGGATAAGTCGGCTGCCAACTTCTTGATGGTGGTGGGCTTTGTCGATAAAAACGGCAAAATGAGCAGCGCTGACCTTTCTGACTACTTGGTCAACAATGTTCAGGAACCGCTTTCACGTATTACCGGTGTGGGTGAAGTGGAAGTGTTCGGTAGCTCTTACTCCATGCGTATTTGGCTTGATCCCGAAAAGCTTCACAAGTACTCCTTGTCGACTGACGAGATCGTCGCTGCCATCGAAGAGCAAAACGTGCAGGTTTCTTCGGGCGCCATTGGTAACTTGCCTTCCGCGGCGCGTTATGAATTAAATGCAACGATTAACTCCATGTCCCTGTTGGAAACGGTTGCAGACTTCGAAAACATCATGGTGAAAACGTCCATGGACGGTTCACGTGTTTTGATGAAGGATGTAGCTCGAATCGAGATGGGGCAGGAAAGCTACAACGTTATCGCTCTTTATAACGGAAAAGAATCCACCGGTATGGCCATCAGTTTGGCTTCTGGCGCCAACGCCATGGCAACGAGCGATCGTGTGAAAGCCCGCTTAAACGAAATGCAGGTGAACTTCCCGGATGGTATGGAATGGGTGGTGCCGTTTGATACGACGCCTTTCGTTCGTATTTCTATTCAGGAAGTGGTTCGTACGCTTTTTGAAGCTATCGTGCTCGTGGTCTGCGTGATGTTCCTATTCTTGCAGAATTGGCGTGCAACGTTGATTCCGACGATTGCCGTGCCGGTCGTACTTTTGGGTACGTTTGGGGTGTTGCAGGCAATGGGTTACTCCATCAACGTGTTAACCATGTTCGCTATGGTGCTTGCCATTGGGCTACTGGTGGACGATGCTATTGTGGTGGTGGAAAACGTAGAACGTGTGATGCGAACTGAAGGCTTATCACCACGAGAGGCGACGGAAAAATCCATGGGGCAGATTCAGGGCGCCTTAGTGGGTATCGCTATGGTGCTTGCGGCAGTGTTTGTGCCGATGGCTTTCTTCGGCGGTTCAACCGGCATCATTTATCGTCAGTTCTCCGTGACGATCGTCTCGGCCATGGTGCTTTCTGTATTAGTGGCTTTGATCCTGACGCCGGTGCTTTGCGCCTCGCTTTTAAAGCCGATCGAGAAAGATCATCACGAAAACAAACAGGGCTTTTTCGGCCGCTTTAACCGCGGTTTTGAAAAGTTCTCCTTGATGATTCGCACTCAAGTTGGTCAAGCTATTCCGCATACCGTCCGCACGCTTTTGGTTTACGCCATTATTTTGGGCGGCGTGGTGTTTGGCTTTATGAAGTTGCCCTCAAGCTTTATGCCGGGTGAAGACCAGGGTATTTTGCTTGCTCAGGTGATTACGCCGGCCGGCACCTCTCAGCAAAGAACGCAGGAAGTGTTGGGTCGTATGAGTCAGTACTTCCAGGAAAAAGAAGCAGAAAACGTTGAATCGGTATTTACGGTTTCAGGCTTTTCTTTCGGTGGTACGGGACAGAACACCGGTTTGATGTTCGTGCGCTTGAAGGATTGGGGTGAACGTGAGGGCGATGGTCAGGACGTTAATTCCATCACGGCTCGCGCTATGGCAGAGTTCTCTCAATATAAGGATGCGAATGCCTACGCGTTCCCGCCGCCGGCTGTGCCTGAATTGGGTATTGCCGATGGCTTTGACATTTATCTGCAAGCCAGCGCCGGTCAAACTCACGATGAATTGATGGCGGTACGCAACCAGTTCATTGGCATGGGTAATGCTCACCCGCATCTGACCGCTGTTCGTCCGAACGGTATGGAAGATACGCCGCAGCTGCACTTGGATATTGATGTGGAAAAAGCCCGCGCATTGGGTGTGTCCATTAATTCCATCAATTCGACACTGGCAACGGCTTGGGGTAGTACGTATGTCAACGACTTCCTCGATCGCGGTCGTGTGAAGAAAGTTTATGTCCAAGGTGATAGCCAATTTAGACAAAAACCGGAAGATTTAGGTAAGTGGTACGTGAAAAATAGTGCCGGTGAGATGGTGCCTTTCTCTGCGTTCTCAACGACATCGTGGAAGTACGGCTCGCCTCGTCTGGAACGTTTCAATGGTTTGTCTGCCGTGAACATTCAAGGTAATCCACGAACGGGCTTTAGCTCAGGTGACGCCTTGGCGGCTGTGGCAGAAATCGCTGAGAAACTCCCTGCCGGCTATAGCGTTGCTTACACGGGTGTTTCCTACCAGGAACGTGAAGCAGGTGGTCAGGCAGCGCCCTTGTACGCCTTATCCATTTTGGTGGTGTTCTTGTGCTTGGCCGCTTTGTATGAAAGCTGGTCCATTCCGATTGCCGTGATTTTGGTCATTCCGATGGGCGTGATCGGTGCTTTGGCGCTGACGGGCCTAAGAGGTTTGAATAACGACATTTACTTCCAGGTCGGCTTGATTACAACAATCGGCTTGGTCAGTAAGAACGCTATTTTGATTGTGGAATTTGCCAAGGACTTGCACGACAGCGGTGAAGATATTGTGCACGCGGCTATTGACGCGGTCCGTCTGCGTCTTCGTCCGATCGTGATGACGTCTTTGGCGTTCGGTCTTGGTGTGTTGCCCTTGGCCATGTCTCACGGAGCCGGTTCTGGTGCCCAGAACGCTATCGGTTGGGGTGTGTTGGGCGGCATGATTACCGGTACGCTTTTGTGTGTGCTCTTTGTGCCGCTTTTCTACGTTATGATTATGCGTGTCTCAGGCAGTGCTAATGAACGTAACGTGGACTTGAAGGCTGCGGCGGCTGAAACGGCTTTCGAAGCTAAGGCCTTAAAGGACGGAGAGCTCACGTTCTATGATCGTGACGAAGAGTCTGAGAAAAAAGAAGACAGTGTTCCTGCAAAATCTGATGCTCAAGTGCAGGAAAAGCAGCAAGCCGATAAAAAGGGAGAATAAGCATGCGAAAGACTTTTAAGTTTTTACCGTTGGTGGCGGCTTTGGCATTGACCGGTTGCATGTCGATGGCTCCCAGCTATGAAAGACCACAGGCGCCGATTCTGAACGCCTGGCCCACCGGCGAAGCCTATGCCGATGCCAAGATCAATCAGCAGGCTCTACCCGATTGGCACGAGTTCTTTACCGACGAGCGTTTACGCAAGGTCATTGAGCTTACGCTAGAGAACAATCGTGACTATCGTGTCGCCATGCTCAATGTTCAAAAGATGCGTTATGCGTACAACATCCAACGCTCGGAATTTTTGCCGAGCATTTCGGGGGTTGGTTCCGGAGAGCATTCTGGTACGCCAAGAACGCTGAGCGCGACTGGCCAAGATACGGTAAGCCATGTTTACTCTGCCAATTTGGCCATGGCATCTTATGAGTTGGATCTTTTCGGTCGTATCCGTAGTTTAAGCGATGAGGCTTTGAACCAATACTTCGCAACCGAAGAAGCCCGAAAGAGCGCCCGTGTGACGCTCATCGCCGAAACGGCCAATCTGTGGTTGCAGTTGGGGGCGGACCGCTCACTTTTGGCTTTTGCCAAAGAAACGCTAGATAGCCAAGAGAAGTCCTACAAGCTTTCTGAAGCTAGCTATAAAGCCGGCGCCATCAATTTGCTTGAACTCAATCAGGCCAAGCAAATGTACGCAAGCGCTCAAGCTTCTTATGCCTCTTCACAGCGTGCGGTGGCTCAAGACTTGAATGCTTTGGCACTTTTGGTTGGCACGAATGTTCCCGAAGACTTATTGCCCAACAAGGTGGAAGTAGTGACACTTGCCGGGGTTTTGCCTCAAGGGGTACCTTCCGAAGTGCTCTTAAACCGTCCTGACATTGCTCAGGCCGAATACACGTTGCTCGCAGCCAATGCTGATATTGGCGCGGCCCGTGCGAACTTCTTCCCAAGAATCACGCTTGTGGCTTCGGGCGGCACCGGTTCAACGGAATTGGATGATCTCTTCTCGGGCGGCACGCGTCTCTGGAGCTTTGCTCCCTCGATTTCACTTCCGATTTTCACGGGTGGCGCTAACTGGGCGACGCTTCGGGTCTCTGAAACGGAACGAGATATCGCAGTAGCCGATTACGAAAAAGCTATTCAAACGGCTTTCCGTGAAGTGGCCGATGCGTTAGCGACTGAAGGCACTATTGAGCGTGAACTTAAAGCCACACAAGACTATGCGGATGCCACGAAGAAGGCCTATGAGCTTGCCCAAGCCCGCTATCGTCATGGCTCAGAGAGCTTCCTGACGGTTTTGGACTCGCAACGGCAATACGTGAGCGCGCAAACGCAATTGGCTGTTGCTCAACAGGCCCGTTCCATGAGCTTGGTAACGCTTTACAAAGCCTTGGGCGGCGGTGCGGTTGATATTGAAAAATCCGCCGATCAAAAGAGTGAATCTTCGGTTCAAGCCAAAAGTGAGGCTTAAACCATGGCGAAAAATTTAGCTCAGCAGCGCCGTGAGGAAATTATCAGGGCGGCGCACAAGTGCTTTATCACTCGTGGCTTTCATGCAACGGGGATGGCCGATATCGCTCGAGAATTTGGGATGAGTGCCGGCCATATCTATAACTATTTCCCGAGTAAGACCGCCATTATCGAAGAGGTGATTTCCCGAGGGATGGAGGATTTTTATAAAAATTCCTGTGCCCTTCAGGAAAGCCAAGACAGTTATGAAAAGACGCTTGAACAAGTCAGACGTATCTTGTCAGGTATCTTGAAAAAAGAAAGAGTGGCGCTTTCTTTAGAGCTGTTAGCCGAGGCCAGTCACAATCCCGAACTCGAAAAAGTCCTTCGAGAGGCGGATGTCAAGGCACGGAGACACCTTAAAGAACTTTCCAATCCAAACGGCAACAATGCAAAAGATTGGGCGTTGGTGGATATGGGAATGGCAACCTTTGAGGGAATTGGCTTGAGATACCAGAGAAATCCGGATATGGATTTTGATTCAATCTGCGAAGTTCTTGCCGAGCGTATTTATATGCCCCGGGAGAAACTCAAACAAAGACTCAAAGAGCTTGAAGCCAAGCAGGCTTAAAAGCCTTCTTCTAAAAAGAACAGCCGGTCTTCCTTTTCAGAAGCCGGCTGTTTTAGTTCACGAACGGGAAACTACTTTAAGTCAACAGCGATAAAGATGCGGGATTGTTGACGTTGTACCAACAAGGCTACTTTTTCAGCGCCCGACACGGCGCGACGCAAGTCGCCCACCGTTTTGACCGTCTTACCGTTAGCGCTCAGAATGATGTCGCGAGGCATGAGGCCCGCGCGAGCGGCAGCTGCGCGAACTTCCGTGACTAACAGTCCATTGGTAAGATCCAATTCCTTTAATTCTTCGTTATTTAATGCGCGAACCGACACACCGAGCTTTCCTTGAGCTTGCTTTGCTTCGGTCGGAGCGGTGCTGTCTTCCGGATTTTCAGCCACGGTTACGGTGACGTCTTTTTCCTTGCCATCACGCAAAACGGTGAGTTTCGCCTTTGTACCGGGTTTCATGGCAGAAATCTTAACGGGCAGGTCGTTTGCGCTGTTGATGGCTTGACCGTTTAAAGCCACGACAATGTCGCCCACCTTAAGACCGGCTTTTTCACCGGGCTGCCCCTTTTCAAGTTGGGTGATCACGGCGCCACGCGGCGTCTTCATGCCGAAGGCTTCAGCCAAGTCTTGGGTAACCGCTTGGATGCCGACACCGATTCGGCCGCGAATAACCCGACCGTTTTCGATCAACTGATCCTTAATCTGGATAGCCAAGTCAATCGGGATAGAGAAGGACAGGCCCATGAAGCCGCCCGAAGTGGAGAAAATTTGGGAATTGATGCCCACCACTTCGCCCTTCATGTTAAAGAGGGGGCCGCCGGAATTGCCGGGGTTGACGGCAACGTCGGTTTGAATGAAAGGAACATACTCTTCGGAGGGTAAGGCGCGGCTTTTAGCCGAAACAATACCGGCTGTGACCGTATTGTCGAGGCCGAAAGGAGAACCGATGGCAGCCACCCATTCGCCCACCTTCAATTGTTCGGAGGAACCAATTTTAAGTACAGGCAAATCCTTGGCTTCAATCTTCACTACGGCGATATCGGTCTTTTTATCCAGACCTAAAACTTTGCCGGAGAATTCACGATTGTCGGTCAGACGAATGCGGATCTCATCGGCCCCTTCGACCACGTGAGCATTCGTGAGAATGACACCGTCAGAAGAAATAATGAAGCCAGAACCTGTTCCGCGTTGTTCAGGTACGCGTTGCTCTTGGGGACCGAACGGAATGATGGGGAAGCCAAAGCGGCGGAATAGTTCAGCCGTGCGGTCATCCATGCCGGGGAAGGGAGACTGCACGGTTTGTGTACGGGCATTTCGAATCGTCGAGATATTCACGACACCTTTGCCGTTTTCTTCAACAAGCTTGGTGAAGTCAGGCAACATGGCTTGTGCGCCTGAGTCATTTGAAGAGAAAAACGGCACTTCGGCTTGAGCCGCCGGCATAAAGGAGAAAGCCGCGGCTAATGCAACCGTCAAGGCGGCCGATTTCAAAACACTCTTTTTAACCATATCAAAGTACTCCGAAATAAATTCTTTTTGTCAGTGCAATACGTAATTTGCCAAACACTGAAACGATAATAAAAAACACGTTGATTTTGTTTGTCGGGTTGTTTCGATCAAGCTTTATTTGTAACAAAGACTAGAAATTATTGAGTTAACAAGGGCAAGCGAATACGCATCGTGGTTCCTTTTCCATCCAATCCGTCATCAATGACGATTGATCCATGATGAATTTCCACAATGCGTTTAACGATAGCCAATCCCAACCCATGTCCTTGAGCCTTGGTTCCCAATGCGCGGTAAAAGCGATCAAAAACGCGTTCACGTTCTTCAGGAGCGATTCCAGGACCATTGTCACTTACTTCAATGACGGCATCGTTTTGCTCGCGCTTAACAGAGAGCCGGATGCGTCCATCGGGTTGCGTATAGCGAATCGCATTATCGGTAAGGTTAGTAATCAAAAGCTTGAGCGCATCTTCCATGCCGGCCACGACAACCGTTTCGGTAGCGGTTTCAAGCGTAATATTTTTCTGTTGAGCCAACACCGTGAGTTCGTCAGCAACCGCACCGATCACTTCGTCAAGTTTGACTGAAACAAAGGGCTTTTTGTGGGCATCAGGGTCAAGTCTTGCAATAACCAAGAGTTGTTGCACAAGACCGGTTGCCCGGTCAATACCCGCATGAAGTCGTCCAAAGGCCTTTTGACGACTTTCTTCCGTTTTAGCGCGTTCGGCCAATTGAACTTGCAGTTTGAGTGCGGTCAATGGGGTTCTGAGCTCGTGTGCGGCGTCAGAAGCAAATCGCTTTTGCGCTTCAAGACTTTGCTCCAATTTGGCCAATAAATCATTTAAAGCAAGAACTAATTGTTTAACTTCAACCGGAAGCCCCTTAACCGGCAACGGCTCCAGTGATGTGGATGAGCGGGTGGAAACAATTTTGGCGGTTCGGTTAAGGCTTGCTAGGCCTTGTCCAACCAACAGCCACACCGCGACGACTAAAAAGGGCAACAATAAAACCAAAGGCTGCAAAATGTGAAGTGCGGACGTAAAGGCTAATTTCACTCGGACATCCACAGGCTGAGCCGTGATGATGGAAATATTGTGAATAGTCTTTAAAGCAAAAATTCGCCAGGTCTGTCCTTCGTGACGAATGTTGGCAAAACCTTCGATATCGGTTACCGGAAAAGGAGAGGGAAGACCGCTGGATAGGTGTGTCTGGCCGGAAACGGTGTCTAAAAGCTGAATGACAATGTGTTGCTCGTCAGAGCCGGACGGCTTGACATCGGGCAGTGTCCCATCGGTGTGTGCACTTAAGGACAGGGCAATTTGCTGCAGTTCAGTGTCTAGAAAACGGTCTACTTCACCGCGGGCAGAGATAAACGTCATGTAGGTCGCCGCTACCCCTGCTAAGAGCAGCGCGATACAAAACGTCCACAATAGTCTGTCGCGAATGGAATACATGATGGTTTAGGTTTCCAGAATGTAACCCACACCGCGGACGGTTTTAATGGCATCTTCGCTTAACTTTTTGCGAAGGTGGTGGATGTGCACTTCAATGGCGTTACTTCCGATGGAAGAGTCCCAGTTATAGAGTTTTTCTTCCAATTGAGAGCGAGACAGAACCAGTCCCGGGCGCTCTGCGAGCGCTAAAAGAAGAGCAAATTCTTTGCTGGAGAGCAAAATAGACTCGCCATTGAAAATGACTTCATGCGTGGCAGGTTTAATTTGCAGGCGTCCGCGCTCAATCATGGGTTCAGCGCGGCCCGCAGAGCGGCGAAGAAGGGCTCTTACTCGGGCAAATAATTCATCTAAATCAAAGGGTTTGATGAGATAGTCATCGGCGCCGGCATCCAACCCCTTAATGCGGTCTTCAACCGTATCGCGTGCGGTTGTCACAAGAACTGGAGTGAGATTACGGTCGGCTCGCATTTCTTCGAGCACTTTGATGCCGTCTTTACCGGGCAGGCCTAAGTCCAAGATGACAAGAGAGAATTCGGTTGTGCGGAGCGCCAAAAGAGCAGAATGGCCGTCTTGCACCCAATCAACCGCGTAGCCCTCATCAGTGAGGCCATCGACAACACTTTCTCCAATCATCGGGTCGTCTTCTACCAATAACAGTCTCACGGTTTTCTCCTTGCCAATTGAATGCTCGATAGCGTATCAGAATGTATGAAAATTTAAAAACTTCCGCAATCGTATGCCGAAGTGTGCTAATTTTTAATGCAAGAAAAATTATAAATAGAAGAAGGAAAAACGAAGATGGCAGATTTGACACCCTATAACAATGAGGGGCCGAAGAAAAATTTGTTGTTTGTTACGCAGCTCGTCTACATTTTGCACGGGTTAAGTATCGTAATCGGTTTAATGACGGGCGCGACGATTATTTCAGCCTTTTTATTCGGTTGGCCTTCCATCGCTGCGGTTATTCTCAATTACATTATGGCGCCTGATGCCAGAGGAACTTTCCTTCAATCGCACTTTTCCTGGCAAATTCGCACTTTTTGGTATGGCATGATTTGGACGGTTTTGGTGGCTATTGTCGGCGTGTTGCTGACGCCCTTTGTGATCGGTCCCTTTATTTGGTTGATCGGTTTTGTGGTGTTAGGAATTTGGGTGGCTTACCGCATTGTGGTGGGTTGGTTACGTCTGCGCCAATATCGTCCGGTATTCTCTGATTATTAAAGGTTTTTCTGTTTTTAAGTAGATTAAACCGTTTTAGGTAATATTAGGGTTATTACTAATAAAAATAGTAAAATTTAGACACAAAAAATCCGCAAAATTCAGTCGTTTCGGAAGCGTAAAGGTTTTGTTCTTGCTTGTTCCTAAACCTTTACGCTTTTGTTTTTAATTTTTCCCATTCTGGAGAGAATTGATGTCTTTCATGAAAAAGAGTGCTGCTGCGTTGGTGCTGACTGGTGTGGCCGCCGCAACTTCTACGGCCTTGGCTGCCGGTTTCCAATTAACGGAACAATCCTCTTTGGGCGCAGGCCGTGCCTACGCCGGTGCCGGTATCGTCGGCGATGACTTGTCTGCTGTTCACTACAACCCCGCCGGTATGACCTTGTTGGAAGGTACGCGTTTCCAGGCCGGTGGTGTGTGGATTGGGATTAATGCAGACTTTAATAGTGATAGCGGTATGGCCGATGAAAACGGTCGCTTGAAAGGTCAAATGATCCCTGCTGGTTATGTAACCCACCAAGTTAACGATAAGGTTTGGTTGGGTTTTGCTATGACGGTGCCTTTCGGAATGGGTACGGAATACAGCCGTGATTGGGAATATGGTAATCGAGGTACCTCTTCCAAGATTTACACCTTTGATATGAATCCTAATATTGCTTACAAAGTGAGCGATTTCATCAGTGTTGGTGCTGGCGTTTCCGTCCAATATGCTAAGGCAAAATTGGGTATGAATATGGGAAGCCTTAATGCTGGTTCTTCAGAAATAGGTCTTGGGCACGCTAAGTTAGAGGCGGATAGTTGGGACTGGGGGTTCAACTTAGGTTTAATGATTAGTCCTACAGATAAACTACGCTTTGGCTTGTCTTATCGTTCAGCAATTACGCATGATGCTGAAGGTCATACCGATTTGACAAATAGTCAGTTATTACAAACGGCTACTGCTGCATTGGGTGGTTTAGATAGCATTACAGTTGGTTCTACTGCGAGTCTTAAAACACCAGATACTGTTATGTTGACCGGTACATGGGAAGCAACCGATAAATTGCGGTTGTCGGGCTTAATTCGTTGGGCAAATTGGTCTAACTTTGACACCTTGAAAATCCATAATGAGGCCCCGTTTGATATAACTGGCATGTTAGGCAGTAGTGACGATTTTAGACCAATATTAGGCATACTAGGAAATCAAGAAAAATTAAGCCAATTATCAAAAACAGAAATTGAAAACGATTGGCAGGATACGTGGCTTTTCTCTATTGGTGCTGACTATAAGATCAATAGTGCCTTCACTGTTCGTGGCGGTATCGCTTACGAAACAAGTCCGATTGATCGTCAAGAAACCCGTATGGCAGTGATTCCAGATACTGATCGTCTCTGGTTGTCCTTGGGTGCTTCTTGGTACGCCACGAAGGATTTGCAGTTTGATGTGGGAGCTACCTACTTGATGGGTGTTGGTGATTCTGATCTTTACGATGACGTCAACGGGAAGAAGGTTGGTGAATACGACTCTTTGGATGCTTACCTTCTTGGCGTTCAAATGCAATACCGTTTCTAATCTGATTTAGATTAAAACACCTAGAAAGCCGGTTTCTCATGACGTGAGAGACTGGCTTTTCTTTTGGGCGAGTAATAACATAAGGCCGATTCAATAAAGAGGTAAAAGCATGGCGCTTGGGGCAACGATTTATAAAGCGAATATTGACATTTCAGATGTGGACCGTGGATATTATGGTTCGCACCTCTGCACCCTTGCGCGCCATCCGTCTGAAACTGAAGAGCGTTTGGCTATCCGCATGTTGGCTTTTTGCCTATACGTCGGCGAAACGGACATGCGGCTTGAATTCGGTCGCGGGCTTTCAACCGAAGGAGAGCCCGCTCTATGGGAAATCGATGATACGGGAGCCATCGCCCGTTGGATTGACGTGGGTGTGCCTGATATCAAGCAGATTCGAAAAGCGGCCGGCCGCAGTGATGAAGAAATCGTCATTGCTTACGGTGAAGACAGAATTGATCCTTGGTGGAAACAGCATTGCGCGGACATGCGCAAAGTCGATAAGCTTTCGGTGGCTATGTTAAAGGATGCGGAAGTCGCTCAAATGCTGCCGCTTATGAGCCGCACAATGCACTTAACCGTAACGGTTCAGGATGGAGTGGTTTGGTTATCCGATAGTGTTCATACCGCCCAAGTGCAAATGCATTGGCTTTTGAAGCGAGATTGAAATTAGAGCGCGATCATCGTGGCTCCGACGATTATCAGGGGCCAGGCGACAATCGGAGAGAAAAGAATTTTGAGGGTTTTGTTCTCAGGAATAAAGCCGAAACCGTGAACGTAAGCAAAGCTCATTCCTAATAAAAGGCATACCAACCAACCGTGCGGCACGGCGTGCATGTCAATGGCTACCAATCTTGGGAAACAAACGACAGCCACCGTGACGGCTAAAGCCGCCACGATGGAAATAAAGCGAGTGATAATAACAACGCTTTTAGCCATTATTTTTCTTGCGAAGCGTCATCATTTTTGAGCTCATACATGGCCGCCATCAAAACAGCGAAGACAATGGCCAGAAGCAACCCGACAAACCAATAAATGTAGAACATAGAGTTACTCCTTAATAAAGCGACTTATCGTTTTCTTTAATGTATTGAGCCGTCAGTTTCCCGCTCATCACTTTGTAAGCCCATCCTGTGTAGATCAAAACGATCGGCAGGAAAATAAGCGTCACGATAAACATCACCTGCAAAGTGAGCTGAGAGCTCGTGCAATCCCACATGGTGAGTGAAGAGACCGGATGGCTCGAAGACGGCAAAATGAACGGGAACATGGCGATCAAGGGCGTGAGCACAATGCAAAGAATACTCACGGCGCTTGCCAAAACCGCTGAAAGCGGACGCCAGACGTATTCACACAAAACTCCAATTAACGCGGCAGCAATGCCCAAGACAGGAACGACAAAGAGCACGGGATAATCGAAGAAATTCGTAAACCATGCGCCATCGCTTACCTGCACGCTCTTTAAGAGGGGATTGGCGACGCCGGCGGGATTGATGTCGGTTACGACATAACCTTGAATGCCGAAGTAAACCCAGATGCCGCCTAAAGCGAATAAAACCGCGGTTGCCGTACCGGCAATCAAACCGACTTTACGAGCGCGAGCCTGCAGTTGTCCTGTTGTGCGAAGAATCAAGTAGTTAGCGCCATGAAAAATTGTCATAGCGATCGAAACCACGCCACACAAAAGAGCGAAGGGGTTTAAAAGCGCCCAAAAGCTTCCGGTGTAGGTTGAGCGTAACGTTTCATCGAAATGAAACGGCACACCTTGAAGCATATTGCCAAAAGCGACGCCAAAGATAATGGGCGGCACAAAACTGCCGATAAACAAAGCCCAGTCCCAGGAGGTGCGCCACTTTTCAGCGGGCACCCGGCTTCTGTAGTCAAAGGCAACCGGACGCAAAATGAGGGCGGCAAGCACGATAAAGAGCGCCCAGTAAAGGCCGGAGAAAGCTGTGGCGTAAACGAGCGGCCAAGCGGCGAAGATAGCGCCGCCCCCGGTTAAAAGCCAGACTTGGTTACCGTCCCAGTGGGGAGCAACAGTGTTAATCATCACGCGGCGTTCGGTGTCGTTTTTACCCAGGAAAGGTAGAAGCGAACCCACTCCCATGTCTTGGCCGTCCATAACGGCAAAGCCAACTAAGAGAACACCGACAAAAAGCCACCAGACAAGTTTCAGGATTTCATAATCGATCATGATGCTTTACTCCTTGTCGTTTAAACGGTTGCGTTCAAAGAAATAACGGCCGGTGCCCAAAAAGCTCGGACCGGTCTTAATCAGCTTGATCATGAGCCACATTTCCACAACCAAAAGGGCGGAGTAGAGGAGGACAAAACCAATCAGTGAGCCCATCACGCTTCCAACAGATAACGTGGAGGTGGAAAGATGCACGGGAAGAATTTCGTAAATACTCCACGGCTGACGGCCGTACTCGGCCACCATCCAACCCAATTCACAGGCGATCCATGGCAGGGGCAGTGCTAAAAAGCTTGCCTTTAAAAGCCAACGGCGGGAGGTGATTAAATCCTTGGCCGAATAGTAAAGGGCGAAGGCAAAGACCAATAAAAGCGCAATGCCGCAGCCCACCATGGCTCTGAAGCTCCAGAACATGATGTTGACGCCGGGGATGGTGTCTTGTGCGGCCTGGGCAATCATTTCAGGCGTGGCGCGAGAAGGATCCTCTGTGTATTTGCGCAAAAGCATTCCGTAGCCTAAATCATCTTTAACAGCGTTAAATTGCTCGCGCAAGGCTGCGTTATCGGGGTCTTTTCTCAAAGCCGTTAACGTTTGCATGGCCACAATGCCGTTTTGGATGCGTTGGGTATTTTGTTCAATCAAATCCTTAATGCCGGGAATCGGCGTATCAAGGGAGCGTGTGGCGATGATGCCGAAAAGCCAGGGGATTTCAACATTGGCCCGTGTGACTTGGTTTTCTTCGTCAGGAAGACCGAAAATAGTCATCGGAGCCGGAGCCGGAGCGGTTTCCCAAGCGGCTTCCATCGCGGCCATCTTGGCCGGCTGATCTTTGGCAACGAGATAGCCCGACTCATCCCCTAGGTGGATGGTAAAAATCGAGACAACTAAACCGAAAGCCGCTGCGACGCGGAAAGACCGTTTGGCAAATTCCAAGTCACGGCCTTTGAGCATGTACCAAGCAGACACAGCTAAAACAAAAAGAGCGCCGGTGACGTAGCCCGCGGCAATGGTGTGACCGAATTTGGCTTGAGCCCAGGGACTTAAAACCACCTCAAAGAAATTGGTCATTTCCATGCGCATGGTTTCAAAATTGAATTCAGAGCCAGCCGGGTATTGCATCCAGGCGTTTGCAATCAAAATCCAAAGGGCAGAAAGGTTGGAACCCAAGGCCATGAAAATCGTCACGATAAGGTGAGTGGATTTTTTAAGACGTTTCCAACCAAAGAAAAAGAGTCCGATGAAGGTAGATTCCAAGAAAAAGGCCATCAAACCTTCAATGGCAAGGGGGGCGCCGAAAATATCGCCGACATAGTGCGAATAGTAGGCCCAATTCGTGCCAAATTGGAATTCCATCGTGATACCGGTGGCAACCCCCAGCGCGAAGTTGACGCCAAAAAGTTTGCCCCAGAATTTTGTCATGTCTTTGTAGACTTCTTTTCCGGTCACCACATAGCAAGCTTCCATGACGACTAACATAAATGAAAGTCCGAGCGTCAGCGGCACGAAAATGAAGTGATACATGGAGGTCAGCGCGAACTGCCACCGTGAAAGATCAACTAATTCGGTCGAAATCATAAAAGAACCTTTTGAAGAGATTAGCTGCGGCAGTTAGTGGGAATTATTGCTTTCTGTCGCAGAAGAGACCGGTGCGGTGTCAGCCAGAAGCGCCTGTCCAACAGACTGCGGGTCGGTCTCTACCCGTTTGTCCGAACCAAAAAAAAGAAATCCCAAACAGGCAATAATGGCAATTTTGCATGCCAAAGTCACTGCGACTTTAACAGTCAATTGACGGTTATTACGGGACGCTTTGTTTTTTAATTCAGACATGATCAGACGTAAGGATACTGACAGAAGCAGAATTTGGATAGGGTTTGTCAATAAAAGCTATGAGAGTGATTGAAAAAAAAGCGAGCCGTGAGGGCTCGCTTATCGTTGCTCCGAGATCGGATACCTTATTTCTTCGCTTGTTTTGTATCATCAATGATTTCGATGACTTCTTCATCCCGGCTCTTCATAGAAATGCGCACAACCGGTGGCGGTGCTTTTGCATCCTCTTCAGTCACCCCCCAGATGGCAAGCATCTGAGCTTGAGTCGGCACCTCGCCTTGAGCCACACGGCTACGGCGAGCTGTCACCGAGTCTCGAACAATCTTTTCAATATTATCGAGCGGAATACGATTTAAATCATTAAACAAAATGCTTCGGTGATCCATGTCCACCTGAAGTTTGTCCTTGAATGCTTCAATCACGGACTCTTCGGCGACATATAACGTCATGGATTTCTCACCGGATTCCAGCGCAAAAAGCGGCCCCTGAAGTTCATAGAAGGCCAAGGCATGGCGCATGCTTTCCCTTACACCCCGTGCCGAACGGCGAATAAGGCTACAGATTTTGGCCATCGCTACTCGGCGATCAGGCGGCAGGTTTTGCAGGTAATCACCAACTGTCGACATGAAAAAATCCCCTAAAAAACTGGGAAAAACAAGCCCCTAATTTTACACGGATTTTCCTTGTTCCTCCAGTCCTTTGGGTATTTTTCTGAGTATTTCTCAGTACTTGCGTTATCGCCAGAAGATAAATTCAGCCTCAAAGGGGATTTTGTTAAGCCTGCCTTCGCGCGCCGGCGTGCACTTGACTTGAGGGATGCCCCCCTTGGCATTTAATCGCTGAATGTAGCGCACGCCTAAGAACGCTCCGCTATTGGCAGGAGAGGTGACCGTGAAGAGAGCGTCGGGAAGATTTTTACCGTCTCCCTCCTTAATACTGGTTATACGGGAGGAGGCAATTCTGGAGCCATCGTTATGAACGAATGAAAAGCGGTAGCCGTGTTTGGCTACGGCCTGGCCGTTGATCGGATTAAACAGATAGGCGTTGGGGGTTTCGAAGCGCCAAAACCATCCCTTCATATCATGCACGCAACGGAAAACCTGCTCTCCCGAGGCCTCCAACCGTAACACCTCTCTGGAACTTTCAGGAGGATTGACAGAGGTTGTCTGAAATGAGGCACAAGCGCTCAACAATAAAGGAAGAGCACACAACGATAAACGCCGCAATAAATGCATGACCGACTCCAACAACAGGAAAAAGAAAAGCTTTAGAAAAAATCTTCCTATCCATTTGGATATTCTAAATCGTAAAACCTTTGCTAAAGTAGGAAAAAAGAAATTTAATGTTTCGCTTGATTGGAAAACTCAGCAGCCTCAAACATGGCTGCAGAAACCTTTCTGTAAAGGAGGTCTGAACAGTGTATCAAATTCGTTTGCATGGAAGAGGGGGTCAGGGAGTGGTGACTGCCGCGGAAATGCTTTCTGTGGCCGCGTTTATGGAAGGTCATTTTGCTCAGGCGTTTCCTAGCTTCGGATCGGAAAGGACGGGCGCGCCGGTAGTGGCTTTCGCCCGTGTCGATGAGAAAGCTATCCGGTTGCATGAGCCCATTCAAGAGCCCGATGTTGTTTTGGTGCAGGATCCAACACTTTTGGAACAAGTCGATGTTTTTGCCGGTCTTCACCCTCAAGGTTATGTTCTCATCAATAGTGAGCATTCACTCAAAGAGTTGGGATTGGACAAAATCGCTCAGACGATGCCCGAGGGGCATGTTAGAACGGTTCCGGCCACGAGATTTGCGATGCAAAAAATAGGTCGGCCTTTGCCAGGGGCTGCGATGCTCTCGGGATATGCCGCCATGACCGGGCAGCTGAAACTTGAGAGTGTTCAGGCCGCCTACGCTGAACGATTTAGCGGGAAAGTGGCTGAAGCTAATGCCGAGGTGGCTCGGTTAGCCTATGAATACCTCACCGAAAAGGTTTAGATAACGGGAGTGCGTATGTTAAAACAGATCGAAGGTAGTCAGGCGGTGGCCCTCGGAGTGGCTCTTTGTCGTCCTGAAGTTATTTGCGCCTATCCGATTTCACCTCAGACGCATATTGTGGAAAGTTTGGGAAACTTGGTTCGCCAAGGAAAGATCAATCCCTGTGAATTTATTAATGTTGAAAGTGAATTCGCCGCGATGAGCACATCAATCGGCGCGTCGGTGGCCGGGGCGAGAGCCTATACGGCCACGGCTTCGCAGGGTTTGCTTTTCATGGTGGAAGCTATATACAACGCGGCGGGGCTGGGATTGCCCATCGTGATGACGGTGGCCAACCGTGCAATTGGCGCTCCAATCAACATTTGGAATGACCATTCCGACTCCTTGTCACAGCGTGACAGCGGCTGGATCCAGCTGTTTGTTGAAGACAATCAGCAAGCGGTCGATGTGCATATTCAGGCCTTCAAAATAGCTGAAATCATGAGTCTTCCGGTCATGGTTTGTATGGATGGGTTTGTGCTCACTCATGCGGTTGACCGAGTGGATATTCCGGAACAACAAGCGGTTGATGCTTATTTGCCACCATATACGCCAAGACAGGTGCTCGATCCAAGCGATCCGGTCACAATCGGTGCCATGGTCGGACCGGAAGCTTTTACGGAAGTTCGCTATCTTGCCCATGCTAAACACATCAGTGCCTTAAGTTGTATTGAAAAGAGCGCCCAGTTGTTTAAAGAGCGGTTCGGACGGGACTCCGGCGGCCTATTGAAGACATACCGTTGCGAAGATGCGGCGGTTAGGATTTTGGCCATGGGTTCCAGCGTGGGAACGATTGAGGACGCGGTGGATGAATTAAGAGCCGAAGGATTGAAAGTCGGCGTGGTTTCTCTTCGTTGCTTCAGACCTTTCCCGATGCAGGCGGTTCGAGAGGCTCTGCAAGGCGCGCGGGTAGCCATTGTGTTGGATCGCGCGATAGGGGCAGGATCGGGAGGAGTCGTGTTGTTAGATGTTGTCAATGCGATGCGTTGCTCAGAAGTGGCGATCAAGAGCGTGATCGGGGGCTTGGGAGGCCGGGCCATCACAAAAAAGAGCATAAAGGATATTTTGCGGGCAGCCAATGAGGGAACATTGTCCGACACCACCTTCATGGATTTGGATGAAGATTTGGTTCGTAGACAACTTGAGCGTGAACAGGCCTCTCGGCGTTGCGGCCCTTTACCCGAATCTGTCATGCATGATGTCGCAACCCGAGAAACGATTCAGGAGTAAAAGATGCAAGACAATCCCATTCGTTTTTACCAGACAGGCACTTTTACTGTAGGCAATCGTTTGCTGGATAAAGAACTCAGAACGGTTCAGTCTAGTGAAAAGCGCCACAATTCCCTGACATCTGGTCACCGTGCCTGCCAAGGCTGCGGGGAAGCGCTCGGGGCGCGTTATGCGATTGACGCTGCCATTGCGGCAACAGGTGGGCAACTGGCCGCCTGCAACGCGACCGGATGCCTGGAGGTGTTTTCCACCCCTTATCCGGAAAGCTCATGGCAGATTCCATGGTTTCACTCGCTTTTTGGCAATACGGCCGCTGTGGCCACCGGAATGGCCGCGGCTTTTAAGGTTTTAGGACAAAAAAGTGGCAAGAAACCGGTGCGGGTAATTGCTCAAGGCGGCGATGGAGGGACCACCGATATCGGCTTTGGGTGTTTGTCAGGAATGTTTGAGCGCAATGATGATGTGCTCTATATCTGCTATGACAATGAAGCTTATATGAATACGGGTATACAGCGCTCTTCGGCTACACCGCCCGCTGCACGCACAGCCACGACAATGCCAACCGCAGGCTATGACGGTAACGCTTTCGGGCAGGGTAAAAATGTGCCTCAAATTGCCATGGCTCACGGTATTCCCTATGTGGCGACAGCGACGATTGCCGATTTGCACGATTTGGAGCGAAAGGTCTTTAGAGCTATGAGTTTTCACGGCGCGCGTTACCTGCATATTCTGGTGCCCTGCCCGTTGGGATGGGGCTTTCACTCTTCTAAGAGTGTAGAGATGGCTCGACTGGCAACGCTAACAGGTCTTTTCCCCGTGTTTGAAGCGGAGTATGGGATGGTGAAAAATGTGGCCAAAATTCGCCAATTACATCCAGTCGAAGACTATCTCAAGGGGCAGAAGCGCTACGCGCATCTATTTGGTAAAAAGGCCAATCCGGAAGTCATTCATCGGTTGCAAATGATTGCCGATCGAAACATTGAAAAATTTGGACTTTTGTCCGATGAAGAACCCGAAAAAATTCCGACCTCTATTGAGGCCGACGAACGGGCAGAGCTTGTATAGGGAGAAAGAGTCATGACAAAACCCTTTGCAATTACTTTAGATGTCGGCTCTTCACTAGAAAATCACACCGGATCTTGGCGCACTTTAAAGCCGGTCTATGTGGATCATTTGCCTCCATGCAATGAGCGCTGCCCCGCGGGAGAGAATATTCAGGGTTGGCTCTTTAAGGCCGAAAGTGGTGATTACCGAGGGGCGTGGGAGACGATCATTCGAGACAATCCATTCCCCGCGCTGATGGGGCGAGTTTGCTATCACACGTGTGAGTTGGCTTGCAATCGAGGAAAACTCGATGAGAGTGTCGGTATCAACTCTGTTGAACGTTTCTTGGGAGACTACGCCAACCAAAAAGGCTGGGACTATCCGAAGCCTGAGAGTGAGAGTGGGAAAAAAGTTTTAATTATCGGTGCAGGGCCCGCCGGTCTTTCCTGCGCCTACCACCTCAGACGCATGGGGCACTCGGTTACGGTGCTTGAGTCCACCGCCCAAGCCGGCGGCATGATGCGCTACGGCATCCCCCGTTATCGCCTTCCTCGGGAAATTTTGGACCGAGAAATTGAAAAGCTGGTCCGTTTGGGAGTGACGTTTAAATATAACCACACTGTAACGGATGTTTTGGCTGAGAAGTCAGAGGGACAATTTGACGCTGTTTTCCTGGGCTTGGGGGCTCACTTAGCCAAACGGGCTTACATTCCCGCCGGTGACGCCAGTCATGTTATGGACGCTGTTACTTTGCTACGCAGCATGGAAGGTAATGCACAGCCTATGATCGGTCGCCGGGTGGTTGTCTATGGCGGGGGCAATACCGCAGTGGACGTGGCGCGCACGGTTAAGCGTCTGGGAGCAGAACCCCTTATGGTTTATCGTCGAACCCAAGAGAAAGCGCCCGCACATCGCTTTGAAATCGAGGAGGCCAAGGAGGAAGGGGTAGCCATGAAGTGGTTATCCACGGTTGCGCAAGCGGGTGAAAAAGAAATCAAAATTGAGAAAATGCGTTTAGACGAAAATGGTGACCCTCAACCGACAGGTGAGTTTGAAACAATTTCCGCTGATTCTCTGGTTTTGGCTCTGGGACAGGAAACCGATCTCAGTTGTTTGAATAAACTAGACTTGGCAACAGAGAGGGGATCGGTCATCGTTGACAGCGCGATGATGACTTCTATTGACGGAATTTTTGCCGGCGGCGACATGGTGCCGGGAGAACGAAATGTGACGGTTGCCATTGGTCATGGGAAGCTCGCGGCTAGAGCTATTAACGCATGGTTAAAAGGAGAAAAGTACCAGGCACCTCATCGGGGTCCGGCGGCCACCTTTGAAAAACTCAACACATGGTATTACGCCGATGCGCCCAAAACGGTTCGTCCCATGTTGGATCTGGCACGGCGCACAAGCACTTTCGATGAAGTGGTCCATGGGCTCACGGAAGAAAACGCTCTATTTGAAGCCAGACGCTGCATGTCCTGTGGCAACTGCTTTGAATGCGATACTTGCTACGGTGTCTGCCCTGATAACGCCATCATTAAGTTGGGAGTGGGAAAACGCTTTGAAATTAAGTATGACTACTGTAAAGGTTGCGGAATTTGCGCTAACGAGTGCCCCTGTGGCGCCATTGAAATGGTGCCGGATTCCAAATAGACAATCATCGTAAGCAACGTTTCCCTGACTGGTCAATGAGAAGATTAGTCAGGGTTTTTGTTGTCAAAAGCTAGGTAAAAGCCCTGATAATTGAACAAAATCGTTTGATGGTTTTGACATTGTTTACATTAAAGCTGTTATCGTAGTCACTCCGTTTTGATTAGTAGGCTGGATGTCTTATGGCCCGTCATTCGTTAAAGCGCTTCGCGATGCCCTTCCTGCAGGCTTCGCTTGTTAAGCAGATTTTGATTGGTTTGGTTCTTGGTATCGCGTTGGCTTATCTTGCCCCCGGGGCGGCTAAGTCTGTCGCTTTTTTAGGTTCTCTTTTCATTTCCGCCTTGAAAGCGGTTGCGCCACTTTTGGTTTTTGTGTTGGTGATGTCTGCTATCGCCAATCAGGACATTGAGACAAAGGCGCATATCAAGCCGGTTTTGATTCTTTATCTTTTGGGAACATTTGGGGCGGCATTGATTGCCGTCAGCGTCAGTTTCATGTTCCCGACCACTATTCACTTAACAGGAACCGAAGCCAATACCGCCACGCCGGGTGGTTTGATTGATGTGATTCACAATTTGCTTTTGAGCGTTGTGGATAACCCGGTGCACGCCTTAAGTAACGGCAACTATATGGCGATTTTGGCTTGGGCTGCGGGTCTTGGTGTGGCCATGAGACACGCCTCCGACTCATCTCGGGAATTCATGGCGGATTTGTCACGTGGAGTGGAATTTGTTGTCCGTGTTGTTATCCGCTTTGCTCCGATCGGTATTTTTGGTTTAGTCGCTAACACGGTAGCAAGCACCGGTATTGAGACACTGGCCGGCTATGTCCAAGTGCTTTTCGTTTTGATTGGCAGCATGTTTTTTGTTGCCTTGGTTCTTAATCCGTTTCTTGTCTGGCTTTACATTCGTCGCAATCCGTATCCTCTGACATTGGCGACGTTAAGGGAAAGTGGCGTAACGGCCTTTTTTACCCGTTCATCGGCTGCCAACATTCCGGTGAACATGGGCATGTGCCGACGTCTGAATCTGGATAGCGGAACGTATTCAATCACTATCCCGTTGGGCGCCACGATTAATATGGCCGGTGCCGCGATCACCATCACGGTCTTAACACTTGCGGCAGCCAATAGCCTCAATATTGAGACCAGTTTCGGGACGGCAATTTTGCTCAGTGTTGTCGCTTCAGTCTGCGCGTGTGGAGCTTCGGGCGTACCGGGAGGCTCCTTAATGCTGATTCCTCTGGCGTGCGGCTTATTCGGTATTGACAATGCCTTGGCGATGCAGGTGGTGGCTGTCGGTTTTATTATCGGTGTATTACAAGATTCGGCCGAAACCGCCCTGAATTCTTCATCAGACGTTCTCTTTACCGCGGCGGCTTGCTTGCGCGCTGAGCGTATTGAACAAGAACGCGATCGCAGGGAGCAGGAAATCAATGAGCGAATCAGACGCTCGTAATGGATGAATTTAGAAAAAAGGGTGATTCAGATATGAATCACCCTTTTTATATATTAAGCTTCAAAGTTAGCTAATTTCACACTCTTGCCACCTTTAACCCAGGTGGTGCCACGGGCAATGACCGTGTCGATATCGAGCGACTCAGTGAGCACGCAGAGGTTGGCTTTCATACCGACGGCCAACCGAGCTTCCTTCACACCCAAAGAATCGGCGACGTTAGATGTCGTCATCATCAATGCCGTTTCAAAATCGATTCCTGCGGCAACCATTTCTTTGAGCATTTGATGATTGGCGTTAACAGGAGCGGCAACAATAGCCACCATGATGCCATTTTCAAATTTAGGCATAGATCCGTTGCCGTCAGAACTCATTGTGATGCGGGAGCGATCCACGCCGGCCTTCAAGGCGCGTTCAACGCATTCAACAAACGGGTAGTAGTTGCCGCCGCCCGAGGTGATATCGATAACGCCGCCCTTCTTGGCGAATTCGATAGCTTGTTCGAATAACTTGGGTTCGCGGCCCGTATGAGTCGGCGAGAAGTGGTGACGAGGCAGGCCATGGGCGATGATGCGTTCAAATTGTTCGTAAGCGCCGCCGTAGTCACCCAAGTGAACGTGCAACACACCTTTTTTACCCGAAAGCATACCGCCCATGCGAACGTCGGCGACAAGCTTGAGCATTTCATCGTCATTGGGGAAGGAGCAGCGGTGGTCAGCTAAAGCGAGCTTTACGCCGAGAACCGGTTCAATGCAGATGATGTCCTTGCGAGGGTTGCCCGTAATGGTGGGGGAGGGGAATTGATAAGAACCCGTGTGCATATAAGCCGTCAGGCCTTCTTGACGCAATCCCATTACTTTGGCGTAAAGCTCTTCGGGGAATTTAGTCGTTCCTTCCGTGCCCATCACGCCACAAACAGTCGTGATACCAGCGCGCAAGAGCTGAGAGGGCATGACAGGAGGAACGCGGGTGGCAAAGCCGCCTTCGCCGCCGCCACCGGTCAAGTGAACATGCTGATCGAAAAAGCCCGGCGTGACCGTAGCACCTTCGACATCGATAACTTGAACTTCTCCCGGCAGACGGATGCCGTCAAGGCTATCTTCAATCGCGGCAATGGTTTCGCCGCAAATCAAAATGTCTTTCTTACCGACAGGAGCCGGCGTAAAAACGTTGGCGTTTTTGATAATCGTAAACATGATGACGTCCCTTTGAAAAAATTTAGCACGCAACCCCACCCCACGGATGCGGAAAATGCGCGCCCGCTACCGTGAGTATATCAATTCAAAAGGCTGCTTCGCCTGTATACTGTCGCCTATTGTGAAAGAGAAGATGATGACAGCAGAAGAAATACTGAAGCGCTACTTTGGCTATGAAACGTTTCGCGGTTTTCAAAAAGAAGTTATTGATACCGTGATGCAGGGCCGGGACGCTTTGGTGCTGATGCCAACGGGTGGCGGAAAAAGTATTTGCTATCAAGTGCCTGCGCTACTTATGGATGGGGTGACCGTTGTGATTTCACCCCTCATTGCACTCATGAAGGATCAGGTGGATATGCTGCGCGATGTGGGCGTTTACGCAGCCGCATTAAATTCCACTTTGACAGCAGAGGAAGCACGAACGGTTTACAGAGATTTAGAGTCCGGAAAAATCAAGCTTTTGTACATTGCTCCTGAACGGTTACTTAAACCATATACTTTGGAGTTGCTTTCACGATTGCCGGTCAGCCTTTTTGCTGTTGATGAGGCTCATTGCATATCGGTTTGGGGGCATGATTTCAGACCTGAGTACCAAGCGTTGGATTGCTTAAAAGCGCTCTTTCCCCATGTTCCTCGAATGGCTTTGACAGCCACAGCCGACGAACAGACCCGATCCGAGATTGTTTCACGTTTACTTTCTAATCCTCGCTCATTTGTGGCAAGTTTCGATCGTTCGAATATTCGCTACAGAATGTATGAGAAGGGTAAGGGCTATTTGGATCAAATGGCTCAATTTATCCTCGGTGAGCATATGCACGAATCGGGGATCGTTTATTGCGCCACGAGGAATAAGGCCGAGGCTGTGGCAGGGTATCTGAGGAAAAATGGCATAGATGCGTTGATTTATCACGCGGGGATGGAAAACGAAGAGAGGGAAGCCAACCAATGCGCTTTTTTTGACAGACCTTGCGTGATGGTTGCTACCATCGCATTCGGCATGGGTATTGATAAACCAGATGTGCGATTTATCATCCATGTGGACATGCCTAAATCCATTGAGAACTTTTTTCAGGAAACAGGTCGCGCGGGGCGTGATGGGAAACCCGCTGAGTCGGTTTTGTATTATGGTCTGGAAGATTTGGTGCAGCAGCGCTTTTTTATCGATAAAAGCGAAGCCGACCCCATGTATAAGCAAGTTTCATTGCATAAGCTCGACAGTATGTTGGGACTGGCAGAATCAGCTGGCTGTAGGCGAATCCAGTTACTGGCTTACTTTGGGGAGAAGCTTGACAAGCCGTGCGGCAATTGTGACAACTGCGAGAATCCCCCTTTGACCCGTGACGCTACGGAGGATGCCCAAAAATTATTATCTTGCATTTATCGATGTTCAAAAACAAATGGATTGGGATTCGGCGCCTCGCACGTCATCAAAGTATTGCGCGGTGAAGTCAGTGACAAAATTTTTGACAAGCGCCACGATGAATTGAGTACCTTTGGAATTGGGCGTGATCACACGATGAAATACTGGCGGCGAATACTCAGGCAGCTCATTGCCAAACACTATGTCAACGTGAACTACCGAGTCTACAACGTGTTGACCGTCAGCGACCGAGCTCGAGCGCTTTTGCACGGACAGGAAAAGTTCTTGATTCGGGTGGAAGGCGATAAGCAGCTTTCGTCCCGAAAAGTCATTGATCATGACGATTTGGATGATGCTGAGCAAAGATTATTCGGTAAGTTGCGCGAGTGGCGCAAAACGTGTGCCAATCAAAATGCGGTCGCGGCCTATAACGTATTCCCGGACTCAACCCTTATTCAAATAGCTCGACGCAAGCCCCGCCAGCCACATCAATTAGCAGGAATTAGTGGCATTGGAGAGAGACGCATAGAGCGCTACGGACAGGCCGTCTGTGAGGTCGTCAGTATCTGGTATTCAGAAGAAAAAGCGAAAGATAATCCCCGTATATAAAAATTGCCCGGGCATGAACCCGGGCGGAATATTTGGCTGTTAGGCGCGATGGATTTCAGAGTTGCGAGGCTTTTGTTTTCTGTTTCCAAAAATTTTGTCAAAAAGCGGGTTGGGCAGAATTCTTAGAAGTTTAGCCACAAAACCCATTTGCCACGGGATAGTGGCATAGCTTCGTCCACCTAAGATAGCGTTAGCAGCTCGTTTGGCAAATTCATCAGGTGTGAGGATAAAGGGCATCGGATAGGGATTGACGTCCGTCAACGGTGTTTTAACAAATCCCGGACTGATGGTTGTCACTTGGATGCCGTATTTCTTCATTTCAACCCGCAAGCTTTCGCAGTAAGTGATAACGGCCGATTTGCTTGAGCAATAGGCCTCAGTTCCGGGCATTCCGCGGATGCCGCCCACGCTGCCGATACCGACCAAAATACCATGCTTGCGTTGCATCATGGGTTCAATGAAAGCGTGGAATGTGCTGGCCATGGCAAACACATTGGTTGCATAAACCTTTTCCATCACTTCCAGGTCTTCAAAGTATTGGGTTTTTACCCCGACACTGATGCCGGCATTAGCGATCACGATATCAGCACCACCGACTGTTGAATCAAATTGGCGGGCTAATTCAATCAATTTCAAGCGATCAGTGACATCACAGGCGTAGCTGTGGTGGCGCTCGCTGTTGGGCAGCGTTTTGATTAATTCATCAAGTGCTTCCTGACGTCGGGCCATCAAACCTAGTGTTGCGCCCCGCGAGGCAAATTCGCGAGCCAGCGCAGCACCGATTCCGCTGGAGGCACCAGTAATAAAAACATTCATTGACATGATTTATCCGCCTTAAAAGGGCAACACAACCGAGGGATAGACTTCTTTAATGGCATTGCCAAATCGAGTTTTAATTCGTTCAAGCGCTTCGGGCGTGTCCCCTTCTAAGCGAAGGACAACGACCGGCGTCGTGTTTGACGAACGCGCAAGAGCAAAACCGTCTTCCCATTCCACTCGGATACCGTCAATCGTAATCACATCGGTTGCATCGTCAAAATGCAGTTCTTTTTGCAGTTTCTCGACAAACTGTTTGTTTTCTCCTTCCTGCATCTCAATATGCAATTCAGGCGTATTGACCGCGGTGGGAAGAGCCTCAAGAACGTCCGAAGGATTGCTTGTGCGAGACAGAATTTCCAACATACGGGCGCCGGCATAAAGGCCGTCATCAAAACCCGGCCAACGTTGGTCGTTAAAGAACAAGTGCCCGCTCATCTCGCCGGCAAAGGGGGCTTGCGTTTCTTTGAGTTTGGCTTTTACCAGCGAATGGCCCGTGCGACAAATTGTCGGGATGCCGCCATGCTCCTTGATCCAGGGAACAAGGCGTCGGGTGCACTTGACATCATAAATAATCGGCGCGCCGGGATTGTGTTTGAGGATATCGGCCGCAAAAAGCATCATTTGACGGTCCGGGTAGATGATTTGCCCGGATTTTGTTACCACGCCTAAACGATCTCCGTCGCCGTCAAATGCCAATCCCAATTCCACATCCGTTGTTTTTACCGTTTCAATCAAATCCGCCAGATTGGCCGGTTTTGAAGGATCCGGATGGTGATTGGGGAAGTGACCGTCAATTTCGGCATATAGAGGAATCACTTCGCAGCCCAGGCGTTTAAAAAGCTCCAACGCTGTCGGGCCGGTGACGCCATTGCCGCAATCAATGGCGATCTTCATCGGACGGGCCAGTTTGACGTCGCCCAAAATCTTTTCAAGGTAAGGAGTCAGAACGTCAATTTCTTCAATCTTTCCCTTTGTTTCAGAGACCGAAATCCCTTTTTCAATTCGCTCGCGTAAAGCCTGAATGCCATCGCCGTAAAGCGTCTCTTTACCCATCATCATTTTTAAGCCGTTGTATTCGGGAGGATTATGGCTTCCCGTTACAGCAACACCGGAACCGGTTTTGGTAAGCACCGTCGCAAAATAGAGAACCGGAGTAGGCGTCATGCCGATTGACTTGACATGGATACCCATGTCTGTAATACCTTCCATGAGTGCGCGGGAGAGTTTGGGACCCGAAAGACGACCGTCACGGCCGACGCACATCGTGTCAACACTTTTTTCTTTGGCTAAAGCACCCAATGCCTGACCGATTGCACGAGCAGCTTCTTCGGTTAACGTTTTATCCACTACGCCGCGGATGTCATAGGCTTTAAAAATGGAAGAATCAATTTGCATGATGATAGGCCTTGATTAATGTTTTTGACGTGCTTGACGTTCATGTTGAACAAGCCAATCAAGCACTTCAATGGTTTTTTGTCTGGAGCCAGCCATGTGAGGGGCCGTTAGATATTTTCCGGCAACGGCAACATAAGGCGTAGCATCCAAGTTATAGTTCTGCCAAGTTTGAAGCGCTTGCTGTGTTTTCATTGTAACCGTGAACGAATTGTATGCAGCATTCCATTCGTTCAGATTCACTTTATGAGATTGAAGCCAATGTTGCAGATCAGCCTCACTGGTGATGACGCCGCTGAGAATATCCTGCCAAAAGGTTGGATGAAGATCTTCTAAGCGGTCAAGTGCTTCAAATGTGTAGTAGATTCGAGAGAGAAATTGGGTAGTCGGTTCCCAAGCGACAGGGACCCGACGAACACTTACATCGGCTGGAAGCTTTTTTATCCAGTCTTCAAGCAACGGTGCCAGACGCTGGCAATGAGCGCACGTGTAAGCGAAAAAATCAATGACTTCGATTGAATCAGAAGGGGAACTGACGGAAGGAGAGACTACTCGGTAGTCTTTGCCCTCGATGGCATTAAAAGCCATTGCCTGTGCTCCGATAAATGTCAGGGCACAGGCCGTTATGAAATGGGAAAATCTCATTTGTTCTTGATTACCATGGCATCGAAGCCGTTGGAGGTCAGACGTTGTTGCAGTTCATTGGCTTCTCTGGCCGTATCAAAAGGACCGAGAAAAACGCGATAAAGCGTGATTCCGGCGTCTGTTGATTTAACCACATCGGCTTCAAGAGCAATGAAAGCCAATTCGGTTCGGATTTTTTCAGCATCTTTTGCGTTGCGGAAAGCCCCCGCTTGAATACTGTAACTTTCACCGGTGCTTTGTTCAGCAGCGTTGATAGGTTCATCAGCACGCTGGTGGGCAGTCGGCGCTTCAACCGTCTTAATGGCGGATAACGCATCGTCAGCAGGAGTGCCTCGAGTGCCGGAGTCGTACAAAGCCGCATTAGGGTCTTTGCCGTCAAGGGCAGCAGCATCTACAGGTGTTGACTGCTTTTGCACTTTTTCCACAAAGGGAATCGGGGCGTTTGTGATAAATAAAGCCAGGGCGGCGCAGGCTATACAGCCTACCAAGACACCCAACATGGCACCGAGCCAAAAAGATCCTTTTTTTTGATTGGCAGCCATAAAAATTCCTTACATTTTTTCGGGAGCGCTAACACCCAGAAGATCCAAACCATTTCGTAACACCTGACGGGCTGCGAGTAGGAGCGCCAAGCGGGCGTTGCGAACAGCCTCATCTTCAACAAGAACCCTCTCGGCATTGTAGAAGGCGTGGAAATCTCCGGCTAAATCTTTGAGATAGAAACAAAGCGTGTGCGGAGCACATTCCTTGGCAGCCACCGAGAGCGTTTCCGGGAATTCGCTAATGCGTGCAATAAGCGCCTGGGCATTCTTGTCGGACAACGCAGACAGATCCATTTCGGCAATAGCCTCCTGATTCGGAATGCTGAAACCTTTTTCTTTGGCTTGAGCAAAAACCGAGCAAATTCTGGCGTGGGCGTACTGGAGATAGTACACAGGGTTTTCATCCGATTGAGACAAAGCCAAATCAATATCGAAGACAAATTCGCTGTCTGCTTTGCGGCTTACGAGGAAAAAGCGTGCAGCGTCCTTGCCGACCCAGTTAACAAGATCGCGCAACGTAACATACGTTCCCGAGCGCTTGCTCATCTTGACTTCTTCTCCGTTCTTGATGACTTTGAGCATCTTGTGTAAAACGTAGACAGGGAAGACTTTCGGGACATTTAAGCCTAACTGTTGACCGGCCACTTGAACACCGATTCGCACGCGGGCAGTGGTTCCGTGGTGGTCTGAACCCTGGATATCAACGGCCTTGACAAAGCCTCGTTCAAATTTGCTCAAATGGTAGGCGACATCGGGCACAAAATAGGTGTAATGGCCATCCTGTTTGCGCATGACGCGATCTTTGTCATCCCCAAATTCTTTGAAATCAGTTGTGCGCAACCACAAAGCCCCGTCTTGCTCATAGGTATGACCTGAAGCAATAAGCGCATTGACGGCTCGTTCGACCAAACCGTCAGAGTACAAAGAACTTTCCAAGTAGAAATTGTCGAAAGACACGCCCAGCGCATTTAAATCGCTGTCTTGTTCGTTTTTAAGATAACCGACGGAAAAAGCTCTGATGCTGTCAACGTCTTCAACATTGCCGCTAGCGGTGATTTCCTGCCCATCACGGGTACGAATCGTTTTCTTATCCAAGAAATCCTTGGCGATGTCTTTGATGTAAAGACCTTGATAGCCGTTTTCGGGGAAAGTGATTGTTTCGCCCAATAATTCCTTGATGCGCAGACGAACCGACTCGGTTAAGGTTTGGATTTGAACACCGGCATCGTTGTAGTAAAACTCACGGCAAACGTTCCAGCCTTGAGTTCTCATTAAGTTGGACAGAACGTCACCCAAAGCCCCTTGTCTGGCATGGCCAAGGTGCAATGGTCCAGTCGGATTGGCAGAAACATATTCAATAAGAATGCTTTCGCCGTCATGATCTTTATTTTTGCCAAAATCGCTGCCTAGTCGGAGCACTTCGCGAATAGCGAAGGTTTTAGCCTGTTGGCTCAGACGCATGTTAATGAAACCAGGCCCGGCAATTTCAAAACTTTCAATCAACTCTTTCGACTGGGGAAGCGATTGGATTTTGTCAATGAGCTCAGTGGCAATGACACGAGGATTCTTCTTCAACTGACGAGCCAGCTGCATAGCGACATTACAAGCCAAATCGCCATGAGCGGCCACCTTAGGACGCTCAAGCAGAATCTGAGCATTGTCTACGCCCATTGAGACGAGCGCGTCACTGAAAAGCGAAAGAATCGCATTTTTTTGTTCATTTAACATGGTATTTGATCGAGCAATAACAAAAATATTCGGTACAAAACCCCCTCTCCCACACTTGAGGTGGGAAAAGGTTTCATGGAATCAATCAATCCATTGAGCCCTTGGTAATTTGAGCGTAGGCAGAATGGTTGTGGATTGATTCGAAATTTTCAGCCTGCACGCAATAGGCCTCGACATTGCTGTCTTTATTGAGCGCAACGGCAACATCACGAACGAGATCCTCAACAAATTTCGGATTTTCGTAAGCACTTTCCGTGACATATTTTTCGTCAACACGCTTTAACCGGCTCCACAATTCGCAAGAGGCACTTTCTTCGGCGTAACGGATTTGCTGCTCAAGCGACAAATTCGCTTTCAAGCGAGCCGAAATTGTGACGTGGGAGCGTTGATTGTGAGCGCCATAGGCAGAAATTTCTTTACTGCAGGGGCAAAGACTTGTTACCGGAACCGTGACGGTTTGAGTGACCCAATGGACGCCGCCCTTGCTTTCCACTTTATAGTGCACGCGGTAATTCATCAGACTTTCCAAATGAGAAACTGGAGCACTCTTTTTCACAAAGAACGGGAACTCAAAATCGATGCGACCGGCGTCTGATTCCAACGTCTTTAGCATGTCTTCGATGAGTTCAACAAGCGTGTCTCGGCATAATGGCTTGGCATGCGACTCAAGCAAGCCGAGAAACCTCGACATATGAGTGCCTTTGTGTTCGGCCGGCAACGCAACGTACATGCCAATCTGGGCAACAGTGGGTTGAACACCATTTGCGCTAGAGACAGTAATCGGCAGTTCGATCCCGCGCACACCGACGTACTCGATGGCAATATTACGAGGATCCATGCTCGACTGAACATCGGGCAGGTTATTGTTAGATAAGTTTTTCGTATTCATGATTGGCGTAATTGTCGCTAAAAACAGGAAATTTTGCGAACCTTTTGTGACGAAATCTGAAAAAAACGAAAGGATGTGGCTAAAAATTGTTTCTAAGTGTTTTCACTAATACGTTTGGACAGAGAAGAATATTGGGGTTAATGATCGGATTTCAAGGACTTTTTAACTCACATAAGAGAAGACTTGTAAAAAATGGACACTATTCCTCTCGCAAAGTTTTTTCAATATCTTTAAATTGTGAAGGCGTAATGAGATTAACAAAAAAATAAGGAAATATAAGAAGGATGCCCATATACATCTATCGTGGCGGCTCTCCAAACCCGCAACCTCAAAACCCGTTGGTTCGATTTTTAGTCAGTGCGGCTATTTTGGCGGTTATTATCGGATTAGGTGTTTTGTTGTTGCCGGTCATCGGCGCGATTGCTTTACTGGTTTTAGGCTTTATCGCACTTTTAGTTATCGGAGGTCTGATTTATCGTTGGATTTATGGCAATCCCATCGACAATTACTACCGCAAGCAAAGAGAACAAAGAGAAGGGGTGAGGATAAATCCGGACGTAGCTCCCGATCAGCAACCCCTCAGAGAGGCGCAAGAGCGTCAGTCTCAAGGCAGAAAAATGCGTTTTCGCAGTCGCGATCAAGTTGTAGAAGACGCCGTTGTCGTAGAAGAACGCAAACGTTCTGATTCTTAATAAAGTGGCTACAGAAGGGGTGAGAGCAAATAACTCGCCCCTTCTTTCATACGAACAAAAACGGAACGCTTATACCACTGAAATAGGTTTATTTCTGACGAAGATTCCGCATAGCTGGCATTCAAGGCAGATACCTTTTGACTGAAACCCTCGTCAAAAACCAAAAGCATCAGTTCGTAATTCAAATGCATGCTGCGCATATCCATGTTAACGGTTCCGAATAGGGATAATTCTCCGTCAATAGTCACACTTTTTGTGTGAAGCATGCCCTTATCGTACATCATGATATGAACGCCTGACTTCAGTAAATCATCGAAGTAGCGTTGCGCCGCGTAACCAACCATTGGGGCGTCGCTTCTTCTAGGTAAAATGAGTGTGACTTTAACGCCTTTTAGGGCCGCATTTTGCAAAGCCAGCGCCAAAGGCTCACCTGGAATGAAATAGGGACTGACAATTTCAATAGATTTTCTTGCCTGGTGAATGGCCTCAAGGATTAAACGTTGATTGGCGTCATTAGTTGTGCCAGGCCCGGAGGGGACGATCATGACAGTGGCTTGGTCTGGAATGTCAAAGTCGATGATCGAATCGTTTTTGAATTCAGGAAAGGCAATTTCGGAATCAGTCAATACTTTCCAGTCAAAATGGATGAGGTGGTAGAGACTGGAGACGATTTCTCCCTTTGCGCGAACCATGGCATCAATCCATTGACCGATATTGGAATTCTTTTTGAAGTAGTGAGGGTCCACCATATTGAGACTGCCGCTATAGGCAATCTTGTAATCGATGACAGCAATTTTTCGATGCAGACGAATATCGGCGCGAGAAAGCAGGGCGCTGAAAAGCGAAACGGGTAGAGCGCTTTCTAGATGAATGCCTTCGTAGCGAAACATGCGCGCCCAATCACTAGATAAAAAACGGGAAGAGCCGATGGCATCGACAAGAACAAAGCATTGCACGCCTCGTCGGGCGGCGCGGATAAGGGCTGCCGAGACGTCGTCGGCTTTGCCGCCAATATCCCAAATGTAAAACTCCATTGCGATGAGCTCTTTTGCGTTATCGATGTCATTGACCAATAACGTCATCGTTTCATCAGAGTCATCAAGTAGGCGTAAGGAGGATTTCTTGGTTAAAGGAAACTTTCCCAAACGGGTTGCCAGTTTGGAGATGTTTCGATAATTTTCGGGGGCCATGGCTTCCGTGCGCATAATGTGGCGAAAAATTTGCCTGCGTTTGCGCATCTCCCGACGCAATTTTCTGGCATGCCAACGGCCAAGGGTACGTTCTCCGAACAATAAATAAAGAATAAAACCGAAATATGGAACAATGGTTGTGAGTAAAATCCATGCAAAAGAGCTTCCCGGCGGATGTCGGGTAAGCATGACGCGCAAAATAACGCCGACGGTCAAAGCAAGCTGAAGTAAAACAGCTCCAAGGCCGAGAAGATTGATGGGTTCGGAAAAAGAAAAATTCATACGTACATCCAAATCTCGGCAAAGTGTAGCGCGTGAAAGTGGGAAAAATCTATAAAGCACTATGAAGAAAACGACTTTTGAAATGCTTCTGATCGGTTTATCCGCTCCAATGGCTGGAATCGGGATGGGTATGCTCATGAATGGTTCCATTGGAGGCGCCTTTATGCTGTTAGGGGCGTCGATGAAATTGGTTGTGGCCTATTTCAGGACTCCGAAGGACCTTTTTGATTGGGATAACTTTGGCGGGACATTCGAAGATTTCAAAGATCGGATGGAAAAAATTCAAAATGAATTGGACAATGAAAAACCGCTATTGGGCTGGTTATCTGATTTAGCAACATACATGATGTTGGGTGGGCTGTTCGCTTTGTTACTGGTCGAATGAAACATGTATTAAAGTTTTTTTTGAAAATGGCTTGACATTTATTTCAAAACCCTACATAATGCCACTCTCGCTACGGAGGGGTGCCCGAGTGGCTAAAGGGGGCAGACTGTAAATCTGTTGGCTTACGCCTACGATGGTTCGAATCCATCCCCCTCCACCAAGCGATCGCTCGCTTATACTGTAGCGAAACCAGGATTGCAGGCGGGAGTGGAAACTCTCTCGACGCAGGCGGGTGTAGCTCAATGGTAGAGCAGAAGCCTTCCAAGCTTACGACGAGGGTTCGATTCCCTTCACCCGCTCCACAGTTCGTGGACAGTCCCAAATTCAGCCCATGTGGCTCAGTGGTAGAGCACTCCCTTGGTAAGGGAGAGGTCACGCGTTCGATCCGCGTCATGGGCACCAGTTTTCTATTAGTCCCGAATGTATCGGGGCTTTATAACATTCACAAACAAAAGTTCAGGAGTTCGCCATGGCAAAAGGCAAGTTTGAACGCACCAAGCCCCACGTGAACGTGGGCACGATCGGTCACGTCGACCATGGTAAGACGACGTTGACGGCAGCAATCACGACGGTATTGGCCGCCAAGTTCGGTGGCGAAGCCCGTGCATACGACCAAATTGACGCGGCTCCGGAAGAAAAGGCCCGTGGTATTACGATTAACACGGCCCACGTTGAATACGAAACGGAAAACCGTCACTATGCACACGTTGACTGCCCGGGGCACGCTGACTATGTGAAGAACATGATCACGGGTGCTGCTCAGATGGACGGTGCAATCTTGGTGGTTTCCGCCGCTGACGGTCCGATGCCGCAAACGCGTGAACACATCTTGTTGGCTCGCCAAGTGGGCGTTCCGTACATCATTGTGTACTTGAACAAGTGCGACATGGTGGACGATGCTGAATTGCTCGAACTCGTGGAAATGGAAGTCCGCGACTTGTTGAGCAACTACAACTTCCCTGGCGACGAAATTCCGATCGTGAAGGGTTCTGCCAAGTTGGCTTTGGAAGGCGACCAATCTGAAATCGGCGTTCCGTCGATCATCAAGTTGGCCGAAACGATGGATGCCTACATCCCGACGCCGGTGCGTGACGTTGATCATCCGTTCTTGATGCCTGTTGAAGACGTGTTCTCGATCTCCGGTCGTGGCACGGTGGTGACGGGTCGTGTGGAACGCGGTGTGTTGAAGGTTGGCGACGAAATTGAAATCGTTGGTATCCGTCCGACGCAAAAGACGACCTGCACGGGCGTTGAAATGTTCCGTAAGTTGCTCGACCAAGGTCAAGCCGGTGACAACATTGGTGTGTTGTTGCGTGGTACGAAGCGTGAAGAAGTGGAACGTGGTCAAGTGTTGGCCAAGCCGGGCACGATCACGCCGCACACGAAGTTCACGGCTGAAGTGTACGTTTTGAGCAAGGACGAAGGTGGTCGTCACACGCCGTTCTTCAAGGGCTATCGTCCGCAATTCTACTTCCGCACGACGGACGTGACGGGTACGATTGAATTGCCGGAAGGTGTCGAAATGGTGATGCCTGGTGATAACATCACGATGACGGTTCAATTGATCAGCCCGATCGCCATGAACGAAGGCTTGCGTTTCGCTGTTCGTGAAGGTGGTCGTACGGTTGGCGCCGGTGTGGTGGCCAAGATCATCGAATAATCTCGGATTCAAGAGAGTCGTCAACGTGACGGCTCTTAAGAAGGGTTAGGGGTATAGCTCAATTGGCAGAGCGACGGTCTCCAAAACCGTAGGTTGAGGGTTCGATTCCTTCTGCCCCTGCCACCCAAGATATAGTGCAAGCAAGCCGCGGTCAGAAGATCGCGGCTTGGTGTTGTTGGAAACGCTCTTTTTTGACATTAAATTTGGCGCAATCGCTGCTATTGATAGACAAGGATTCGCCTAAAGAAATTATGAGTACACAAAACGCAAAACCTGAAGAAAAAACATCTGGCTCGGACATGGCTTTGGTGTCGTTGGCGGTTATTCTGGCATTGGCCGGCGTCTGCGGCTTTAGCTTTTTGAGCGACCAAACCTTACTGGTTCGTTTGGGCGTGTTGATTGGTGGCTTGGTTTTCGCCGTGGTGGTTGCATGGTTTAGCCCTTCGGGCAAACGTTTCATTGTTTATGGTCGCGAATCGTATGACGAATTGCGTCGCGTTGTGTGGCCGACACGTAAAGAAACGTTGAACTCTACCGGTATGGTCATTGCGTTTGTTGTCGTCGTCGCGGTATTTTTGTTCTTGGTCGATATGATCGTTGAATGGGGCTTGTACGACGTTTTGTTGAAGCTCAGCCTTTAATGGAGTCTGCGTATGACTGAAATGCAAGAACAACAAGTTGCTGCACCGAAAATGCGTTGGTATGTTGTGCACGTTTATTCTGGCATGGAAAAGAGTGTGCAAAGAGCACTGACAGAAAGAATTGGTCGTTGCGCATTCCCTGAACAGTTCGGCGAAGTTTTGGTTCCGACTGAAGAAGTGGTCGAAACCCGCAATAACCGCCGCTATGTGACCGAACGCCGTATGTATGCCGGCTATGTGTTGGTGCATATGGTTATGAATGACGACACATGGCACTTGGTTAAGAATACGCCTCGTGTAACCGGCTTCTTGGGCGGCAATCGTCCGGCAGCTCTTGCCGATCACGAAATCGCTGCGATTCTTCAAACTCAAGAAGCTACCGCTGAAAAACCGCGTCCCAAGATTAGTTTTGAAGTTGGTGAAACCGTTCGTCTTAAAGAGGGCGCCTTTGCCGATTTCAATGGTCGCATCGAAGAAGTGGATTACGATCGCAGCCGCCTGCGTGTCACGGTTGAAATTTTTGGTCGTGAAACACCTGTGGACATTTCGTTTAGCGGCGTAGAAAAAATTTAATTTTCGCGTGGTTATGACAAGAATTTGCTTTTTGAGAAATTCGGTGGCATAATCGCGCTCTTTCTTGTTAAACAAACACTAGGGAGCCTGAGCAGAGAGATCTGTAAAGGCGCTAGAACCTAAAAGGAAACCTCAAATGGCTAAGAAGATTGTCGGCTATATTAAGCTGCAAGTTCCCGCCGGCAAGGCTAACCCCTCGCCCCCAATCGGTCCCGCTCTCGGTCAGCGCGGTCTTAACATCATGGAATTCTGTAAGGCTTTCAACGCCCGTACGCAAGGTGTTGAACCCGGTTTGCCGATTCCTGTGGTGATCACCGCTTACGCTGATAAGAGCTTCACCTTCATTATGAAGACCCCTCCGGCCACGATTTTGATCAAGAAGGCCGCTAAGATTCAGAAGGGTTCTTCTCGTCCGCATACGGACAAGGTGGGTAAGATTACTCGCGCTCAAGCCGAAGAAATCGCCAAGACGAAGATGCCGGATTTGACGGCTGCTGATATGGATGCTGCTGTCCGCACGATCGCCGGTAGCGCTCGTTCCATGGGCATCACTGTGGAGGGACTGTAATATGGCTAAGATCACCAAGCGTATGAAAGCCGCTCAGTCCAAGGTTGAAGCGCAAAAGTTTTACGCCGTTGCTGATGCTTTGGCATTAGTTAAGGAAACGGCTAGCGCCAAGTTCGACGAATCCGTCGACGTGGCTATTCAATTGGGTATTGACCCCCGTAAGTCCGACCAAGCTGTTCGTGGCGCCGCTGTGTTGCCCGAAGGCACGGGTAAGACGGTTCGCGTGGCTGTGTTTGCTCAAGGTGCTAAGGCTGATGAAGCTAAGGCTGCCGGAGCTGACGTGGTCGGTTTTGATGATTTGGCCGCTACTGTTAAGGCCGGTCAACTTGACTTTGACGTTGTGATCGCTTCTCCGGACGCCATGCGTATCGTGGGTCAATTGGGTAAGATTTTAGGCCCGCGCGGCTTGATGCCGAACCCGAAGGTGGGTACGGTTACGCCGAACGTGGCTGAAGCTGTTAAGAACGCTAAGGCTGGTCAAGTGCAATTCCGCGCTGATAAGGCCGGTATTATTCACGCCTCCATCGGTCGTGCTTCCTTTGAAGCTGCTCGCTTGGAAACGAACTTGAAGGCGTTGATCGATGCGTTGGTAAAGGCTAAGCCCGCCTCCTCCAAGGGTCAGTACCTCCGTAAGGTTTCTGTCTCTTCTACGATGGGTGTTGGCGTTCGCGTTGACGTTTCAACTGTTGTTGCTTAATAACATTTACCCGTGAGTCCGATTTAGTCATCGGGCTCACAAAAAGAGGTCGTGAGGCCTCGAGGGCTTTGGGTGGGAAGTTTACTTCCCGCTGTCAAAGACCGCTGGAAACAAAAGTTTCGGCGTTTGGACGGCTGAAAAAGTTAGAACCTCGAAACAATTGTTTTAATTGTCTTGTGAAAGAGTCGGTGAACGTCAAAAACCGATTGACAGACAAGATGTCCAGCGTAGACGGCTACCGAAGAGAGAAAATTTCGTTTGATCGTGCCGCTAGGCATGGCAGGCGAGACTCTCGGAGAGTTGCCGGTTATTTGTAAACCGGTGCCGAAATTAATTTCGGTACCTCTGAGTGGAGCCAGACCGTGGGTCTTAATCGTCAAGATAAAGCGGCAGTTATCGAAGAAGTGAGTGGCATTGTTGCCAGCGCTGGTTCGATCGTTATTGCCGAATACCGTGGGCTGAGCGTTCAAGCGGTCACTCAATTGCGTGCTAACGCTCGCAAAGAAGGTGTCCAACTGCGCGTGCTTAAAAACACTCTTGTGCGTCGTGCCGTTGCCGGTACTCCGTTCGAAGGTTTGTCCGACCAATTTGTCGGCCCTCTCGTTTACGGTTTTTCCGCTGATCCGGTCGCCGCTGCTAAGGTGTTAGTCTCCTTTGCCAAGAAAAACGACAAGCTCATTGTCAAGGGCGGTGCGATGCCGAACAACGTCTTGGACGTTGCTGGTGTTGAACAACTCGCTACGATGCCGAGCCGCGAAGAATTGTTGGCTAAGTTAATGGCTACGATGAACGAACCGATCGCTAAGTTCGTTCGCACGCTCAATGAAGTGCCTGCGCGCATGGTGCGCACAGTTGCCGCTGTTCGCGATGCTAAGGAAAAGGCTGCTGCCTAACCTAATTTTTAATTAACAAACGAAATTTATTGGAGTCATAAAATGGCCCTTACGAAAGAAGAAATCCTCGACGCAATTGCGTCCATGACCGTTCTCGAAGTTTCCGAACTCATCAAGATGATGGAAGAAAAGTTCGGTGTTTCCGCTGCCGCTGCTGCTGTTGCAGTTGCTGCTCCTGCTGCTGGTGGTGCTGCCGCCGCTGCTGAAGAAAAGACGGAATTCGACGTCGTTCTCGCTGAAGTTGGTTCTAACAAGATCGCCGTTATTAAGGCTGTTCGCGAATTGACCGGCTTGGGCTTGAAGGAAGCCAAGGACATGGTTGAAGGCGCTCCGAAGGCTGTTAAGGAAGGCTTGCCGAAGGCTGATGCTGAAGAAGCCAAGAAGAAGTTGGAAGCCGCTGGCGCCAAGGTCGAACTCAAGTAATTCTTGCTGTTCTGCTGAAATTCGGGCAATATTTGAAAAGATGTTGCCCGAAAAAGTCCTTCTGTTGGAGGACTTTGAACTGAGTCTCTTTTAGTTGATAAGAATTCAGTTCTAAGTCTTCTGAGTGAGCAGCAAAAATTCGATTGACTGAAAATTTACCATCCGAAACGCCGCTCGGGTATTAAATAGATACCTGGGGCGGCTTTTGGCGTCTTTCTTTTTTGTTTTCTTACTTAGGCTGAAATCGTTTTTTTCATCAATCTCACGTCGAACGGAGTGTCCATGTCGTACTCGTTCACTGAAAAGAAGCGCATTCGAAAGAGTTTTGCGACTCGCCCGAGTGTTCTCGCAGTGCCTTCCTTGTTGGAAATGCAACTTCGGTCTTATTCCGAATTTTTGCAAGCCGATGTTGCTTCCGCAGACCGCAATCCGAATTTTGGTTTGCAATCTGCTTTTACGTCTATTTTCCCGATCTCCAGTCACAACGGTTTAGCTCGTTTGGTTTTTGAGAGCTATTCGCTCGACGAGCCCGTTTTTGATGTGGCCGAATGCCAATTGCGCGGTTTGACTTATTCAAGCCGTTTGCGTGCTCGCATTCGTTTGGAAATTATCGATCGTGACGATCCTGCCAAGAGCCGGATCAAAGAAATCCGTGAAAATGATGTCTATATGGGTGAAATTCCGTTAATGACGGAAAAAGCCTCCTTCATCATCAACGGTTCTGAGCGTGTGATTGTCAGCCAGTTGCACCGTTCGCCTGGTTTGTTCTTTGAACATGACAAGGGCAAGACGCACAGCTCTGGCAAGTTGCTTTTCTCCGCTCGTATGATTCCGTACCGCGGTTCTTGGCTTGATTTTGAATTTGACGCAAAGGATCTCGTCTACTTCCGTGTTGACCGTCGTCGTAAGATGCCAGTGACGATTTTGCTCAAGGCTTTGGGCATGAATGCGGAACAGATTCTTGAAACGTTCTTCGAATTCGATACCTTTAAGCTCGGCGCTCGCAGTGCTTCTATGACGCTTGTGCCGGAACGCCTGAAGGGTGAAGTGGCTCGTTTCGATATCGTAGGCCGTGACGGTGAAGTGATTGTCGCTAAGGACAAGCGCATCACGGCTCGTCATATCCGTCAAATGGCTGATATGAAGACAGTTTCTGTCAACGATGATTTCTTGATTGGCCGTGTGTTGGCCAAAGACATCATTGATGGCGAAACCGGTGAAGTGTTGGCAGCCGCTAACGATGAAATCACCGAAGAATTGTTGGCCAAATTGCGTGAAGCCAAGATCAAGGGCTTCCAAACGATTTATACCAACGAATTGGATCAAGGTAGCTTTATCTCCGATACGTTGCGTATTGATGAAACGCCGGATCAAATGTCTGCCCGCGTGGCCATTTACCGCATGATGCGTCCGGGTGAACCGCCCACAGAGGAAGCGGTTGAAATGTTGATGAATCGTTTGTTCTTCTCTGAAGAAACGTACGATTTGTCCCGCGTTGGCCGTATGAAGGTCAATGCTCGTTTGGCTCGTCCGACAGCAGAAGGTCCGGGTACGCTCACGCACGAAGACATTGTCGATACGGTCAAAGTATTGGTCGAATTGCGCAACGGTCGCGGAGAAGTCGACGATATCGACCACTTGGGCAACCGTCGTGTGCGTTGTGTTGGTGAATTGGCTGAAAATCAATTCCGCTCCGGTTTGGTGCGTGTGGAACGCGCTGTGCGTGAACGTTTGGCTCAAGCTGAGTCTGACAATTTAACGCCGCAAGATTTGATCAACAGCAAGCCGATTTCTGCTGCCATTCGTGAATTCTTTGGCTCAAGCCAATTGAGCCAGTTCATGGATCAAACCAACCCGTTGTCTGAAATTACCCACAAGCGTCGTATTTCCGCTTTAGGTCCTGGTGGTTTGACTCGTGAACGCGCCGGCTTCGAAGTCCGCGACGTGCACCCGACTCACTATGGTCGTTTGTGCCCGATTGAAACGCCTGAAGGTCCGAACATCGGTTTGATTAACTCGTTAGCTTTGTATGCTCGCTTGAATGAATACGGCTTCTTGGAAACGCCGTATCGTAAGGTGATTGACTGCAAGGTGACCGATCAGATTGATTACCTCTCCGCCATTGAAGAAGGTAAGTACGTCATTTGTCAGGCCAACTCCGAGTTGGATGATGAAGGTCGCTTGACTCAAGAATTGGTGAGCGCCCGTGAAAACGGTGAAACCGTGATGGTTAGCCCGGAACGCGTTCAATACATGGACGTCTCTCCGTTGCAGGTCGTTTCTGCCGCTGCTTCCTTGATTCCGTTCTTGGAACACGATGACGCTAACCGTGCTTTGATGGGTTCTAACATGCAACGTCAAGGCGTTCCGTGTTTGCGTCCGGAAAAACCGGTTGTCGGTACGGGTGTGGAACGTACGGTGGCTGTGGACTCCAAGACTGCTGTCCAAGCCAAGCGTGGCGGTATCGTTGACTATGTTGATGCCAACCGTGTGGTGATTCGCGTCAATGACGATGAAAATATCCCGGGCGAAGTGGGTGTTGACATTTATAACCTGCAGAAGTTCACGCGTTCCAACCAAAGCACGAACATTAACCAACGTCCGATTGTCTCTCGCGGAGACGTTGTGGCTCGCGGTGACGTTTTGGCCGACGGTGCTTCCACCGACATGGGTGAATTGGCATTGGGTCAAAATCTGTTGGTGGCCTTCATGCCTTGGAACGGTTACAACTACGAAGACTCTGTTTTGATCAGTGAAAAGGTGGTGGCCGATGACCGCTATACCTCTATTCACATTGAAGAGCTCTCCGTGGTGGCTCGTGATACGAAGTTGGGCGCCGAAGAAATCACGCGTGATATTTCCAACTTGTCTGAAAACCAGTTGGCTCGTTTGGACGAATGCGGTATTGTGCAAATCGGTGCTGAAGTTAAGGCCGGTGACGTGCTTGTCGGTAAGGTGACTCCGAAAGGCGAAACGCAACTGACGCCTGAAGAAAAACTTTTGCGAGTGATCTTCGGTGAAAAGGCCAGTGACGTTAAGGATACGTCTTTGCGTGTTCCGTCTGGTATGACCGGAACGGTGATTGACGTTCAAGTCTTTACGCGTGAAGGCGTTGAACGTGATGCTCGTGCCAACTCCATTATTGATGAATCGCTCAAGCGTTATCGTCAGGATTTGGACGAAAAACTGCGCATCGTTGAAGGTGACGGTTTTGCCCGTTTGGCTCGCCAACTTGAAGGCAAGAAGGCCGAAGGCGGTCCGAAGGGTCTTAAGAAGGGTGTCCTCACCAAGGAATATTTGGAAAGCTTGAAGGGCTTTGAAATCTTTGATCTGCGCATGGTCGATGAAGCCGATCAGAAATTGCTCGAAGATATGCGTGCCCAACTCGATGACAAGCGCCACGAATTTGATCGTGCGTTTGAAATCAAGCGCAAGAAGCTGACCCAAGGCGATGAGTTGCCCCCGGGCGTGCTCAAGATGGTGAAGGTCTACATCGCTGAAAAACGTCGCCTGCAACCGGGTGACAAGATGGCAGGCCGTCACGGTAACAAGGGTGTGGTCTCTAAGATTTGCCCGGTGGAAGATATGCCGTACATGGCTGATGGTCGTCCCGCCGACGTCGCTCTTAACCCGTTGGGTGTGCCCTCTCGTATGAATATCGGTCAGGTGCTCGAAGTGCACTTGGGTTGGGCTGCCAAGGGCTTAGGCTGGCGTATTGGCGAAATGATCAAGAGCTGCCAAGTGTCTCAGATGCGTGCCTTCTTGGAAAAGATTTACAACGAAACCGGTAAGAAGGAAGATTTGGATAGCTTGACGGATGAAGAAATCATGCGTTTGGCTGAAAATCTCCAAAATGGTGTGCCGTTTGCTACGCCTGTGTTTGATGGCGCCAGTGAAGAGCAAATCGGCAAGATGCTCGATTTGGCCTTCCCTGAAGATGTTGCCAAGCGCCTGCAATTGACGCCGTCTAAGACGCAATGCACGCTCTACGATGGCCGTACTGGCGAAGCATTTGATCGTCCCGTCACCGTGGGTTACATGCACTACTTGAAGTTGCACCACTTGGTTGATGACAAGATGCACGCTCGTTCCACGGGTCCGTATTCGTTGGTTACGCAGCAACCGTTGGGCGGTAAGGCTCAGTTCGGTGGTCAGCGCTTCGGTGAAATGGAAGTGTGGGCTTTGGAAGCTTACGGTGCCTCTTACGTGTTGCAAGAAATGCTGACGGTGAAGTCTGACGATGTGAACGGTCGTACGAAAGTTTACGAAAACATCGTTAAGGGCGAACACGTTCTCGAAGCCGGTATGCCGGAATCGTTCAACGTGTTGGTGAAGGAAATCCGGTCGTTGGGTATTGACATCGACCTCGAACGTAATTAAGGACAGAACAGATATGAATCCGCTTATCGATCTGTTTAAGCAATTTAATCAGGACGATCACTTCGACGCGATCAAGATTGGTCTTGCATCGCCGGAAAAGATTCGTTCCTGGTCTTACGGTGAAGTTAAGAAACCGGAGACCATCAACTACCGTACCTTTAAACCGGAGCGCGACGGTCTGTTCTGTGCCAAGATTTTTGGCCCGGTCAAGGACTATGAGTGCTTGTGCGGTAAATATAAGCGTCTGAAACACCGCGGTGTTGTTTGCGAAAAGTGCGGTGTTGAAGTCACCTTATCTAAGGTGCGTCGTGAACGCATGGGTCATATCGAATTGGCAAGCCCTGTTGCCCATATTTGGTTCTTAAAGAGCTTGCCGTCCCGCATGGGTATGGTTTTGGATATCCCTTTGCGTGACATTGAGCGCGTGCTTTATTTCGAAGCTTACTGCGTAGTGGATCCGGGTATGACGGATTTGAAGCGCGGTCAGTTGCTCACCGAAGACGAATACCTTGAAAAGGTCGAACAGTTTGGTTCTGACTTCAAGGCCATGATGGGTGCTGAAGCTATTCGTGAAATGCTTCGCACGATTGACGTTGACCACGAAGTCGAAACGCTGCGCAAAGAACTCGAAGATACTTCTTCAGATGCCAAGATCAAGAAGTTCTCCAAGCGATTGAAGGTTTTGGAAGGTTTCCAACGTTCTGGCGTTAAGCCTGAATGGATGGTGATGGAAGTTTTGCCGGTGTTGCCGCCGGATCTTCGTCCGTTGGTGCCGTTGGATGGCGGACGCTTTGCTACTTCCGACTTGAACGATTTGTATCGTCGAGTCATCAATCGTAATAACCGTCTGAAACGTTTGCTCGAACTGAAGGCTCCGGACATCATCATTCGCAATGAAAAGCGTATGTTGCAAGAAGCCGTTGACAGCTTGTTGGATAACGGCCGTCGCGGCAAGGCCATGACCGGTCCTTCCAAGCGTCCTTTGAAGTCCTTGGCCGACATGATCAAGGGTAAGAGCGGTCGCTTCCGTCAAAATCTGTTGGGTAAGCGTGTGGACTACTCGGGTCGTTCCGTGATTACGGTGGGTCCGTACCTGCGTCTGCACCAATGCGGTTTGCCGAAGTTGATGGCTTTGGAATTATTCAAGCCCTTCATCTTCAATAAGTTGGAACGTCGTGGTTTGGCCATGACGATCAAAGCCGCCAAGAAGATGGTTGACAATCAAGAGCCGGTTGTTTGGGATATCCTTGAAGAGGTGATTTACGAACACCCGGTGATGCTCAACCGTGCTCCGACGTTGCACCGTTTGGGTATTCAAGCTTTTGAACCGAAGTTGATTGAAGGTAAGGCCATTCAATTGCACCCGCTCGTTTGCGCAGCCTTTAACGCTGACTTCGACGGTGACCAAATGGCCGTTCACGTGCCGCTTTCTTTGGAAGCTCAGTTGGAAGCTCGTACGTTGATGCTTGCTTCCAACAACGTGCTCTTCCCGGCTAACGGCAACCCGTCCATCGTTCCGTCCCAGGACATGGTGCTTGGTCTGTACTACTCAACCCGTGAACGTATCAACGCCATGGGTGAAGGGATGTTCTTTGCCGATGTCGCTGAGGTGCGTCGTGCGTTGGACAACAAGAAGATTGAACTTCAAACGCGTTGTACGGTTCGTATCAAAGAATACGAAGTCAATAAGAAGACTGGTGAGAAGACCGAAAAGATTGTCCGTTATGAAACGACAGCTGGCCGTGCTTTATTGTCCGAAATTCTGCCTGAAGGCATGAGTTTTGCGGAATTGAACCGCACTCTGAAGAAGAAGGAAATCGCCCGCTTAATCAACACCTGCTTCCGCAAGTGTGGTTTGCGTGCGACGGTGCTTTTTGCTGACCGTTTGAAGGACCGTGGCTATGCCTTGTCAACCATTGGCGGCTTGTCCATCTGCATCGGCGACATGACGGTTCCAGCTCAAAAGGCGGAATTGATTGCGGCTGCTGAAAAAGAAGTCAAGGAAATTGAAGCCCAGTACGCTTCCGGTTTGGTGACCCAAGGTGAACGCTACAACAAAGTAGTGGATATTTGGGGTCGTACGGCTGATCAAGTCGGTAAGGTGATGATGGAAGAGCTTTCCACGGAGCCGGTTGTTGACCGCCATGGCAAGCTCACCAAGCAAGAATCTTTCAATTCCATCTACATGATGGCTGACTCCGGTGCTCGTGGTTCTGCTGCTCAGATTCGTCAGTTGGCCGGTATGCGTGGTTTGATGGCTAAGCCTGACGGCTCCATTATTGAAACCCCGATTACGGCTAATTTCCGTGAAGGTTTGAACGTACTGCAGTACTTTATTTCAACCCACGGTGCCCGTAAAGGTTTGGCTGATACGGCTTTGAAGACGGCTAACTCCGGTTACTTGACTCGTCGTCTCGTTGACGTGACGCAAGATTTGGTCGTCACTGAAGAAGACTGCCACACCACTCAAGGCGTCAGCATGAAGGCCTTGGTTGAAGGTGGTGATGTTATTCAATCGTTGCGTGACCGTGTGTTGGGTCGTGTGACAAGCGCCGACATCGTCAATCCTGAAACGGGAGAAGTCGTTATTGCGGCCGGCACGCTCTTGACTGAAGATGAATGCGACGAAATTGAAAAACTTGGTATTGACGAAGTGATGGTTCGCACGCCGCTCACCTGTCAAACCCGTTACGGTTTGTGCGCCAAGTGCTACGGTCGCGATTTGGGTCGTGGCTCCTTGGTAAATGTTGGTGAAGCAGTGGGCGTGATTGCCGCTCAGTCCATCGGCGAACCGGGTACTCAGTTGACAATGCGTACGTTCCACATCGGTGGTGCCGCTAGCCGTGCTGCGGTGGCAAGCTCTGTGGAAGCCAAGGTTAGCGGCCAAGTGAGCTACTCCTCGGCGATGCGTTATGTGACGAGCGCTAAGGGTGATCTCGTTGTGATTTCTCGTTCCGGTGAAATCATCATCAGCGATAACGGACGTGAACGTGAACGTCATAAAGTGCCTTACGGTGCAACGTTGCTCGCCAAGCCTGATCAGCAAATCAAGGCTGGCGCACAGTTGGCAACCTGGGATCCGATGACCCGTCCGATTATTTCCGAATACGGTGGTACGGTTCAGTTCGAAGGTATTGTTGACAACGTAACCGTGATGAGTCAGACCGACGAAGTGACTGGTTTGTCCAGCCTCGTGGTGATTGACCCGAAACGCTCTACGGCTGGTGGTGCCAAGGGTAAGAAGGGAAGCACGCAAACGTTGCGTCCCGCTGTTCGCTTGCTCGATGAAAACGGCAATGAAGTGAAGATTCCGGGCACGGATCACCGTGTGACGATTCAGTTGCCGGTCGGTGCTTTGATTGTGGTTCGTGACGGTCAAAAGATTGGTCGCGGTGAAGTCTTGGCCCGTATTCCGGTTGAATCGCAAAAGACCCGCGATATTACGGGTGGTTTGCCGCGTGTTGCCGAATTGTTTGAAGCTCGTTCGCCGAAGGATGCCGGTGTGCTAGCCGAAGTAACGGGTACTGTAACTTTCGGTAAGGAAACCAAGGGCAAACAACGTTTGGTTATTACCGACAATGAAGGTACCGATCACGAATTCTTGATCAGCAAAGACAAGAGCATCTTGGTTCACGATGGTCAAGTGGTTCAAAAGGGTGAAGAAATCGTTGAAGGTCCTGCCGATCCGCACGATATCCTTCGCTTGCTCGGTATTGAAGCATTAGCTCGCTACGTTGTCGATGAAGTTCAGGATGTGTATCGTCTGCAAGGTGTGGCCATTAACGACAAGCACATTGAAGTGATTGTTCGTCAGATGTTGCGCCGAGTGAAGATTACGGATCCGGGCGATACGAAGTTCATTCGTGATGAACAGGTGGAACGCTCCGAAATGTTGGATGAAAACGACAAGGCCATCGCGGCTGGTAAGCGTCCGGCATTGTACGAAAACGTCCTCTTGGGTATCACGAAGGCCAGTTTGTCGACGGATTCCTTCATTTCCGCGGCTTCCTTCCAGGAAACCACGCGTGTTCTTACCGAAGCTGCCATCATGGGTAAGAAGGATGAACTGCGCGGTTTGAAGGAAAACGTTATTGTGGGTCGCTTAATTCCTGCCGGTACTGGCTTGTCTTATCACAAGGCAGTGAAGGCTAATGAAGCGGCAGAGGCAGAAGAAGCCTCCGGCTTTAGCTCCACTTTTGCGTCGCAGGAACCTGTTGATGAAGCTATCGTAACCGAAACGGTGACGAAGGAAGAATAAGATGCATTTAGCATCTGCCGGGAGTGTCGAGAGGCACTCCTGAACGAGGACCCGAAGGGCGTTTTTAGAGATTTTTCGCCCACGGGTCTTTCGTGCATTTTCTCTTAAGGTCTTGACAATAAGAGAAAAAAATACGAAAATCTCAGCCTCCCGAAGCTTAAAACTTTCGGACCTCCGATCATTGGCGTGATTTAGTGCGTTGATGAAGGGGGTTTTGTGCGTTAGTTTCGGACGTTTTAAAAACCAGCAATTCTGCCTTCCATGCGAGAGCCTGGTTGGAGAATTTTTAATACGGACTTTTATGCCTACCATTAACCAATTAGTGCGTAAGCCCCGCGTGCTCACGCATGATAAAAGCAAGAGCCCCGCGCTCAAGAACTGCCCGCAAAAGCGTGGCGTTTGCACGCGCGTGTACACCACAACCCCGAAGAAGCCGAACTCCGCTTTGCGTAAGGTTGCTAAGGTGCGTTTGACCAACGGCTTTGAGGTCATTTCTTATATCGGTGGTGAAGGCCACAACCTGCAAGAACACAGCGTCGTGTTGATCCGCGGCGGTCGTGTTAAGGACTTGCCTGGTGTGCGTTACCACATCATCCGCGGTTCTTTGGACACCCAAGGTGTTAAGGATCGTAAGCAAGCTCGCTCCAAGTACGGCGCCAAGCGCCCGAAGGCAGCTTAATTCGCGGCGCGTTGTAGCCGTGAACGGTCTGCATCATCCGTTTTAGTGTGATGAAAGGACCGAGTAAGTCGCGATCCTAATTGAGTGATCGCATTGTTTAAGACTGAAGACTACGAAAAGAGGAAAAAAATGCCCCGTCGTCGCGAAGTACCGAAACGTGAAATTTTGCCGGATCCGAAGTTCGGCAGTGTTGAAATCGCCAAATTTGTGAACGTGATCATGCTCGATGGCAAGAAGGCTGTCGCTGAACGCATCGTTTATGGCGCTTTGAGTGAAATTGAAGCCAAGACCGGTAAGGACGCTATGGAAGTGTTCAAGACCGCCCTTGACAATGTCCGCCCGCTCGTGGAAGTCAAGAGCCGTCGTGTTGGTGGTGCCAACTACCAAGTCCCGGTTGAAGTTCGCCCTGTCCGCCGTATGGCTTTGGCCATGCGCTGGTTGCGCGAAGCAGCCAAGAAGCGCGCTGAAAAGTCGATGCCCCAACGCTTAGCTGGTGAGTTGTTGGATGCGGCCGAAGGCCGTGGCGGCGCCATGAAGAAGCGTGACGAAGTTCACCGCATGGCCGAAGCCAACAAGGCTTTCTCTCACTTCCGTTTCTAATTTGATTAACCAGATGCGTTTTCCTGTTAACGAGAAAACGCATCGTCTCCAACTAGGGGAAACATAATGGCTCGTACTACTCCGATCTCGCGTTATCGCAACATCGGGATTTCTGCCCACATTGACGCGGGTAAGACCACGACCACTGAACGTATTCTGTTCTATACGGGCGTTACCCATAAGCTCGGTGAAGTGCATGATGGCGCCGCCACCATGGACTGGATGGAACAGGAACAAGAAAAGGGGATTACGATTACGTCTGCCGCCACGACCACTTTCTGGCGTGGCATGGACGGTAAGTTCCCGGAACACCGTTTGAACATCATTGACACCCCGGGGCACGTTGACTTCACCGTTGAAGTGGAGCGTTCCATGCGCGTCTTGGACGGTGCCTGCATGGTTTACTGTGCTGTGGGTGGTGTTCAGCCGCAATCCGAAACTGTTTGGCGTCAAGCTAACAAGTATCACGTGCCCCGCTTGGCTTTCGTGAACAAGATGGACCGTACCGGTGCCAACTTCTTCAAAGTGTACGATCAAATGCGCGTACGTTTGAAGGCCAATCCTGTGCCTATCGTGATTCCTATCGGTGCTGAAGATTCTTTTGAAGGTGTTGTTGACCTTTTGAAGATGCGTTCCATCATTTGGGACGAAGCCAGCCAAGGTATGAAGTTCGAATACGGTGAAATTCCGGCTGAACTCCAAGCTGACGCTGAAAAGTGGCGTGAAAACATGATCGAAGCCGCTGCCGAAGCCAACGAAGACTTGATGAACAAGTACTTGGAAAACGGTGAGTTGAGCGAAGAAGAAATCGTTCAAGGCTTGCGTATCCGCACGATCGCCTGCGAAATTCAACCGATGCTTTGCGGTACGGCCTTTAAGAACAAGGGTGTTCAACGTATGTTGGATGCCGTGATCCAATTCTTGCCTTCTCCGGTTGATATCCCGCCGGTCAAGGGTGTGGATTTGGATGAAAAGGAAGTTTCGCGTGAAGCCGATGACAATGCTCCGTTCTCTGCATTGGCCTTTAAGATCATGACCGACCCGTATGTTGGTCAGTTGACCTTCTTGCGTGTTTACTCCGGCGTGCTCGTTTCCGGTGAAACGGTTTTGAACTCCGTGAAGAACAAGAAAGAACGTATCGGTCGTTTGTTGCAAATGCACGCTAACGAACGTAAGGAAATCAAAGAAGCCGAAGCTGGCGATATCGCTGCTGCTGTGGGCTTGAAGGAAGTGACTTCCGGCGATACGCTCTGCGACATCGCTAACCCGATCATTCTTGAACGCATGGAATTCCCGGAACCTGTGATTTCTCAGGCTGTCGAACCGAAGACCAAGGCTGACCAAGAAAAGATGGGTATCGCATTGAACCGCTTGGCTCAGGAAGACCCGTCCTTCCGTGTTCGTACGGACGAAGAGTCTGGTCAAACGATTATTTCCGGTATGGGTGAATTGCACTTGGAAATTTTGGTTGACCGTATGCGTCGTGAATTCAACGTTGAAGCTACGGTTGGTAAACCCCAAGTGGCTTACCGTGAAACGATTCGTTCTACGGTTGAAAACGCTGAATTCAAGTTCGTTAAGCAGTCTGGTGGTCGTGGTCAGTACGGTCACGTTGTGCTCAAGCTTGAACCGCAAGAACCTGGCAAGGGCTTTGAATTCGTTGACGCCATTAAGGGCGGTGTGGTGCCCCGTGAATACATTCCTGCCGTTCAAAAGGGTGTGGAAGATACGTTGAAGGCCGGTGTGTTGGCTGGTTACCCGGTGGTGGACGTTAAGGTGACGTTGCACTTCGGTTCCTACCACGAAGTGGACTCCAACGAAAACGCCTTTAAGATGGCTGCCTCCATGGCCTTCAAGGAAGGTATGCGTCGCGCCAACCCGGTTCTGCTCGAACCGATTATGGCAGTTGAAGTTGAAACGCCTGAAGAAAAGATGGGCGATGTGATGGGTGACTTGTCCTCTCGTCGCGGTGTGATCCAAGGTATGGATGATATCGCCGGCGGCGGTAAGGCCATTCGCGCTGAAGTGCCGTTGGCCGAAATGTTCGGCTACGCTACGACATTGCGTTCCTTGACGCAAGGTCGCGCCACCTACACGATGGAATTTAAGCACTACGCTGAAGCTCCGCGCAATGTTGCTGAAGCGGTAATCGCTGAAAAGACCAAATAAGAGTAAACTTTAAAAGTTGTTTCCAATTTAACAAATTACCAATTAAAGGATCCATAGAAATGGCTAAAGGTAAATTTGAACGCACCAAGCCTCACGTGAACGTGGGCACGATCGGTCACGTCGACCATGGTAAGACGACGTTGACGGCAGCAATCACGACGGTATTGGCCGCCAAGTTCGGTGGCGAAGCCCGTGCATACGACCAAATTGACGCGGCTCCGGAAGAAAAGGCCCGTGGTATTACGATTAACACGGCCCACGTTGAATACGAAACGGAAAACCGTCACTATGCACACGTTGACTGCCCGGGGCACGCTGACTATGTGAAGAACATGATCACGGGTGCTGCTCAGATGGACGGTGCAATCTTGGTGGTTTCCGCCGCTGACGGTCCGATGCCGCAAACGCGTGAACACATCTTGTTGGCTCGCCAAGTGGGCGTTCCGTACATCATTGTGTACTTGAACAAGTGCGACATGGTGGACGATGCTGAATTGCTCGAACTCGTGGAAATGGAAGTCCGCGACTTGTTGAGCAACTACAACTTCCCTGGCGACGAAATTCCGATCGTGAAGGGTTCTGCCAAGTTGGCTTTGGAAGGCGACCAATCTGAAATCGGCGTTCCGTCGATCATCAAGTTGGCCGAAACGATGGATGCCTACATCCCGACGCCGGTGCGTGACGTTGATCATCCGTTCTTGATGCCTGTTGAAGACGTGTTCTCGATCTCCGGTCGTGGCACGGTGGTGACGGGTCGTGTGGAACGCGGTGTGTTGAAGGTTGGCGACGAAATTGAAATCGTTGGTATCCGTCCGACGCAAAAGACGACCTGCACGGGCGTTGAAATGTTCCGTAAGTTGCTCGACCAAGGTCAAGCCGGTGACAACATTGGTGTGTTGTTGCGTGGTACGAAGCGTGAAGAAGTGGAACGTGGTCAAGTGTTGGCCAAGCCGGGCACGATCACGCCGCACACGAAGTTCACGGCTGAAGTGTACGTTTTGAGCAAGGACGAAGGTGGTCGTCACACGCCGTTCTTCAAGGGCTATCGTCCGCAATTCTACTTCCGCACGACGGACGTGACGGGTACGATTGAATTGCCGGAAGGTGTCGAAATGGTGATGCCTGGTGATAACATCACGATGACGGTTCAATTGATCAGCCCGATCGCCATGAACGAAGGCTTGCGTTTCGCTGTTCGTGAAGGTGGTCGTACGGTTGGCGCCGGTGTGGTGGCCAAGATCATCGAATAATTTCAGAAACTTATTTAGTAACTGAAAGTATTTGACAAACAGAGGATGCGGAGGTAAACTCCGCATCCTCTGTTGTTCTTTAGTGTTCTTTTTTAAAGGAAAAACGAAATGCAATCTCAACGCATTCGCATTCGCCTTAAGGCGTTCGATTACAAGCTGATTGATCAATCTGCTCAAGAAATCGTTGACACGGCCAAGCGCACTGGCGCTGTGGTTCGCGGTCCTGTTCCTCTTCCCACCCGCATCCAACGTTTCGATATTTTGCGTTCTCCGCACGTCAACAAGACGAGCCGTGACCAATTCGAAATCCGCACGCATCAACGTTTGATGGACATCATCGATCCGACCGATAAGACGGTTGACGCTTTGATGAAGTTGGATTTGGCTGCCGGCGTGGACGTCGAAATCAAGGTTCAATAATTTTTTGCTATTGACTTGCAAGCTTTTTATTTGCAAGGTACAATCGCGCCTTTCTCGTGGAAAAAATTATTTTAATTTTTGACACGATTTTTCTTAAAAATGGTCCCGGCCAATCGTAGCCGGGGTGGAGATAACAATGAGTGAAAAACTCGGCTTAGTCGGTCGTAAGGTCGGCATGACGCGCATCTTTACCGAGGATGGTGAATCCATTCCCGTGACGGTGCTCGAAGTGGCTGGCAACCGTGTCACGCAAGTGAAGACGGAAGAAACCGACGGATACAATGCCATTCAAGTTGCATTCGGCTCTAAGAAGCCGTCTCGCGTGAGCAAGCCGCTCTCCGGTCACTATGCTAAGGCCGGTGTTGAAGCTGGCGAAATGCTCAAAGAGTTCCATATCGATGCTGATAAGCTCGCCGATTTGAAGGTGGGTGCCACGTTGTCCGTGGAAATGTTCACGGTTGGCCAAAAGGTTGACGTGACCGGTATCACGATCGGTAAGGGTTTTGCTGGCGCTATCAAGCGTCACCACTTCTCGTCCAATCGCGCTTCTCACGGTAACTCTGTTACGACCCGTGCACCGGGTTCTATCGGTAACCGCCAAGATCCGGGCCGTGTGTTCCCCGGCAAGCGTATGGCTGGTCACTTGGGCGATGTGCAACGCACAACGCAAAACCTCGTGGTGGCTCGCGTTGATGTCGAACGTCAATTGTTGCTCGTTCGCGGCGCTGTCCCCGGTGCTAAGGGCGGCAAGGTTATTGTCCGTCCGGCTGTGAAGGCCTAAGGAGCGATCAATGGAACTGAATGTCCTGAACGAACAAGGTAATGAAACTGCCAAGTTGGCAGCTTCCGACGCCGTGTTTGGTCGTGAATACAATGAAGCTTTGGTTCACCAAATCGTGGTGGCTTACCAAGCTAACGCCCGTCAAGGTACCCGCGCTCAATTGACGCGCGCTGACGTGCATCATTCGACCAAGAAACCCTGGCGTCAAAAGGGTACGGGCCGTGCCCGCAGCGGTATGACGAGTTCTCCGGTGTGGCGCGGAGGCGGACGTGCTTTCCCGAACACCCCGAATGAAAACTTCGGTCATAAGGTTAACAAGAAGATGTTCCGTGCCGCCATGGCCGTGATCTTCTCCAAGCTTGTTGCCGATGGCCGCCTCGTGGTTGTTGACTCTATTGGAGCCGATAGCCCCAAGACGAAGGCCTTTGCCCAAAAGTTGAAGGCAATGGGTCTTGAATCCGTCATGATTATCACCAAAGAAGTTGACGAAAACCTCTACTTGGCTTCTCGCAACTTGAAGAATGTGTTCGTGGTGGAACCGCGTTATGCTGATCCGCTCTCTTTGATCTTCTACAAGAAGGTTGTAGTGACCAAAGATGCGATCGCTCAGCTTGAGGAGATGTGGGGATGATGAGCCAAGATCGTTTAATGAAGGTGCTCCTTGCTCCGGTGGTCTCCGAAAAGAGCACGATGGTTGGTGAGAAGCACGGTCAAGTTGTTTTCCGTGTTGTTCCTGATGCCACGAAGCAAGAAGTCAAGGCCGCGATCGAATTGCTCTTTAAGGTGCAGGTCGAAAGCGTTCAAATGGTCAACGTCAAGGGTAAGACGGCTCACTTTGGCCGTTTCGCCGGTAAGCACAGCGATGTGCGTAAGGCTTATGTGACCTTGAAGTCTGGTCAAGAAATTAACTTTGCAGAGGTGAAGTAATGGCTCTCGTCAAATTGAAACCGACGTCGGCCGGTCGTCGTCACGCTGTTAAGGTTGTGAGCCCCGAGTTGCACAAGGGCAAGCCTTTTGCCGCTCTTCTCGAAAAGAAGAACCGTATCGCCGGTCGCAACAACAACGGTCATATCACCTGTCGTCATAAGGGTGGTGGACACAAGAAGGCATATCGTATTATCGATTTCAAGCGTAACAAGGATGGAGTGCCCGCCCGTGTTGAACGTCTTGAATACGATCCGAACCGTTCTGCTCATATCGCTCTCGTGCTCTACGCCGATGGCGAACGTCGCTACATCATTGCTCCGAAGGGCTTGACGGTTGGCGCCGAATTGATGAATGGTCAAGAAGCTCCGATCAAAGTGGGTAACGCACTTCCGTTGCGTAACATCCCGATCGGTTCCACGATTCACTGTATCGAAATGAAGCCGGGTAAGGGTGCCCAATTGGTGCGTTCTGCCGGTTCCTTTGCTCAATTGATCGCTCGTGAAGGCGAATACGCTCAAGTGCGTTTGCGTTCTGGTGAAGTTCGTTATATTCACGTTGAATGCCGCGCCACGATCGGTATGGTTGGCAATGAAGAAAACAGTTTGCGTGAACTCGGTAAGGCCGGTGCCAAGCGTTGGCGCGGTATTCGCCCGACGGTCCGTGGCGTTGCCATGAACCCGGTGGATCACCCGCACGGTGGTGGTGAAGGTCGTACGGGTACGGGTCGCGCTCCTGTGACGCCTTGGGGTCAATTAACCAAGGGTTATCGTACACGTAATAACAAGCGCACCGATGCTATGATCGTGCAGCGCCGGAACCGTAAATAAGGGGGCCAAATGTCTCGTTCGTTAAAGAAAGGCCCGTTTGTTGATGGGCACTTGATGAAGAAAGTCGAAGCCGCTCAGGCTAGCCGTGACAAGCGTCCGTTGAAGACCTGGTCTCGTCGTTCGACGATTCTTCCTGAGTTCATCGGTTTGACGATTGCCGTCCACAACGGTCGTCAACACGTCCCGGTGTACATTAATGAAAATATGGTCGGCCACAAGTTGGGCGAATTCGCTATGACCCGTACGTTCAAGGGTCACGCGTCCGACAAGAAATAACTAGTAGGAGTTAGATAATGGAAACCTCTGCTATTGTTCGTGGCGTTCGTCTTTCGGCTCAAAAGGGCCGTTTAGTCGCCGACCTCGTCCGCGGCAAGCCCGTGGATAAGGCTTTGAATATTCTTACGTTCACGCAAAAGAAAGCCGCTGTGATTATCAAGAAGGCTCTCGAAAGCGCTATTGCCAACGCCGAACACAATGACGGCGCTGACATTGACGAATTGCGCGTGACGAAGATCCATGTGGAAAAGGCCAAGACGCTGCGCCGTTTCGGTGCCCGCGCCAAGGGTCGTGGCACTCGTATCAACAAGCAAACGTGCCACATCTACGTGTCCGTTGGTGACGCTAACGCTAAGAAGTAAAGGTGAAATATGGGACAGAAAATTAATCCCACCGGCTTCCGTCTCCCCGTGACGCGTGACTGGACCTCGCGTTGGTATGCGGAAGGCCGCAACTTTGCCCGCACCTTGGGTGAAGATTTGAAGGTTCGCTCCTTCTTGCAAAAGAAGTTGCGCAACGCCTCTGTGAGCCGTATTTTGATCGAACGTCCTGCCAAGAACGCTCGCATCACGATCTACTCCGCTCGTCCGGGCGTGGTGATCGGCAAGCAAGGCCAAGACATCGAAGTCTTGAAGAACGAAGTTCAAAAGATGATGGGCGTGCCCGTGCATGTCAACATCGAAGAAGTTCGTCGTCCGGAACTCGATGCTCAATTGATCGCTGACAGCATCACGCAACAATTGGAAAAGCGTGTGATGTTCCGTCGTGCCATGAAGCGTGCCATGCAAAACGCTATGCGTTTGGGCGCTCAAGGCATCAAGATCATGTCTGCCGGTCGTTTAAACGGTGCTGAAATTGCTCGTACGGAATGGTACCGTGAAGGCCGTGTGCCTCTTCACACGTTGCGCGCCAATATCGATTATGGTTTCTCTGAAGCCAATACGACTTATGGTGTGATTGGTGTGAAGGTTTGGGTCTACAAGGGTGATAACTTCGGTGAAGAAGCCCAGGCTCAAGAAAAGACTGAACGTGAAGATCGTCGTTCTCGTCGTCCCGCCGGCGAACGTGCAGCTAAGCCTGCCCGCCGTGCTCGCAAGACTGCTGAGAAGACGGAAGCCGCAGCAGCTGACGGCGAAAAGGCTGAAAAGAAGCCAGCTCGTCGTGCAAAGAAGGCTGTTGCTGCTGCTAAAGACGGAGAATAAGCGATGTTGCAACCTAATCGACGCAAATACCGCAAGGACCAAAAGGGCCGTAACTATGGTCTCGCCACTCGTGGCGCCAATGTGTCCTTCGGTCAATTTGGTCTGAAGACGCTCGAACGCGGTCGTCTGACGGCTCGTCAAATCGAAGCTGCTCGTCGTGCCATCACCCGCCATATTAAGCGTGGTGGCCGCGTGTGGATTCGCGTGTTCCCGGACAAGCCCATTTCTGAAAAACCTGCTGAAGTCCGTATGGGTAACGGTAAGGGTAATCCGGAATACTGGGTGGCCTTAGTGCAACCGGGCCGTGTGCTTTATGAAATGGACGGGGTTGACGAACAATTGGCTCGCGAAGCTTTCGCTCTCGCAGCTGCCAAGTTGCCTGTCAAAACCACGTTTGTTGTCCGCCAAATCGGCATGTAAGGAGAGACGGCAATGAACGCAAAAGAATTGCGCGCCATGGATGAGGCTGCGCTGAAGAAGGAACTGGCTGACTTGATGCAAGCGCACTTTAAACTGCGCATGCAACACGGCACTCAACAACTTCAAAACCCGAATCAGTTGCGCACGACGCGTCGTGATATCGCGCGCGTTCGCACGATTCTCGCTCAAAAGGCGGCCTCGAAATGACACAAGAAACTCAAAAGACTACGTTAACACGTACGTTGGTCGGCAAAGTTGTCAGCAACAAGATGCAAAAGACCGTAACCGTTCTCGTTGAACGTAAGGTTAAGCATCCGTTGTACGGCAAGTTTGTGTTGGTCTCCAAGAAGTATCACGCTCACTGCGAGTCCAACGATTTGACCGAAGGTGATACGGTTGAAATCTCTGAAACCCGTCCCATCTCCAAGACGAAGGCTTGGACGGTGACGAAGGTTATCAAGAAGGCCGAAATCATCTAATAAAATTAGGCTTGCAAGTTTTCTAATTCTTAGATATACTTGCGGCTTCGTGGTTGAGGTTGACCTCGTGTCAGCCTCAACCGTATTCGTCAAGGGCGATTGTCTTGTGTAGCAACCTGCAAATGGCAGGCGTTCAGCGAAATAAGATGAACGTTCTTCCTCCCAATAACGGGACCAATACTATCCGCATAGCGGAATAAGTTGGGAAATAGGTAATCATGATTCAGATGCAAAGCAAACTGGACGTGGCCGATAACACGGGCGCTCGTTCAGTGATGTGTATCAAGGTGTTAGGCGGCTCCAAGCGCCGCTACGCTAACATCGGTGATGTCATCAAGGTGACGGTTAAAGAAGCCGCTCCGCGTGGACGCGTCAAGAAGGGCGAAGTCTACAACGCTGTTGTGGTTCGCACTGCCAAGGGCGTGCGCCGTGCTGACGGTTCTTCCATCTCTTTTGACGGCAATGCCGCAGTGTTGCTTAATTCTAAATTAGAGCCCATCGGAACTCGTATCTTCGGACCGGTCACGCGTGAATTGCGTACGGAACAATTCATGAAGATTGTTTCCTTGGCTCCGGAAGTTTTGTAAGGAGACGCGCGATGCAACGCATCCGTAAAGGTGACGAAGTTATCGTTATCACCGGCCGAGACAAGGGCAAGCGCGGTACCGTGCTCTCCCGAGTCGACGATCGTCACGTGACGGTCGAAGGCATCAATGTTGTCAAGAAGCATACTCGCCCGAACCCGATGACGGGTGCAACCGGCGGTATCGTCAACAAAGTTATGCCGATCGATCAATCGAACGTCATGCTCGTGAATCCGGCCACAGGTAAGGGCGAACGTGTTGGCTTCAAAGAAGTCGACGGCAAGAAGGTTCGCGTGTTTAAGAGCGACGGCAGCATTGTCGGCGCTAAGGCTTAATAGAGGGTAAATCGATGTCTCGTTTCCAAACTCTCTACCGTGAAGCCATTGTGCCCGAATTGATCAAGAAGTTCGGCTACAAGACCACGATGCAAGTTCCTCGTATCACGAAGATCACGTTGAACATGGGTGTCGGCGAAGCGGTTAACGATAAAAAGTTGATCGACAACGCTGTTGCCGATCTCACCAAGATTGCCGGTCAAAAGCCGGTTGTTACCAAGACCCGTAAGGCCATTGCTAACTTTAAGATCCGTGAAAATATGCCGATCGGTTGCATGGTGACCTTGCGTGGCGAACGCATGTACGATTTCTTGGACCGTTTGATCACGATCGCTTTCCCGCGTGTTCGTGACTTCCGTGGTGTCTCTGGTCGTTCTTTTGACGGCCGCGGCAACTACAACATCGGTCTTAAAGAACAAATCATTTTCCCTGAAATCGAGTACGACAAGATCGACAAGATTCGTGGGATGAATATTTCTATTACGACGACTGCGAAAACCGACGAAGAAGCTAAGGCTCTTCTCGCCGCTTTCCGCTTTCCGTTCCGCAATTAATCGAGGTGGTGAATTGGCTAAACTCGCACTGATTAACCGTGACTTGAAGCGCGCCCGTACGGTCGCTAAGTTCGCGGAAAAGCGCGCCGCTTTGAAAGCGGTTATTAATGACGCCACCCGTTCTATCGAAGAACGTATGGAAGCTCGTCAACAATTGCAATTGTTGCCACGCGACGCCAATCCGTGCCGCTTGCGCAATCGTTGTGGTTTGACGGGTCGTCCCCGTGGTACGTTCCGCAAGTTCGGCTTGGCTCGTACCAAGATTCGTGAAGCCGCTATGCGCGGCGATATTCCCGGCCTTGTCAAGGCTAGCTGGTAAGCGAGGAGATTATCATGAGCATGAGTGATCCGATCGCCGATATGTTGACCCGCATCCGCAATGGTCAAACTGTCGACAAGACGGAAGTGGTGATGCCCTCCTCGAAGTTGAAGGTGGCTATCGCTCAAGTCTTGAAGGATGAAGGATACATTGATGGTTTTAGCGTTGTTGATAACAACGGTAAGGCTGAATTACACGTTGGTTTGAAGTACTACGCCGGTCGTCCCGTGATTGAACGCTTAGAACGCGTTTCTCGTCCGGGCTTGCGTGTGTACAAGAACCACCAAACGATTCCGCAAGTGATGAACGGTTTGGGTATCGCGATTGTTTCCACGCCGAAGGGTGTGATGACCGATCGTAAGGCCCGTGCAGCCGGCATCGGTGGCGAAGTCATTTGCTACGTGGCTTAATAGGCGTGGAGGATAAGAATGTCGCGAATCGCTAAAGAAGCCGTGATCATCACCAAGGGTGTTGACTGCAAGATCGACAATGGTGTGATCTCTATGAAGGGCCCGAAGGGTGAATTGAGCTTGAAGCTCAACCCTCTGGTGACCATTAAGCAAGACGGTGATCATTTGCACTTTGAAGCTGTTGACAGCAGCCGTGAAGCCAACGCTGCTTCCGGTACGATCCGTGCATTGGTCAACGACATGAACAAGGGTGTCAGCGTCGGTTTCGAAAAGAAGTTGACGTTGGTTGGTGTGGGCTTCCGTGCTCAAGCCAGCGGTGACACGTTGAATTTATCGCTCGGCTTTAGTCACCCTGTGGTGCACAAGTTGCCCGCTGGTGTGAAGGCTGAAACCCCGAGTCAAACGGAAATTGTGATCAAGGGCGCTGATAAGCAGAAAGTCGGTCAAACCGCTGCTGTTATCCGTGGCTATCGTCCGCCGGAACCCTATAAGGGCAAGGGCGTTCGTTATGCTGACGAAGTCGTTGTGATCAAGGAAACCAAGAAGAAGTAAGCGGGGCGGAGACAAAAATGATCGATAAAAAAGCAAATCGTCTACGTCGTGCACGTGCCACACGTGCCCGCATCAAGTTGCAAAAGGTGGATCGTTTGACGGTTCATCGTACCAACTTGCACATTTACGCCAGCATCATCAGCGCTGATGGTGGTCGCGTGTTGGTGTCTGCCTCCACGCTCGAACCTGAAGTTCGCGCTCAGTTGGCAAATGAACAAGGCCGTGGCGGCAACGTCAAGGCTGCTAAGTTGATTGGTACACGTTTGGCCGAGAAGGCAAAAGCCGCCGGCATCGAAACGTGCGCTTTTGACCGTTCTGGTTACCGTTTTCATGGCCGCATCGCTGCGCTGGCTCAAGCCGCGCGTGAAGCTGGCTTGAAGTTCTAAGAGGGACTTATGGCTAAGGCTCAAGGAAAGAATGCGGCTGTCGACGCTATCGACGACGGCATGCGTGAAAATATGATTGCGGTCAACCGCGTTACCAAGGTTGTGAAGGGTGGCCGCATTATGGCTTTTGCCGCTCTCACTGTTGTTGGTGATGGCGACGGCCGTATTGGTATGGGTACGGGTAAGAGCCGTGAAGTTCCGGCTGCCGTTCAAAAGGCTATGGAACACGCTCGTCACAACATGGTTCGTATTCCGTTGAACAACGGTACGATCTACCACGCTGTGGAAGCTCATCATGGTGCTGCCCGCGTTATGTTGCTTCCCGCCACTGAAGGTACCGGTATCATCGCCGGTGGCCCGATGCGCGCTGTGTTTGATGCTATGGGCGTTCGCAATATTGTTGCCAAGGCTCACGGCTCCACGAATCCGTACAACATGGTTCGTGCAACGTTGAAGGCGCTCGAAGCTCTTCGTTCTCCGTCTGAAATTGCTGCCAAGCGCGGTAAGACAGTCGAAGAAATTTTGGCTTAATCGCTTAGGAGAGATTCGAAATGGCTAAGAAGACCATTAAAGTTACGTTGATCAAGAGCCCGATCGGCACGAAGGCCGATCACCGTGCTACGTTGCGTGGCTTGGGCTTGTCTAAGATGAACCAAACACGTGAACTCGAAGACACGCCTGCCGTGCGCGGTATGATCACGAAGGTTGCCTACTTGGTTCGTGCCGAGTAATTAGGGGTAGATGATGCAATTAAATACTTTGCAACCCGCTGTGGGTTCTAAGAGCGCTCGTCACCGCGTTGGTCGTGGTGTGGGTTCCGGTTGGGGCAAGACGGCCGGTCGTGGCCACAAGGGTCAAAAGTCCCGCGCCGGTGGCTTCCACAAGGTGGGCTTCGAAGGCGGTCAAATGCCGCTGCATCGTCGCTTGCCGAAGCGTGGTTTCACGTCTTTGACGCGTCGTTTCTGCGAAGAAGTTCGCTTGAACGAACTCCAAGGTTTGTCTGTGGAAGAAATTGATTTGGCTGTCTTGAAGGCTGCCAACATCGTTTCTGCTCGCGCTTTGTCCGCTCGCGTGATCCAATCCGGGGAAATTTCCCGTAAGGTCGTGTTGCGCGGCTTGAGCGCCACAAAGGGTGCCAAGGCTGCTATTGAAGCTGCCGGCGGCTCTGTGGAAGAGTAACTCGCTTTTTAGGAAGAACAACGTGGCGACCAGCCCTAGTTCCAATCAAGCAAGCGGCTCGAAGTACGGCGATTTGAAGCGCCGTATCATCTTCCTGCTGCTTGCTCTAGTCGTTTACCGCATCGGCGCTCACGTGCCGGTGCCGGGTATCGATCCCGACATGCTTTCCCGTTTGTTCCAAGAACAACAGGGAGGCATTCTCGGGCTGTTCAACATGTTCTCTGGTGGCGCTTTATCGCGCTTCTCAGTGTTTGCGTTGGGGATCATGCCGTACATCTCTGCATCCATTATTATGCAGATGCTGTCTTATGTGCTCCCTTCGCTTGAAAGTTTGCGTAAAGAAGGCGAATCTGGACGTCGTAAGATCACTCAATACACGCGCTACGGCACGTTGCTGTTGGGTGTATTCCAAGCGTTTGGTATCGCTGTCGCACTCGAAAGCCAAGCTGGCCTCGTGTTGGATCCGGGCTTTATGTTCAGATTCACATGTATCGTTTCCTTGGTGACGGGTACGATGTTTTTGATGTGGCTCGGTGAACAAATCACCGAACGCGGTTTGGGGAACGGTATCTCCATCATCATCTTCGCTGGTATCGTTGCCGGATTGCCCTCTGCAATCTCCGGTTTGTTCCAGTTGGTGAGCACGGGTGCCATTAGTCCCTTGTCTTCGATTTTTGTGATCGCCATTGTTGCGTTGGTGACGGCTTTTGTGGTCTTCATCGAACGCGGTCAACGTCGTATCACGGTGAACTATGCTAAGCGTCAGGTCGGCAATCGTCTCTATGGCGGTCAAACGTCCTACTTGCCTTTGAAGATGAATATGTCGGGTGTTATTCCTCCGATTTTTGCTTCTTCACTGATTTTGTTCCCGGCGACTTTGGCTGGTTGGTTTACAAGCGGAGACTCTACCCGTTGGATCCGTGACTTGGCTGCTGCTTTGTCACCTGGTCAACCGCTGTACACATTGCTTTACGCCGCAATGATTGTTTTCTTTGCCTATTTCTACACGGCTTTGGTTTTCAATCCGCGTGAAACGGCAGAGAATTTGAAAAAGAGTGGTGCGTTCGTCCCAGGTATTCGCCCCGGTGAACAAACGTCTCGCTACATCGATAAAGTGTTGTTGCGTTTGACGCTTGGCGGTGCGATTTACTTGGTGTTTGTCTGCTTGGTGCCGGAATTCTTGAACATGCGTTTCAACGTTCCGTTCTACTTCGGCGGTACATCGTTGTTGATCGTTGTGGTCGTGACGATGGACTTCATGAGCCAGGTTCAGGCATACATGATGTCGCAACAGTATGAGAATTTGCTCAAGAAGACTAACTTCAAGGGCTTTGGTTCTGCCGGAATGTAATTTTCGGTCGGACAAATGAATGAGTCCGCTCAAGGCCATACTTCACGCCTTGAGGACACGCAGAATGAGGAGGAGAGTGATCTCCTCCCGATTCTGTCTCAGAAAAGTGAACTCTGGTGCACTACGTCAGGGTAAAACTTGAAGAGTCGGGAAAAAGAGAGTATCCTCTCGAACTTCCTGTCGTGTGGACAGCAATGATCCGTGTAAAACACGGTTGGAGATAACAATGAAGGTTAACGCTTCGGTCAAAAAAATGTGCCGCAAGTGCAAGATCATTAAGCGCAAAGGCGTTGTCCGTGTGATCTGCTCTGATCCGCGTCACAAACAGCGTCAAGGCTAAAGAGGTAAAAGATGGCTCGTATTGCCGGTATTAACATTCCGCCGAACCAACATGCCGAAATCGGTTTGACTGCCATTTATGGTATCGGCCGTTCTCGCGCTCGCGACATTTTGTCTAAAGTTGGCGTGGAATACACCAAGAAAATCAAGGATCTCGACGACGCTGAACTCGAACGCATCCGTGATGCGATCAGTCAGTACACCATTGAAGGTGACTTGCGTCGTGAAGTTCAACTCTCGATTAAGCGCCTCATCGACTTAGGCACTTATCGTGGTATGCGTCATCGTCGCGGCCTGCCCGTGCGTGGCCAACGTACTCGTACGAATGCTCGTACGCGTAAGGGCCCGAAGAAGGTTGGCGTCGCGCTTAAGAAGTAAACATTAAAGGATAACAATGGCTGGCAAAACTCCTAGCAGTCAGCAAGTTGCTCAGCAACGTGCTCGCAAGAAGGTGAAGAAGGTCGTTACGGAAGGGATCGCGCACGTTCACGCTTCCTTCAACAACACGATCATCACGATCACCGACCGCCAAGGCAACGCGATTGCCGCGTCGTCTTCTGGCGCACAAGGTTTTAAGGGCTCTCGTAAATCCACTCCGTTCGCCGCACAAGTTGCAGCCGAACATGCTGGTCGTATTGCTCTTGAATATGGTTTGAAGAATGTCGAAGTTCGCATCATGGGTCCTGGCCCCGGCCGTGAATCCAGCGTGCGTGCGCTCAATGCGCTTGGCATTCGTGTGACGTCGATTCAAGACGTGACCCCCATTCCTCACAATGGTGTGCGTCCGTCCAAGCGTCGTCGCGTCTAACTACTTTTTCTAATCCCGCGTCTGTTTATGAGGATAGACAGACTGAATGTGACTGTGATCACAGGATAAGAGAGGCATTTTAAATGGCACGATATACCGGTCCCAAACTCAAGCTCGCGCGCCGCGAGGGTTGTGACCTTAATTTGAAGAGCGCGCGCCGTTCCTTGTCGAGCAAAGTCGGCAAGGGTACCGATACGATCACCAAACCGGGCCAGCACGGTAAAACTTCCGGTGCTCGTCAATCGGGTTACGCCGCCCAATTGCGTGAAAAGCAAAAGGTGCGTCGCATGTATGGCGTTCTCGAACGCCAATTCCGTCGTTACTTCGCCGAAGCCCAACGTGAACAGGGCCACACCGGTGAAGTGCTTCTCGACTTGCTCGAAAGCCGTTTGGACAACGTTGTTTATCGCATGGGTTTCGGTTCTACCCGTGCTGAAGCTCGCCAATTGGTGAGCCACTGCGCCGTTTTGGTCAATGGTAACAAGGTGAACATTCCTTCTTACCGTGTCAAACCCGGTGATGTTATCTCTATTCGCGAAAAGTCCCAAAAGCAAGCCCGTATTACGGAAGCTTTGGAACTCGCCGCTCAAGTCGGTTTCCCGTCTTGGGTTTCTGTTGACGCGAAGAAGTTCGAAGGCACGTTTAAGGCCCTTCCGGCCCGCGACGAAATTTGTCAAGACGTTGACGAATCCTTGGTCGTCGAATTCTATTCTCGTTAATAGTCAGTCGGACGGCACATTCGGTGTAGTGCGCGCGAATGTGTCGATCCTGCTAAAATTCGTGCGATCGGTCCTGTTGGGGCGCCGATCGCATTTCATCTACATAGCCCCAGACCATCCATCAGCCTTATCGGTGTAACGAGCCGAGGGTATTGAAAAGGACAGTCTACAAAATGGCCAATACTACTTTGTTGAAGCCGACCACCATTGAAGCTGTGGTTGACGAAAACAATCCTAATCTTGCAGTTATCACCCTTGAACCTTTTGAACGTGGCTACGGTCATACCTTGGGTAATGCACTTCGCCGTATTTTGCTCGCTAGCATGGTCGGCTATGCTCCCACGGAAGCTCAAATTGCGGGTGTTGTTCATGAATACTCCCAAATTGATGGCGTTCTCGAAGATGTCGTTGATATCCTCTTGAACTTAAAGGGAGTGGTCTTCAAGCTTGAAGGTCGCGACGAAGTGACCTTGACGCTTCGCAAGAGCACCGAAGGTGTTGTGACGGCTGCTGATTTTGATTTGCCCCATGACGTGACCGTTATCAATCCGGATCATGTTATTGCTCACTTGGCTGCCAATGGTAAGTTGGATATGCAAGTGAAGGTGGAAAAGGGTCGCGGTTACCAACCTGGTGATATGCGTGCCTTCCGTGATGACTATTCCAAGACCACAATCGGTCGTATCATCATGGATGCCTCCTTTAGCCCGATCCGCCGTGTCGCCTATGAAGTGAGCGCTGCTCGTGTGGCTCAACGCACTGACCTTGATAAACTCGTCATGACGATCGAAACCAATGGTGCTATTGAACCGGAAGAAGCTTTACGCGAAGCCGTTTACATCTTGCAAGACCAATTGACGGTCTTCGGTTCCATCAAGAGCGAACAAGCCGGTAAGGCCGCTCAGGAAGAAGATGTCAACAACCCGCCGCCGCTTGATCCGATTCTCATGCGTCCGGTTGATGACCTCGAGTTGACAGTTCGTTCTGCCAACTGCTTGAAGGGTGAACAAGTCTTCTATATTGGTGACTTGATTCAACGCACTGAAAACGAATTGCTCAAGACGCCGAATCTTGGCCGCAAGTCCTTGAATGAAATCAAGGAAGTGTTGGCTGCTCACGGTTTGACCTTGGGCATGAAGTTGGAAAACTGGCCTCCCGCCGGTCTTGACCAACACTAATTTTGGCATCACTTGCCAAATGAAGGACGAGAGAATAAAATCTCGTCCTTCGGGTCTTCTTTGACCCGTATATACCCGCCCGCCGAGATGTCTCGGATAGAAGAAGATGGGAAAGAGCTCCGTCAATGGAGCTGAAAGACTAACTTTTATAGGAAAAAATAAAAATGCGTCACCGTCATGGTTTACGTAAGCTGAATCGTACCAGCGCCCACCGTTTGGCTATGCTCCGCAACATGATGAATTCTTTGTTGCGTCACGAAGCCATCAAAACCACGTTGCCCAAGGCTAAAGAATTGCGTCGCGTCGTTGAACCGATGATCACGCTCGCTAAGGTTGACACTGTTGCTAACCGCCGTTTGGCTTTCGCTCGTTTGCGCGATCGCGAAATGGTTACGAAGCTCTTTACCGTCCTCGGCCCGCGCTTTGCGGCTCGCAACGGCGGTTATACCCGCATCTTGAAGATGGGTTTCCGCGTTGGCGATAACGCCCCGATGGCTTACATGGAATTGGTTGAAAAGACCGCCCCGGTTGTTGAAGCCACCGAAGAAGCTAAGAAAGCTGAATAATTTGAACGCTAAACGTTCAGGTTAATGGAAGGGGAGTTCGCTGTAGAACTTCCCTTTTTTCGTTCTCACCTCTCAAATGAAACTGAATTTACCTCCTGCTTTAGGCAATGTTGGGCAACTTCTGCTCGGTATTGTTTTCATGTCGTTTGGAATCTGTTTAATTTCAGCCGTACACCTTGGTACAACGCCAATTAGCAGTCTGCCTTGGGCACTCTCTAAAATCAGCGGCTTAACATTTGGAACGACTACCTTTTTATGCAATATTGTTTTTCTGTGCATCCAAATTCTTTTGCTGCGTAAAGAATTTTCGAAACTGAATTTTTTACAAATTCCATTGGTTTTTCTGTTTAGCTTATGTACTGACTTTTGGATGTGGTTTTTGTCCGGTATCCATTCCGATAGCTATTGGTTGTTACTCTTGTTGTCGCTTGTCGGTAATGCATTTTTGGCTTTGGGCGTTGCTTTTGAAATTCGGTCAAAAAGTATTCCTCTGCCGGGTGAGGGTCTCGTGATTGCAGTATCAGTGGTCAGCCGTCAGCCTTTTTACCGCATTAAAATCGGCAATGATGTCACGATGGTCGTTTTAGCCGCGATTCTTGGATGGTTCTTCCTTAATGAAATTTATGGAATTCGCGAAGGTACTGTGATATCGGCTTTTTTGGTTGGTATCCTCGTGAAATTTATTTCTAAATTCCTTGATCGGATTTGGCCCATAAAATAATTTTGTTTAGACATGGATATGACAGAACTCACAAGTGAAAGAATTGACAAATGGCTGTGGGCCGCACGATTTTTCAAAACGAGAAGTTTGGCGCAGGAAGCCGTCGAGCTAGGGCGGGTAAAGCTCAATGGTGAGCGCATTAAACCCGCTAAAGAAGTCAAACTATCAGATAAGTTGGAAATTCATCGCGGAGAGGATGTTTTCGAGGTGTTGGTGGCCGGTTTCAGTCTACAAAGAGGACCGGCTTCAGTTGCCCGAGAGCTTTATATGGAGACCGAAGAAGGGCAGCGTCGACGTGAGGAGCGAGCGGCGCTTCGTAAATTGGCTGTTGAACCCGCTTTGGACAGAACCTCCAAAGGACGACCTACGAAGCGCGAGGGGCGCGAATTAAGACGCTTGAGAGGCTATTAAAATAATGCCGCCTGGAAATTTCAGGCGGCATTGTTAAAAGGTCGTTTTAGAGACTAACCGGTGTGTCTTTGAGCCAACGAGCGACATCCAATGCACAATACGTGAGGATACCGTCGGCGCCGGCGCGCTTAAAGCACATCATGGTTTCAAGCGTGAACTTCTTTTCATCGATATAGCCTGCAGCGGCTGCGGCTTTCAAAAGGGCATATTCGCCGCTGACGTGATAGGCAAAAGTCGGCGCTTGGAATTCATCCTTGACACGACGCAGAACATCTAAGTAGGGTAGGCCCGGTTTGACCATAACCATGTCGGCACCCTCTTCCAAATCTAAACCCACTTCCCAGAGAGCTTCATCGCTGTTGGCTGGATCCATTTGGTAGACCGCTTTATTGCTTTTACCAAGGTTGGCTGCAGAGCCTACGGCATCACGGAAGGGGCCATAGAAAGCACTGGCATATTTAGCCGAATAAGCCATGATACGGGTATGGATGAAACCCTCTTTATCCAAAGCTTCGCGGATAACGCCGATGCGACCGTCCATCATGTCACTGGGAGCTACTACGTCAGCGCCTGCTCGGGCTTGAGCTAGCGATTGCTGAACGAGCATTTCAATGGTTTCGTCATTGAGAATATAGCCCGTTTCGTCAATTAAACCGTCTTGGCCGTGGGTTGTGTAGGGGTCAAGTGCTACGTCACACATAACTCCCAATTGCGGGAATTTTTCCTTGAGCATACGAACGACTCTTGGAATCAAACCGTCAGGATTGGCGGCTTCGCGGCCATCGGGTGTTTTCAGATGATCTTCGATTGCCGGGAAAAGAGCGATCATAGGAATGCCCAGATCGACCATTTCCTGAGCTACTTTGCAAAGTTCATCAGGCGTCATTCGTTCGACTCCCGGCATGGTCGGAACGGCTTGGCGACGGCCTTCACCTTCCATGACAAAAACCGGCAAAATCAAATCTGAAGCCGTCAGCGTGTTTTCGCGCATTAAGCGGCGAGAGAATTCATCATGACGCATGCGACGCATACGCTTTTGAGGATAATGACCTAAGACGTGCATTTATCAGTGTCCTATTAAAAATAACGTCAGGCGGAAAGTTCTTCGCGACGAATCCAACGCAAAAGTGTTTCGCGCAATTCGTCAACACCTTCCCGTTTCAAACCTGAAAAAAGCTGAACAGAAACATGGGGTCCGATTTCTGCTGCGCGGGCTCTTACTTTGTATAGTGTTTCTTTTTTTGCCTGGTTGTTGAGCTGATCACTTTTATTGAGTAAAAAGTGCATCCTAACCGGGCGGGTATTTAAAAAATCAATAACCCATTCATCGGTGGGCATAAAAGGACGTCGGGCATCCATGACAACCACGATACCAGTGAGCGTATCCCGAGAGGCTAAATAACCGCCTATGAGTTCCGACCAGGTCTTTCGTGTACCTTCGGCGGCTTTGGCAAAGCCGTAGCCGGGTAGGTCCACAAGCGAGGCAACGCGTTGTCGGTGACCGTGTTCGTCTTTTTCACTGAGATCAAAAAAATTGATCAGTTGTGTGCGTCCTGGAGTCTTTGAGGCAAAAGCCAGACGTCCCTGACGTGTCAGAACGTTAATGGTGGTCGATTTCCCCGCATTAGAGCGTCCGGCAAAGGCAATCTCCGGAACGTCTCCGACGGGCAAGCCTTGAAGCTGCGAGACAGAAAGGCGAAATCGGGCGCTATCGAATAAACTCAAAACGTGTTCCTCGTAATTTTTATTGGGTTGACATATTAGATCGCCAATCTTATGCGTAGTTTAAGTTTTGGGCAAATAAAACCCGAAGCTAAACTTCGGGTTTTAGACTCAGGCAACGCTGACAAAGGACCACATGATCAGTAAGACGAGCTGTCCGGTCAAAATTCTCAAAAACATAGCCAAGGGGTAAACCGTTGAGTAGGCAACAGCAGAAGAGTTTTTCTCTGACAATGTGGCTGCGTAGGCAAGGGTGGGCGGATCAGTCGTTGCACCTGCCATTAAACCCACAATGCTATGGTAGTTGATGTGAAAAAAGTGTCTGGCAATACAGCCCACTGTTAAAAGCGGAATGATTGTCACCAACAGACCTAAAACAACATAAAGAGGGCCGTTACCAACTAAAAGCGCGTCCACAAAATTTTCACCGGCAGCCAGTCCCACGCTGGCAAGGAAAAGAGAAATGCCTAATTCGCGTAGCATTAGGTTGGCCGAAGAAGTCGTATAAGTGACCAGACGGAATAAAGAACCGAACCGCCCAAGCAAAATCGCAATAATAAGCGGACCGCCCGCTAAGCCAAGTTTTAACGGAACGGGCATACCGGGGATGACAATTGGAAGAGAGCCAAAGAGAATGCCCACGGCAATGCCAATGAAGATAGCAATCAGATTGGGGTGTTCCAATCGCTTGATCTTATTGCCTAAACGATCTTCCAATCGTTTGATGGAATTGACTGGGCCTACGCAATACAGTTCATCGCCCATTTGAATATGCAGATTTTGATACGGGAAAAGCTGCATACCTGCTCGATAAACGCGGGTGATATTGACTCCGTCAGAATGACTTAAATGCAAATCGGCAACGGTCAGTCCGTTTATTTCCGTACGAGTAACCGATAGGCGTTTGCTGGTGATGGGGGAGTGCTCCGTTGCCAGATCTGCCTTTTTATCTTCTTCGCCGAAAAACGCCACAATGGCGTCCTTATTTTCTTCCCCGGAGACGATGCGCACAACGTCGCCCACATGAACCAGAGATTCAGAACTGGGGCTGGAAATAACTCCGTCATGCAAAATGCGTGAACAGATAAACGGACGAGCAATAAAGGCGCGAATGTCTCCAATGCTTCGACCTTCTAGCGCCCGGTTTGTGACGCACACGTGAAAGAAAATAGAAACGTGGTTGGAGGCTTTTTCTTCCGCTTCCCAATGCTGGTCTTCTTCCTTCATGTCAATTTTGAAGATAAAACGGAGGGCAATGGCGGTACCGATGATACTCACCACACCAAGCGGGTAGGCACACGCATAAGCCACCGCAATGTCTTCACCTTGGTAATTGAGTTGAGCAAGGGCCTCTTGGGTGGCACCCAAACCCGGCGTGTTTGTGACGGCACCGTAATGAACTCCGAGCATCTGAGCCAGGGAAAGCGTGTCAGAGAAGCAAAAGTAAAGGACAATCGTAACAATGACGCTTAAAACGACTGCGAGCACCATCAGTCCGTTTAAAACGATTCCTCCGCTTTTAAAGGATGAAAAGAAAGACGGCCCCACTTGCAAACCGATAAAAAAGACAAAGAGAATGAGTCCGAAGTCACGAATAAAACCCAGAACAGTGGGATCGACCTTCATGCCGAGATAGTTGAGCAAAAGGCCTGTAAATAAAACAAAGGTAACACCGAGAGAGACCCCGAAAATTTTTATTTTGCCCAGCGCCATTCCCAACGCAATAACGATGGAATAGGCTAGCAAAATGTGAGCGATCGAATTCGGGGTGGAAAATAATGCAATAAGCCAATCCATGGTGGTAAATCAGCTATTAATACAAAAAAGATGCAAAGCAATTTACCACTGATGAACTAGCTCGTATATAGAAAAAATCCCTAATTTCTCAATAAGTTAAAAGACTTAAGGCAGATTAGATATCGGCAGGGACGATTTCGTTTGTCCAAAGATCTTCCAAGGAATCCCGTCTGCGAATTAATTGCGATGTTTTGCCACTAACCAGGACTTCAGCGGGCAGTCTTCTGGAGTTATAACGCGAAGCCATACTCATGCCATAGGCGCCTGCCATTGTTACGGCTAAAAGTTCTCCGGCTTGAGCGGGCAGGACGCGGTCTCTGGCGAGCCAGTCGCTGGATTCACAAACCGGTCCTACAACATCAAAGAGTACTTCGGGACAATCACTCTGTCGGATGGGCAACACCGGCATCCAAGCGGCATAAAGAGCCGGACGAATCAGATCGTTCATGCCGGCATCGGTAATCAGAAAGTGTTTAACCGGCGTTGTCTTGACATATTGCACAGAACACAAAAGAAGACCGGCAGCCGCGACAATGGAACGGCCCGGCTCCATGACGATTCTCAAGTGATCAAAACCGCTTTGGGTCAATCGGTTTTTTAAACCGAGAACAAGATTTTCAATGGGTTCGACTGTTTCATCCCGATAACAGACGCCGACGCCGCCCCCGAAATCAATGTCTTTTAGTTCAATTCCGGCGGCACGAAGCTTCTTTAGTAAATCCAATAGCCTGTCGCAGGCATCAAAATACGGCTCAAAAGAGGTCAGTTGAGAGCCGATATGACAGTCTATTCCGGCAAGTTCAACAGATTCACAAACAGCGGCTCGTTTCAATAAGCCGAAGGCACTGTAAAAATCAACGCCAAACTTATTGGTCTTTAATCCCGTGGAAATATAGGGGTGAGTGTGCGCGTCAACATCCGGGTTAACTCGGAAATAAACCCGAGGTCTGCAATGCATCTGAGCGGCAATTTTTGCCAGGCGTTCAAATTCCGGTTCACTTTCAATGTTGAAAACCCCAACCCCAGCGGACAACGCCACTCGAATTTCTTCCTCAGTTTTTCCCACTCCGCTAAAAACGATTTTTTTAGGATCAGCTCCGATCTGCAGAACTCTAGCCAATTCTCCCAGAGAGACAATGTCAAATCCCCATCCTCTCTTTTGAAGAATTTTCAGAATGGCCAGGTTGGAATTCGCCTTGACGGCGTAACACAACTTGTGGGCTATATTGCCGAAAGCCGTCTCATACTTTTGCGCAGCCTCTTCAATGGTTTGACGTGAGTAGACGTACAAAGGCGTGCCGTATTGGCTAGCCAAGTCACAGAGCGCCACCTCCTCACAGTATAGTGACGAGGCGCGGTAGGAAAAATGAGCGGACGGCAGAGAACACATGGTACTTGACTATTCAGGTACGTTGAGGGGATCGGCTTCGATATCCGAAACCGATTCCTGCGGAGCCTGTCCGCGGTCGGGTAAATAAAGATCACCTTTAATGCCGCAGGCCGTCAAAAGAACGGCGGCAGCCAAAATCGCTAAAATCTGTCTCATGTTTTGCATGTATTAACGGTTAAAAATGACGGAAACGGAGTTTATCGAACTCGCAGAGTCAACTTTACAACGAATCCAATCGGCTGTCGAAGCGGTCGATGACGATTTAGACGTTGATCGTCAGGGCAATGTTTTGACCATAGAATTTGATGACGGCTTTCAAATTGTCATCAATAGTCAGACACCGACTCAACAGTTGTGGCTTGCAAGCGTAAAAGGTGGCCATCACTACGAACGAAATGCCGGAGAGTGGCTTGACACTTGCACCAGACGAAGCATTTTTAAAGATCTGTCCTTGCTATTGACGCAAAAGCTCGGCCGAGCGGTCGAGCTTATCGCGTAAGACGGTTATACGTTAGAAAATCTGATCACGGATGGTTTCTGTGATCGGATCGACTTCGCCCGGAGTGCTTGTTTCTCCAAGTCCTAGGGTTTGGACTGTATCGCCAACCTGATCCGCATAGAAGGGCTGACCGTTGATTTCGACGACGTCAGCCGGTTGAGGTCGGTAGTATTCTGGCGCATTCTTTAAAACGGCCTTCATGTAATTGACCCACACAGGCAAGACAAGTCCAGCACCGTAAGCATTGGCGCCAAGCGATTTCGGTTGGTCGTAACCCATCCAACCCACCGCGGTGATTTCACCGGCGTAGCCCGCGAACCACGCGTCAAGAGCATCGTTGGTCGTACCGGTTTTAACCCCCATGTCTTCACGCTTTAAGGCGTTTCCGGCACGGCGGCCCGTTCCGCGAACGGCCACACCGTGCAACAAAGAATTCATCACGTAAGCGTTTCTAGCATCAATGGTGCGCGGTGCACCGTCACCAACCTTGGCATTGTGCGCCTGCATGAGTACGTTGCCTTCGGAGTCGGTTACTTTTTCAATCAAGTAGGGTTGCACTAAATAACCACCGTTGGCGAAAACGGAGTAGCCGGCTACCATTTCCCAGGGCGTAACGGAGCCAACCCCCAAAGCCATGGTCAGAAGCGGCGGATGGTTCTTCGGGTCAAAGCCAAACCGAGAAATGTATTGCTGGGCGTAATAAGGATCAATGGCCTGGACGATTCTAATCGAGACCAAGTTCTTGGAACGGGCGATTGCATCGGCCAGTGTCATCGGACCGTCGTATTTACGATCATCATTTCTTGGTTCCCACAGTTTGCCGCCGGTTAAACGCGGATCAATGGAAAGCGGAGCATCATTGATGATCGTGGCTGGAGTAAAGCCCTTATCGAGAGCTGCAGAATAGATAAAGGGTTTGAAACTCGAACCCGGTTGACGCCAAGCTTGAGTGACGTGATTGAATTGATTGATCTTAAAGTCAAATCCACCCACCAGTGAATAAATGGCACCGGTATTAAAGTTAGCCGAAATAAAGGCGCTTTCTACAGCAGGAATTTGTCCCAAAGACCATTTGCCTTTGTTGTCCTGAGTGACACGCACCACGGCTCCGACTCGCAATTCTTTTTCCTTGTAGCGGCCTTTAAGCGTTTTACCCTTTTGAGCGATAAAGCGTTGGGCAAAGGCAAAGCCCTTGGCATCCAAAGAGACCGTTTCACCGTTATAGAGTTGAACAGTCATCAATTTTGGTGTTAATTGCGTGACTACCCCCGGCAAAAGGTTGGAGCTGGATATCACCTTTGATAAGGCCATTCGGATATTAGCTTCACGTGTGTCTTCATGGGAAATATCGGCATAGCCTTCCACACCGCGATAACCGTAGCGACGATCGTACTCAATCATGTTCTGTCGAACGGTGTTGCTGGCAATTAATTGATCGCGGCTTCTGATGGTCGTGTAGACATTGATGCCTTGATCATAAATGGTGTCCTTGAAATAAGGTAGCATCAGCATGCGCGCAAGTTCAGCAATGTAGCCGGCGTGCAGCTCCTGAGTTTGCAGTTGCGTTTTTTGCTGTTCGGCGGTGCTTTGACGAACTTCAATCGGCTGAGCCATGGCCGAAGCATAGGTGATCTCATCAATGTAGCCCAGATTGAACATTCGTCCCAAAACATAGTTGCGGCGCATCGTAGCACGGCGCATATTCACCAACGGGTTATAAGCACTCGGCGCAACGGGCAGACCGGCCAAGACGGCGGCTTCCGAAATGGAAAGATCCCGGAGATCTTTTCCAAAGTAGGTTTTTGCGGCACTGCCGAACCCGTAGGAGCGGTGACCTAAGAAGATCTGGTTGGCATAGACCTCAAAAATCTTGTCTTTGGAGAGATTTTGTTCAATTTTGAAAGCTAAGGCTACTTCGTAAAGCTTGCGGGTGTAGCTTCTTTCAGAACTCAAGAAAAAGTTTCTTGCTACCTGCATCGTGATGGTACTGCCACCTTGTCCGCGACGGCCAGTGATGAGGTTGGCGAGCGCGGCGCGTGCAATTCCCATGAATTCAATGCCGGAGTGCTCATAAAAACCATTATCTTCAGCAGCAAGGATTGCCAACTTGACGTGCCGGGGAATTTCGTCAAACGGGACGTAATCACGGCGTTCTTCACCAAATTCGCCGATTAGATCACCGTCGGCGGTGTAAATGCGCAGGGGCACTTTGGGACGATACTGTGTTAATGCGTCAATGGGCGGCAGTTGATAGTAGACAACAGAAAAGACAACAAGTCCCATGCCAATAGCCGCTCCTGCACCGCAGAAACCGGAGATGGCCAGCCACTTCAACGCTTTTTTGAACCAAGATTTTTGAGTTTTATTTGTCTTCATATCAGTCAGAGAATTCGGGACAGTCGGGCCAAGGAGAAAAAATGAAAAAGGGGAATAAATAAACTGATCTTGAACCAGCAACCGAACGGACAGAATACTACCGTTTTAGGGGGTATTTTGCGAGCACTTAACAAAAAAATAGCGTAACAAATTTAAGGAGATATGAAAAAAAGTCGACGAAGCGAGCGCCTTTTTGCCAAAATTCGCTATGCTTTCAACTTTCTTTTCAAGATTAGCGCAGAAAAATGGTCGATATTTATCAACACAGTTTTAAGGTTGGTCCGGAGTCCATTGATATTTTGAAACATGTCAATAATCGGGAGTATCTTCATTGGATGGAAAATGCGGCGATGGCTCACGCCGCTTCATTGGGTTGCGGAGCTAAGGAATGTTTAGAGCGTGGCGAGGTCTGGGTTGCCAGGGAACATTGGATTGAGTACCTAAGACCGTGCTACGAAGGCGATGAACTAACCATTTATTCTTGGGTTGAAACCCTTTCCGGTCCCCGATCGCTTCGCCGCTATGCGATTAAACGCGGCTCTCGCGTGGTTAGCCTCGGTGCAACCGAATGGGTTTATATCAACTACAAAACCGGTCACGTTATGGATGTGCCTGACGATATTGCCGAACGTTTTGAAATCATCGCCAACGATGATCAACGATTGACAGATTTAGGGATTGCCCGTGGTGTTCGATATGAACCGCATTATTAAATGGGCAGGAGTTAATCTCAGCGTATAATTGAAAAACTCTGAATGCTTATTCAGTTTATTGATATTGATTGCCGAAAAAGGAATCACGAGTGAGTGATTTTGTAACAGTTCAAGACGTAACTTTTGGATACGGCCGTCGTGTCATTCTCGATGATGTGACGCTGCATTTTGGCCGTGGACAGGTTGTGGCCATTATGGGCGGCTCGGGTATGGGGAAGACGACGCTTTTAAAATTAATAGGCGGAATTGAAACCCCGGACAAGGGCGCGATTTTTATTGATGGCGAGCCACTGGATACGTCAGATAAAGAAAAACTTTATGCGCAACGTCGACGCATGGGGATGCTCTTTCAATTTGGAGCACTCTTTACTGATATGTCTGTGTTGGATAACGTTGCCTTCCCACTGCGCGAGCAGACAAAGCTCAGTGAAGAATTGATTATTCGAATGGCGTTGATGAAATTAAATGCCGTCGGCCTTCGTGGCGCGGCCGATTTGATGCCTAGCGAAATTTCCGGCGGAATGTCGCGCCGTGTGGCACTGGCTCGGGCGACGGCTTTGGATCCGGAGCTCATTATGTACGACGAACCCTTTGCAGGGTTGGATCCGATTTCCATGGGGGTGACAGCTCGGCTGATCCGTGATTTAAATGATGCCCTAAATGCGACGAGCATCATTGTTACGCACGATGTGCCGGAAACCTTTGCCATCGCCGATTATGTTTACATGATTTCATCGGGACGGATCGCAGCAGAAGGAACTCCGCAGGAGTTATCCGTATCGACAGATCCTTACGTTCGTCAATTTATTGACGGCGCTCCGGATGGTCCGGTTGCTTTCCACTATCCGGCTGAGCCGATTGCAGAAGAATTTGGAGTACACGCGCCATGAATGCACTGATTGATTTAGGGGCCTGGACTCTGGAACAAGTCCGCCATGTCGGACGAATGGCGATCTTTGCGTTACAGCTTTTTAAGGAGCTGCCTGCATCTTTGGCTCGGTTTTGGCTTGTTGTTCAGCAAATTCACTTCATCGGTAACTACTCCCTGCTGATTATTGCTGTTTCAGGGTTGTTTGTCGGATTTGTCTTGGCGCTCCAGGGCTACTACATTTTGGTCAGTTACGGCAGTGAGCAAGCCTTAGGTGTCATGGTTGCTCTGTCATTGGCTCGTGAACTGGGACCGGTTGTGGCGGCGCTGCTTTTTGCTGGACGGGCGGGTACTTCATTGACGGCTGAAATCGGCTTGATGCGAGCCGGAGAGCAGGTGGCCGCAATGGAAATGATGGGCGTTGATCCGGTTCGCCGTGTGTTGGCGCCTCGTTTCTGGGGCGTGTTGATTTCATTACCGCTTTTGGCTTGTATTTTTACCGCTGTTGGTATTTTCGGCGCTTGGATTGTCGGCGTTGTGATGATTGGGGTCGATGGCGGTGCATTTTGGTCACAGATGCAAGCCGGTGTGGATGTGTTTTCAGACGTAGGCAATAGTGTTATCAAATCTGTGGTTTTCGCTGTTGCAGTAGGATTAATTTCTCTTTATCAAGGCTACAACGCAAGACCGACTCCGGAAGGCGTCTCACGTGCGACGACTCGTACGGTGGTCATTTCTTCGTTGATGGTTTTAGGGCTCGACTTCATTATGACAGCCCTGATGTTCTCGGTTTAGAAAGGGGTTTTCGATGGAACGAAAAGCAGATCGCAAACGCGGAGTTGAGCTCATGGTGGGGCTTTTTGTTGTTGCCGGCTTTGCCGCGTTGCTTTTTACAGCACTTCAGGCCGCCAATTTGGGAAGTTTTTCATGGTCTCAGAAAACCTATACGGTGGAGGCAATGTTTGACAATATCGGTGGTCTGAAACCCAGAGCGCCGGTAAAAAGCGCTGGTGTTGTCATCGGCCGCGTTGAGAGCGTGAATTTTGATAACGAACTCTTCCAAGCTCGCGTGACAATGACAATTGACTCGCAATATCAGTTCCCAACGGATACGGAAGCACAAATTTTAACTTCCGGTCTTCTGGGCGAACAATACATCGGATTTGTTGCCGGTGCCGATGAAGAAGTTTTGGAAACAGGCGGCAAGATTCGTCGTACGCAGTCGGCCATGGTTTTAGAGCAGATGATCAGCAAATTCATGTACAGTTTTGTAGAAAATAAAGATAAGGAATAATCCGGCTATGAAGACTACGCTCAAACGCTCTCTTATAGCTATCGTGCTGAGTTCAGCCCTGGCCTCCTGTGCGGTGGTGCCGCCGAATTCCGGCGAAAATCCCAACGATCCCTGGGAAACATTTAATCGTCAGACACATGCTTTCAATATGACGATGGATGAGTATGTGCTTCATCCTATCGCCCAAGGTTACGCGGATTATGTGCCGACTCCGATTCAAGACGGTGTGAGTAACTTTTTCTCCAATTTGGGTGAACCGGGCAATATGCTCAACAATTTCCTGCAAGGGAAATTTAAAGAAGGTGCGGTGAGTTTTGCCCGTTTTCTGATCAATTCTACGGTCGGTATTGCCGGACTTTTCGATGTGGCCTCCCACATGAACTTGGAGTACGCCCCTGAAGATTTTGGTGAAACTTTGGGCACCTGGGGAGTGGGACCGGGCCCTTACATTGTTTGGCCATTCTTGGGACCGAGTACCGCCAGAGATACCGCCTCTATTCCTGTGGATTGGGCAACGGATCCGACGACATATATTTTCTGGGATAGGAGTGAACGTTATCCGTATGCGGTGGGCTTGGGTGTTCTGAAAGTCGTCGATACTCGAGCAAAATTGTTGGCAACGGATGCAATGCTGCAAACAGCTTTGGATCCCTATGTTGCAGTTCGTGAAGCTTATTTGCAAAATCGTGAGAACCTCGTCTGGGACGGCAATCCTCCGTTAGTGCTGATTGAAGACGAGTTTGAAGACGAGGATTACGAAGATTAAAGGAGAAAATCCTATGTTGCGTCGTGCTTTTATGGCCATTGTTGGGTGTTTGGCGCTGACTTGTGTTGCGTTGCCTGCAGCCTCATCTCCGAGTACACAATCTCCCGAAGAGTTCGTTCTTAAGGTTTCCAATGAAATTTTGGATGCAATTAAGAAAGATCCCGAACTGCAACAAGGCGAAAAAAAGGCAGTAGAAGCCTTAGTTGATGAAAAAATGATGCCTGCGGTCGATTTCTTGCGAATGACCCGTATGGCTGTTGGTCCAAAATGGCGCGAAGCAACGCCCAAACAGCGTGAGCAATTGCAGCATTTGTTCCGCGAAACGCTCATTCAAGTTTATTCCGGCGGACTTAGCATGGCTAAAGACCAAAAAGTTCGTATTTTGCCTCGCGGACAAAATGACGGAACCGAAGCCATTGTCAGAACGGGGATGAGTTCTATTTCTGATCCCGGTAAACCGGAAGTGCAGATGGTTTATCGTCTTCGCAATATCAAAGATCAAGGTTGGAAGGTTATTGATGTTAATGTCGAAGGCGTATGGCTTGTCAGCAATTACCGTAACCAGTACGGCAATATCGCTGCGCAGGAAGGTATTGAAGGATTGATTCGTCGAATGCAGGAGCGTGTGAATCATCCTGAATCGGCCAAGAAGTAAGAAAAATGTGGAAGTTGCCCGGGGATGAAATCCCGGGCGATGAAATTTAATATGAGAATTGATCAAGAAACGGTAACGTTTGAGGATATCGGGCATTGGGAAGAGTTGGCCCAGCGGGCTCTGGGCCAATCAGATGCTGTGTTTGATTGCTCTGGGGTCCGAAACGCCGACAGCGCTCTTTTGGCCTTGATCCTGAAGTGGCTTCAACAAGCTCAACAGCAACACTTGCAAGCACGAATTGTCAATTTGCCTGAAGGCATGTGGAGTTTGGCTAAGCTTTACGGAGTTCGAGAACTGATTCGTCCGTATTGCGAAAAGACCACCGCAGCTCGGATCTAATCAATTGAAAATTTTGGCAACAAAATTATTCGTTGGAAGGCAGATAAAAAATCATTTTTTATTATGATTAAACAGGTACGTCGTTGGCGGCTCTGAGATAAATCGAAAAGCTATGGAAAAACTGAAAGTTACAGGCGGCTGCCGCCTCAAAGGTGAAGTAAAAGCATCAGGTGCAAAAAATGCGGCTTTGCCGATTTTGGCGGCTTCTCTTTTAACCGCCGATGATTTGGTCTTGCATAACGTGCCGCACCTGTCGGATATTCGGACAATGGGCAAATTGCTGAGCGGCTTGGGTATGACCGTTGAACGACCGTCAGATACAGAAACGGTGAGACTTAATGCGAAGAGTTTGACGACACTGACGGCTCCCTATGAACTTGTGAAAACGATGCGAGCTTCCATCGTTACTTTAGGACCGATGCTTGCCCGTTTCGGTGAGGCAAGAGTGTCGCTGCCAGGCGGCTGCGCTATTGGTGCCAGACCGGTCGATCAGCATATTAAAGGCCTGCAAACCTTAGGAGCTGAAGTCGTTATTGATCACGGTTATGTGGTTGCGAAAGCCAAACGATTGAAAGGTGCTCATATTGTTACCGACATGGTGACAGTAACCGGTACAGAAAATCTTTTGATGGCCGCCACGCTTGCGGAAGGGACAACGGTTATTGAAAATGCCGCCCGTGAACCGGAAGTGGTTGATTTGGCCAACTGCCTGATTGCCATGGGCGCAAAAATCCGAGGAGCCGGAACGCCGGTTATTGAAGTGGAAGGCGTCACAGAGCTGCACGGCGCAACTCATTCTGTCTTGCCGGACCGTATTGAGACGGGAAGTTTCTTGGTGGCCGCGTTGATGACCAGAGGCGATGTGACGGTAACACATGCCGCTCCCCACACGCTTGATATTGTGTTGGAAAAATTAAGAGAAGCGGGCGCGACTGTTCAGACCGGTGATGATTGGATACGAGTAAGTATTGATAAGCGTCCCAAGGCTGTGAGCGTACGGACGGTTCCTCACCCGGGATTCCCGACAGACATGCAAGCGCAATTTATGGCTCTTGACACCATCGCCGAAGGTACCGGTCGAATTACTGAAACCATTTTTGAAAATCGTTTCATGCATGTTCCCGAACTTCAACGACTTGGAGCCAATATTACGGTCGATGGTCATACGGCTGTGGTAACGGGTGTAGAAGCGTTGTCAGGGGCTAATGTAATGGCTACGGATTTGCGCGCTTCCGCCTCGCTTGTCATTGCCGGTCTTGTCGCCAAGGGTGAAACAATAGTCGATCGTATCTATCATTTGGATCGTGGATACGACCATATGGAAGTAAAATTGGCAGCATTGGGTGCTCAGATTGAGCGTATTGCCTGATGCAAGGATTTAAAAAAGGAAAACACTATGCAAGACTGCATCTTTTGCAAAATCATCAAGGGAGAGATCCCTTGCAAGAAGGTTTATGAAGATGAGGACGTGTTGGCGTTTCATGATATTAATCCTTCTGCGCCGATTCATTTTTTGTTGATTCCTAAAAAACATTTGGTGTCTTTGGCTGAGGCTCAGCCCGAAGACACGCCCCTTTTGGGTAAAATGCTCGCTTTGGTACCTCAGTTGGCCAAGGAGCAGGGCTGCCAGAATGGTTTCCGTGTCGTGATCAATACGGGTCGCGATGGTGGTCAGGAAGTCGGCCATTTGCATATTCATGTCATGGGTGGCCCGCAACCGTGGCCGCGTAGGAGTTAAAAGATGGGAAGTTTTTCCATTTGGCACTGGTTGATCGTTTTAGTGATCGTCGTGTTGGTTTTTGGTACGAGCAAGTTGAAAAACTTGGGACGTGATTTAGGTGGCGGCATTAAGGGCTTTAAAGAAGGCCTCAAGGAAGGTCAGGAAGAAGAGCCAAAGAAAGTCGCCAATGAAGCTAACGCCAACACAGTTGACGTAACCGCTAAGGAAAAGACCGAGGCTAAAAAATAGGATTTAACGGAAAGCTCTGGGCGGGGATCTGAAGGTTCTTCGCCCGCTTTTTGTTTGATATGTTTGATCTCGGTTTTACGGAAATTCTTGTTATCGGAGTGGTTGCTCTGGTTGTCCTTGGGCCTGAAAAAATGCCAGAGGTAGCTAGGGCGGCGGGGCGTTTTTTTGCCAAAGCTCAGAGCTATATTTCACAGGTCAAAGGGGAGTTCGAGCGAGAATCTCAGTTAGCTGAAATTAAGAAGCTTCGGGATGATATCGCCTCTTCTGCAGCAGGGCTGAGGCAGTCAGTCAGCGATGTGCAAACGGCGTTGACCGAACAAGCAAAAGACGTCAATCACGCTCTTGACGAGGTTTCCGGTACTTCTTCAGTTCAAGCGTCTGAGTCAGCGGATCCCTACACGCAATTTAATCAAGCAGAGGCAACTCTAGAAGCCTCCCGCAACGAATCGCCAAGTCCTTTCAGTTGGGAAGCTGACCCGAGCAGCTCCGATGCTTATCGCTCGCAATATGTCCCTCGCCGTTACAAACCCAGTCCCTCACTTGATGATGTGATTGCGGAATTGGAAGAGCTTCGCCGTGAAATGGCGTTACCGCGTAAGACTCTCGGAGGCTATAACAGGCGTTATGCGCCGAGAGCCCGAGTCAACCGTCCGCGTATTTATCGATGAGAAAACAGATGGCTGACAACAAAAAGTTAACTTATGAAAGCCCGGAAGACGAAGAGGTTGATCGTGAACAACCTCTAATGTCGCACTTGCTGGAGCTCAGAAGCCGACTGGTGCGGGCCGCGGTGAGCGTGCTTGTTGTTTTTGCCGTGCTTTCTCCATTCATGAAGCATATTTTTGACCTTTTGAGTCAGCCGCTGATGGCGGCTTTGCCTCAAGGTGTCAAAATGTTGTCAACAGGTGTCGTCGCTCCCTTTTTTGTCCCGCTGAAAGTCACTCTGTTTTTGGCTTTTTTGATCGCATTGCCCTATGTGTTGTATCAAGTCTGGGCTTTTATTGCGCCGGGGCTGTATAAGCGAGAAAAACGTTTAATTTTTCCGATTCTTGCCTCAAGCATCGTAATGTTTGCCTTGGGGATGCTTTACTGTTACTTCATTGTTTTCCGGATGGTTTTTATGTTTATCGCAGGCTTTAGTCCGGAAAGTGTTAATTTTGCCCCTGACATTGATGCCTATTTCAGTTTCGTCATCACCATGTTTGTGGCTTTTGGGATTACCTTTGAAGTGCCTATCGTCGTGATGGTCCTAAATCGAATGGGTGTGGCCAGTTACGAGCGTATGTGCAAAATACGTCCTTACGTTATTGTGGGCGCCTTTGTGGTGGCGGCAATCGTGACTCCTCCTGACGTGATGAGTCAGTGTTTGTTGGCTGTTCCCTTGGTTGTACTCTATCAAGTAGGGTTGTGGTGCGTAAAACTTTTCGGTAATAAGGAAGACTCCGGCGAGTCTTAGCCACAGCTTGTTTTTTCTCCAAATGATAAGCGGAGAAGTCCTATGCAAAGACAACATCTGATTGAAATTCTCAACGATCTTTTGCACCCTGAACTTTTTAAGGATTACGCGCCCAATGGTTTGCAGGTTGAGGGAAAAGGCGAGATATCACGTATTGTGACGGCGGTTTCTGCTACACAAAACGTTTTGGATCAGGCTCTTGCTTTGAAAGCAGACGCTTTATTGGTGCACCATGGCTGGTTTTGGCGAGGTGAAAATCCGGCAGTCGTCGCAACGAAGTATCGTCGTCTGAAAACACTCATGAACGGGGATATCAATTTAATAGCCTATCACTTGCCGCTTGATGCTCACATCACTTTGGGCAATAACGCTCAGATGGCCCAATTGTTAGCGGCCACGGATGTAGCCCAGGGTGGGGAGAATAGCTTTATTTGGAGTGGTCTTGTGCCGCCGATCACGGTGCAGGCGCTAGCTTCTCATTTAGAAAAAAGTTTGAACCGTTCACCTTTGGTGTTGGGAGATCAAACCAAGACCGTTTCTCGATTGGCCTGGTGCTCTGGTGCGGCAGAAGACTTCTTTGAAGAAGCGATTGCCATGGGAGCTGATGCTTATATAAGTGGGGAAGCAACTGAGCGGACCACCCATTTAGCCCGAGAAATGCATGTTCCGTTTTTGGTTTGCGGGCATCATGCCACTGAACGTTTGGGCATAAAGGCGCTTAGCGATTGGCTTGGTGAAAACCATGGATTGGAGTGTATTTTTGTCGACGATGAAAATCCAATCTAATTAAATGATTTTTAAGGGAAAAATAGCTTTTTGATGGCGTTTTTTTGCTGAACCTTTTAAAATTAAAAGACGGTGTGCTTTTTTGTGTGTGGAGCACAGATTAACGATTTGTTGTGATTAAGTTTTTTGCACACCAAGGAGTTAGAGATGATTTTGTATTCCGGTACGACATGCCCGTTTTCTCACCGTTGCCGCTTCCTTTTGTATGAAAAGGGAATGGACTTTGAAGTTCGTGATGTTGACGTTAATAACATTCCGGCCGATATCCTCACGATGAATCCTTACGGTGAAGTACCGGTTTTGGTCGAACGTGAATTTTTCCTCTACGAAGCCAATATCATCTGTGAATATTTGGATGAACGTTTCCCGCACCCGCAATTGATGCCGGCTGAGCCCGTATTGCGTGCTCGGGTGCGTCTGTTTATGTTCAATTTTGAACGTGAGCTGTTCACTCATGTGAAGACACTTGAATCCCGTCAGGTTGACGAGGCTGCCAAAGAAATCGCACGTACAAATATTCGTGACCAATTGACGGCGATGGCTCCGATTTTCACAAAGAATAAATACATCTTCGGTGAAGACTTCACGATGTTAGATGTCGTGATGGCTCCGTTGTTGTGGCGTTTGGGTGTTTACGGTATTGAGCTGCCCAAGTCCGCAGCTCCGTTGCATAAGTACGCTGAGCGACTTTTCTCGCGTCAGTCTTTTATCGATTCCATGACGCCGTCAGAAAAAGTGATGCGCCGCTAAACAAAGAAAGGTTATTTGATTATGTCAAGACCATCCATTAAGTCCTATTTGGTTCAGGCCATTTGGAATTGGTGTACGGACGTGGGGCTGACACCCTATGTTCTCGTACGGGTCGATGATAATTGCGTAGTGCCTCAGGAGTTTGTCGAAGACGGACAAATTATTTTCGACATATCCTCTGAGGCTACTCATAACTTAACTTTTGATGATCGAGAAATTAGCTTTGAAGCCCGTTTTGGAGAAAAGGCACTGCGTTGTCGGGTTCCTTATCGCAACATTGCCGGAATGTTCCCGCAGGAAGAACCGAATAAAGGAATGATGTTCAGTCCTAATAGTGATGAACCCGAGGATGAAGAAATTAAACCGACCCCTCCCAAACCGATTTTTTCTCGTGTAAAATAAGCGCTTCTTTGATGCCCGTTTAGCTCAGTTGGTAGAGCAACCGCCTTGTAAGCGGTAGGTCGTCTGTTCGAGTCAGTCAACGGGCACCAAACAACTTTCCGCACAGTTAAGACTGATGCGGATTTTTTTTGAATTGAAAAATGATCATTTCCGAGTTGAAAAGCAACCAAAGAACTGATGCACAGGTCAATGAATTAGTGGATGTTTGGGAAGATTCTGTGCAAGCAACGCATTCTTTTTTAACGCAGACAGACATTGAAACAATCAAACCCTATGTTCCCAATGCCATAAGGGTAGTGCCGCATTTATTGGTCGCAAGAGGAAATACAGGCTCGATGCAAGGTTTTTTGGGAATTTCAGGTCAAAAGATTGAGATGCTTTTTATTGCCTCTCAGTGTCGCGGACAGGGTTTGGGTAAGAAATTGATAAAAACAGCCATGTCCCATTATCCAATTACCGATGTGGTGGTTAACGAGCAAAATCAGCAGGCAATAGGATTTTATGAGCATATGGGTTTTGAAGTTTATGATCGATCGGCGACAGATGAACAAGGAGGGCCTTTCCCGATTTTGTTTATGAGAAAACATTAGCTCGTCATATAAGGGAATTCATTAATCGAGAAATTTGTTTTGAACGCATACACTTACGCCTGTAAGTAATTCTGCTTATTTCTCCGTTCATACGGTCTTTTGATAAAGGCAACGAACACTATGGAATGGTTCCATTCGCTCCTAACCGATACAAATTCAATTGCCCATATTGCGCTGATTTATGCGGCTATTATCACTATTGGGCTGGCGGTCGGTCGAATAAAAGTCAAGGGAATTTCTCTGGGCGTTATTGGTGTTTTGTTTGTTGGCCTTTTGTTTGCACACTTCGGTGTCAAGATTAATCCGGATGTTTTGGGATTTACCAGAGACTTCGGTCTGATTGTTTTTATTTTCTTTGTTGGTCTTCAGGTGGGACCGTCATTTTTTTCATCCTTTAAAAGTGTCGGATTAGTTTTAAATGGGTTGATGCTCTTTACAGTCCTCACGGGTATTGCCTTAACGGTTATTTTGTACTTCATATTCAGCGACCATGTTTCACTGGCGCAAATTTTGGGTGTGCACTACGGGGCCATTACTTGCACACCGGGGTTGGGCGCCACAAAAGAGGCTTTGGCAGATATGGGGTACCACGGTGAAGATATCGCTATTGCCTATGCCTGCGCCTATCCGTTGGGTCTGGTGACGATTATTGGTATCGCTATTCTTTTACGTGTGATGTTTCGAGTGGATTTGGAACAAGAAGATCGCCAATGGGAAGATGAAGAAAAAGAAATTAATCAGGCTCCTGTGGTTTTCCACATATATATCACAAACCACATGCTCGATGGACTAACCATTCGAGAATGTCGCCGCCGTATTCCTCGGCCCTTTATTTGTTCTCGTCTTTTGCACAAAGGCGAGATAACCAGCCCATTTGCCGATACGGTACTGCATTACGGAGATACGATTCGTGTAGTGGCTACGCCCGAACAGAAGATGGATATTGTTGCGGCTTTTGGTCAGGAAGACAATCGCATTGATTTGGCAACCGAACACTCTCCGATTGAGCGGCAGCGTGTCATTGTTACACGCAATGAAATGAATGGACGAACTGTTGGTGACTTGGAATTGAGTAATACCGATGGTGTGCACATTACACGCGTTTGGCGAGCCGGTATGGAATTATTCCCATACGACAAAATGCATTTGCAAGTTGGTGATATCTTGCAATGTGTTGGCCCGATTAATGCCATTAAGCGGTTAGCCGGTATCGTGGGTAATCGCCCCAAAGTGTTGGAGCAGCCCAATTTAGCTGCTATTTTCCTGGGCATTACCTTAGGTGTCTTGGTCGGCTCTATTCCATTGATGGTTCCCGGAATGCCTACGCCGATTAAGTTAGGTTTGGCGGGCGGCCCTTTGGTTATCTCTATTTTGTTAGGGCGCTTCGGAGCAACACTTCACTTGGCAACGTACACCACCAATGCGGCTAATTTAGCCGTCAGAGAGATCGGTATTTCGCTCTTTTTAGCGAGTGTCGGCTTGACGGCCGGTGGTACTTTTGTCGATAGCCTCGTTGCCGGTAACGGTCTTTTGTATGTTGGTATAGGCTTTATTATCACGTTTGTGCCGCAAATTTTGGTTGGTGTTATTTCTCGTCTTTTCCTCAAAATGAACTATCACACCATTTTGGGATTGTTGATCGGTGCCTGTACAAATTCGCCGATATTGGCCTACGCGGCTTCGCTTTCAGAAAAAAGTGCAACGGCTGTTGCCTATTCCACGGTCTATCCTCTGGCGATGTTCTTGCGTGTGGTTACCGGTCAAATTATTTTGGTCGCGATGTGGTCGTATGTTTCTTTGGTTTAAAGAAAAGTGACTGATAAGAAGGAGAGGTTTGAGTCTTCTTATCCTGGATAAACTGAAAAAAGGAACACAGATTGTCAATTGTTCATTGGCTCACTCAAGCTTATGGACGTGAGCGATATGCTGATTTCAAAAGCTGTTCAGATCGAAAGGAATGGCTCGGGCTGGTTCTATTTCAGATCATTGCTTATTGCACTTTTATTGCTTTGGGTGTGGTCTGTAATTTGCTTGTTGTGACAGCCGATGAAGTTATAACCTGGCCGATTTATTTAACCACTTCCTTAGTTTTTGTTTTTGCTCTTTACTCCTTTGTTCCAGGCCTGGCCCTGACGGTCAGACGGTTGCATGATATCGGTGTGAGCGGATGGTGGAGTCTCTGTTATTTCCTTCCTCCCTTAATGACAGGTCTTGAGGTGCAGACCTGGATTGTCAATGCCTTAGTTGTGTTTGGTATTTTTGTAATGCTTTTGCCTTCTAAGAAAGAAAATAATCGCTTTCGCGTTTAGTTTTCTGCAACTTGCTTTAAATAAACAATAATTCGGCATTTTTGAGTCAATAAAACGTTACTTCTCCCAGTAAATTAGAAGCAGAATAGTGGGAGGTTATAGACATGTTGTCAAAAAGAGAATTCTTGAAAGCTGTTGTTGGACTCACAACACTCGTTGGAACGCATTCAAGCCTAGCCAAAGAAGCCGCTCAATTTCCGATGAAACGAACCGCTATTGTTTACTATAGCCATAGTGGGAACACTCGAACTGTGGCTTCTCGTCTCTCTGCTTTGACAGCGGCTCCGGTATTTGAAGTTGTTCCTCAAACGCCTTACCCAAACGCCTATCGCCCGACAACAAATCAAGTGCGCGAGGAAATGCAAAAAGGGTATTTGCCGCCAATTCATACACCATCCATTGATTTGAATAATTTCGATATTCTCATCATAGGTACGCCGACATGGTGGCATCACATCGCTCGTCCCGTCGCTTCATGGCTAAGTCAAACCGATCTTTCCGGGAAAGTCATCATGCCTTTTAATACCCATGGGGGTGGTGGTCTTATGCAAACGAGGGATGATTTTGTTCAAATGTGTCCAAAATCTACTGTGACACAAAGTTTGACGATTTACGGAAGTGGAGATGGTGACTTAGATGAACAGATCCTTCGTTGGTTAAAACAGGTAAATCCGTAACATTTATGTATTGGAGGCAACCTGTAGAAGCATTTTTTTGCGCTATGATGAAAAGAAAAAATGAGGTGCCCCATGCGTTTTTCGATTGTATTTTTTAGTGCGGCAGGTCACACGTTAAAGGTTATCCGCCACGTAGCCGAGCAGATGGGAGGAATGGACAAGACGGTGGACTTGTCCGATCCATTCTTAAAGGAGTGCACCTTCGGAAAAGAGGAGCGGGTAATTATTGCTTGTCCTGTTTATGGCGGACGAATACCAGGGATTGTGGTTGAACGGCTCCAGAAAGTATCATTTGAATCAACTCGTGTGGTTACGCTCGTAACTTATGGCAATAGAGCTTACGAAGATGCGTTATTGGAATTAAATGACACAATTCTTGCCAGGGGCGGCATTCCAATTGCCAGTGCTGCCGTTGTAACGCAGCATTCAATGGTGCCGACTGTGGCGGCCAATCGACCGACTGAGGTAGATTTTCAAAATCTTTCGGTTTTTGCCCGTTTTGCACTACAAAAATACGATGATACGCACGCAGTTCCAGTTGAAGTGCCTGGTAATCGCCCCTATCGGGCGTGGAGCAAAATGCCGGTCACTCCCGTGGTCAGCGGTAAATGTGTTCGATGCGGCATGTGTATTCAACGTTGTCCAACAATGGCCATTTGGATTACCGATCCGAAGAAGACCGATCCGTCTAAGTGTATTTTGTGCATGAGGTGTGTGGCAATGTGTCCGCAAGGAGCAAGAAGTCTGCCAGCGGCCGCACAACAGGCCATTGAAAAAAAACTCGCTCCCGTTGCGAAGTTAACGCGTGAGAACGAGTTTTTCTTCTAGCAAAGCTCAGAAATTAAGCTTCTTAGGCTTTTTCACCGTTTTCAATGGCATCAATCAATTTAGGCAACTCTTCCATGGTGTCGATAACAAAATCGGCACCGTTGGCAAAGAATGTTTCGCGAGCCTTTTTACGAAGGGCAAATTGCTCCAGGGCGGGCAATTTATCCCAGGTGGTTTTGTCTAGACCAATGATGGAGCTGCCTTCCGTGATCCCAACGGCGATTAACCCTGCATTTTTTCCCTCGCGCATGTCAGATACAGTATCGCCGACCTTGACAATGCGGCGCACGTCCTGAAGACCAAGACGCTTCATATTCTCAAATACCATGTAAGGCCAAGGACGGCCAAAACCACCGGTGTCGTCAGCGGTTACAAGCATGTCGGGGTTGTAGCCGGCCTTCGATGCTTCACGAGTGACGACTTCCATCATGGAGGCGGTAAAACCGGTGGTCGAGCCAATTTTGATGCCTTTTTGACGCAAAGCGGCAACAGCGTCCAAGACATAGGGCTTAATGTCACAATGCTGAGGTAGCACGGCCATCAACGCTGGTTCAAAGTCAGCGTAAAGGGCTTCAACATCATCGGAATTAGGAATGCGCTTGTAGCGTTCTTCCCAGGCTTTTTCAATGCGCGGCATGCGCAACATTGTGCGAATATGGTCACGTTTTAAAAGACCCATTGGGGCGCGAGTTTCTTCGTCGGTGACTTCAATGCCCGCACGACGAAAAGCTTCCATAAAGGCGCTGACAGGACTTGTTGAGCCGAAATCAACGGTTGTACCGGCCCAGTCAAAAATCACAGCTTGAATGTTAGGCATGGTTAACCTCGTCTAAATAAGCTTTGAAAATCGCTAAAACACGTTTAACGTCTTCTTCGTAAATTTCACCGATGTTGCCCAAACGGAAGGTGTCACGCTCGGTAAGTTTGCCGGGATAGATAACGTAACCATGGTTTTTCAAGTAGTCGTACATACCGGCAAATGTGAAATTAGCGTTCTTAGGATAGAAGAAAGTGGTGATGATCGGTCCTTGATGAGTGGTGTCAATGTAGGCATCAAATCCAAGTTCTTTCATTCCGTCACGAAGCATCTTGTTGCATTGAGCATAGCGAGCGTGACGAGCGGCGATGCCGCCTTCTGCCTTCAATTCGGCGATGGCTCGATGAAATGCCGCAACGACATGAGTCGGAGAGGTAAAGCGCCATTTACCGCCGTCTTTTTCCATCACGCGCCATTGATCATAAAGATCCAAAGACAAAGAGCGGGCATTGCCTTTGCTGGCTTGCAGTTTCTCAATATTGGCGATGATAAACGAGAAACCGGGGACGCCTTGAATGCATTTATTGGCCGAAGAAATAAGGAAGTCGATACCGATTTCAGGCACGTTGATATCTACACCGCCAAAAGAACTCATGGCATCCACAACGAAGGTTTTGCCGGCCGCTTTTACAACAGAACCCACGGCAGCGATGTCATTGAGAATGCCTGTGGTCGTTTCACTATGCACCATGGCGACGATGGTGACATCGGGATTGGCGGCTAAAAATTCTTCCACCTTCTTAGCATCAGGAATACTGTCCCAAGCAAAATCCAACCGTTTGAAATGGATACGGTGATAGGTAAGGATTTGGCACATGCGTTCGGTGTATGCGCCATTGACAAGAACCAAAACACAATCATCAGCTCCGGGGATGGATGAGAGCACGGATTCAACACCAAATGTGCCGCTGCCTTGCATCAAAACAGTTGTGTATTCATTGGGATTGGCGTGAGCCAATTCAAGCAATGAACGGCGCACTTCCTGAGTCATTTCCTTGTAGTCTTTATCCCATGTGCACCGGTCAACAAGCATTTCCTCGCGCACTGTCAATGAGGAAGTGAGGGGACCGGGGGTGAGTAATTTGTAAGTATTCGGATCTTGAATAGTCATAATTTTTCCAATTTTTCTAAGTGGCAGCGGGACGAAAAACTCGTCCCGCCTTTCGTTATGTGTGGGAAAGGATTATTTATTTTGACCTTTAACTAATTTTTGGTGAGCTTCAAGCAATTCAACAGTCAATGCTTCCTTGTACATTTTGGGATTGGCCGGTTTATTTTCAGCCGAAACCGTTTCGCCCTTGTACAAAGCTACCGGGTAGTACTTCAAAAGTTCCGTGCGACCATGCTTGATGATCGTTTCAGCCATCTTTTGAGCATTAGGATTGGTTTTGTCACCCTTGTCAATAACAGCAATGGCTTCTTGAAGTTGGAAATTGCCTTCGGTGGGATCGATGTAATCAATCGGCAATCCTTTGGCTTTATCGGCCACGGCTTGATGGCGCAGTCCGAAACCAACCGCCACTTCACCGGCGCGCAACTTCTTCAAAGGAGCAGAACCGGATTTTTCCAAATGAGCACCAGCGTTCTTTTCAATGGCTGCGATTGTCTTAGCGCCTTGTTCTTCACCTTCGGCAGACAGTACAGCTTGAGTCATCAGCCAAGAAGTGGATGAACCCATGATGTCAGGTACGGAGATGTGGCCTGCGTATTCCGGTTTAGCCAGGTCGGCAATGGACTTGGGAGCCGGCAGACCAGATTCCTTGAGCACTTGAGTATTGACGAAAAGAGCACCCGTATTGCCTAAAATCGGAGCGTAGTAAGAGGGGGTGGGATTAATCGGTTCGGTCTTAAACGTCAAATTTTGGAACATCTGATTTTTCTTTTGGAAACTGTCCAAATAATAAGTGCTGATCGTGACCAAATCGGCTTCAATATTCTTTCCTTCAGCAGCGATCTTTCCGCCTAACTCAGAGGTGCCGAAGGATTGCATCAAATAGGCACCCTTGAAGCCATTGTTGTCGAGCGCATTTTTCATCGCTTGTTGTGCTTCTTCGTCAGCGTTGGTGTAGATCACCACTTGTTTAGTGGGTTCTGATGCTGCGGCAGTCTTCTTGTTTTGGGCATCACCGTTGTCGCTGCAGGCCGACAACCCCAAAACAGCAGCGGTTAAAACCGAGAGGGAAAGAACAGAGACGCGTTTCATACAGTTAACTCCTTAATTGTTAGATCGATTGATTCGCTTTGCGAGTCGTAGCGGATTGGAAAAAGTTTTTTAACTTGGTCAATAAGCCTTGACCATGATGGGTTTGCACGTAACCGGTCAGCGCGTCGAAAATAAGCTTCGCAGCTACGTTAGTAAGGAAAACTAAAAGCGATAAAACAAAAATTTCTTCAAATTTTTCAAAGTATTGAAGTTCTTTAATTTTTGTTGTTAAAAGCATCGTGCGCGCGCCCGTGAGGAACACAACAGCGCTGATGGTGACCATGGCACTGACGAAGAAGTACTGGAACATTTGCAACAGTGTCGGCAAAGAGTTCGGGACAATGACGCGAGAGACTGTTTTTATCCAACTGTCGCCCATTAAAGCCCCCGTTGTTTCCCAGCCGGCATTCATTTTTGAAAGTGCGGAGGTAGCCATCATGTATGGCGTGGTAAAGAAGTGCACGAGGTTGGCTAACACCAAAATGGTGAATGTATTGGCTAAAGGAGTGCCGCTCATGGCAAAGAGAAATCCGATACCAAGCACCATGCCCGGAACGGTGTTGGTGATCATGGCAAAGGAGTCCATTGTGGTTTGACACCATGAGGGCAGTTGTGATCGAGCCTTAACCAAAGCAGCGGCGTAACAGAAAATCGTGCCGACAGCTGCCGAGACGAGAGCGACGCCGATGGAGTGTTCATAGACTTGCCAGATAGAGCTGTCACTGACAATACGAGTGATGACATCCAACGTGAAGTAAGGCTGATAAGGCCATTGTTTCACGAAAGGTACGACAAACATCACGACAAAAACGGATAACAGCGCAAGTGAAATGAGAGCGTAGTAAAGCAAGTACAGAGCATCTCTAAATGCGTTCGTCGATACTTCGGCTTTAGAAATTTTGTTGTATCGAAAATTAAAGCGATCAACCCAACGCAGCATAACAACGGAGGCAACCGAGGGCACAAGCATTGCCATGGCGATAACAGCGCCTTCTCCAAAGTTAGGTATGGCGCCCATCATGGTTGTGTAAAGCTGTGTGGCGATGACTTCATATTCACCAGCGATGGATACCGGGATACCGAAATCGGTAAATGAAAGGAAGAAACTCAGAATAAAGGCGGATAAAAGTGACCCGACAACCGGTCGAACGGCGGTCATGTAAAAGGTCTGCCATGGACCGTCCCCCATCAGTTTGGAGACAGTAATAAAGTTACGATCAACGTAAAAAAAGGCGTTATAAAGAATCAGAAAAGCCGGCGGCAGCGTATAAATAACATCGGCAATCAGTAATCCCCAGAAACCATAGATAGAAAATGGGGGAGGCGCAATTAATTGACTGATGAGACCTAAACGTCCGAATGAGTAGATGACTGCAAAACCGTATGTAATAGATGGCAAGAAAAGCGGCAGTAGGACGATGATTTGAATAACTTTCTTTACGCCGGGGCGAATTCTTGTAAAGTGAAGACCGTATGCGCAGAAAAAGGCCATCAAAGTCGCAATGGCTGCTGAAATACCGGAAACGGTGAAACTGTTGGCTAAGGCTGTCCAAAAGCTGCTTTGTGAAAGCAGGGAGGTGTAATTGGCCAGTCCAATGCCGCCCTCTTTGGTTAGAACGGATTGAAATAAAACACAGCCCAGCGGATAAAGCAAAATAGCCGCTAATGTGAGCGTGATGAGGATATAAAGAACTTTTAGTTCTTTTTGTCCTTTACCGAATAATGCCGCTAGCATAGAAATTCCTCTCCATTAAGCGACGGCTTGACCGAATGCTTGAAAGGGTTGAGGTTTGGCAATTCGGGATGATGCAGGTGTTGTTTGGGGCAAACTTTCGCTAAAAAGCTTCAGAATATTGCTTCGCTTAATGTTGAGCTGCGACAAAATAAATTGTCGGATAAAGTCATTGGCCGGATTGCTGATAATCGTTTGCGGATCAGCAAACTGTGCGATTTTGCCTTCGTTAATGATGAGAACTCGATCGGATAACGTTAGAGCCTCTTCCGGGTCGTGAGTCACAATCAATGTGGTCAGCTTATATTGACGCGCGACCGTGCGGATTCTTTCTTTAATGGACTCTTTAATGATGCCATCAAGTGCAGAAAGCGGTTCATCCAAAAGCAAAAGGCGAGGCTTTAAAACGAGCGTTCGAGCAATGGCTACGCGTTGTTTTTGTCCGCCCGACAGTTCATCGATGCGTTGATCGAGGTGTTTTCTCAAGCCAAGTAAATCAATTAGATCAGTGACTTCTTCACGAGTAGAGGCATTGGGATTGTTTCTCAGACCATAGAGAATGTTTTCTCGTGCGTTTAAATTGGGGAAAAGCGCGAAATCCTGGAAAACAATGTTAAAGCCACGGTCTCTCATGGAAACGTGACTGAGATCTTCTCCATCGTAAATTAACTGGCCTTCCGTTAAGTCCGTTAAGCCCAAGATCAAATTCAACAAAGTCGTTTTCCCGCACCCGGAAGGTCCAAGAATTGAAACAATTTCGCCTTGGTTAATACTCAAAGAAATATCAGAGAGAATCTCACGGTCACCGAAACGTTTTGAGATATGTCGCAATTCGAGCATGAAAACGGAACTCCTATCAATAATGGGTGAAATTATTGAAGGCGCTTATGAAAGAATTTCGACGTTTAGGTGAAGATTCGGTGACAAAGAAATAAGTACAAAACTTATTCGAAATGAAATAAATTGTTAAGAAACAATGAGATAGCTGAACATTGAGGAAACTGTATCTGTCATCTAGGTGTCATTTTTTAATAATTGAATTTTGGGTAAGAAAATTTTTGAATAAAAGAGTAGGTTACCAAAACCAATAATCAAATAATGATCAACCACCCAGCGCATTATGGGCTCTGCTCTCAGTGCCAGCTTTTTATTTAAGAATTTCAATGGATAAACCAAGAGAGTGTTAACTGCGCCCCTGCTTAAATAAGAGACTTTTGTCACACTCTCTTTGAAAACGAGTCGCAAAGGTTAATCTTCATCCATTTCGGCGATTGCCTCAATTTCAACTAAACAACCGAAATGAAGATCTGTAGTAGAAACAACGACGCGGCCAGGTTTGTGATCACCGAAAAATTCCGCATAGACTTCGTTGATGGGTCCCCAATATTCGACACTAGGGGTGTAGACGCGGCAAAATACCACTTGATCGCGCCTGACGCCAGCTTCCTTTAAAACTCGATCAACATTATCTAAAGCGAGTCGCGTGTGGTCTTTGATGTCACCTTTGCAGACTTCTCGAGTATCCGGATCTATGGACAGTTGCCCCGAAACATAGAGCATACCTTTGGAAATAACACCGGCACTGTAGTGGCCCTTATTTTCGCCTTTAAACGGAGGACAAACCAACTTCATTATTTTTCTCCAATGTCACTAAAGTTAATAGAAGTTTAAGACGATTAAAAACAAATACTTTGCTTTTAATCGCATTTTCCCCATTTTTACAGCCGAAGCATTTAAGAAGACACCACTTTAGGAAATGTCAGAAGCATACGTATTAAAAAACTTATCGCTAAGGATAAGTTCTTACGCCTGTGAGATTTTTTAAAACACAATGAAATCATTGCGCTTAAGATTGTTTTCTAGTCCTTATCAGGAGAAACAGAAATGTACAGTGCTCAAGAGATCCAACAATTTTTATCGGAAAAGTCGGCGCAATTAAATGCTTGTCGTCACCATTTGCATCAACATCCTGAGATCGGTCTTCAATTGCCGGAAACGTCGGCCTTTATTGAAAAAGAGTTACGTTCTTATGGCGTAGATGAAATCCATAAAGGGTTTGGTTCTTCCGCGTTGGTCGCCGTCATTCATGGGAAAAAGAAAAGCGATAAGTGGATTGGATTGAGGGCAGATATGGATGCCTTGCCCTTATTGGAGCAAAGTGGGGCCGAGTACGCCTCAGTTAATGAAAAACGTGCTCACTCATGCGGACATGATGGGCATATGACTGTCGCTTTGGGCGCATGTCGTTTCCTTGCATCACACAGAGATTTTGAAGGCAGTGTTGCCGTTATTTTCCAGCCGGGAGAAGAGGGTTATGCGGGCGCCCGCTTAATGGTAGAAAACGGCTTATTTGAAAAGTTTCCGATTGCGGAAATCTATGCTACCCATTGTGAGCCCACGCTTGATGTTGGGCAGATAGGCATTGATCCGGGGTATATCATGGCGGCCGCGGATATTTTCACCATTGATGTTACCGGTCGGGGAGGACATGGGGCGAAACCGCAAGTGGCCGTTGACAGTGTGTTGGTAGCTTCACAAATTGTTGTTAGCGCTCAGTCTATTGTGAGCCGCAACGTTAATCCGTTGCAAGGTGCGGTCGTCAGTTTTGGAGCGATTTTAGCGGGTGATGAAAACGGATCCAGTGTTCTGCCTCAAACAGCCAAACTGATTGGCACCTGCAGAAGTTTTGAGCCTGATGTTCAGGATCGGGTGCAACAGCGTTTGGGTGAAATTGCTGAAGGTGTTGCGAGTGCCTACGGAGCCCGGGCTCAGTGTCACTACACGCGCTTATATCCAGCCCTTTTAAATCATGAACAACAAGCATTAGCCGTTAAGGAGATTGTTCGGAATTGGTTGGGAGAGGAGGGCTTAAAGCCCGCTCCCCAACAGATGACAGCGGAAGATTTTGCCTTTATGACTCAAGTGTGCCCCGGTTGTTTGTTCCGTTTAGGAATTCGAGATCCGAAGCACACGGCCAGTCTTCATGAGTGTGAGTTTGATTTCAATGACGAGGCGACTCTCTACGGCTCAACATTGATGGTTCTTATTGCTTTAAACCGCTTAAAGGCGGTTAACGCCTAACACTTTAGGAAAGATAGTTTTCTGCGATTCGGGCAAAAATACTGGCTCCCACAGGCAGAATGGCGTCGTTGAAATCATAAGACGGATTGTGAAGGGCGCAGGGACCGGGGCCATGTCCCTCTTGTCTGTGTTTGCCCTCGCCGTTACCGATAAAAAAGAGTGCGCCAGGGCAGTGTTTTAGAAATACACCGAAATCCTCAGAGGGCATAACCGGCTCTTGTATAAGGACCGCCTCTTGACCTAATACCTCTGTCGCGGCATTTTGTATTTGATCGACCCATTGAGGGTTATTCGTTACGGGTGGTACTTGACGGATGAAGTTGACTTCGGCCGTCGCGCCGAACGCACAGGCTACATGTGAAGCAATCTTTTGCATATGATCGGCAATAAGGTTTGTCACATCTTCTGAAAAGGTTCTTACCGTTCCTTCAATTTCAGCCGTATCAGCAATAACGTTATAAGTTTCCCCGGCAGTGATTTTGCAAATGGATAGCACAGCTGGATCAATAGGACGCTTTATACGGGTGATGATTCCTTGAAGGCTATTGGCAATTTGGACGGCGACAAAAAGGGGATCAATCCCGTTATCGGGCATGGCGCCGTGGGCTCCGCGACCTCGGACAAGGATTCTGAAAGCATTGCAGCTGGCCATTATGGTTTGCCTATTGAGGGCAATTTTTCCTTGAGGAACGTCCGGCCAATTATGGCAGGCAATCATGCAGTCTGTCGGGAATCGCTCAAACAGACCGTCATTGACCATATCACTGGCTCCTCCGTCTTGTTCTTCACAGGGCTGAAAAATAAATTGAACCGTACCGTTGAAGTGTTGGGTCTCAGCAAGATATCTGGCGGCTAAAAGAGCCATCGTCATATGGCCGTCATGACCACAAGCATGCATCACCCCCTTATTGACGGAAGCATGAGCAAAACAATTAGCTTCTTCAATCGGCAATGCATCCATATCCGCCCGAATAGAAAGGCACTTGGATGAGTCTCCGCATTTTAAAAGAGCTACGACACCGGTACCGGCAATTTTCGTATGAACCTGATAACCCCATTGACGAAGATAATTGGCAATTTTTTCAGCGGTTACATTCTCCTGATGACCGACTTCGGGGTATTTATGAAAATCACGTCTTATGGCGGTAAATTCCGGTGTTAATTCTTCAATACGTTTAATTAATTTCATGATAATTGCACGAAAATAACAACAAAAGAAGCCTCAAAAATGGATTTTGAGGCTTAATGATTGAGTGCTATTGTTGAGAGGCTTGAGGTTTTTTACCTAACCATTTTTCGTAGATTTTGTCGTATTCACCATTTTCCTTAATGATTTTTAGGCCTTTATTCAATTTTTCAAGCAAAGCTTTGTTGTTTTTGGCGACGGCAAATCCGTTTTGTTTGGGGTTATAGATGTGCGGAACCATCATAATGTCTTCATCGTTATGCTTAGTTAAGTAGTACAGAGTCACTGTCTTATCAACCATGACGGAGTCGCACCCGTTCATTTTTAATTCCATGAAAGCTTCGCCGATTTGATCGAAATTGGCAACGGTGGCGTTTTTGACAGTTGAGGCCAAAATAGAGCCAGTTGAGCCAATTTGAGCGCAGATGCGTTTACCCTCCATATCTTTTAGTGTTTTAAATTTATCGGAATTTTTCTTTTGAATGACCATGACTAAGCCGACATCGTAGTAGGGATCGGTAAAAAGCACTTGTTTTTGCCGTTCTGGCGTAATGGTAATGGCTGCTGCACCGACATCAACCATGTTACTTTGCAGAGCGGGGATTAATCCCGCAAATTGCATGTTTTGGATTTTGGCTTCATCGCCCACCGCTTTGGCAATAGCATTAATCAGATCGATATCAAACCCGACAATTTCGTTGGTTTTCGGATCTTTAAATTCAAAAGGAGCGAGTCCAGCATCGGTGCCGACCAAAAGTGTACCGGCCATGGCAGAACCACTGGCAATCATGGAACTTAAGAGAGCGCTTAATAAAATTTTTTTCATGATGAACTCCAAACATAAAAGTCGATTTCCCGACAGTGTATGCGGACGGTTTTTGATCAACAAGGTGTTAACACATTGAAAGATAAAAAGAATATTGATGAAATAGACGATTATTACGAATAAATGGTCGGCAAAATTAATAATGTTTGAAATTCAAGAAGATAAGTAGTGGGAGCGCATGTTTTTGGAAAGGTTGAATAAGTTTTTTTCTCTAGTTATTTTGAGTTAGAAATGGGTAAAAAGTGTTAGATAAAAAGCAGCGATAACAGTGAAATCACTTAGTTCATTACAAGAATGTTTTAAATTATAATTTCTTATAAAACAATGAATTAGAAAAAGTTTGCTGTATTTTCTGAAAAATAGACAAGACTGTCGACAAAAATAAATTTTGATGCGAGTCAAAAGAAAAAGGCTTCCTTAGTATCTGGAAGCCTTTAAACACTTGAAAACCGTAGCCTTAGAGCTTTTTGGCCTTATCCCAAGCTTCGATAAAGAGGTTAATGACAACGTCAAGACCTCCGTGATTGACACGATACGGCGCACTGGCGGCCACAATCGGTTTACCGTGATAGGCAAAGCCCAGGCCGGCTGTTTTGATCATTTCTAGATCATTGGCACCATCGCCTCCGGCAATGGCTTGTGAATGGTGTAAACCATAAAGCATGCATAGCATATCCAAAGCGCGGCGCTTACCATCGGCGTCTAAAATTTCACCGCCTCCGGGGCCCGTGGTTTCTCCTGTGAGCACGCCGTCTTTCTCAATCAATCGATTGCAAAGGTAGCCGGTCATTCCGAGCTCTTCACACACAACCTTGGCGATCGTGTCAAAGCCTCCAGAAAGAATATAAGTTTTAAGACCGTGCTCTTTTGCAAAGTTGATTAACTCAGTGGCACCCGGCATTAATTTGGCATGAGAGGCCGTGACTTCCACGTAGTGGGCCGGATGACCTTTAAACAGTTTTACGCGTTCTCTCAAGTATTCGGCAAAAGGCATATGACCTTGCATGGCGATTTCAGTCATACGGGCTACTTCTTCGCCAACGCCGCACTGCCAGGCAATATCATCAATGCATTCAAGCTCAATGAGTGTGCTATCCATATCAAGCGCAAGTAAGCCAAAGTTTTTGATGCTGAGGCCATTAGGCACACAATTAACATCAAAACCTTGTTTAGTTGCCTGTTCTACTAATTCTTGAGTTAAGGTGCTGTCGGCTTCATTGACACGGACTGCATCCGGTTTAATCCAAATATTTCTAAGATTAAGTTTTTCAGCAAAGGCCTCAGCCCCTGCTCCTTGAATAACAATATCCATCGTTGATTACTCCGATTGATTTAAAGCCTCAATATTGCAAGTACCCGCTCTTGCTCCCTCGGTAACATAGACGTGATTACCGAATCGTACACGCTGGATATACTGCATAAATTTTCCCTCTTGGAGAGTGAGGATTTCTTCTTCACAATCCATTTTTTCTCTACCACCGATAGCTTCGGTCAGTAATCGTGCAGAAGGCATAGGGGAAAGAGCAGACTCATTTCCTAACAATCCCATCAGTGTCATTACGGTCAAGGCGAAATCGTCATGTCCGGCCGGTTCTGTGTGTACTGCTTCCGGTGCTTGAAATTGGTCGCCTTTAACAGCTAAAAGACTGTTAATTTCCACTGGTAAAAGACCACCATGGTTGCCAGTTCCAATTTCCAGCGAAGCGCCCATAACGAGTCGTCCTGTTCGAGGATTATTTCGCATAGTCACTCGAAGATCGGGGCCTCTGGCGTGATCGGAGGAAATGAGAGCTTCGGAAAAAGTGCCTTTTACGCGCCCTTCTACATCATTTTCGCTGCTGCCGATTTTGGGTTGTGAGAATATCATGCCCACTTCTTCGATACTTATTAATTCATCCCGAAGTCGTAGTAAATTGTTTTCAGTAGGATGAGTTAACCAAAGTCCCAACGTATAGTCACCAATCATGACTATATCGTTGTCTTGAGGTTTAAGTCCATTCTGAAGATCTTTACCGGATATAACCTTCCAGCCTTTTTCTATCAATTTGCTCTTCAAGTCATAGTGGGCACAGACTGTTCCGTGTCCGTGGTCTGACATAACAGCGAGTTGAACACCTTCTTTTTCTCCTTCTGTTGTCCACCAATCTAAAACACGCTTAAAAGCATCATCAGCCGCTTTTCTGGCTTGACGAGTTTTGTCATTAAATATCCCGAATTCGTGGCTTGAATGGTCAGGTTCACCAATCCAAAGAATGGTGACATCGCCTAAACCGCGAGGTAATTCGTAGTCAAAGAATAGGTCAGCAACAAGTTTTGTTCCGTCAAAGTCTGGGAACTTCAGTGCAACGCCGCTGCCCCATTTCGCACGAAGGGCTTCACGTTCTGATGCGGGCAGTGTGAGTCCGATATCGTGTACACAACAGTTTAAGTGACCACTGTAACGATCTGCGTGAATATGCTGCAGACGAGTGCTGCCTGAGGAATTCGCGCAAATAACCCGCAATGTTTTACCGGCTAGTCCCAATCGATCCCCTAGTGTGGGGACTTGAATTAAGTCGACTGCAGCGTCTTGTGTTTCAATGCTGGAAACACTAGAGCCAACGAAAACACTTTTTTCCGAAGGCATTTCTCGATTAAAAAAGGCATTTGCGATGATACCGTGTCGATTAGGACGAAAACCGGAGAAAATGCTTGGATGATTAACATAGGTCTCGGTTGGGAAAGTGGCTAAATAACGATTCCAACGGTGTGATTGAGCAATAAATGCCGAAAGAGTTGGCATGTCTTCATCAATACAGTCAGGCCGTAAGCCATCAAAGCCCACGATAACGAAACGAGTCTGTTTTTCAGTCATATTTATCTGCCTTGCGGTTCTAATTTTTGTTGAACAAAATCACCCAAAATGGACATTGAGAGAGTTGAAAGGACAATGACAACCCCTGGAATGACAGCAATCCACCAGGCGGTCGTAAGGTAGTCACGACCAAAACCAAGCATTGTGCCCAAGGAACTCATTGGAGGCTGTACACCAACGCCCAAAAAGGACAGTGATGTTTCGAGCAAAATCATTCCCGGAAAGTTCAGTGTCATATTGACAACAAGAGCGGAGGCAATGTTGGGAAGGATGTGACGAATGGCAATACGCCAGGTTGGAATCCCTAAGCCTTCAAGCGCATTCGCATAACCTTCCGTGTAAGCGGAACGAGCTAGATTACGGGTCAGGCGGGCGTAACGATCCCATCCATAAACAGCCATAATGACAACAATGACCGTAACGTTGGTACCCAAGAATGCCAAGATAGTTAAGGCAAGAATGATGAAGGGTAAGGAGGCGGTGAAATCCACAGCCGCGTTGAGTACGTCGTCGACGACACCGCCAAAGCGTGCCGCTAAGAAACCTAGTGTTGTCCCGATGATGGCGCCGAGAATCGTTCCGGCGATCGCCAATAAAAACGATAGTCTAAGTGAGTAAACCAAGCGCGAGAAAACATCTCGCCCTAATTCATCCGTGCCAAGGATATGCGCAAAGCTCGTAAAGGGCATCGTCAGGCGGGATGCCAAATCCATTTGTTCCAGGTCATAGGGGGCAATCCACGGGGCTAAAACACCGAATGTGAAAAATATGAAAAGCAACCCCGCACTGCAATAGACCAGAACATCCGAGCTTTTCTTCTGTACATTAATAAATTGAGCCATTTGTCTCGTACTCCGTTAATTGTTGCTCTTACGCAAGCGAGGATTCACAACTAGGGCCAGTAAGTCCATCGCGAGGTTGGCAATAATGAGTGAGGCGCCTGTAGCCAATACAATCAGTTGAACGACAGGGATATCACGGTTGGCAACAGACTGCACCAAAAGTTTGCCAACACCAGGCCAAGAGAAGACATTTTCAGTGATCACGGCGCCGGCCACTAAAGTACCCAAGAAAAAGCCCATAATTGTCAGAATGGAAAGCATGGCATTGGGTAGAGCATGTAACCAAATGACTCGCCGATCCGGTAGTCCTCTCATGCGAGCGGCTTTTACACAGGGCAGGCGCATTGCTTCAATCATGGCGCTTCTGGCGTAACGAGAAAAAATGGCGGCTTCCGATGTCGCCATGGTGATGATGGGCATAATGTAGTGCCAGCCGGTTGCATTACCGTAGGAAGGTAGCCAACCTAACCAAATTGAAAAGATCAAAAGCAGCAAAACACCCATGAAGAAGTTCGGGACTGCATAGCCGAAAACCGACACGAACATCATAGTTTTATCTAAAGCCGTGTTACGGTGAAGAGCCGCGATAACACCGGCAGGAATTCCGAACAAAAGGGTCACGATGGCTGTCGGGATCATTAAGTCCAACGTTGGCCAGAAGGCATTCAGGAACACCTCTTTGACAGGTAATCCAGTCAAATAACTTGTTCCCATGTCAAGAGTGATGAATTTCTGCAGATAAACAAGAAATTGTTCCCATAGCGGTTTATCAAGACCCCATTGGGCACGAAAAGCCGCTAATGCAGTCGCATCAGCACCATCCCCCAGCATAATACGCGCAGGGTCACCGGTTAGATGAAGGGCGAAAAAGACGCAAGCGGTGAGCAAAAATAGTGTCACAAGCGAGCGAAACACAATACGCAGAACAAGCGCTACCATCACGCTTCTCCTTCGGAGGCCTGAAGAGCTCCGAACGCTTTTTGTTCAAAGCACGCACAGGCATGGTTATCAGAAAGTTTTGTGAGTGTTGGGACTTCTAAATGACAACGTGTTGCGGCGACCGGACAACGATTGGCAAAGACGCATCCCTTAGGACGGTCAATGGGGCTTGGCATTGAGCCTTTCGGGTAAAAATGAATGATGCGAGCGTCTGCTCCGGGGGTGCTCGCCATTAGAAGTTGGGTGTAAGGATGTTTGGGATGTTTAAAGATTTCATCCACATCACCGGATTCCACAATACGGCCGAGGTACATCACTACAACGCGGTCACAAATGTATCGAACCACATTTAAGTTGTGCGACACAAAGAGCATGGACATGTGGCTTGCGTTTCTCAAGTTGTACAAAAGTTCCAAAACCTGAGCTTGAATAGAAACGTCAAGCGAAGCGACGGGTTCGTCACAAACCAATAATGCGGGTTCCAAAGCGACGGCGCGCGCGATGGCTGCACGTTGAAGTTGACCGCCCGACATGACAACAGGCAATTTATTCATGTGGTGAGCGGGCATCCCTACCGCTTTTAAGATAGCAGCGGCTCGCTCAAGAGCGCTTTCTTTAGACAGATGTTTATGAACCATTAGAGGCTCTGCAACCTGTTCAATGACAGGCATTCGAGCGTCAAAACAGCCGTATGGATCTTGATAGATCATTTGCATAGCGGCTCGCTGGGCACGCCAGGGTTTGCTTCGGGGTTCTGGAATTGGTTGATCTTTAAAAAGAACGATGCCCTGAGTGGGCTTTTGATGACCTAACAACAGGCGGGCTAGAGTCGATTTGCCACAACCGGATTCACCAACAAGACCTAGAATCTCACCGTGTTCAATCTGTACGTCAATATCTTGCAGCACATCCCAAGGTTTTTTACGTCCTAGCAGCCCCTGCCGGGTGTAGTAGCAATGGCGTTTGATTTGCGCATTGACTAACGTTGGAAAGTCAGTTTGTTCCATGTTGACTAGCGACTTCATCATGTCGGTGACTTTTTGTATGCCTTCTTGCTTTTCCGAGAAAGAGGCTTCATGGGCTAGTGAGCAACGAGAACGCCAATGACTTGCGCTATCGACTTCAGATAAAGGGTTGAGTGTTTGGTGACAAGCTTCACATACTCTGCTGCAGCGACTGGCAAAAGGACAGCCTTTCCCGAGTTTGTCAGGCGGAGGAATTTCGCCGGGGATCGGTTTAAGCGTGCCCTTGACGCTTGTCATATCGGGCATCGCATCCAGAAGTCCCTCGGTATATGGGTGCGACGGATTGGGGAGAACCTTAGCGACAGGTCCCTCTTCGAGCAGATAACCTGCATACATGACAGAGACTTTATCGGCTATATCGTGAGCCAAATGCAGGTCATGAGTGACCAGAAGCATGGACATGTTTAATTTGCGGATAGTTTCTCGCAACTCTTGCAAGAGCTCACGCTGTACTACTACATCTAATGCCGTTGTCGGTTCATCGGCCAATAGCAACTTAGGCGATCCCACCAAGGCCAGTGCGATCATGATGCGCTGACGCATGCCTCCAGAGAGTTGGTGGGCGTACGAGCTCATACGTTTTTCAGGTGCCGTTATCCCGACGGTTTTTAAAAGTTCCAGGGCAATGTCATGCAGGTCGTGCTTATGGGTGGCCAATACGGTTGCCGTATTGTGGTCACGGTAATTCGGATGGCGACAGGCGATGGTTTCCATCAATTGATGCCCAATCGTCCTCATGGGGTTTAAAGCGCTCATGGCATCTTGCACCACCATGGCTATTTCGGCCCCTCTTAGTTTTCTGTACTCTTCAGCAGAAAGTGTTAGAAGTTCGTTGCCTTGAAATTGAATGCTGCCGTTGATACGGCAGTTATTGCCGGCAAGACCTAAGATAGACCGTGCCAACACACTTTTGCCAGAACCGGATTCGCCGATTAAGGCATGAATGACACCTTGCTCAATGTCGAGATCGATTCCGTGGAGCACTTCCACGGAACCGAACGATACGTGCAGGTCTCGGATGCTGATCAGAGGATCGTTTTGCATGAGATTTTTCTAGATGCGAAACCCGCCCCTTTAGCCCTAGGCTAAGGAGCGGGAAGATTATTGAAAAATTACTTAAACGACAGATTGTCAGCGTTTAAGTACAGACGGCCTTCAGTGCCAGGCGTCCATTGGACGCTCTTTTGCTTGCCATAAATCATCGGCAAGGCATAAAGCGGGCATGCTTGAGGATCATTGGCGAAGGCTTGAAGCATCTTGATCCAAGCCGCCTTACGTTTGGCCGGATCAATAGAGGTTTCCAAAATCTTGCCGTTTTCAGCAAAAACCTTGTAATCGGCGCTTGTCGTGTCGATGTAGCCCATCGAGTCCCAAGACGTACCCGGCTTGAGACGACGCCATAATTGAGAAGCGGGATCTGGGAAGTAGGCTGAGAAGCTTGCATTATTAATCATGCGGTCAGCGCCGGCGGCTTCCACCTGCGTCCAGTTTTCCTTCACCTGAATTTCAATATTTAAGCCAACAGCCTTTAACATGGAAGCGATGGCCTGGGAAACAGTCATTTCAAGAGTGTAGTAACCGGCCTGAATTCGCCAGACAATAGGCTCTCCTTTATAACCGGAAGCTTTGATCAGAGCCTTAGCTTTTTCGGGGTCATAGAGGTTTTGGTTCATTTCGGGGATGTACAAATCACCGAAAGTCTTTGATTGGAAGCTATTGGCTGTTACGGTCTTGCCAGCGAACAAGGCGTTAACCAGGAGGTCTCGGTCAATGGCATGCAAGAAAGCCTGACGCAATTCCTTGCTTTGCATGACCTTAGAAGAGCGGCTATCGAAAACTAAACCGTAGATGTTATCGATTGGGCCACCGACCACGTCAACTTTACCGTCAGAGGATAGAGGTTTGATCTGGTCGGGCGGTACTTCGGTGATAAGATCAAATTCTCCGGAACGAAGACCGGCCACACGAGCGGACAATTCCGGCACTTCAACGAAACTCAACTTGCTAGCGGGAGCCTTCTTGTTCCAATAACCGTCGAAACGAACGAGATCAAGGCGGTTGCCAGTCTTAAAGGATGAAATCTGATAGGGACCGGTGCCGATCGGATGTTTGACCCAATTTTCCCAAGAACCGGCCTTCTTGTAGCCGTCTTCAGAGATAATTTCAGACATACGGGCAGAGAAGCGACGCTCGATTAAAGGATCGGCGGCTTTCATCGTTATACGAACCGTGTAGTCATCAACTTTCTTAACTTCTTTTAGACCACCCAAAAATTCCCAGGCGGCAGGGCGTCCGGGCGCTTTTTCACCGGAGAAGCGTTCAGGACCAAAACTGAAAACAACATCATCGGCAGTAAAGTCCGTACCGTCGTGGAACTTCACGCCTTTGCGTAACTTGAATTCAACTGTTTCCGGGGAAATACGTTTCCAGGATTCTGCCAAGCCCGGTTTCATTTCACCGGTATGCGTATCGGCATAAATTAGCGTTTCGTAAATGGAAGCAACAACACGATCAATGGCATTATTGTTAATGCCTTGAGGTTCAACAGTAGGCGGAAGTTGCTGGACAGCAACGACCATATGTTCGGCACTTGCAAAGGCGGCTTGAGACAATAGACCGCATGAAATCATCATTGAGGCAAGAAGTGTTTTGCGAAACACAGTCATGAAAAACTCCATCACAAGAAAGTCAATTGATGCCGGTACAAACAAAACCACCGGCGGTAATTAAGGACAGCTATCTTGGGGAGCTATTTTGATATCGCAATGTTTCAAAATTGCGATGAAAAGATGACGATTCGATGAAAAACGATGTGTATTTAGAAAAGGCGGGCAGCAGTAACCCTATCGTTGCCGCCTAAATCTTGAATGGTTTGGATGTCTTTCCAAAGGGAATGTTTTTTAAATAATGTTCGAACACTTTCACCTTGATCCCAACCGTGTTCGAAAACCAGCAAGCCCTTTTCATTTAAAAAAGAAGGGGCGTTTTTTATGATGTGGTCAATATGCGTGAGACCGTCAAAGCCATCGGTGAGCGCGCTAATCGGTTCATAACCCAAATTTTTCAAATGTTCATCTTCTCGATGGATGTAAGGGGGGTTGCTGACGATGATGTCGTATCGCTGTGAGGCAGGAATGGGTTCAAACCAACTGCCACAATAAAAATGGATATCAGCTCCGAGATTTTTTGCGTTTGCCCAGGCAATCTCAAGTGCCTCAGGACTGACATCTGTCGCGCTAACGTTTAAGTTGGAATTTTCAAGCGCTAAGGTAATAGCAATGCAGCCCGAGCCGGTTCCCAAATCCAATACGCTCAGCGCAGAATCAGTAGGGCACTGAGAGAGAACAAATTCAACAATTGTTTCCGTATCAGGTCTGGGAATCAAGACAGCAGGAGTGACTTTAAAGGGGCGTCCATAAAATTCTTGTTTACCAAGAATGTATGGAACGGGAACACCCTTGGCCCGTTTTTGTACGCAGTCTTTATAGTGATTGAAAACGCTTTCTGCTAAAACGTCTTTGTCATGTGTAATGAGATAGGTGCGGTTGACACCTAAACAAGATGCTAGAAGAAGCTTCGCCTCAAAACGATCAATGAGTTTTGAGGCGTTTTGCCAAGCTTCGCTTACTGTCGGCATGGATTATTCACCTAAATTGGCCAATTGCTCAATTTGGTGCTCTGTGGTCAAAGCGGTGATGATTTCCTCCAAATCACCGTCCATGATGAAATCAAGCTTGTAGAGTGTGAGGTTAATTCGGTGATCGGTCACACGTCCCTGCGGGTAGTTGTAGGTTCGAATGCGTTCACTGCGGTCGCCTGATCCAACAAGACTCTTACGGGTGCTAGCTTCCTGAGCCTGCTGTTTGGCAATTTCATTAGCTGTGATGCGTGAGATGAGTACGCTCATGGCGCGAGCCTTGTTTTCGTGTTGGCTTCGTTCATCCTGGCATTCTACGACCGTGCCGGTCGGGATATGGGTAATACGCACGGCAGAGTTTGTTTTCTGAACGTGTTGACCGCCGGCTCCGGAAGCTCGGTAGACGTCAATGCGGAGGTCTGCCGGATTAATTTCTACCTCTCCGATTTCATCGAGTTCCGGCAACACGGCAACGGTGCAGGCAGACGTATGAACTCGCCCTTGGCTTTCAGTTTCCGGAACGCGTTGCACGCGGTGGCCACCGCTTTCAAACTTGAGTTTGGAATAAGCGCCGTCACCGATCACGCGAACGATGACTTCTTTATAGCCGCCCAAGTCACTTTCTGAAGCGGAAACAATCTCGGTGCTCCAGCCTTGACGTTCGGCATATCGGGTGTACATGCGAAGAAGATCGCCGGCAAAGAGTGCCGATTCATCACCGCCCGTGCCAGCGCGAATTTCCAAATAAATATTCTTACTGTCGTTGGGATCGCGCGGCAGGAGCATGATCTGGAGGTCTTTTTCAAGAGCTTCCAAATGCTTTTTGCCATTATCAATTTCTTCTTGGGCAAAATCGGCTGATTCCGGATCCTCAAGCATTTCGCGAGCGGCTTCCATGTCGGCTTCGGTGGATTCGTATTCCTTGAGTTTTAACACAACCGGCTCGATTTCAGCCCGTTCGCGTGACAGATCGCGGAAACGATTCATGTCGTTGGTGACATCGGGCGAAGCCAGCATGGCATCAATTTCTTCCAGACGTCTGGCGATTTGTTTGAGTTTACTGCGCATCGACTCTTTCACGGGCAGTCTCCTAAGATTAAATTCGATTCAAAGAAAATACTGTTGGACGGCGCAATATTAAGGCAGTCCGAAAAAAGGGGCAAAACGTTGAGTGCCGCTAACGTTTGCGTTCAAGGTAAAAGCGCTTAAAACACGCTTCAAGATGTTGGCGTTCAGCGGTAGAAAGATGCTCGGTGTCTTTGAGCAAGGCCAAGTTATCGTGAATGAGCTTACGAGTAATGTCGTGAGCCATACGTTTTAAGGCAGCATCAACATCATTGCCGTTTTTGATACTGTGCTTGGCGCGCTCAATGCAGGCTTCGGACAAGTCGCTTGCGCGCTCAATCATCATTTCAATGGTAGGAACGCTGTTGCGCCATTGCAGCCAATCAGAAAAATCTTTGACACGCTGCGCAATGATGTGTCGGCTTTCATCCACGGCGGCCAAACGTTCAGCTTTGCCGCTCTGAACCACTTTACCGAGATCATCCACAGTGTAGACATAAACGTCATCTAACCTGGCAACTTCCTCTTCAACGTCACGCGGTACGGCTAAGTCAACGATGAATATCGGTTTGTGATGGCGTTCACGAATGGCTCGCTCAATCATGCCTAAGCCGATGATGGGAAGAGCGCTGGCTGTGCAAGAGACAATGATGTCAAAGCGTGAAATCTGCTGAGGTAAGTCCGCCAATTTCATGCATTGTGCGCTAAAACGAGCTGCGAGCGCTTCTCCACGGTCAAGCGAGCGATTGGCAATCGTCATTGACTTCGGGGCCTGGCCATTGAAATGGGCGGCGCACAATTCAATCATTTCTCCGGCTCCCACAAAAAGAACGTTTAAGTCGTGTAATTCACCAAAGAGGCGGTTAGCCAATCGAACGGCGGCAGCCGACATGGAGACCGTATGTGCTCCGATTTCCGTTGCTGTACGAACTTCTTTGGCAACAGTGAACGTTCTTTGAAAAAGGGTGTTGAGCATCAGCCCTAAACCTTGGGCCTTTCGAGCGGCTTTTTCAGCCTTTTTCATTTGACCGACGATTTGTGTTTCACCCAGAACCATTGAATCAAGGCCGCTAGCTACGCAAAACGCGTGCTCAACCACTTCCAAGTCTGTCAAAGCATATGTGTGGGGAGTGAGTTCAGATATGGACAGATTTTTCTCTTCAGCTAAGAAGGCTTCGAGCGCTCCGATGGCTAAGTCTGGATCTTCAGCCGCGCAGTAAAGTTCTGTGCGGTTGCAGGTAGACAGAATCAACGCTTCGGTAATATGTCCGGACTCCTCACCCGACAGGCGCGACAAGACCCTGCCGATTGTCTCGGCAGTTTCCTCGGGACCGAATGCAACCCGTTCGCGAATAGCAAGCGGAGCGGTCGTGTGATTTAAACCTAAGGCCAGTAAGTGCATGAAAAGAAAAAGGGAAAAACTTTCCCTAAAATCCAAACAGAAGCGTAAGTGTATAGCGTATCGATTAATTTTTCCTTATGACAAAGAATCTTCCGCTTATTCCGACCAATGAAGACAGAATCCGGGCTGCCGTATTGCGTGCCAGGCGACACGTCGATCGCCAGGCACTGATGAGTGCCGGGGCGACTTTTGTCCCGATTCCGGGAGTGGATATGTTGGTGGATGTCTCCGTTATGATCAAAATGATTGATCATATTAACTGGGAATTCGGTCTGACTCCTGAACAAATTGATCGTTTGCCTAGTCAAAGAAGAATTCTCGCCTATCAGGCAATCAGTTGGGCGGGCACCGTGTTGGCCGGTAAAGTCATTACGTCCCAATTAGCCATTTCTGTTTTGAAAAGTGTCGGCATTAAATTAGGAAGCAAGCAAGCCGCCAAATGGGTGCCGGTTGTGGGGCAAATTAGTGCGGCGGCTTTAGGGTTCACGGCTTTGCGTTATTTGGGGCGAGAACATATTAAAGACTGTGAAAAAATTGCCCGCGAAGTTATTTTGAGGCTTTCAGCCGAAGAAAGTCACCTCTCTTCGGATTAAGGCAAGATTTAATTTTCTCTTAACACTCACAGTCCTTACAATTGATCCCGTCCGGTGGCTTAGTAGAAATAGGTCACAGTTTTTGGCGTCCTTTCCATACTCAATGGATTAAAAGGAAGGGATGGTTGCAATCTTTTGGAGGATATATGGCTAAAGAACTTCCTGCATTAAGCGAAGCGGTTTTCTCTCAGGTACAAAAAGTTGCTCAATTAGAAAAAGTTCAAAAAGCACTTCAAATCGCCAAGCGTGATGTTCAGCGAGCAATGGATGAACAGGTAGAACTCTGTGAAATTCCTGCGCCGACCTTTATGGAAGAAAAGCGCGCGCAATCCGTTCTTGAACGCATGAAGGTCTATGGTTTGACTGATGTGAAGATGGATGAAATCGGCAATGTCATAGGTGTTCGCAAAGGCACTGTGGAAGGCGGCCCGATTTTGGTTTTGGGTGCACATATGGACTCTGTTTTTTCCATCGATACGGATGTGACGGTGAAAAAAGACGGTATTCGTTATTCGGCTCCCGGCATTGGTGACAATTGCTCCGGCCTTCGTGCCATTTTGCAGGTTTTAAGAGGCCTTGAAGAAGCCAACATCCAGACAAAAGGTGATATTTGGTTCGTGGGTACTGTTGGTGAAGAAGGCAACGGTGACATTCGCGGTTCTAAACATTTGGTCAAAAACAATAAGATTGACGGCTTTATCGCGGTGGACTCCACTGATGTGGGTCGTGTGCTCTACGGAGCTACGGGTTCTCATCGCTGGCGCGTGAGCATTGACGGCTTGGGCGGCCACAGCTTCGCTGAATATGGAAAGACGCCGAGCGCTATTCACGCCATGGCTCGTGCTATTGAAAAGTTTGCTGATTTGCGTCCGGCTGCTGATCCGAAGACAACCTGGACGGTTGGAACGATTAAAGGTGGGACGACTGTTAATTCCATCGCCGCTCACTGCGAAGTCGAAATTGACATGAGAAGCTTTGACAACCAATGTCTTTTGGCTTTGGAAGCGGAAATTCTTTCGAAGTTCGATGAAGCTGTCGCAGAAGAAAACGCGTCTTGGACAATTACCGATCCGGAACGCATCCTTAAGGTAACAAAAACGGCAATCGGCGACCGTCCTGCCGGTACCCGTCCGCATGATTGCCCCGTGCTTCAAGTTGCCCGCAGCGCGCAGAAAGTGTTGGGTATTGAGTTGACTCAATATGGCCGCTCTTCAACGGATGCTAATGCGCCGATGAGCGAAAATATTCCGTCGACTTGCTTGTGCTCAGGTGGACACGCTGAAAATGCGCACAATGTGAAAGAATTCTTCGAAATGATTGACACCCACTTGGGCCCACAGCTGCTGACTTTGGCAGCTTTGAGTTTGGTTGGCGTCGAAGACGAAGAACCATTGTTACCTAAGAAACTCTAATCGTTATCAAACCGAATATACTGTCGGAAATTAAGCCCCTTTGGGTTGGTGAAAAACCCAAAGGGGATGTGGCTTTCTGCATTTGAGGTTTTTATGCGACCTTTGATTGGCGTGACATCGCTTTGGGATGATGTAAAGTCCTGCGGTTGGATGTGGCAAAACTATTTAGAGCTGATTTGGGATGCGGGTGGCATGCCGATGGTACTGTCTTTAAATGCCTCACCGGAAGCCATTCATGAAGCTGTCGTTCGTTGTGACGGCTTTTTGTTTACGGGCGGTCAAGATATTGCTCCGAGTTATTTTGACAGCCAACATCCCCAGTATTGTCAAAAACCGGCTCTGGTACGTGATGCGGTGGAATTTGCCCTTTTTGACGCAGCGCGCAACGCCCATAAACCGATTTTCGGCATTTGCCGCGGTATGCAGCTCATCAACGTGGCAATGGGCGGAACATTGATAGAAGATATTCCCAATCAAGTCGGCAGCCGAACGGAACACCGCTATGTCACGCCGGGGACTCCGACCATGCACGAGGTGGACGTATTGGGCGAGTCTTATCTCTTTAGGGCCAGTGCAGAGAAAGTCATAACAGTCAATAGTTTTCACCACCAAGCGGTTGATCGGGTTGCCCCTACTCTTGATGTGATTGCCCGCAGTTCAACTGATCAAATTGTTGAGGCGGTTCAAGCCAATGGCGATGATTTTCTGGTTGCTGTACAATGGCACCCGGAGCGTATCTATCAGGGACGGCCTGAAAATCTGCGCCTAGTAGAATTTTTCATTGAAGCCGCGCAAAAGAGATCCTAGTATGAAGAGTCCCAAGACGTATAAAGAAGCCATCGAACAAAGCCATAGAGAGGCACTCTATACGGTTGGGGCGGCACTTTTATTATTTCTTTTTTTCTGGGGCGTTCTTTTTTTGACACAGGATTCGGCTTATTCATGTTGGGGCTTGCCGCTTTGGTTTGGGCTCTCTTGTATTGGCGGCTATCTCTTATCCGTATTGGTTGTTTGGTTATTAGTAAAGTATTTCCTGCGCAATTTCAATCTTGATCATAAAGAGGAGAAGGAGCCGTGAGTCCGTCTTGGGTCATCTTCATTCCTCTTATCCTATTTCTTTTGGCTCTGTTGCTTATCGGACGCACGGATCCGCAAAGAACGAGTGCTGATTTTTTAAAAAGTTATTTTTTAGGCGATCGGGCTCTTAAGGGGTTCGTTTTGGCGATGACGCTTGTGGCCACCTATGGTTCGGTGAGCTCATTTGTCTCCGGCCCCGGTCTTGCCTGGCAGTACGGATTAGGCTGGGTAGTATTTGCCGCTCCTCAAATCATCACGGGTTTTCTGGTGTTAGGAGTGCTCGGCAAAAAATTATCTTTGGTTAGCAGAAAAATTGGAGCCATTACCGTTATTGATGTCATCGTGGCTCGTTTTAAAAGCCCCGCATTAGGAGCGTTTTTATCCATTGCGCTGCTTTTCTTCTTCATGGCTATGATGGTGGGGCAATTTATCGGCGGGGCTCAACTGATTTCCCAAGCGGCAGGTATTGATTATGTGTTGGGGCTTTTAATCTTTGGCGTCGTTGTCATTGCTTATACAACCACCGGAGGATTTAAGGCTGTTGCTATAACCGATACAGTCTGTGCCTTATTGATGCTTGTCGGAATGGGTGTGTTGGCCGCCGATATCATCGGACAGGCGGGCGGTCTGTCCTCTTTGATGCAAAAAATTACTCAAGAGGCAAACGCCGTGCAGGCACAAGCCTTTTTTACCCCAACGTCCTCGGGAGCGCTTCCCTGGACACTTCTTTTTTCATCCTGGATCCTGGTGGGCTTTGCGACGGTAGCCCTGCCGCAGTCAGCCGTTCGTTGCATGGCCTACAGACGAACGGAAGACTTGCATTTGGCCATGGTGGTGAGCACCGCTGTCTGTGGCGCGCTGATGATCGGTATGACGCTTTTGGGTTTTTTAGCCCGTGGAGTTATTCCGGATGCAGAAGTTTTCGGCAATAACACCGATGCGATGATTCCTTATTTAATTTCTCATCATATGAATCCATGGGTGGCCGGTATTACCCTTGTTGCTCCGATTGCCGCCACTATGTCAACCGTTAGTTCATTATTAATTGCAGCCTCTTCTGCGATTATCAAAGACTTATTTTTAAAACGCTACGGCAACATTCCCGATAAAGGTGAAGCAGTCAGGCGGTATGCGAAAGTTTGTACTTTTTCAATAGGGTTGCTCTCGCTTCTTTTAGCAGTAGATCCCATGGACATTATTGTCTGGATCAATATGTTTGCGTTCGGGGGATTGGAAATTGCTTTTTTGTGCCCTTTGGTTGGCGGCCTTTTTTGGGCACAAGCAACCCGTTTAGGGGCATGGGCGGCTGTTTGTATCGGACTTGGTGTTTACGCATGGGCGTGTTTAGTAAAGCCCGATCTTGGCGGCTGGCACGCCGTCACTCCGGCCATTCTGGCATCAATTGCTGTTTTCATTCTTGTTAGTTTGGCAGGCCACAGAGAAAAGAACCTTGATTTTTTCCCATGAAAAAAGAGCTTGCACCCATACGGGCGCAAGCTGGTATTAAAGATCATCCAATAAGACTAGAAGCTTGAACGGTCAAAAATTGCTTTAGGCTGCGTAAATTCAAGCAAGCCGGCAAAGCCGCCTTCTCGACCGATGCCACTTTGTTTGTACCCGCCAAAGGGAGCCGTGACGTCACGGGGAGCGTCATTGATATATACGTTACCAGCTTTGATTTGTTTGGCGACTTCAATGGCTTTTTGTTTATTGCCAAAGACAGCGGCATTAAGCCCATAGGGTGTGTCGTTGGCAATGGCAATGGCTTCTTCAATGGTTTTGTAAGTAATCAAACAGAGAACCGGTCCGAAGATTTCCTCGCGGGCAATTCTCATGGAATTTTTAACATCGGTAAAAATAGCCGGTTTAATGTAGTAGCCGTGAGAGAAATCCGTCGGAATTTCTCCTGTCAAAAGTTTTGCTCCTTCTTCAAGTCCCAACTTCAAATAGGCAGTAATTTTTTCAAATTGGGCCTTGGAGGAAACCGGTCCGATTTTTGTCTTAGGATCGCTCGGATCGCCCACAATATAGTCAGGAACATGCTTGAGCAACAGCGCTTCAACGGTCTTTTTATCTTCTTCGGCAACAAGCAGACGAGAAAAAGCCGTGCAGGTCTGACCACTATTGAGGAATATGGAATCAAAAAGTTTACCGACAGCTTTTTCATAGTCGCTACCGGGCAGCCAAATGAAAGGCGATTTTCCGCCCAATTCCAGGCTGATTCGCTTAATGCTTTCCAAGGCGCGTTGGCTCAGTTTAGAGCCGACTTTGGTTGATCCGGTAAAGGAAACCATGTCCACTAAGGGGTGAGAGGCAAGGGCGTCGCCCACGGCGCTGCCTTTACCTGTAACCATGTTGATAACTCCGGCCGGAAAGCCCGCTTGATCGAAAGCATCAATTAAGAGATAGGCTGTAAGCGGAGTATGTTGGCTTGGTTTAAGCACAACGGTGTTGCCCATAAGGATTGCGGGAATAACCTTTTGGACGACCTGACCGAGCGGGTAGTTCCAAGGGGTAATGCAAGCGACAACCCCGATCGGTTCACGATAGACCGTTGAAGCTTGCAGGCTTTCTTCCAAAGGTAGTTGCATTGCGCAATCAATATAGGATTGGGTTCTTGTGTATTGGTACACACAATGAGACTGCACAGAAAAGCTAACGGGCGCTCCCAACTCTTTGACTTCAAGATCAATGATTTTGTCCTGATAGCCTTTAAAGATGGTGAGCATCTTTTTCATAAGGCCGACTCTGACAGCCAATTCCGTATTACTCCAGCTCTTAAAGGCTTCGTGCGCGGCCTTTACCGCGGCATCAATATCTTTCTCATTTCCTTCGGGAACTCGCGCAAAATGTTCAAGCGTTGCGGGGTTTTCAACCTCAATAAACCGCCCGCTTGTTGAATCGCACCAATGGCCATTGATATAAATTTTGTCAAAGTTGTATGCCATTACATTTCTCCCAAACTTTAGAACTGACACTTTCAGTATAGGACTGCCAAAATGTTTTGACGCAAAAAATAGTAAAAACTCCCGCCAGATTCAATCAGACAGGAGTTCAGCTCTTTTGCTTGGTTACTCGTGAGGTTATTTAGTAAAGGCCTTATCGTCTTACCATTAGGTTTACTTCAGAAAGTCGCGCTTTATCCATGCGAATAAAAGAGCGGCTAACAAAATGGCGTAGCAGACGCATGCGAGCATGCAGCATTCGGCCATGTCCATGAACTTCCATTGCGGGAACAAGTACCAACCGTCGCTTGCTTGGTAAACCTCAATCAACCAACGTTGGAAATCTCCCAATTCAGCACCCGGCGGCACGACCGGAGCGTCATAACCGCAATCGCCGGTTTGCTTAAACCAATCCGGCCACCATTTATCGAGCGGGAGACCAAAGTGGTAGGTGGGTTCTGTCGAGCAGCCTTGCATGCCAAACATCGCCAACGGATCATCAGAATGCACGGCGTCATGGATGCCCATCAGTTTCCAAGAGCACATCATTGTGTAGATCAAGCCGTAGAGGAAGACGCCGATACCGACGATCTTGGACCAAATCACCTTCGGTTTAATCGCAACAATGAAGGCGCCGATTGCCATTACGATATTGCCGTAGCGGATGTAGACGCATTGTTCACAAGGCAGCATATGCAGCCAGTTTTGGAATAAGTAGTGCGCTAGAAGCACCAACAAGATGGACGTAAATGCAAAAAGTAGCCACGGTTCACGCGTGTCTTGCCATGCGGCAAGCGTTCCCATGGGATCTTTCTTAAAGCCTGAACAAAACCCTTTCATGAAGTCCTTCCTTATTTCTTAGACAATTCACGGATGTTGTCGACCATGCTGTCAATCGAAGTGATGGAAGCAGTCTTCAACAAATATTTGCCATTGACCACGAAGGCGGGCACGCCTTGGACTTTGGCGACATCATAGGTGCAGTCTTTCCAAGACTTCACGAGAGCTTGAACCTTCGGATCGTTCTTCTTTTGATCAAAATCGGCGCGGCTCATGCCGGCAGCGTCAAGAGCGGTCTTCAAGAAAGCGTCTTCACCGGCATCCCAACGTTCTTTCTTATCGTGGTAAGCCTGATAGAGAGCAAATTTGGCTTTTTTGTGCAAAGAGCCTTCATCTGTCGGATCGCGGCCAGCGGCTTCGTCCTCAACCCAAAGCACAGCGAGAACGTCATCGCCTTGATTGCCATATTTACCTTTGGTGTGAAGGTGATAGTCCTTAAAGGTGAGTTCCTTGCCAAGTTTTTCTTTAAGGATGGGAACCACTCCTTTGTCATAGCGGTAGCAGAAGGGACAGTCGTAGGAGTAAACCTTGATTAATGTTTTATCGGCGTTAACAATCGGTTTTTCCAAAACAACATAGTCTTGACCTTCAACCGGGGCGGCAAAAGCGGAAACGGAGAAAGCCATGCCGACAGCGGCGGCTGCAGCTAAGAATTGGCGACGTAACATATTAAATTTCCTTTTCGGTTTAAATGTATTGCTAAGGGCGAAGACGCAAGCCTTCGCCCTGGTTTGTCATAAAGAATTACTTAGTGTTGAAAGCCTTTTCAACGCTGATCGGCATAGCTTGATAGCCCATCGTGTCGAGCAATTGGATTTCAACAGAAGGTTCCTTAGCGCCCCACTTGAATTCTTCGATGAAGGGATTCGGAGCAACGGCGTTTGTGAACTTAGCGCCCATGCCGGCAGTGGCCGAGTACACGAAGACAGAGTCTTTATCCTTGTAGTACTTGGTCAAAGAAGTTACCGGGCTATACCATTCGTTGCCGCGTTCTTTGCCGTATTCCCAAATTTGTTGAACGGTCATCTTCTTTTGGTCGATCTTGAAGACCACCGCACGGCTGTACTTCATTGACGCAATGGCGGGTTGTTCGAGGTGGCGACCGTCACCGTTATCGAAAGCGGTGATATAGATCACGTCCTTGTTGCTCTTTTCGTCAATGCGGAAAGCAGTGTGTTGCGTCCAGGTCCAGTCAAAGCCGCCTTCACATTGATTGTTTTCGCATTTGATCTTCTTGCCCTTGCTGTCCACCGGGGTCAAAACCTTACCCAACAAATCCTTATTCCAGCCCGTCGGGGTAGCGAGAATCCACTTCACCTTCTTGTCACGGCCGATCTTCACAATAGCGGATTGGTGACGAGAAGAAATAATGATGGAGTCATCGGTCGGGTCGTAGTCAACCGAGTTAACGTGAGCCCAGTTACGGCCAGGACCGGCACCGGTGATGTCACCGAATTGATCAGATTCGTCCATCTTGGCGAGGTCTTCAGCGCTTAACGTTTGACCGGACTTGGAAGCGTCAATGTTTAAGCACACAGCGCCTTGGTCCATCGTCTTTAAGACGACGTCACGCCACGGATCCAAGCTTTCCCACAACTTCCATTCGTCGAAAACTTGACCTTGTTCATCCAATTCCAAAATCACGTCACGAACAGTATGCACGCGCTTGCCGTCGGGACGGCGATAATCTGCCGAGGACACACGCAAGAAAGCGTGACCGTTTTGAGCGTTGTCAAAGGAGTGAGAGAAGTCAGCGTAGGCCGAAGGCAGACGGCGGTTGTAGATTTCACGGCCCAAGAGGTCATACTTGGCGTAGCGTTGACCATAACCCCAGGTGATGTTGCCGTCTTGGTCTTGTTGGAAGCCCATCATTACGCCGGAGCGATACGGATCTTCAACGTCGTAGATCGGTTCGACGTGCATGTACCAGCGCACTTCACCCTTCGTGTCGATAATGGCGTTTTGCGGATAGAAGTTCCATTGCAAAGCACCGCCGTTCGGGTTATTCCAAACAATACGGGATGCCTTGGCGTAGTTTTGCATCAAGTTGTTGACCAAATAAAGGCGATCGCCGAAGGCGGGATCAGCCTTATTTACTTTGGTCTTAAACATGGAAGATTTCAGAGAAGGAATGCCGTTGGTGGCTTGGAAAACAGCGGGAGCATACATCGTATAAGATTCGCTGAATTTTTCCTTCTTACCATTGTCGTTACGCGTGTACGTTACTTCCACCGTGTTGACGTAGTCTGGATAGAGACCAAAGACCGGAATACCGCCGTGGGTGAGTAATTGACGCTTGGAGACGTTGTATTTGATTTCTTGACCATCTTTTTTCGGAACAATACGGACGGTAGCGTCTTCAAGTGTGTAGCCGCCGTTACGGATGACAGCCGTCAACGGAGCGATGTCATAGGGATTCATAACAACTTCGCCAATGTTGCCTTGGGCAATGAAACCCACTTTGGGGCCTGACATGGCCTCAGAAGCCTGAGCGGAGATTGCGGCTGTTGCTAAAGAAACAGCGAGTGCGATGGAAGTAAGTTTTTTCATGTTGTCCTCATAAGGTGGAGATCTTTTGATCAAGACTCAGTTTATGAGGACAAGGAAAATCAACCTAGAGGGATTTTTCAGCAAAAAAATAAAAATCTCGTGTAGGTAAGTTTCAATTTTTAAAAGTTGTCTTGACGGGCCTCGCGCGCTCCCTCTTCGGTTTGTGCGTACGCTTTAAACTGAGCTCTTATCCATTGCATGGCAGGATCATGATGCGTGCGTTCATGCCAGAAAAGACATGGAACAATTGCTCCGGATTTGGCCAGTGGACTGGGAATGGTGGTGAGATAAGGATTTCTTTCTGCAATTTTTTCTGCAGTTTCCTTTGGCAACGACAATGTCAGGTCTGTGTTTTCCAAGAAGTACTGGGCACCGATAAAGTACGGGACAACAATGCGGGTTCTCTGGACGTTATCGGTCATGAAGTAGCGGTCGTAATTACTCAGATAAATGTCGTTATTTTGTGTGGCCGCATAGCTGTCATTAACCAGGATTCGCTCATAGTGTTTTAAATCTTCAGGATTTACAGTGCCTTTTTGGCGGTAAATCTCTACCAAGGGATGTGTTTTTCTGACGAGAATAACTTGGTCAAATGCATGCAAAGGCATGAAATGACTGCCACGGGGAACAAGACTTTTGGGATTTATCAAAAAATCGATATAGCCTTTTTGTAAGTCCTCGAAGCTGTTGTGAGAGCTGTGCAGAAAAGCAATGGAACAAAGCGGCGCTTGATCAGTAATAGCCTTGACGACATTGGGCAATAAAAACGGTATGGCATTGTCAGGTATGGCAATGCGGATGACACGCTTTAATTCCGATGGTTCAAATGTTTTCCTTTGAGTGAGTTCGTGCAGCTGTCGATGAAGCTGGATAATTTCGCCGACATTGGCGATGGTGAAGTCTGTTGGTAAAAGTCCTTTGTGGGAGCGAACAAAGCAGGGGTCGCCAAAAAGCTCACGCAAACGTGCCATCCGACGAGAAGCGGTGGGCATTGTTAAATTCAAATCTCGGGCAGCTTGAGTAATGCTGCGAGTTTCCCAAAGCGCTAGAAAAAATTCAAGGTCGTCGTGAGAAATATCCATGAGTATGACTTCCTAAATGGCCTATAAATACTTCGCCATTAATATATCAAAAAATGAAAATTTAGTTTCCCTAAGTTGAAATTTGTTTAGTGATTGAATGACAAAAATGTTTTTAATGCTGGCCAAAATGAGGTTAAAACCCGAAGAAAAAAAGAGGCGACTTTCGCCGCCTCTGAAAGAGATCAAGGATTAGAGATTTTTGACAAACAAAGCACGTATAGCGTTCAAAATGGCCAAAATCATGACACCGACGTCGGCGAAAATGGCCATCCACATGTTGGCGATACCAAATGCGCCGAGAATCAAGCAAGCAACTTTGATGCCGATGGCAAACCAAATATTTTCTTTGACGATTGCCAAACACTTGCGCGAGATCTTGATGCCTTTGGCAATCTTTAAGGGATCATCGTCCATCAGTACAACATCGGCGGCTTCAATTGCAGCATCAGATCCCATGGCACCCATGGCAATGCCAATGTCGGCGCGAGACAATACCGGTGCGTCATTGATGCCATCACCCACAAAGGCGAGTTTACCCCGGGATTTGTTTTGCTCCAAAAGTTCTTCAACAATTCGAACCTTATCGGCAGGCATCAGTTCACTTCGAACTTCATCAATTCCCAATTCTTTGGCAACATGTTCAGCCACCTTACGGCTGTCGCCAGAGAGCATGACGGTTTTTTGAATACCGGCTTTTTTCACTGCACGGATGGTTTCTTTTGCGTGAGCCTTGATTCGGTCAGAAATGACGATGTGGCCGTGATATTCACCATTGATTGCAATGTGAACGATCGTACCGATGCTGTGGCAGGCAATCGCTTCAACATTGAGGCTTTTCATCAGTTTTTCGTTACCGGCGGCGACTTCCATGTCGTCAATTTTGGCGACAACACCTTGTCCGCTTATTTCGTGAATATCCTTAACCCGATCTCGGTTTAAGGGCAAGCCATAGGCTTTTTGTAGGCTTTTACTGATTGGGTGCGAAGACGCACTTTCTGCTAAGGCAGCCAATTCGAGAAGCTTTTTTTCTTCCAATTTGTTGTGGTGAATGGCCACCACTTCAAAAACGCCTTCAGTCAAAGTACCGGTTTTATCAAACACCAACACTTTAGTTTCTGAAAGGTTTTCAAGGAAGTTGGACCCCTTGACCAAAATACCTTGGTTGCTCGCTCCGCCAATACCTGCAAAGAAACTTAATGGAATGCTGATAACTAAAGCGCAGGGGCAGCTGATCACAAGAAAAACTAATGAGCGGTAAATCCAGTCATCCCATTGTGCATCCAATCCCATGCCCAGCAGGCGAACCAGCGGGGGAATGATGGCTAAAGCCAAAGCGCTGAAAAAGACGATCGGTGTGTAGACACGGGCAAACCGGGTAATAAATGCTTCGGAACGGGACTTGCGGGAACTCGCATTTTCCACCAATTCCAGAATTTGTGAGACCGTGGAGTCGCCGAAAAGTTTAGTCGTGCGGATTTTTAGTAAACCGGATAGGTTGATGCAGCCGCTGGTGATTTCATCGTCAACCGAGACACTTCTTGGCAAGCTTTCACCAGTAAGCGCGCTGGTATTAAGACTGGATTCACCTTCAATAACAACGCCGTCAATGGGCACTTTTTCGCCGGGCTGCACCACGATGATGTCGCCAATTTGTACCTCATCGGGATCAACTTTGACTAACTGACCATCTTTTTCGATATTGGCGTAGTCCGGTCGAATGTCCATCAACTCGCTGATATTTTTTCGACTTTTGCCCACCGCATAGCCTTGGAACCATTCGCCGATTTGGTAAAAAAGCATAACGGCGACGGCCTCGGTGTAATCACCGGTATTGTCGTATAAGGCGATGGCAATGGCCCCTAAAGTGGCTACCGTCATCAGGAGGTTTTCATCAAAAATCCGCCCGTTGGTAAATCCTTTGGCAGCTTTGAGCAAAATGTCGTAACCGACAATAAAGTACGGAATAAGGAATAATGCCAGCCGGAGGTAACCGGTAATAGGCGAGAGCGCGAGAGCGATTAAGAGTACAGAGGCGATGATGATGCGGATAAGCATCTTTTTTTGTTTGGCCTTCATTCTCTTTTATATCCTATTCAGTTAAACATTTGTTTAATTGTTTTTGATTTAAAAAGCACCATTTTTTTCTAAAACGGTGCTTACGATTTTTTAGAGCTCAATTTCGCAGTCCGGTTCAACTTTCTTGCATTCTTTAAGAACAGTCTTCATCACGGACTTGACATCAGCGCCTTCAGTAAATTCGACGATCATTTTTTGGGTCATGAAATTGACTACAACTTTAGCGACGCCTTCAACTTTAGAGGCGGCTTGTTCCATCAATTGAGCGCAGTTGGCGCAGTCAACTTCGATTTCATAGGTCTTTTTCATGGCAGATTCCTTAAATTAAATTTTTAATCAATTAAGTAATCACTTAATTGTTAAAAGGAAATATAATCCACAAGGTTAGTATTGTCAAGATTAAATAATTGTTTAATTAATATGAGTCAAGAAGTATCTTTGCCGCATCATCACGGGCATCACGAGAAAGCGTTCAGTTCGTTGCCTCAAACCGATAACTTCGAGCAGGTGGCCGGGGTATTCAAACAATTAAGTGATCCGGTTCGCTGCCGTATTTTCCTATTGTTGTGTCATTCTGAGGAATGTGTCATCAACATTGCTGCTTTTATGAATATGAGTAGTCCGGCTGTTGCTCATCATTTGAGATTATTGAAATACAGCGGCTTGGTGCAAAGCAGAAGGGATGGAAAGGAAGTGTTTTATCGTGCATCGGACTCTGATTTGGCTCAGGAGCTGCATCATATTATTGAGAAGGTGATGAATCTGTCCTGCTGTAACGACTAAAAAAACAAAAACTCCCGATTCAGTTGCCTGTTTCGGGAGTTTGTGGTTCTAGGCATTTATTTTTCAAGATTTCTTGCATTGATGCACTCAAGTTCGATCCCCTTGAAGTCCTTGTCAACTTCAGCAACAATCTCAACTAAAGCGTCTTTTCGAATAAATGACCAGTTACGATCATCATCAAGTTCCACCACAATGGTCTGACCTTTTGTATCCGTGAACTCAAATTTGTCTTTTGTAAGTTGCTTCGTAAAACGGCCTTTGATTGTCACGAGCTGATCATCATAAGCATTTTTCTTCAAAGTGGCGATGTCGTTCATCGGGTTTAAAGAAAATCCCTGTGGTTGGCTATGATTGTTCGGGGAATTGCCGAATCCAACGGGCCCCGCAGCCATGCAAACCGGGACAACCAATGTCATTAAAGCGGAAGCTAAAAGGGCCTTTTTCATACTGTTCTCCTTGAATCAATTTGTTCATGAGACGTATGGTAAAGAGTGAAGATTAGGAAAGAGTTAGCGTAGCCTTAGCTCGTCCTAAGTTTTGAAAATAAAAATCAGATGTGGCGAATAGGCTATAAAAAATCCCGAGTAGTGAACACTACACGGGACGATATACTGGTGGCTGGGGACGGGATCGAACCGCCCACACGCGGATTTTCAATCCGCTGCTCTACCAACTGAGCTACCCAGCCGCCGTAAGAGACTCGCATTTTATAGGAAAAAAAATGGCTTTGCAAATGCTTTTTTCTTAAATGGCTATCACAAATAATCTTGATCTTTGTAACACATTGTTTTTCCATAAAAAGCACAACTTTTTCACCTCTTGGTGAAAAAAGATTAAAAAGAAAGCGAAAGTTGTTCTGATTCAGAGTTGGAGAATCTTGACCACTCAATGGGCTTTTGCTGATGGGCTTTAAGCCAATCATTGGCTTTAGAGAAGTGCCCGCATCCGATAAAAGGAACGGGAGGTCTGAGTGCCGATAATGGTGACGGGTGGTTAGCCATTAATATCAGGTGATTTTCATTGCAGGACTTAATTAGTTTTTCTTTGGACTGAGCGTAATTGCCCCAAAGCATAAAAACCTTAGGAGTGCCGTCCGATGCGACAGCAGCTAAGAGGCTGTCGGTAAGAACTTCCCAGCCTTTTTTAGCGTGACAAGCAGGTTTCCCATCTTCAACGGTAAGCACTGCGTTTAATAGCAAAACGCCCTGACAAGCCCAACCAAAAAGTTCACCGGTGCTTGGTGCAGGTATCCCGAGATCTCTGGTTAGTTCTTTATGAATATTTTTCAGGCTTGGGGGAATTTTGCAGTTTGCTGCCACGTGAAAAGCCAGACCTTGGGCTTGTCCTGGTCCGTGATAGGGATCCTGTCCCACGATGATGACCCGAGTTTGCTTCAGAGACGTCAATTCCAGAGCTTTAAACGGAGTTGCCGGATAAATGACAGCACCATCATCTAGACGCTTTTGCAAATAAGCAATGAGTGATTGCCCAGTCGTACTAGAAAAAAAGGACGACAGCAAAGGCTGCCAGTCCTTTTTGACTTGAGAAGTGTTCAACAGCATTGTGACGCTTGATGGCTATTGAGCACTCAGATGGGATTCAATGGCTCCCATGCGAACATGCAAGAGATTAATTTGACAGGCCAAGTTAGCTGCGCCGGCGCTGGAGCCGCCGCCCATCATTTTTTCTTCAAAGCGGCATTGTTCAGCAACATAGCGGTCAAAGGCCGTATTGGCTTTTTCCAAGGCCGGCAAGGTTTCATTGCGACCCGTTACACGATCGAGTTCACCGGCTTGTTGAGTGAGCTTTTCAAGCGTTTCACGGTATTCATCACGGGACTGCTGCAATTCCTTTTTCAAGCATTCGCGAACAGCCGACGTGGTTGTAGCTGATTTGTAGCACTGTTCGATGGTGTCTTGGGCATTAGAGACACATGGAACCATCAAAGCAAGCAGAGAGCTGAGCAAGAGAATTTTTTTCACTTTGTTCTCCGTTCATTTATAAGATATTCTGACAACTCTGTCATGGTGTTAAAGACAAGATCGTCCGGGGCGTTCTCTTTTGCCCATTGGTCGATAACAACGCCTTCGTTATACCCTGTTTTCAATAAATATGCACGTATGCCGGCATTGCGTGCCGCCAACGAATCATTCATTGAGTCACCGATCATAACACAGTCACGAATAGAAACTCCCATACGATGGGCTGCCTCTATTAACATTTCCGGATTGGGTTTAACGCTGTCAACGTCGCCGGCACCCAAAATGGTTTCAAAATAAGGCATCAGATCGAATTGAGCGGCTAGCCGTCTGGCGATAGCTGCTGGCTTATTCGTGACAATAGCCATTTTAAAACCAGCCTCTTGGAGAGCTTTTAGGCTTTGTGGAACACCGGGCAGTTGTTTTGTTCTCGTCCCTTCGGCTAACTTCATCTCCGAGAGGTAGCGGGGAAGAGTCTCAAGCACTGTATTTTCATCAGGCTTTTTGCCGCATGATTTTTCTAACGCCCTCTGCACCAACACCTTTGCTCCCTTGCCGATAAACAAAGTGACGTCATCACGCGTGATTGTTTTCAAATCAAGCGAAGTCAGGGTGTTATTAATGGCAACTGTCAGATCATCAACTGAATCCAATAAAGTGCCATCTAAGTCAAATAACAATGTGTTAGCCACGATCTCTATTCATCTCCTCGAGTTCTTTACGGCGCAACATTTCCATATCGTGATCGATGGCTTCGCGCATTTGATCAATGACTTGTTTGTAACCAATGGGACTCTTTTTACCGAAAATGGCACTACCGGCTACAAAAGTATCTGCACCGGCCGCGGCTAATGCTCCGATATTTTCTACTTTCACACCACCGTCGACTTCCAGGCAAATCTCGTGTCCGGTGGCTCGAGTGTGTCTGTCAATAATGCCGTGAGCGGTTGCCACCTTATTGAGTACGGCGGGAATAAAGGATTGTCCGCCAAACCCGGGGTTGACGCTCATCAGTAAAACCAAGTCGACTTTATCGAGAACGTATTCAAGGTAGCTAAGCGACGTGGAAGGGTTAAATACTAAACCCGCTTTGCAGCCACAATCATGAATCAGAGAAAGTGTGCGGTCAATATGTTTCGTTGCTTCGCAGTGAAAGGTGATGTAGTCGGCACCGGCTTTAGCAAACATTGGAATAATGCTGTCAACGGGTTCAACCATCAAATGCACGTCAATGGGCACTTTCACGTGGGGACGAATGGCTTCGCAGACCATAGGGCCGATCGTGAGATTGGGAACATAGTGGTTATCCATCACATCAAAGTGGATCCAATCAGCACCGGCTTGAACGACATCTCTGACCTCTTCGCCGAGTCTTGCAAAATCAGCAGAAAGAATAGAGGGTGCGATGCGACACTTGGACGAAGGTTTGGGGCGGCTGAAAATTGACATGGGCTCTTTCCCAATAAGAAAAATAAAGATGCACCAATTGTAACCGAGAGCCAAAGATCAAGGCGCTATTTTGTACAATGCTCGAATACTATTTCAGAGAAAAATCATGCGATTGAGTCGAATTTGTCTTTTCACCGCCATTGCAAGTTTGTTGGCGGCTTGTACAACCACGCCGCTTGAAAAACCAACGAAGCCCGGAGAGGTAAAGCTATCTTTAAAACCCGTGGATTACGCCCAGTTGCCAGCGATGCCGGAAGAAAATTGGCAGCCGGCATTGGTTGCGTTTAAAGAGTCTTGTGCAAAAATGGCAAGCCGCCCTGGTTGGGAGGATGTCTGCGCTAAGGCAAAATTTTTGCCGTTAACGCAAGCAAAAACATTCTTTGCTGCTTATTTCACGCCGTATCAGGCTATCGCGGAGACTGTTGATCAAAACGGTGCGGTCACTCTCAGCGATAGCGGGAAAATGACTGGCTATTACGAGCCTATTCTTTATGGAAGCCGTAAGAAAAAAGCTCCATACGTTTATCCATTGCACACAATGCCGTCAGATCTAATTACAGTGGATTTGGCTGAAATTTATCCTCAATTAAAAGGATTGCGTTTAAGGGGACAGATAGAAGGCAATCGCCTGGTTCCGTACGATTCCCGAGCTCAACTTGCCAAACGCAATTTAGATAAATACGCGATCGCATGGGTAGAGGATCCAGTGGCGGCATTCTTTCTTCAGGTGCAAGGTTCGGGTCGTATTGTATTGCCGGATGGTTCCTACATGCGCGTCGGTTACGGTGATGTGAACGGGCATCCATATCGTGGAATCGGCAATTATTTGGTTCGCCAGGGATACCTAAAGAGCCACGAACTATCGATGCAAAGCATCCAAGCTTGGGCAAAGAAAAATCCCAAAAAAGTTCAGGCCGTTTTGAATCAAAATCCAAGTTACGTTTTCTTTATTGAACGAAAAGATCAGGATCCCAGTGAAGGGCCGATTGGTGCACAGGGAGTTCCTCTAACGGATAAAGGGTCTGTTGCTGTTGACAGACGATACTATCAATTGGGTTGGCCTATTGTTGTGGATGTTGAACAAAGCAACCCCGATATGAAATTTACGCGAGCGGTGGTTGCTCAAGACACAGGGGGCGCCATCAAAGGCCCGATTCGCTTTGACTTTTATTGGGGAAGCGGAGATGAGGCGGCACTGGCTGCCGGCAGACAAAACAGCCAAGTGAAAGCTTGGGTGTTATTGCCCAATGGAGTGACGCCTCAAGCCAACTAGTGCTTAGAAAAGCCCGCGATAAATAAATTGGCCGCCCAAAATAAACATCACACAGGAAAGTAAAACGATGATGATGCGAGGGCGGCTTCTCTTTGATAAGAGAGCGCCGATTTGTGCGCCAACCATAGCACCGCACCCAACCGCAATGGCCGGAATCCAAACGATGTGATTGAGAGCGGCGTGGCTAATGACGCCCACACAGGAGCTAACCATCAAAATGAATGTCGAAGTGGCAACGGCAATGTGAGCAGGGAAACCCAAAATAAAGACCATCATCGGCACATGAATAACACCGCCGCCGATGCCGAGAATGGAAGACAAAAATCCGACAATAAAAGAAAGGGCAACGCCTAATAAAACATTAAAGTGTGCAGTTTCAACCGAGAAGTTAACAGAAGAAACATTGGCTTTCTTTGATTTGGATTTGCTGTACATGAGAATAGCCAAAATGCACAGCGCGGAACCGAAGATAAGCGAGAAACTGTTACCGGTGAAGTAGTCCGTAATGTAGCTTCCCATAAAGGCGCCTGGAACGGTAGCTAAGGCAAACGGAACCGCCGCCCGGAACATAACTTTGTGCTGCCTGATATAGGCCCATGTACCGGAAAGAGCATTAAGCAGAACACCAAACAAACTCGTTCCGATGACTTGCTGAACATTTTCAAATGTAGAACCGTTAGGGGCCATCATTGTCAACATAAAAAGCGGCACCATAATCATGCCGCCTCCGATACCGACCAATGCGCCAAAAGCGCCAACGCCGATGCCTACAACAAAAAGTTCGACAAATTCAATCATGGGAGTGACTCAGAAGAAATATTCGGTTAGCCGTTTATACAGGAACGTAAAACTTAATGGAACACCGTCAGTATATTACGCTTCGAGTGATGACGTACGTGTGAATTAGGTTCTTACACTTAGAAAAAGGCGACTGTTTTTAGCAGTCGCCAGTCAAAGTTACTTCAGTTCCTTGAAGCGCTTTTCAATTTCTTCAAGGCTGACAGCGCCTTCTAAGCGGTAGCCATCGTCAAAGTACATGGTTGGCAATCCTTCAAGTCCGAAACGGTTAAATAGGATCATATTCTTGTTACCCGTATCGGTTTTACAGTTTTTGGGTAGTTCTGGCGGCTCTTTTTGCTCAAGCATCCAGTCGTTCCACGCTTTTTCAGGGTTTGCAGCGCAGTGGATTCTGTCAACCATAGCGGCAGAATTCATTAACGGCGTGATAAAGGTGTAAATGGTGACGTTATCCAAATCCTTTAGGGTGTGTTCTAAGCGTTGGCAGAAACTGCAATAGGGATCAGCGAAGACGTAAAGATTGCGTTCGCCTTTGCCATGAACGGTTTTGATTGCTTGATTGAGAGGAAGCCCTTTTATATCGATCTTTGATAAATCATCTAAACGGGCTTGAGTAAGGTCTTTTTGATTGGCAATGTCGTAAATATGACCGGCAAATAAAAACTTGACATCCTTATCTACATATAAAAGATTGCGATCAGCGACAACTTCATAAAGCCCCATGGGCAGACGCTTGGCACTGGTTGCTTCGATATTCATTTTTTGTTTAACCAATACCTTGACTCTGTCAGTGTCAGTAGGGGCAGCAAAAGCAATGGTGGCAGCCGCCAAAAGGGGAGCGATCAAAAAAGCTTTTCTCATGACTTTCTCATTATTAGATTGAATCTCTGAAATGATAGAGAAGGGACCGATAAATGAGAAAAAACTTTGTAAAGAAAAATTTTTAAAAGAGTCCTTGACATCAGGAAAAAGACTCTGCATAATACGCATCCTTGTCGCCGCGAGGCGGCAGTCAAGTGAAAAAGAAAATAAAAAATATTTTCGAAAAGACTTGACAAGACGAATTTGAGTCTTATAATTCTCAAACTCGTCAGCTCGAAAAGAGCAACGAACTGTTCTTTAAAAATTGATCAACGAACCGATAAGCGTGAGTATCCGGTTGATGCGA